>Ga0307373_10000251_pt1 | contig 100038 bp, 92 predicted proteins | sample OX2MG_FD_202534 | JGI IMG/M metagenome (GOLD analysis project Ga0307373, IMG submission 202534) | Soil microbial communities from Risofladan, Vaasa, Finland - OX-2 | ecosystem: Environmental > Terrestrial > Soil > Coastal area > Acid sulfate soil | place: Finland: Risofladan, Vaasa | collected... | reverse complement strand
AGATCGCGCCGGTGAGGAGCACATGAACGTCGTCGTCTGTGTCAAGCAGATCCCAGACCCCAGCGCCGCCGGCCGGCTCGAACCCAACACCCACCGGCTGGTGCGCGATGGCGTGGACGTGGTCCTCGACCCCGGAGACGAGGTCGCCGTCGAGGCGGCGTTGCGGGTGGCCGAGGCCGCCGGCGCAGAGGTGACGGTGGTCTCGATGGGCCCCGAGCGCGGGATCGACGCGATCCGCAAGGCGCTGGCGATGGGGGCGCACCGCGCCGTGCTGGTCAGCGACCCGCGCCTGGCGGGGAGCGACGCGTTGGCCACCAGCCGGGTGCTGGCCGCCGCGATCGCTCGCACCGGGGCCGACGTGGTGGTGGCCGGCACCGAGTCCACCGACGGCTACACCGGGATAGTGCCCGCCGCGATCGCCGAGCTCTTGGATCGGCCTGCGCTCACCTTCGCCACGGCGATCACCGTGGACGGGAACACGGTCCGGATCCAGCGCCAGACGGAGGTGGGTCACGACCTCGTCGAGGCGCCCCTTCCGGTCGTCATCACGGTCACCGGCGCGGCTAACCAGCCCCGCTATCCCTCGCTGCGTGGGATCATGGCGGCCCGGGCCAAGCCGGTGGATCGACCCAGCCTGGAGGATCTCGGCATCGACCCCGACACGGTGGGGCCGACCGCAGCCGCCCAGCTGGTGGTGGCGGTCACCCCGGCATCCGAGCGCACCGCCGGCGAGATCGTGGTCGACGACGGCGGCGGCGCCCGGCGGATCGTCGACTATCTTGCCGCTCTCAAGCTGATCTGACCGTGGCCACCATCTTCGTTTACGCCGAGATGGCGGGCGGGGCGCCGGCCGCGGTTACGCTGGAGTTGCTCACCCACCTGCGCACCCTCGGAGACACCGTCGAGGCGGTCCTGCTCCACCCCGATGGCGCCGCCGCCACGGCGGTGCTCGGTGCCTACGGCGCGACCCGTGTCCATCTCGGCACCGACCCCGCGTACCGAGACCATCTGGCCCAGCCGGCGGCTGCCAGCTTGACCCGGCTGATCAGCGAGCGCCGGCCCGACCTGGTCGTGTTCGGCGCCACCTACGAGGCCCGCGACGTCTGTGGCCGGGTGAGCGCCCGGACCGGGTCGACGGTGGTGGCGAACGGACTCGGCCTGCGCCGCGGAGACGACGGGTATCTGGTCGACAGCGCCATTTTCGGGGCGACCCTCCAGGTGACCACCCAGCTGAGCGGCCCCTCCCCTCTGGTCCTGATCCGGCCGCGCTCCTTCACCGCGGAGGCCGGGCCGTCCTTGGAGCCCGAGGTGGTCCCGGTGCCGGCGGGCATCGCGCCCGAGCACCTGCGGGCGCGCCGGCTGGACTCGGTCACGGTCCCCGCCTCCGGCCCACGGCTGGAGGCGGCCACGATCGTCATCAGCGGCGGGCGCGGCCTCCAGGACGCCGCCAACTTCCAGCTCCTGGAGCGGGTCGCCGAGCTGGTCCACGGTGCCGTCGGCGCCAGTCGGGCGGTGGTGGACGCCGGCTGGGTACCCTACTCCCGCCAGGTGGGACAGACCGGCAAGACCGTCAAGCCCACCGTGTACATCGCCTGCGGGATCAGCGGCGCGATGCAGCACACGGTGGGAATGAAGGGCGCCGCTCACATCGTCGCGATCAACAAGGACCCCGATGCCCCCATCTTCCGGCTCGCCGACCTTGGGGTAATCGGCGATACCCTGACCGTGCTGCCCGAGATGATCCGCCAGCTGGAGCAGCGCGCCGGCTGAGGGGGTGGCCCGCTCCCCCCTGTCGGACGCCGGAGCGTGGGTGGGCCGTGAGGCGATCATGAGCCAGATCGGCGGAGCGCTCGCGCTGGAGGCGGTGGACGGCGCCACTGTCAGCCTGGAGCGATTTCCGATCGTGGTCGGGCGCCTGGTCGCCGATGACCAGGTCCCCGACGTCGACGTGGGCCACCTCGACCCCAGCGAGCGGGTCGCCCCGGCCCACTGCCGCCTGACGGCCGACGGGGATGGGCTTTTGGTCCACGACCTGGGCTCGCCCGCCGGCACCTGGGTCGACGGGTCGCGGGTGCGCGCCGGCCATCCCCGCCACCTCTTCCCGGGCGGACGCCTGCGGGTCGGCGAGGTGGTCCTGACGCTGGTGCGTGTCGTCCCCGCCGACCCCACCTCGGACCTGCAGCCCTCGACCGGCGCGCTCCCCGCCCGGGGGGCGCCGGTTGGGGTCGGGCCGCCCGGGCCCGAGCCCGCCCCGAGCGGGGAGCGCCCGGCCGTGCCGCCCCCGCCCTCGGCGACCTCGGCCGCAGGGGACCGTCCCGGCGCCGCCCCACCCGGGCCGGCGCCGGCGGGGCGCGACTCCCTGGCGGGAACCGCGCCGGATCCGACCCCGCCGATGGTCGCGAGCCCCGCCCCGGAGCCGACCGGCGTGGGTCGCTGGCTCAGGGAGGGAGCCGAGGGGGTCCGCCTCTCCCCCGGCAGCCCCGCGATGGTGCGGCGTGACGGCGAGTGGGTGGAGGAGGGGCCGGCGCTCACCGAGGCGACGGTGGAGACGGCGATCGCCGCGGCTCGCAGACTGCTCGGGCTCCGCGACGCGCGCCCCGCCGGGGTCGGGCGCGGCGGCGGCCTGCTGGTCGACTGGGTCATGCCGCCGCTCGCCCGCTCCGCCCATCTGGTCGCCGAGGTCGAATCCCGCGAGCCGACCCCGCTGCCGGACTCGCTCCGGGCCGCTCTGGCCGCCCACCTCGGGCACGGGCGTGCTCTGCTGGTGGTGGCGCCGTGGCCGGCGCCGGTCCTGGCTGCCCTGGCGATGGGGGTGGGCGCCGCGAGCCGCCCCCGCGCCCTGCCTGCCGAGGCCGACGCCTGGTGGGTCCCTTCCGGCTGGCCCCTCTTCGCGGGCGTCCCCGAGCTCGCCGATGACCTCGACACCCTGCTGGCTGGGTCGGTCATCCTGGTCGAGAGACCGAGCGCGGCTGAACTCCAGCGACTGGTGGCGCGAGCTCCCCACGGCCAGTCCGCTCTGGTGGTCGGGGTGGAGGCGTTCACGGTCCAGGTTGGGCTGGAGCGGGTTCGGGCCGCCCTCATCGGCGGGGGTCGCCGCGAAACTGGGCCTCGCTCCGGGTCGAGCGGGGCCGCCGCGGTAGAGCGCGCCTTCCCGGCGGTGCTGTGCTGGGCGCGACTGGGGCTGGAGCTGCTCCAGCTCTCCGCTGAGGACGGGCAGTGGCGACTCCGGCCTCGGATCGAGGGTTTCCCCCCGTGAGCCTTCCCGGTCCGACATCCGGGCCCGGCGTCGCCGCCTATCTCGGGCTCGTCCTGGTGGTGGCGCTGATCCTCTACCTCGTCATCAGCGGGGTCGGGTCCCACGTCCATGGGGGGGTCGGCGGTTTGCGCGCGGGTCTGGGACTGGGCTGATCCCCGAAGGCGACGTCCGACCGAACTCCGACGGGATTTGGGCACAATGAGGGGCGCCATGTCGGTGCTGCTCCTCAATGCCGCCCTCCAGCCCCTCAACGTCATCAGCCACCGTCGCCTGGTCGTCCTGCTGACGCGGGAGCGGGTCGCCTTCTTCGACGACGACGCCCGCGCCGCGGTGGAGGCCGACCTGGCCCGGCGCCGACTCGGGGAGGGGGTGATCGTGGTCCGGCTCCTGCGCAACATCTCGGTCCCGCGCCGCCTGCTGCGGCCCAACCGGCGCAACTTGCTGGTCCGCGACGAGTTCGCCTGTCAGTACTGCGGCTGGCAGGGAACCGCGGTCGAGCTCACCATCGACCATGTGGTCCCGGTGTCTCGGGGGGGCGCCCCGAGCACCTGGGAGAACCAGGTGGTCGCCTGCCGACGCTGCAACTCACGCAAGGCCGACCGGCTCGCCAGCGAGGTGCACCTGCATCTGCGCCAGCCGCCGCGCCCGGTGGTCCACGAGTACGCCCATCTGCTGTTCCTGCGCCATCCTGAGGTCCGGCCCGCGTACGAGGCTCTGCTGAGGTCCGCCCTGGTGGCGGGGCCGGAGCCGCGGTCGTGCGCCCGCCCGGGCTCAGTCGGGGAGGCACTCACCGCCTGAGCCTCAGGTGGGGGTGCTGGGACCGGCGGTGAAGGGCGCGCCGTGACCGGGGACGATCCGGGTGGTGCGGCCCAGGACCCGCTCCCGCTGCTGGCGGAGCTGGGCCCGGTCGGGGGCGTAGGGGTCGTCAGCGGGCCCCTCAGACGACCACCAGAGGTGGGTGCAGGCGACCAGGCCGTCCGCGGTCTCGACCAGGGTCGTGACGTCCTCGGCGGTGTGTCCGGGGGTGTGGAGCAGGGTCACGCCCGGAGCCAGCTGCAGTCCCTCCGCTGGGCGCTGGCGCCAACCGTCGCGATCGTACTCGGCGGCGTAGTCATGGACCACGGCCGCTGGGAAGAGCCCGACGTTGAGAGTGTGGTCGAGGTGCTGATGGGAGCAGACGATGTCGGTGACGTCGGCCGGGGCGACCCCCAGGTCAACCAGCCGCCGCAGCAAGTCAGCGCGGTCCGCCACCATCCCGGGGTCGATCACGATCACGTGGGGATGCGCACGCACCAGCACGATCGTCGACTGAACCCGAGAGCAGTCGTCGCTCTCGTCGCGAGCGTATCCGACCACCACCAGATCGAGCTGGGCCATGGCGGCCTAGGGTAGCAGGCGACCCGGTCCCCCGCGTCGCTCGGCCCGGGGGTGGTGGGGGGACAGCGGCCCGGCCGCCGTCCCCCCGTCCCTGGTCCGATCAGCCGCTCAGCGACCAGTTCTCGGGCGTGATGTGCACGTTGGGGTCCTGCGGCAGCGCCCCGTGCAGCTTGGAGCTGATCTCGGAGTACTGGAAGGACCAGAACGGCAGGTAGAGAACCGGCAGCTGGGTCGCGAGGTAGTTCTCGTACCGGTAGAAGGCCGCCGTCCCCTGCTGCAGGTGGGTGGCGGTGATGTTGGCGTCGTTGATCGGGTTGTCGTAGCCTCCGAAGTTGGACAGCGCGCCGGTCTGGAAGATCTCCCCGCCGGTGGGGTAGAAGTCCGGAGAGTAGGTCCAGGCGTAGCCCTCGTTGCCCCAGTTCTCCATCTGCCACTGGCAGCCCTTGGAGGCCGGCGGATGGCAGCTGGAGGCGGCCGTGAGCACGTCGACGGTGCTGGCCTGGGTCAGGGTGACGTTGATGCCAACCCCCGACCAGCTGGACCGGATCGCCGCCATCATGGCGTTGAAGGTGATGTAGCCGTTGGCATACTGCATCGTGAAGCTGAGCTGGGCGCCCTTCTTGATCCCGGCCCCGCACTCGCTCGCTCCGGTCCCCGGCCGCCGGCACGTGTCGGTGCCGCCCGAATGGATCGACCATCCGTGGCGGCGGAGCAGGTTACGGGCGGCGCTCACGCTGTACGGGTAGGGATTGCTGCGCTCGTCCGAGCTCAGCAGGTTGGTCTTGGGCTGGGTCGGAACCGGCCCGTAGGTGGGCGACCCATTGCCGCCCAGGATGCTCTTGATCAGAGCGGGCTGGTCGATCAGGCGCTGCAGCGCCTGGCGGATGTAGAGCTGCTTGAACATCGACCCCACCGCCGGGTTGTTGTAGTTGAGCGGGAACCAGTTGAATCCCCACTCGGTCCAGGGTGAGAAGCTGTAGCCGTGGGAGGCGAGCGCCTTGCGCTGGGTGAGAAGCTGGGTCGGAAGGTAGCCGTAGTCGACCGAGCCCGAGCGCAGGGCGTCGAACTCGGACTGGTCGTTGGTGAAGGGGAGCTCCTCCAGGGTCGCGATCTTGGGATGCACCGGCCCGGTGTAGTGCGGGCTGGGGGTGAAGGCCGCGTAGCCGGTGGTGGGGGTGTAGCTCGACAGCTGCCAGGGCCCGTCGGTCACCTTCCAGAGCGGGTTGGTGGCGTAGCTGGACTTGATCTGTGCCTGCTTGGCGAGATACGCGTAGACCGCGGCCGCGCCCTTGGCGGTCCTGTCGTAGTTGCCGATCGAGCCTGACCCCGAGGTCTTGTCCCATGCGTGCTGCGGGATCGGCCAGATCTGACTCAGCTCGTTGTACAGCACCCAGGTATGGTTGTAGGCCTTGTTGAAGGTGATGCTGAACTGGTCCGGCGTGGCCGCCGGGAAGCTCATGCCGGTGACGTCGGAGGGGAAGCCTCCGGGCACGAATGCGAACCAGTCGGCCTCGTTGTGGAGGATCTCGTTCATCCAGAATTCGACGTCGCGGTTAGTCACCGCCCGGCCGTCGGCCCAGGTGTAGTGGTTGAGACTGACCGTGACCGTGCGACCGCCGTTGGAGAAGACCGGCTGGCGCCCCAGGCTCAGTTTGTAGTTGACGGTGTAGGAGCCGTTGCTGCCGAACCAGTAAAGCGGGCGCCAGAGCATCTCATCCATGTTGTAGAGGTTGACGTTGCTCTCGAACGCCGCCGACATGATCGGCAGGATGTAGGTCGGGTAGTTGCCGGGGGGGTCCGCGAAGGTCGCGACCCCGTGAGGTGACGACGCCCGCGGAGCGGCCGCCAGGGCGGCCCCTCCCGCCGACGCCGCGAGGGCGACGGCCGCGCTCAAGGCGAGCAGGCCGTGCCGAGCCGAGATCCTCATGTCGAGCCCCTCCCAGATCGAGTGATCGCTGCTGGCGACCGTCGGACAGACGGTGGCGCGAAGGGTAACGGAACCCCGCCCACCCGTCAACGCCGGGATCGGCGCGGCCGCCGGCTGCTCCTTGGACGTGGGGCCGGTGGGGACCCCCCGACGTCGACCCGGCGGGTCTAGAACTGGCGACCAGGGCTTTGCAAGAGCGCTGCCATTCGAGATGGTGCCGTGAACTACTTGAAGTCAAGCACACGCCCGCTACCCTCTAGACTACCCACCATGGTAACCTCGCCTCATGTTGAAGTCCGCGTCGGAACGAGCGGCGACACCGGGGCTGCCCCGGCCGCGCCGCGGGAGAGGGTCCGGCAGCGTTCGCCAGCGTCCGGATGGCTTGTGGGAGGCTCGCCTCGACCGGGGCCGAGTGGAGGGCAAGCGCCGCCAGTCCTCCTTCTATGGCAACACCCGCTGTGAGGTGGAAACCAAGCTGCGTGACGCGCAGCACAGCCTGGCCCGAGGCCACGCTCCGGCCCCCGCCGCGACCTCCCTGGAGGGCTACCTCAAAGGCTGGTTGGCGAACGCTGAGAGGCGACTGCGACCCTCGACCCTTCGTCGCTACCGGGCGGTTGTCCAATACCAGCTGATCCCCCTTTTGGGAGGCGCCACGCTCACCCAGCTGCAGCCCTCGGATGTGGAGCGGATGCTGGCTGGGCTGCGTGCCCAGGGCAAGGCCCCCGACACGTCGGCAACGGTTCGGTCTGTCCTGAGGGCAGCCCTCAGCTCCGCCGAGCGAGACGGCCTGGTGCCTCGCAACGCCGCCAAGCTGGCCCGCTTCGACAAGCCCCGCAAGCCTCACCCGGCGGTGCTGACTCCGAAGGCCGTGGCCGCTGTCCTGGATGCCTGCGAGCCGGGACTGCGACGCCTGGTCACGATCGCCTGCGACACCGGTCTCCGCCAGGGGGAGGAACTCGGGCTTCGCTGGCAGGATCTCGACTTCGAGGGTCGCCGATTGTGGGTTCGCACCACCCTCCATCGGGTCGGGGACGCCTACCTGCTGGGACGGCCCACCTCGGAGACGAGCGAGCGGGAGGTGGCGCTATCGGAGTTCACGCTGCGCGCCCTGAGGGATGAGCGAGCAGCACAAGCGGCCGCCAAGCGGGCCGCTGGATCTCGGTGGCGGGAGGCCATCCCCGGCCTAATCTTCACCACCCGCGTGGGAGCACCCAGGAACGGGTCCAGTGTGACTCACGGCCTTCAGAAGGCCCTGGCGTCGGCCGGACTGCGTCAGCTGCGGTGGCACGATCTCAGGGTGATCCACGGCGGGTTGCTGGTTCAGGCGGGGGTTAGGATGAGCGTTGCCCGCGATCGGCTCGGCCACTCCAGCATCGCCGTGACATCTCACTTCTACTCAGGCGTGGTCGACGCCCTCCAGCGTGAGGCAGCAGACAAAGTGGGCCACCTGCTGGCCGGATGAGCCCACCAGTCAAGCCTCGAGGTCCAGGCACCGACGGGTACGGGGCGCTTTCATGTCGGGGCACCATTCGTCCGCGCACCCGAACTCCGCACGTAATCCGCGTGCGCAGGTTCGAGTCCGATCAGGGCCCCGCGAGCAATGAACCCAGAAGGTCAGAGCCTTACCCCATGCTCGCCAAGCCTGATGGTTGAGTCTGGTCTCGCCACCTGAGCACGCGCATCGCCCGGAGGGTGTTCCAGCGGCTCGGTCTGCCCTCGCCCGCGTCCATCTCGAAGTGCAGCCGGCCGGGATGGGGATTCTCGAGTGGCCAGCGTCCGTCCGCGTCGCGCTTGGACTCGACTAGGTCGATCGCCTCGGCCACCCGCTGGTCCGGAGCAGCGCCCGCGGCACGCAGATAGTCGAGACCTCGGAGCACGTCGTAGTGCCAGTAGGTCGGGTAGGAGAACTGCATCCAAGCCGGGTTGATCACCTCCCCGTTCGACAGCCTGCGGAGCATCCGGCGTTCGAGCAGGTACTCCTGACCACGGAGGCGAGCTGCGTACACTTCCGGTGAGCCTCCCATGGCGCGCTCATACTCCAGCAGGCCGTCCAGCACCTCGATCGTTGTGTGGAATGACCCCCGCGTCGCCCCATTCTCCTGCTCGCAATTCCACCCGCCGTCGCCCATCTGCTCGCCAAGGAGCCGGTCCACGATGGCCTTGACGTCCTCGCCGAAGTAGCTCCCGATCGCCACGGCCCGGCCATTGATGCACGGCTCCACCTCACCCCCGAAAAAGGGCTCGCCATCGTGCTCCCATCTACAGTTGTCGCGGACCAGCCGGACGGCGTGACAGGCTCCTGCGCTGCCCGGATCAAGACCGAAGTTCCGCAGCAGTGTCAGGCTCCAGGCCGTGGAGGTCCATTGGGGGAAAAGGGTGCCCCGCCGGTCGGGCGGCAGTGATTGCCACCAGTCGGCCGCGGCAGCGGAGGTGAACGTCGGAGTACCATCCACCCACTGGCCATCCTGGCGCTGGAGGGAGAGCAGCCGAGCGCCCCAGCCTTCGTCGGCGACGCGGGCGCGCTCGGCCGCGACTGCCTCCTCAGGCGCATCAGCAAGGTCGCGCATCACCTGCCAGCGGATCGCCGGGTCGGAATCCGCCAGCCAATCGACGACCTCCATCCGGTGCCCCCTCCTCCAGAACGGATTGATGACGCCATCTGGTCTTGCGCCGCACTCGTCCCACCTCGCCATTCTGCCGCGTCCTGTGCGTGCCAGGCAGGGTGCCGCTCCATCTCGGCGAAAGCTGGCCGGGCACGGGCCGCCACCGACAGCCACCCATGTCCCTGACCACCCGCCGCCCAGGCTGCCAAACGAAGTAGATCGCCGAGCCCTGCACCCGCCGCCCGTGTTGGTGACCTTACATCCGGGCTGCAGGCACCAGCACATGCGGCCCAACACCATCGCACCCGACCTCACGACGCGAATGGCCCGTGCCTCGCAACGAATCCCGCCATCCCATCCCAGAGCTCTCGGCGCCGATTCCTGAGCCGTGTGTCGGAGGGTCGAGTCCTGCCGGGGCCCCTTCAGTTCTCGGGGGACTCCAGGGTCGGCGGCCCCCGCGCTTCTCGTCGGGGAGCTGGGCGCGCCGATGGTCCTGGGAGTCGACATCCGGCAGCCGAGCCCGGGCTGGAGCAGCGGTTCGGCCCCGCCACCTTTCAGCTGGGGATGGTCATCTCGATGGGCGATCTCGGAGTACGCAGCCCGTGCGGGCTTGGAGGCGCGTCCCTGGGGCAGGTGCCGCACGAGGGCGCCCCCTGCCGGTCGGCCCCTCAAAGCCCCCTTTGGGGAGTGAGGTGGCCACCAGCCATCAACCCGACCCTGTGCCAGGCGGCCATGGGCGCACGCGAGCGAATCCTTGCGGCTGTTGGCAAATTCAACGGTGGTCGGCCCGGCGGGACTCGAACCCGCGACCAGGGCTTTATAAGAACCCCGCTCTGACCAGCTGAGCTACGGGCCGGTGCCGGCAGGATAGGCCACCTGGGCCCGATCGTCGGTCTCAGGCGACCGCCAGCACCAAGTTCACCTGGCGGTCGGGGACCACCACCACCCGGCGGGGGGGATGGCCGTCCAGCAGGGCCGCGATCCGGGGCAGGGACAGGGCCAGGCGCTCCAGCTCATCCGCGGGCAGCCCGGGGGCGACCCGCAGCTGGTCGCGCCGGCGTCCGTCCACCGCCACGATCACGGTGACGACCTCCTCCACCAGCAGGGACGGGTCGTGGCGCGGCCACGGCTGACGGTGCACCGACCCCGTCCCCCCGAGCCGGTGCCAGAGCTCCTCGGCGGCATGCGGAGCGTAGGGGGCAAGGAGCTGCGCCAGCGTCCGCACTCCCTGGGCGGGCACCGGCCCCGGGTGATCGCGCAGAGAGTTGGCATAGGTCATCAAGGCGGCGATCGCGGTGTTGTACTTCAGCTGGGGAGTGTCGGCGCTCACCTTCTGGACGCAGAGATGGCGAGCCCGGGCGAGCGCGGCCGGCTCCTCGGTGTCCTCCACCCGGGCGAGCAGGCGGAACAGCTGGGCGAGGAAGCGGGCCGGGCCGTTGATGCTACGGTCGCGGAAGTCGCCGCCCTCGTCGAACGGTCCCATGAACATGAGGTAAAGGCGGAAGCTGTCGGTGCCGTAGCGGTCCATGTACTCGTCAGGGTTGACGACGTTGCCGCGTGACTTCGACATCTTCGCCCCCTGGCTCACGATCATTCCGTGGGCCCGAAAGCGGGTGAAGGGCTCCTCGAAGTCAAGCCAGCCGAGGTCATGCAAAGCCATCGCGATGAAGCGCGAGTAGAGCAGGTGCAGGACCGCGTGCTCGTTGCCGCCGATGTAGGTGTCCACCGGCAGCCAGCGCCGGGTAAGCTGGGGATCGAAGGCGACGTCATCGCGGTCCGCCGATGGATAGCGCAGAAAGTACCAGCTGCTGTCAAGGAAGGTGTCGGACACGTCGGTCTCCCGGCGCGCGGGCTCCCCGCACTGGGGGCAGCGGGTGTTGACGAACTCGGGCACCGCCGCTAGCGGCGAGCTGCCCGTGCCCAGCGGGCGGAAGGCCTCCACGTAGGGGAGGACGACCGGCAGCTCCGTCTCGGGCACGGGGACCGCGCCGCACCGGGGACAGTGCACCACCGGGATCGGCGGACCCCAGTAGCGCTGCCGGGAGATCCCCCAGTCACGCAGCTTGTAGCGAACTTCACGGGAGCCGAGTCCACGCGCCTCCAAGGTCGCGACCACCCGCTCCCGCGCCGGGTCGGGCGCACCCAGCCCGGTGAACTCGCCGCTGTTGACGAGCACGCCGCCACCGACATGGGCGGCGAGAGCGACGTCCTGGTCAGCCCGGACCACCTCGACGATCGCGAGGCCGTGGGCGGTGGCAAAGGCGTGGTCGCGCGGGTCGTGGGCGGGCACCGCCATGATCGCCCCGGTGCCGTACCCGCTGAGCACGTACTCAGCGGCGAAGAGGGGGAGCTCAGCGCCCGTGAGCGGATGCCGCGCGGTCCGGCCCAGCGCGACCCCGGCCGGGCCACCAGACTCCGCGTGCTGGCCGGCCACCCGTCGTCGCTCCGCGCGCGCGACGTACGCGGCGACCGTCTCCCGCTGGGCGGGGTCGGCCAGCCGCACGGTTCGGGGGTGGTCCGGTGCCAGCACCATGAAGGTGGCGCCGAAGAGGGTGTCGGGTCGGGTGGTGAACACCCGCAGCGGCTCCTCTCCCGCGATCGGGAAGTCGATGTGGGCGCCCTCACTGCGGCCGATCCAATTGCGCTGTGCCAGCTTGGTCGACTCCGACCAGTCGAGCGCGTCGAGCCCGGCGAGGAGCCGCTCCGCGAAGCGGGTGATGCGCAGGAACCACTGCTCCAGCTCCCGCTCCAGCACCGTGGCGCCACAGCGCTCGCAGGTCCCATCCCCCAGCACCTGCTCGTCGGCGAGGACGGTGAGGTCGTTGGGGCACCACTTGACCCGGCGGGTCGCACGGTAGGCGAGGTCGGCCTTCCAGAGCTGCAAAAACAGCCACTGGGTCCAGCGGTAGTAGCGGGGATCGGTGGTGTCGACAGCCTTCGACCAGTCGAACTGGGCCCCCAGCCGCTCCAGCTGGGTGCGGAAGCGGGTCACATTTCGGCGCACCAGCTCCATCGGGTGGCGACCCACCAGGATCGCGTGGTTCTCGCTGTGGATGCCGAAGGCGTCGAACCCGATCGGCTCGAAGACATCGTGTCCCTGGCAGCGCTGGAACCGGCCGTGGATGTCGGCGCCGGTGAAGGCATACATGTTGCCCACGTGCAGGCCCTCGGCGGAGGGGTACGGGAACATCATGAGGTTGTAGTAGGGGTCCCGGGCGTGGGCCAGATCAATCCGGTCGAGCCCGTCACGCGCCCAGCGGGCGCGCCAGCGGGCCTCGTAGACGGCAGGATCGTCGTCGTGCGCCATGGTGAGAGGCCATGGTAGCGGGCGCCGGCGATGCCCACCGGCCCGGATCCCCAGGCGGGCGGGCGGCCCCGCCGTCATCTATACTCGCGCCCGGTCGCGGCCCGGGCCGCCCACCCCGGCCCGCCCTCGTCGCGCGGGTCCGGTCCGGCTGTTCTGTGGGAGGCGGCGTGGTGCCCGACATCCTCGCGACCACCGGAGCGGCCGGCCCCCGGGGCCTCCCCTACCGATGAGCGGCGGCCCCGGCCGTCGCCCGCCCCCCCGGGGCCGCGACGGGAGCTCCGCCAGCCTGGCCGACGGGCCGCCGCCGCGCCCCCGCCGCCGCGCCGCCCTCGCCCAGCGCCGGGAGCGTGCCGGCCGGGGCTGGCGCGGGGCCATCGCCACCTGGACCCTGCCACGACTCTCCCTGGCCGTCCTCGGGGCAACCGCGGTCGTCGTGGTCCTGGTGGCCGTCGCGGCGGTCGTGATCAGTCTCAGCGCCGGGCCTGCTCTGCCGGTCCAGGTGGAGGGGGGCAATGGGCTGCCGACGCCCGACCGGGTGGCGCTCGCGTACGTGGGCACCCATGTGACCGGCACGCTGGTCGCGATCACCGTCCCGACCGGCACCATCACGGTGGCCCCCGAGGGACAGGCCCCGGTGACCGCGGTCGTGAGGCGCTCCAGCCGGGTGCTGGTGGACGGGCGTCCGGTGCGGCTGGATGCGCTTGTGCCCGGGGACGAGGTGGTGGTCAGCTTCGGCGGCAACCGGCGCGTCCTCACCGTGCGCCGCCTCAACGACATCATCGCCCTGCCCTCCGCGCTCCCCACCCCGTGCGTGGTCAATTGCTTCGTCTCGGCCACCCCGACCCCGCGGCGTCGGCCCCGCTCCAGCCCGGGACCCCGTCGGACCGCGACCCCGAGGATCCGGCCCCATGCGACCCCGACGGTCTCGCCGCCGACGCCCCCCCCCCCCCCGCCCCCCCCCCCGATCGCGACCCCGACCCCGACCCCGGCGGCGGCAACGCCCAGCCCCACGCCTCAGCCGACCGCGACCCCGAGCCCGTCCCCCGGTCCGACTCCCACCCCCACGGCCGCGCCGACGCCGACCCCGACCCCGCCGGCGCCCAACCCGCTGATCGGGGGGCCGCCCGCCCGCTGATCGCCGGGCCCGGCGACCAGCGGCGGCTCAGCCGCTCGCGGCGCTCGGCTCCGGGACCGAGATCCCGCGTCGCGCCAGGACCGCCGGCCCCGAGCCGGCCCTAATCGCGGCCACCTGGTCGGGGCGCAGGCCGCTGCCGAGCAGGAGCTGTTCGGCCCGGGCGGGGGTGAGCAGCCCATCAGGGCGGTGCGCGTCCGAGTCGAGCAGCAGCGGGGCGCCCTCCGCGAGGGCGATCCGAACCACGTGGCCGTTGGTCATCGCGTGGATCGGTGCGGCAGTCACCTCCAGATGCACCCCGGTCGCGCGCGCCGCCGCTGCCGCCGCCTCGGTGATGAGGCCGGGGTGCCCCAGGATGTCCACGTCCGGGCAGCGGACGGCGGCCAGGTTGAGGCCGGGCTGGGGGTGGTCGCCCAGAGTCTCGCCGTGGACCACCACCAGGCGCGCACCCAGCCGGCGCGCCTGGGCGGCCACCCAGGCCACGCGCTCGGGGGCGACCCGGGTGATCTCCACCGCCGGGATCGCCGGAAGCTCGAGTGCCCGTGCCACCTCGGCACAGGCGGCGACGATCTGGGGGACGCGCTGCGCCACGCTGGTCTCGTCGACGTGGTCGCTGCAGACGTAGGCGTCGTAGCCGTTGGCGACGCAGCGCCGCGCCATCGTGAGGGGGTCGGCGGCTCCGTCGGAGATCGTCGTGTGGGTGTGGAAGTCGAAGAGCGCCATCGAGATCAGGGTACGGGATCTCCCCCGATCCCCGAGTCCGGCTGCCCGGGTGGCGACGAGGACCCGGAGAGCAGCAGTCCGTCCCGCAGGCCCCGCTCGGTGACCGTGAGTCCACCCAGCTGGTAGGCGCGGGCGAGCGCAACCAGCAGCTGGGTGCCCCCCGCCAGCAGGCGGGCGCGCTCGGGGTGCAGGCGGCGGGCGCGGGCGACCTCGGCGCTGGGGTGAGCGTCGGTCACCGCCTGGGCGCGCACGAGATCCTGCAGACTCAGTTCGACCGGGGCATCGGTGCCCGGAGTACCGAGGGACAGCGGGCCCTCCGCCGTCGCTGGGCGGGTGCCCTGTAAGAGCCAGGGGAGGTTGGCGGCGGTGCCTCCGGTGGCGATGCCGAGTCGGGGCGAACCCGGGGGCGCGTCGGCCAGCGCCGCCCCGATCGTGACCGCGGCCGCAGCGCGGTCGGCGCTGCTGGGGGGATCGCCGAAGGCGTGGCGCTGGACCAGGGCATCGCTCCCGATCCGCAGGCTGACGGCGCACCGAAGCGTTGGACCTCGCCCGAGCGCGACCTCGGTGCTGGCGCCGCCGAGGTCGAACACGACCACCTCGGTATCGTCCGACACCCCCGACGCGGTGGCACCCAGAAAGCTGAGCTGAGCCTCCTCCTCGCCGGACAGGATGCGCAGGGCGAGGCCGCAGCGCTGCTGGACGGCTCGGACCAGCTGCTCGCGGTCGCTGGCCCGTCTGATCGCCTCGGTCGCCGCCAGTACGATTCGCTGGGCGCCGGCCCCGCGGGCGAGCGCCACCAGCTCGGCGACCGTCGCCGCCGTCGTCCCCACCGCCTCCGGGCCGAGCTGGCCGAGCGCAGCCACCCGCCGCCCGAGCCGAGCCAGCACCACCGCGTGCCGACGTGCCACCAGGCCCCCCGGGGCGGTAGTCGCCACCAGTAAGTGAATGGTGTTCGAACCCACGTCCAGCGCCGCCACCACCTCAGGCGCCGGCTGAGGTGGTGGCGGGTCCGGCTCGACGGCGGCCATCAGACGTCCTCGTCGTCGGTTGGCTCAGGCTGGACCAGTACGGTGCCGTCGCGGTCGACTCGGACCGGGAAGCGTTTTACGAAGATCGCATCCGACACCGGCGACACCCCGGTGCGGACGTCGTAGGCATCGCCATCCCAGGGGCAGGTCACGACCACCCCCCGCAGGGTTCCCTCGCCGATGGGACCCCCGCTGGCACAGGCGTTCTCCAGAGCGTGGACTACCCCGCCGACCTTGAAGACGGCCACCTCAACCCCGTCCGCGTCCACCACCAGGCCGGTGCCGAGCGGGATGTCCGCCAACTGGGCCACCGGCACGAACCGAGCCACGCGCGGATTATGCGCAGCCTGGGCAGTGGGTTGTGAGCCTGACCGGCGTCTGCGATGATCGGGAGCATGTCCTCGGGCACCGACGCCTCGATCAGCGACGCCGAGCTCACCGCCCGGGTGCGCGGGTGGCTCGCTGACGCGGCCGGCGCCAGCAGCGTCCACGCCAGCCGGCCCGACCCGCGTACGGTGGTGATCGATGCGCACGCGACCTCCAACTACCTGCCGGTGCTGACTCCTGGGACGCGGCGGCGGCTGGTCGAGGCGGTGCGGATGTGGCTGCCCGAGGTCGTGTCGGTCCGGGTCGATCCCCATCACTGAGAGCGGGCCGAACCTGCCGGCCGTCTCCCGCCGTGTCTGATCTCTCTCCGACCGCCGACTCGGAGGCTCTCTATGGCCCAGTTGAGGTGGGCAAGCAGCTTGGGGTGAAGCCCCAAGTGGTGATCAATTGGATCCGCGAGGGCCGCGCGCTGCCCCATGGAGTGGACGCGATCGGTCGCCATCGCTTCACCCCCGCTGACGTGGCGGAGTTGCGCGCCAGCCTCGGGACCCGTCGCCCGGTGCGGCCGCCCGATCCGCCGGCTCCGACGGGCTGAGCCACTCCTCCCGCGATCCGGAACGCCGCTACCATGGGTGGATCCGGGTGGGCGCGACACCCGCCGGACGCGCCGAGTCGGTGGCAGTCCCGGGCGCCGGGTCGACCTTGCAGTAAGGAGCGTGGACACGTGGATGTTGCACTGACGGCGGGAGAGCTCCACGACCTCGAGGCGGATGCGCTGGTGCTTGTCCACTTCACGGGCGAGCCGCTGGGGCCGGTGGCCGCGGCCGCCGACCACGCCCTGGGAGGGCTGCTCCAAGAGGTCCGCACCTCCGGGGAGGCTTCGCCCGACTTCCCGTCGCGGCTGGTGGTCCCGACCATGGGTCGCCTGCCGGTCGCGCGGGTCGCCCTGGTCGCCCTGGGGCCCGCCGCGCTGCTCGATGGCTACCGCCTGCGCAATGCGCTCGAGCTCTGCGGCCGCCAGCTGAAGCGAACCGCGGCCCGGGTGGCAGTCGCCCTGGAGCCCCAGGTGGTGGCGGCGCTCGGCGGTGACCGTGCCGCCGCCCTCCGCGGGGTGGTCGAAGGCCTGGGGTGCGCCAACTCTGAGACCGACCGAGATCGCGCCACCCCCCGTCATCCCGGCACGATCGCCTCCGTCGTGGTGATGGGACTTAGCCCCGACGAGCCAGGGCTCGAACAGGTCGCCCGCGAAGCCTCCCTGCTGGGCGCCGCCACCGCCACCGTTCGCAGTTGGCAGTGGCGGCCGAGCAACCGCTTCACCCCCCAGATGGTGGCCTCCGAGGCGGTGGCGCTCGCGCGCGAGACCGGCCTCGAGTCCCAGGTCCTGGAGCCGAGCGAGATGGCCTCGCTGGGAATGGGCAGCCTGCTCTCGGTGGCCCGGGGGTCGCACGAGCCGGCGCGCCTCATCGTGCTGCGCTACCGGGGGACGGGCGGGGCGGCGAGCGGTACCGAGCTCGCCCTGGTCGGCAAGGGGATAACCTTCGACTCCGGGGGAATCTCGCTGAAGCCGGCGGCCGGGATGGCGACCATGAAGGCCGACATGAGCGGCGGCGCCGCTGTGATCAACGCGATGGGGGTCATCGCCCAGCTCCGACCCTCCATCCCCGTGATCGGGGTGGTGCCCCTCACCGAGAACATGCCCGGCGGGCGCGCCACCAAGCCGGGAGACGTGGTCACGGCGATGAATGGCACCACCATCGAGATCACCAACACCGACGCCGAGGGCCGTCTGGTGCTGGCCGATGCGCTCGCGTATGCGATCCGGCTAGGCGCCACCCATCTCGTTGACGTGGCCACCCTCACCGGTGCCGTGTCGGTCGCGCTCGGCCATCCCGTCACCGGCGCGATGGGGAACGACCCGACCCTGCTGGGACAGGTCTTCCAGGCCGCCGACCGAGCCGGCGAGCGGATCTGGCAGCTGCCGATGTTCCCCGAGCACGACGTGGTGCTGGAGAGCGACGTCGCCGACATCAAGAACGCCGCCGAGACCCGGGCCGCCGGGTCGATCAACGGGGCCGTCTTCCTGCGTTGTTTCGTAGGCGAGCGCCCCTGGGTCCACCTCGACATCGCGGGGGCTGCCTGGAACGACCAGCCCGGGCTCGCGCGGTTGGCGCACAAGGGTCCCACCGGCGCGATGACGCGCACCCTCATCCACCTGCCGTTCGTGATCGCGGGCTGAGGCGGAGCCAGCCCCCACTCATCCGCGGCGGGCGAAGCGCACCACGCCGTCCGGCTCCACGGCCCGCCGGTCGATCCGGTCCTCCGCCTCGAGCTTGAGGCAGTGGGCCAGGACAGTGCGAGCGGCCGGCGGCCAGAGGGCGGTGGGGATGTCCGCATACAGGCTGGGCACCATCTCATCCGGGCTCGCAGGCCCGGAGTCGAGCCGGGCCAGCACCGCGGCCTCGCGCGTCGCCCGGTGCCGCAGCAGCTGGGTGATCGCCGCCTCCGCGTCCGGCAACGGTTCGCCGTGGCCAGGGAGGAGGACCTGGGGGCGTTCCAGGCGCAGGCGCTCCAGCGAGTCGAGGTACGCTCGCATATCGCCCGATGGGGGGTCGATCACAGTGGTGGTGCCCCCCAGGACGTGGTCCCCCGTGAAGCAGAGGCCGTCGTCCTCGACCAGGAAGCAGAGGTGATCCGGCGCATGGCCTGGGGTGTGAAGGGCGCGCAGCGCGTGGCGGCCCACCTCGAGGCGGTCGCCATCGTGGAGCGCGAGCTCACCGGCGCCCCAGGCGGCGGCGTGGAAGACGCCGACCCCGACCCCGAGCTCGCGCGCCAGCCGGGCGGCGCCCTCCCGGTGATCGGGGTGGCCGTGGGTGCACACCACCCGGGAGATCACGCCCGGGGTCGCGGCCCGTTCGATCGCCTGGCGGTGACCGGCGTCGTCCGGGCCCGGGTCGATCACGGTCACGTCCTCGTCGCCCACCACCCATGTGTTGGTGCCGCGCCCGGTCAGGAGCCCGGGGTTAGGCGCGAGCACCCGGACCACCCGAATCCCGCCGACCCCGGTCGACACGGCGAGCGCGTCATCCTCCATCGGCACCCAGCAGAACCGCGGGATCGAGCCCGGGCACCCGCGCGGGCGTGACATCGGCGAGCTCGGGCCTCACCGTCACGACCGGAGCGGTGCGGGCGGCGGCGAGCGCCTCGGCGCAGGTCCGGTGGGCCCCGACGCCGGCGAGGACCGCCCGGGTCGGGGGCAGGATCTGCCAGGCACGGGTCCGGCCGTGCTCGAGGGCCGCTGCCGGGGTCGTCCAGCCCCACCGGACGGACTCGCCCCCGGTCTCGGCGCCGCGCGCCTCCTCCTCCGGCGCCCGGGCGAGGTAGAAGCGGGTGTCATAGCGGCGGGGCAGCCCCGCCGGCGTGATCCAGTGGGCGCAGAACACGAGGCTGGCCACCGCCGGGCGCAGCCCGAGCCGGTTCAGGCCCTCGCGCAGGGCGGAAGCGTCGCCCGCCAGCAGCCGCCGCCGGAGGGTGGCGAGGGCTCCGGTGTGGTCTCGGCCCACGGCCCGACCGCGCGGGTCGATCGCGAGCAGCAGCCCGGTCTCCTCGAAGCACTCACGGATGGCCGCGATCGCCACCGCGAGCGGCGCGCGCGGATCGACGATTTCCGCCCGGCAGCGGGCGAGCCACCCCGGGTCCCGGTCGGCGGACTCCACCCGACCGCCGGGAAAGACAGTCGCACCCGGCGCGAAGGCGGCGTGGGGCGGGCGCTCGAGCAGGAGGACCTCGAGCGGCCCCCGGCCGCGCGGTCCGTTCCGCAGGAGGACCACGGTGGCAGCGTCCTGCGGGGTCGCCTCGGCGCTCACTCCACCGGCTCCAGCCGCTGGCTGGGATGCTCATGCCGGCCCGCCTTGGCGCAGGGGCGGCCGTCGACCCGGACGATGTCGGCGGTGAAGTCGAAGCGGCCGGTGAAGAAGGCGCTGCCCACCCCGTAGGCATCGACGGGGACGCCCGCGGCCTCGAAGGCCGCGATCCGGTCGGCGGTGAAGCCGCCGCTGGCGACGATCTGGACGCTTGGATGACCGGCCTCGTCGAGCGCCGCCCGCACCATCCGGCAGAGCTCCGGCGTCACCCCTCCGGGCGGCACCTCGCCCATCAGGGGCAGCATGCTCCGGTCGACCATGTGCTGGGAGGTGTCGAGGCGCACGCCCCAGAGCCGGGGTCCGAGCGCGCGGGCCACCGCCACCGCGGTCCCGACGCAGTCGTTGTCGAAGTCGACGAGCACGGTGATCTGAACGTCGGGATCGACATGGGTGGCGAAGGTCACCGCTGCCCGCACCGTGTCGCCCCCATAGGCCGCGATCAGCGCATGGGGCACGGTGCCGATCCCGCGGGCACCCCACCAGGAGGCCTGGGCGTCGGTGGAGACGCCGATCGCCCCGGCCACATGGGCGGCCCAGCCGTCGCCGGTCTGGACGGCGTGGTGATCGAAGCGCGCGGGGAAGAAGATGATCGGCTTGCCCCGGGCCGCCTCGACCACCCGACGCACGTTGGTGGCGACCCGGGTCCGTCTCGTCAGCGCGCCCAGCACCACCGTCTCCAAGTGGGCGAAGAGCCCGTAGTCGCCCTCGATGGTGAGCACCGGCTCCCAGGGCTCGATCTCATCGCCGTCGTAGAGAGCACGCACCGTGAGACCCGCCCAGCGCCGGGACCCCAGTTTGAGCAGGGCGATCGCCTCGTCGATTCCCCCCAGCACCGCGCGCCGGCGCTGGAACACCTGCATCACCACCTGGGGGTGGTAGCGGTCCCGGGCCAGCACCGTCAGGGTGTGGTTGAAGTATGCGTCCGAGTAGTACCCCTGGCGGATCTTCGCGACGGGGAGGCGGAAGACCGTGGGGTCGAGGCGCTCCCGGCGCCCCGGCCCGGGCGGGGTCAACTGACGACGTCCTCCCGCTCCGCGAAGCTGAGGATCCGGCCGGGCTGGAGCAGAGCGAACGGGCGCTGGATGCTGACCGGCTCGCGGGCGAGCGCGGGGACCCAGACCGCGCTGAGGTTGCGGACCGGGATGAAGTCGTCGAGATTGCGCTCGATGGTCTCGCGCAGCCCCAGTCGGGGCTCCAAGAAGACCTCGCAGACCAGCGAGAAGGCGTCGGTGCTGATCGCCACCCGCCGGATCACCTTCTCCACCAGCAGCGGGCGCCGGCGCCCGGGCTCAGGCGGAGCGTCCTGGACCGGGGCCACGAAGACGATCGAGGCCTTGGCCACAAGCGCCTTCGCCTCGACGTGGCTGACCACGGGGTAGCTGCTGGCGAGGGGCTCGAGTGAGACGTTGTGCACCTCAAGGAAGTCGGTGCGTCGGTTGACGACATCGGTGAGCCGGAGTGGGGCGGTGACCTCAACCTCCCCCGTGAGCTTGAGGAAGGAGCTGAAAATGACCACGGCCTCGGTGGAATCCATGGGGGCGCAGTATAGGAGGCGGGAGCTCGATGGAAGCGGACGATCCGGCGCGCGGGCGGGTGCCGCTCGACCGGGATCGGGTGGGGCGTGCCCTGGCGGCTGCCGGCTGCCCCGGGCCGGTCCGGGTGGTGGCGAGGACCGATAGCACCCAGCAGCGGGCCCGCCTCGCCGCCGCCGGGGGCGTGGAGGAAGGCTGGGCCATCCTCGCCGAGGAGCAGGTGAGCGGCCGGGGCCGGAGCGGGCGCGGCTGGTGGGCGCCGCCGCGCTCTGCGGTGCTGGCCTCGATGCTCTGGCGTCCCGACCGACCGCCCCACCGGTTTCCCGAGCTGAGCCTGGTTGCCGGGGTGGCGGTGGCGGCGGCGCTGCGCGACGTCGGGGTGCTCGGTGTCACTCTCAAGTGGCCCAACGACTGTCTGCTCGGGGGACGCAAGCTGGCCGGGATCCTCTTGGAGGTGGTTCCCGGGGGGCCGGCGCCGGTCCCCTCGGCCCTGGTGGTCGGGGTTGGCTGCAACGTCGACACGCGCGCCGGCGAGTGGCCACCGGAGCTGGCCGGGATCGCCACCAGTTGCGCCCGCCCGGGGGCCCGCCTCGACCGGACCGCGCTCGCGGCCGCCATCCTCTGCCGCCTCTGGCTGGGCTACCGGCGCTGGCTGCGGGACGGCTCGGGCTGGGCCCGGGCCGCCTGGCACGACCTCGACCCGAGCCCGGGCCGGCGGGTCGTGGTCCAGAGCCCCAAGGGTCCGGTCGAGGGGGTCATCCTGGGGCTCGACCCAGGAGGCCGGCTGCGCCTGCTCACGGACCGGGGCGAGCGGGTGCTGGCAGTTGGAGAGGTCCACACGCTCCGGCCCGCGGTCGGGATCGGGTCGGGACCATCCGCGCTCGGGACGCCGCAGGTCATTGACGACACGACGGGCGGCGCCTACGATGGAGAGGTGGCTCGCGGCGCGTGCTGGCGCGCCTGAGCCGGCCCCACGCTTGCCTGAGGAGCGACCGTGCCCACGATCGAAGAAACGTGCGTTGCGATCACCCGACTCGAGCACCGGTGGGAGGTCGAGAAGACCCAGCGGTACGCGCGTCGGAACAAGATCCGCTACATCGATCGGCTCCTCAATGAGCTGGAGCAGCTCAACATTGCGGACGAGGCGGAGATCCCCACCGAGCTGCGCGCTCTCTGCAAGGAGTTCGTCGACGGCGAGTCCCACCCGCTGGCGCAGCGCGCGCCCGCCGAGGTGGCGATCGGGGAGTGGATGGACGCCCTCTACGACGTCCAGGACAGCCTCATGTTCGCGATCGAGGACGACGAGGAGTAGTCGGCGCGTGCGGTGCGCTGCCCCCACCCCGCGCGGCTCGCGAGCGGGGTATACTGGCCGGCCCGCGGGCCCCCATAGCTCAGCGGATAGAGCGCCGGCCTCCGGAGCCGGGTGCGCAGGTTCGAGTCCTGCTGGGGGTACCAGGTCCGGCGCGGGGCAGGGCGGGGTGCCGGCCCTCACCGGGCGACCCGTCCGGGCGGGGCGATGGGCGCCCCCTGGTCGCCTGGGCGCCCCCTCTCCCGCGGGCGGCCAGGAATGACCGTCCGCTTGGAGCCGGTGCGAGAGCCGGACAAGCAGATCCTGGCCAACCTGCTCCAGCTGTATTGCCACGATTTCTCGCCGATTCGCGGCGACGAGCTCACCGCGCATGGCACCTTCGTGTACCGCTTCCTCGACATGCACTTCGGCGAGGGCGGTCGCGACGCCTACTTCGTCCGCCATCGCGCCCAGCTGGCCGGGTTCGCGATGAGCCGGACCCTCGCTGGCGGGGCGCGCGAGGTGGCCGAGTTCTTCGTGGTCCAGGCCCATCGCCGGCGGGGGGTGGGGCGGCGGGCAGCCCAGCTGCTCTTCGCCCGCCACCCGGGGCGCTGGGAGGTGGCGGTCGACGACGCCAACCGGCCGGCGCAGGCCTTCTGGCCGGCGGTGGTCGCGGCGTGCGCGGCCGCTCCGCCCGATTCCTGTGTCGAGGGCCCGCCCCTGCGCGCCGTCTCCCAGACCGTGATCCGTTTCGCCACCGGGTGACGGGCGCCGCGTCCCCAGCCGGCAGGGGCGCCGTCAGCTGCTAAGGATCTGCCGCAGCACCAGCGGGAGCACCCCTCCCTGCTGGTAGGTGGCGAGGTCGGCGGCGCTGTCGATCCGGCAGCGGACCGGGATCAGTTGAACCGCCCCGCTGTCCTCCCGGACCTCCAGATCCAGATCCCCCCGAGGCCGAAGGCCGGTGGCCAGCCCCCGCACGCTGTAGCTTTCCCGGCCCGTCAGCCCGAGTGACGTCCAGCTCGCGCCGTCGCGGAACTCCAGCGGCAGAATCCCCATCCCCACCAGGTTGCTGCGGTGGATGCGCTCGAAGCTCTGGGCGACCACCGCCCGCACCCCGAGGAGCTGAGGGCCCTTGGCGGCCCAATCTCGTGAGCTCCCGGTGCCGTACTCGCGCCCGGCCAGGACCACCAGCGGCGTCCCCTCCGCCTGGTAGCGGAGCGCCACCTCGTGGATGGTGCCGACCTCGCCATCGGGGAGGTGGGCGGCATAGCCCCCCTCGCGGCCCCCCGCCAGCCCATTGCGCAGGCGGACGTTGGCGAAGGTGCCCCGCGCCATGACCTCGTGGTTGCCGCGCCGCGCTCCGAAGCTGTTGAACTCGCGCTCGGAGACGTCGTGCGCCTGCAGCCACAGGCCAGCCGGACCGGTCGCCGGGATGCTCCCGGCGGGGGAGATGTGATCGGTCGTGACCGAGTCACCCAGCAGGGCGAGGACCCGTGCTCCCTCGATGTCCGCCACCGGCCCCGGCTCGCGACCCACCTGGAGGAACGGTGGCTCCCGCACGTAGGTCGAGGCCGCGTCCCAGGCGAAGAGGGGACCGGTAGGCGAGGCCATCGCGTGCCAGTGGTCGTCGCCCTCGAAGATCCGCCCGTACTCGCGTGTGAAGAAGCGCGCCTGCACCGAACGAGCGACGGCCGTCGCAACCTCCTCCGGCGTCGGCCACAGGTCAGCCAGCCGGACTTCGCGACCGTCGCGGTCGGTGCCCAGCGGATCGTGGGCGATGTCCACCAGCACGGACCCGGCCAGGGCGTAGGCCACCACCAGCGGGGGGGACGCAAGGTAGGCCGCCCGCACCTCCCGGTGGATCCGGCCCTCGAAGTTGCGGTTCCCGCTGAGCACGGCGGCGACGGCGAGGTCGTCCGCCTCGATCGCGGCGGTCACCGCTTCCGGCAAGGGCCCGCTGTTGCCGATGCAGGTGGTGCACCCGTAGCCGACCACCTCGAATCCGAGCTCTGCCAGGGAGTCGAGCACGCCGGCCTCGGCGAGGTAGTCGGTCACCACCCGGGAGCCGGGCGCCATCGAGGTCTTGACGTGGGCGGGCGGCCTCAGGCCTCGTGCCACGGCCCGCTGGGCCAGCAGCCCCGCGGCCAGCATCACCGAGGGGTTGGAGGTGTTGGTGCAGCTGGTGATCGCGGCGATCACCACCGCCCCGTCGCCGATGGTCGTACCCCGACGGGCTCGGGCGGACCCCCTCGTCGACACCTCCGGGAAGGCGGCCCGGAAGCTGGCTGGGACCTGGGCGAGGGGGACCCGGTCCTGCGGCCGCCGGGGTCCGGCGAGGCTGGGCTCGATCGTCGCGAGGTCGAGCTCCAGCGACTCGGTGAACTCGGGGACTGGGCTGGCGTCGGTGCGGAACAGACCCTGCTCCTTGGTGTACCGCTCCACCAGCTCGACCAGATCCTCCTCCCGGCCGGTGAGGCGCAGATACGCCAGCACGGCGTCGTCAACCGGGAAGAGAGCCGCGGTGGCGCCGTACTCGGGGGCCATGTTGGCGAGGGTGGCTCGATCGGCCACCGTGAGCGAGCCGAGCCCGGTCCCACAGAACTCAACGAACCGCCCGACCACACCGTGCCCGCGGAGCCACTCGGTCAGGTGCAGCACCAAATCGGTGGCGGTCACCCCGGCGCCCAGCCGGCCGTGGAGCTGCACCCCGACCACCTGGGGGGTGGTGAGCGCGAGCGGCTGCCCCAGCATCACCGCCTCGGCCTCGATCCCGCCGACTCCGAAACCCAGCACACCCAGGCCGTCGACCATCGTCGTGTGCGAGTCGGTGCCCACCACGGTGTCGGGCACGGCAAGCGGGCCGCGCTCGTCGGTCTGGACTCGCACCACCCGGGCCAGGTACTCCAAGTTCACCTGGTGAACGATCCCCATCCCGGGCGGAACCACCCGAAAGTCCCGGAAGGCCTGCTGGGCCCACCGCAGCAGCGCGTAGCGCTCGTGGTTGCGCTCGTACTCGCGCTCCAAGTTGATCCCGTAGGCCGCTGCGGTGCCGTAGGCGTCCACCTGCACCGAGTGGTCGACCACGAGATCCGCCGGCACTCGGGGGTCGACCAGCCCGGGGTCACCTCCCGCCCGGACCACCGCGGCCCGCATCGCCGCCAGGTCCACGACCAACGGCACCCCCGTGAAGTCCTGGAGCAGGACCCGCGCGGGCAGGAAGGGGAGCTCGCGCCCCGGGTCGGACCTCGGGCTCCAGGCCGCGGTGACCTCGACGTCGGCCGCCGAGACGTGAGGGCCGCCGGCGTGGCGAAGCAGCATCTCCAGCCAGATCCGGACCGTGACCGGGAGCCGGTCGGTTGGCCCCATCCCGAGCTCGTCCAAGCGCCGCAGGCTGAGGTACTCGAGCGGACCGAGTCCCAGCCGTCGGCGTGCTCCGAAGGGGTCGGTCCCGCCCGTCGCTGCCATCCCGCCTGCGATTCTACCTTGGGGGTGACGCGGCGACCGGATCCGGATCCCGGCCCCGTTTGACACCCGATCCAACAGCTGGGCATACTCGCTGCCCGGAAGGCTGGTGGGCCGGGACCCCAGATGGGGGAGCCGGCCGCAGACGAGTCGGCGGGACCAAGGGAGTGACGAGGATGGGGCGCCGACTGGTCCGGGCCGCCGCCAGCGCGGGCGGGATCGGCCTCGCCCTCCTGCTTCAGGGGCTGACCTCCGCACCGGTGTTCGCCGCCCACACCGACTTCCTGCATCCGGGCGGGCCGCCCGACCGTCGGATCGTCATGCTCTTCAACGTCTTCTTGGTGTGCGCGATCGTGATCCTGATCGGCGTCACGATCGTGGTGCTCACCGCCTGCATCCGCTTCCGCCGCCGCCGCGCCGACGAGATGCCTAAGCAGGTGCACGGCTCCAACCGTCTTGAGGTGGCGTGGACGCTAGGACCGGTGATCCTGCTCGCCGCTCTGTTCGGGCTGACGGCGGCCCAGGTCGGCTACCTGCGCTACGGCCCCGCCCGGAACACCGCCGCGGGCCGCCAGGGGGTCACTGTCGAGGTGATCGGCCGCCAGTTCTACTGGACCTTCGTCTACCCGGACCACCACCAGTCCCTGCGCACCATCTACGTCCCCGCCGGGGAGCCGGTCTACCTGGTGACGGAGTCGCTCGACGTCATCCACGGCTTCTGGGTGCCCCAGGCGGGGGCCAAGATCGACGCGCTTCCCGGAATCATCAACCGCGCCTTTGTCGAGGTGAGCCGGCCGGGAACCTACAGCGGCCAGTGCTACGAGCTCTGTGGGGTCGGCCATGCCGACATGCTGATCACGATGAAGGCGCTAGCTCCGGCGCAGTACCGCCGCACCATCGCCGGGTTGCCGCCCGCCAGCGGCGTCCCCAACCTGCTGCGATGAGCCGGACCTTGGACTGGAGGCTGCCGCCGACCGCTGCTGCCGTTGCCATCTGCCGCACCGGAGGATCTCGACCGCATGGCCACCGCTGAGCTCCCGCTCGCCCATCCCGCGCCCCGCACCTACTCCGGGCTGGCCGGATGGCTGACCACCGTCGACCACAAGCGGATCGGGATCATGTACTTCGTGTCCACCGGGGCCTTCTTCCTGGTGGGCGGCTTGATGGCGCTGCTGATGCGCACCCAGCTGGCGCAACCCAACAACACCTTCCTCACCGCCTCTCAGTACAACCAGCTGATGACGATGCATGGGACCACCATGGTCTTCTTGGTCATGGTCCCGGTCTGGAGCGCCTTCGGCAACTACATGGTGCCGCTCATGATCGGGGCTCGCGACATGGCCTTCCCCCGGATCAATGCGCTCGCCTTCTGGCTCCTGCCCCTGGGGGCGGCCGTGATGTACAGCGGATTTCTCTTCGGCGGCAGCGCCGCCGCCGGATGGACCGGCTACGTGCCTCTGACCGAGAAGCTCTACTCGCCCCAGGTGGGCCAAGACCTGTGGATCCTCGGGCTCCACATCGTCGGCGTCTCCTCAGTGATGGGCGCGGCCAACTTCCTCGTCACCATCCACCGGATGCGGGCGCCGGGGATGACCTGGTTCCGGCTCCCGGTCTTCGTGTGGGCGGTCTACGTCACCTCGGCGCTGGTGTTGCTGGCGTCGCCCTTCCTGGCGGCGGCCCTGGCCATGGTCCTGCTTGACCGTCAGCTGGGGACCGACTTCTTCAATCCCACCCACGGCGGCAACGTCATCCTCTACCAGCTGCTCTTTTGGTTCTACTCCCACCCCGCGGTCTACATCATGATCCTGCCGGGATTCGGGGTGATCTCGGAGATCCTGCCGGTGTTCAGCCGCAAGCCGATCTTCGGCTACCGCACCATGGTCTACGCGATCGCCGCCATCGGCGTGCTGGGCTTCATGGTGTTCGCCCATCACATGTTCACGGTCGGGTTGCCGCTGCCGGTGCAGGTGTTCTTCATGGCCACGACGATGTTGATCGCCATCCCCACCGGAGTGAAGATCTTCAACTGGATCTCGACCCTCTGGGGGGGATCGATCCGATTCACCTGCGCCATGCTGTTCGCGGTGGGGTTCATTTTGATGTTCACCATCGGGGGGCTCGACGGGGTGTTCATGGCATCGCTGGGGATCGACTACCAGCTCAACGGCACCTACTGGGTGGTGGCCCACATCCACTACGTGCTGGTGGGCGGCTCGCTGATGATCATCTTCGCGGGGCTCTACTACTGGTGGCCCAAGGTGACCGGCCGGTTCCTCGATGAGCGGATCGGCAAGTGGCACTTCTGGCTGCTTCTGCTGGGGTTCAACCTCACCTTCCTGCCGATGCACATCCTGGGCGTGCTGGGCATGCCTCGACGGATCTACACCTACGCGGCCAGCACCGGCTGGGGACCCATCAACGCGGTCGAGACGGTGGGCTCGTTCATCATCGCCCTGTCCATCTTGATCTTCCTCTACAACGTGACCCTCTCCCTGCACGCTCCCCGGACCGCGACCGACGACCCCTGGGAGGGCAATACGCTGGAGTGGCACACGACCTCTCCGCCGCCGCCACACAACTTCGACGAGATTCCCGAGGTCCGCTCGCTGCGGCCGGTGCGTGACCTGCGCTTGGCCGGCCAGGCGGCAGTCCGCGAGGCCGCCCTCCTGCCGTGATTCTCGGGTCGGGCGCACCTCGGCCCCGGCTGCTCGCGGCGCTGCGGCACAGCGCGCTGGCCACCGCGATCGCGACCTACGCCCTGGTCATCCTCGGCAGCACCGTGCGGGTGACCGAGTCGGGCATGGGGTGTCCGGGTTGGCCGCTCTGCTACGGGCAGCTGGGGCCGGTGGACCGCTTCCACTCGGTGGTGGAGCAGAGCCATCGCTACCTGGTGGTGGTGGTGACCCTGCTGGTGGTGCTCACCGTTGTCCTGGCCGTCAGCACCGCCCGCCGGCGGCGGGCGGTGCTGTGGCCGGCGGCGGCCGCCCTGGTGATCATCGCGGTCCAGATCGCCCTCGGGGCGATCACCGTGATCACCCACAATGCTCCGGTCACGGTGGCGCTGCACCTGCTCACCGCCCAGATCCTGCTGGCCACCGTGACGATCACCGCGGTCACCGCCCGCACCCTCACCCGGAACGCCGCCGGGCCCCGCCTGCCCCGGCTCGCGTGGGCGGCGGTGGCGGTCACCTTCCTGGTGCTGATCGCGGGCTCGCTGGTGGTCGACGGAGGGGCCGCCTACGCCTGTCCCTCGTGGCCGTTGTGCGGGTTGCATGGCGAGCCCGGCGCCCTGGTCGCGATTCAGTACGGTCACCGCGGGGTGGTGCTGCTGGCCGGGATCATCCTCGGATGGTTCGTGATGCGGGTGGCCCGGCGGTGGCGCCACGTCGGGGGGGCACGGGCGGTGGCCGACGCCGTGGGCCTGGGGTTCCTCGCCGAGGTCGCGGTGGGTGGCCTCAGCGCCACCCTCCAGGCCCCCGAGGGAATCCAGGACCTCCACCTCGCCCTCGCCGCTGGGATCTGGGTCGGCGTGGTGGCCCTGGCTGCGCTCGGCTGGCAAGCCGGCGTCGCGGCCGCTCCCCTCACCCCCCGACCGAACCCCGAACCGGTCAGAATGGGGACCGACATGGTCCCGGAGAGATAGAGGGAGACCGGTGGAGAAGAAGGAAGCCCGTGGCAACATGCGTCTCGGGGTCGTGCTAGTGGTGGTGGCGATGCTGATGATGGCGATCGCCTTCGGCTGGGCGGCCTTCTACCTCAGTGCCTCCCATGGCTGACGCGCCGCCGCCGCCGATCGGCTCTGACGGACCGGGTCATGCCGCCGAGGCAGCTCCTCACGCGGTTCACCTCCCGCCGCCGAGCTACTGGCCGATCGCGCTGGCGGTGGGGATCGCGATGGCGCTGATCGGCGTCATCACGGACTACATCGTGGTGGCGATCGGTCTGCTGGTCACCCTGGTCTCGCTGGCCGGTTGGATCCGCGACGCCCGCGGGGAATACCGCTCGCTTTCCTGAGCGGTCCCAGTTGATCCCGTGAACAGCACCGGCGGATCGTCCGCCGGATTGGGCATCGTGATCCTCGCCGTCGGCCTCCTGATGGGAGGGCTGGCGGGATTCACCTTGCGGTCGATTTGGGGGCGGGGGAGCCCGCCCGCGCCGCCCCCGACCCGCTCCGCGATCACCGCGTCCCCGCCGCCGCGCCCGCTGCACCCGCTGCTGCGGGCCCTGCTCAGCGTGGACTTCGGCTGCCTGGCCATCGTCGCCGCGGTGCTCAGCGTGCTCGGGTTGGTGCTCGTCCTCCGCGCTGCCTTCGGGTGACCCCGGGGGGGGGGGCCCGCCCGGCGCGGCGCGGGACCGTGGCCCCGCCCGCTACCATGGGTCCGCATGCGCGGGCGCGTCCTGGTCGAGCGGCGGTTCGAGGTCCTCACCACCTTGGTCCTGCTCGCCGTCGCCTTCCTGGTGGTGGTGTTCGCGACCATGGTCGCGCTGAAGGCCGCCAACCCCGTGACCTTCCACTTCAACCTGCTGCTCGACATCCTGCCGTGGGTCACTCCCACCGTGATCGTGCTGGTGCTGGTCGGCCCGCTCTACCTGCGGGTGGCCGCGATCCTGCACGCCGCTCCGTCCTGGCCCGCCGCCCTCGCGGCCGAGCGCTTTCGGCTGCTCACCGGCAGCGCCTTCGGGCTGCTCGGCTACACCGTGGTGGTGTGGCTGGGCATGGTCGCGCTGCGGGCCTGGGACCCGGTCGACTTCCACTACAACTTCGTGGTCGACTGGCTCCCCGTGATCCTGCCCCCCTGGTTCGCCTGGCTGGTCGGAGGACCGATCGCCTTCCGGATCCTGGGCGTGATGGGCGCCACCGGGGCGCCCCGCGCCCAGCACCTCACCCGCCGCTGGGGAGCCTCCACCCTAGCGCTGCTGGGGGCGGCCTTCCTGAGCGGGGGAGGCCTGCTCCTCAATCAGGGGGTGTATGCCGGCACCGAGGGAAGTGGTCCCCTGGCCGGGCACGCGCTGGTGGCTTTCGGCACGCTTCTGCTCACTGCCGGCGGCCTGCTCTGGGCAGCCTTCCTGGCGACCCTGGCTGGCGGCCTCACCAGCCAGACCGTGGCGGCACTCCGGGTATCGCCGCTCGACCGCTTTCGGCTCGCCCGCCCCCGCCTTGTGGTCGAGTCGTTCGTGTGGGTGAATGGGCTGGTGGCGGTGATCGGGCTGATGATGGTGGCGCTCCAGTACGTCGACGCCCAGGACTTCCATTGGTACTTCGCGGTCGACCTCTGGCTGCTGGCTGGACCGATCGTCTTCAGCTGGATCGTGGCCGCGACCCTGGCGTTCCTGGTTCCCGCTCGGCTGGCGGTGAGCTCGCCGGCGCGCTGGGGCCGGGGTGCCCTGGCCGCCACGGGGCCGACCGGACCGAGCGGTTCCGATCGCTGGGGGTACACCGAGACCCCTGGGCGGGGGGGGGCGGTCAGCGCTGGACCGGACGCCACCCGTCCGGCCTCCGAGGAGTGACGCTCCTCCCGCTCGCCGCCCCCTCCCGTGCCGCCCACTCGGGCATCCGCTCAATGGCAAGCCTGGCCGCCGCCATCCCCGGGGCGATCCGCCTCGATGTCGGCGAGCCGAACTTCTCGACCCCGGCCGCGATCGCCGAGGCGGGGCGCCGGGCGATCGCCTCCGGTCCCATGGGATACACCCCGACGGCCGGGCGCCCCAGCCTGCTGGCGGCGATCCAGGACAAGCTCGCCCGCGTCAACGGCTATCGAGTCGGCCCCGAGTCGATCACCTGCGCCGCGGGCGGTGTGGGCGCGATCGCCGCTGCCTTCGCCGCGATCCTGGAGCCCGGCGATGAGGTGCTGCTGCCCGACCCGGGCTGGCCGAACTACTCGATGATGCTGCCCTGGACCCACGCCTGCGGTGTGCCCTATCCGTGCCGTCCGGAGGATGGCTTCCTGCCCGACCCCGACCGGGTGGCCGATCTGATCGGGCCGCGCACCCGGCTGCTCGTCCTCAACAGTCCCAACAACCCGACCGGCGCCGTCTATCCGCGCCCGCTGCTGGAGGCGCTCGGCGCCCTGGCGGAGCGGTGCGGGCTCTGGCTCCTGAGCGACGAGTGCTACGACCAGGTCATCTTCGAGGGAGTGCCGCAGAGCCCCTCCGCCTGGCTCGACCCCGAGCGGGTTGTCAGCGTCTACACGTTCTCCAAGACCTACGCCATGACCGGGTGGCGGCTCGGCTACGCGGCCGGTCCGGCGCGGCTGGTGGACACGATGGTGAAGGTGCTGGAGTCCAACTCCTCGTGCACCTCGGCGGTTGCCCAGCATGCCGCCGAGGCCGCGCTGCTGGGCTCCCAGGACGTCGTGGCCACCATGGTGGCCGCCTACCAGCGCCGCCGCGACCTGGCCGTGCGGATCCTGACCGAGGCCGAGCTCTGCCTCACAGTCCCCCAGGGGGCCTTCTACATCATGGCCGACGTCGCCGCCTGGGGCGGGGAGAGCCGTGCCTTCGCGGAGGCGCTTCTCTCCCGCCACGCGGTGTCGGTGGTGCCCGGCACCGCCTTCGGCGCGGTCGCTCCCACCACCGTGCGGGTGAGCCTGGCGAGCTCCGAGGAGGACCTCCTGACCGGGCTCAGCCGTCTCGCGGACTTCGTGCGCGGGGCTGGCTGAGCCGGGCCGAGATGGCGGCGAGTCCCCCCACCTTGGAGATCTTCACGGCCGTGCCCGCCCGGGCGCTGGTGGTGGTGGCTCACCCCGATGACGGGGACTTTCTCGCCGCATCCGTGCTCGCCGCCTGGGTGCGTCAAGGAACTCGGGCCACCTTGTGTCTTGTCACCGACGGTGACGCCGGCAGCGATGACCCGGCGATTCCCGCCGGCGAGTTGGCGCGGATCCGGCTGGCGGAGCAGCGGGCGGCCTCTGCCCAGCTGGGGGTTCACGACGTCCGATGCCTGGGCTTCCCCGACGGGATGCTGGAGAACACGCTCGAGGTCCGGCGCGCCGTGGTCCGTGTCGTGCGCCAGGTGCGTCCCGACCTGGTCGTGACGATGGACCCCACCCGGCACTGGTTCGACCGCAGCTACCTCAATCACCCCGACCATCGCGCCGCCGCCGCCGCCACCCTCGACGCAGTCTTCCCCAGCGCCCGCGACGCTCGCGCCTTTCCTGAGCTGCTCCAGCAGGAGCAGCTGGAGCCGCACCGCACCCGCTACGTGCTGCTGGGTGCCTCCGACCAGGACGATGTCGCGGTGCCGATCATCGCGACGGACGTGGAGGCGAAGCTGCGCGCTCTGGCCGAACACCGCAGCCAGTTCGACGCGGCCGAGATGGTGTCCGGGGTGTGGGAGCGGGCCCGTGCCACCGGGGCCCGCTGCGGCCTCGAGCTGGCTGAGCCCTACCGCCTCTTCGACCTCGCCCCCGGGCCGTCACAGCGCGAGCAGGCGGAGCCAGACCCGCAGCAGGTCCTCGCTGGGGATCCCCCGCTCCCGGCCCGGCCGACCACCGATTGGGGCTGAGCCGCCTCCGGCCGCGGACTCAGTCGACCGGGACCCGGGTCCGACGGCGTGAGCCCGGGCCGGGAGCCGCCGGGGTGGCCCCGCGGCGAGCTCGCGGCGAGCCCTTGCCGGCGGGCGCAGCGGGGCTTCGCTTCCCGGCGGCCGATCGCGGAGTTGCCCGCCTCCCCGGCGGCGGAGTCGGAGCCGTGGCGGCGGCGAGCCGATCCAGCCACCGAGCCATCCGCCCGCTCTCGTGATGGACCGCCTGGAGCACCAGCTCGACCGACCGGCCCACCGGGTCGCTCCGGCGGGCGCGAGCGCGCAACACCGAGGCGGTATGGCGGACCACGGCGTCGGGGCCGGGCAGGCGACCGATCCCGGGGACGGTGAGGAGGGGAATCCGGGAATGCGCCCGTGGGCGGGCGGGGCGGCGAGCACGCGGCGGGGCGGTGGGATCGGTCATCGGGCCTTCCTCCAGGGTCGGGGTCGATGGACGCGCCACCACAGGGTGGCGCTCCCCACTGCGATCACGGCGCCGATGATCACCGCCCCCGCCATCAGACCCGCGACCAACCCGGCGGCCACCGCCACTCCCAGGGCGATCACCAGCGCGGCGAGCCGGCCGGGGCGCCGGCGCCAGGCCGACCACGGGTGCTCCGCTGGGGGCGACGGTTCGCGGGCACCGGGCTCGTCGACCAGGGGTGCGTCCCATAGCCCGGCCCACCATGCGGGAGGAACCGAGGCCCCGGGTTCTGGCGAGTGCTGATCCGGGCGGCGGCGCGGGTCGGATCCGGGCGGCATCACGGGTTGCAGAGGGGGGCGCCGCGTGGCGTCTCGGTCGTGGCTAGGATAGCACCCGGTGGCCGCCAGTCCCGCAACCGTTCCGGCTTGCGTACGGGGGGTCGGCGCCGCCCCCGGCGCCTCGGCGGGGCTGGGGCGACTCCACGCGCGGATCCGCGGCTGCACGCGCTGCGCTGACCAGGGCTGGCTGCCTGGCGCCGCGCCGGTGCTGCCGGCGGCCTGGCCCACCCGCGTGGTGCTGGTGGGCCAGGCTCCCGGGCGGGTCGAGGTGGGCTCGGGGCTCCCCTTCAGCGGCCGCGCGGGTGCCCAGCTCTTCCGCTGGCTGGCGCGAGCCGGGTGCCGGTCCGAGGAGGAGGCGCGGCGCCGGATCTACTGCACCTCGATCACCAAGTGCTACCCCGGGCCGGCGCCCCACGGCGCCGGCGACCGGCGTCCCACGGCGGCTGAGGTGGCGAGCTGCCGTCCCCATCTCGACCGCCAGCTACGGCTGCTGCGCCCCCGGGTGGTGATCGCGGTCGGGAGCCTGGCCCAGTCGCGCTTCCTCGCCCCCCAGCCGCTGGCCGAGCGGGTCGGGCGCTGCTTCGACGCCGATGGAGTCGAGCTCGAGGGGACCTGGCTGGGCATGGAGACGGCCGCCCGCCGGCCCCAGCCCGCTCCCCCGCGACCGTGGGTGCTTCCCCTGCCCCACCCATCGGGTGCGAGTCGCTGGCTGAATCAGCCGACGCACAGTGAGCTGCTCGAGCGCGCGCTCGCGGTGCTGGCCCGGCTGCTGCGCGCCGAGAGCGGCCCCGCCTAACCGCGCACGCGGGCTGACCGGGGACGTCCGCTATACTGCGGCGAACTTTTCCGGTGGCCCCGGGCGTCAGGCTCGGGATCCGAGGGGCCGCCGAATCCAGGAGCCAGCTGGTGCCGTCACTCCCGCGGCGGACCCTGGACACGCCCGCCCCGGGGGGCGGATCCGGCATCCGGGAGCGTATCGCCGGGCCGCGCAGCGAGCCGACGCCCCCGGGGCCGGCCGGGGCCGTCAGGAGCCCGGACGAGATCTTGGAGCGGATCTTCGCCCCCACGCCGCGGGTGAGCCCCACCGAGCAGGCCGAGCGCACCCTGCGGCGTCCCAAGCAGCTGGTCTACGTCGCCTGCAGCAATCGCAACTTCCACTGGCGGTTCCACCTCACCAAATTCGTCCTCGACCAGGGGCGGGTGCCGATCACCCCCTTCATGCTCTTCGATTACTACCTGCTCCACACCGTGCCCAAAGAGCTGGTGCGCGAGGCGATGAACAACCTCATCGCGCGCTGCGACGAGGTCTGGGTGTTCGGCAACCTCTCGCTCGGGCTGCGGGTCCAGGTGGGGATCGCCAAGCGCATGCGCAAGCCGGTGCGCTTCTTCGACATCAGCGATCTGCCCGACCGCGTGGTCAGCGTCCCCGAGGCGATGGTGGGCGAGGAGCACCACGAGTAGGGGGTGACCGGCGCCGGCGGCGGCACGGCTCCCGCTCTCTGCCGGCACGGCCTCCGCCCCCGTCTCAGGCGGCGGGCACGTGGCAGATGGTGTCGGCACCGACGGGGACCACGACCTGAAAGGGGCGCTCACGAAAGAGCCGGCGTTCACGGTGAGGAGGGTGGAGTCAGCCGGCTCCCGCTCCACGCAGCGGACGCTCAAGCGATGCAGGGTCAGGAGTGCCCGGCCGGGGTGTGCGCCCGCCGGGCAGCTCCGGTCCCTCGTCTCCACCGCAGCCAGCAGTCCGCTGAGCCGATCCCCCACCCGCGCGGGCTCGACGTCGCACCCGAGCACGACCGGGGTGCCGGCCACCACCGTCACCGGGTCATGGGGGTCGCCTTCTTTGAGGAACAGGGATCCGGCAGGGATCCGCTGGCGGATAAGCCGCGCGAGCGCGACCTCCTCGATCCCGGTGAACCCGACCCGCGGGCTCGGCTGTGAGGACCCGGGTGGCGGCAGCCCCTGCCGGGGCAGCACCACCGCCAACGTCAGCCGTCGGCTGGCGATCAGTGTCCCGAGCAGCAGGGTGATCGGGATCGCGGCCGTCCGGCCGCGTCGGAATCCCGCGGCCAGCCAGCCCGCCCAGAGGCGCGCGGTGATCAGGTACCCGTCGGGCGCGACCGTGGTGCCCTGGTAGATCGCAGGCGTGAGGGTCACGACGTTGATCAGGGCGGGGAGACGCCCACGGTGAAGGCGATCACATAGCTGACCAGCGGGGCGAGCGCCAGCCCACTCAGGAGCGCGAGCGCGATCCGCTCGGGCCAGCGCCAGGCGACGGGCACGAGCCGGAGGGTGGCGGCACCCCGAGCATGACCCCAAGCCAGTGGGCTGCCAGGTGCCCGCCGGTCACGGGATCCGAGCCATGACCGGCACGTAGCGGGAGGCGCCGTCGAGCCGGGGAGCCACCGGCTCAGCCCCGCACGGGCGAGCGCCGACTCGGCCGCACGTGGGGACGACCCCCTGGCGTGGCACCCGCCGCGAATGGGCTGGCGGCGCCGGAACCCTCTACTACGATCACGGTCGCCGCGCAGGCCGAGACCGGCGCGGCGACCGTGGAGCGGCCAGCAGGTGTCCCGCGTCGCGCTCGACGAGGTGGCGACCGCGACCAGAGCAGCGGGCACGTCGCCGGCGGGTTGCCGCACGACGTGCCCCGCCCGTGGGACTGCGGCGGGTTCTCGCGGGGACCGGATCCCCCACCCCCGCCGGTCCCCACGTCGCCCCGCTCCCGCCCGACCGGTCCGGCGGGCGCGCGCAGCCGCCCGAGCCGTGGGCGAGCATGCCTCGAAGGCGGTGGCAGCCGGCTACCCGGCGAGCGGGCGGCCGAGCCCGCCCGCTCGCCGTGCGCGGCGCGGCTCCGATTAGAGCCGGGTCTGAGCCCCCTGGGTGGCCAGGTACGGCTGCAGGGCGTGAGCCAGAATCGGCAGCGGCATGGACTGCAGCCAGACCTGACCGGGGCCTGTGAGTACCGCCAGGAAGAGCCCGGCACGGCCGAAGAAGATGTTGCTCAACCCGGGCACGGTGGTCACCTCGAAGCCGACCGTGTCGCTGAACATGCCGACGTGGCCAGGATGGACCAGCAGGCGCTCGCCGGGCGCGAGCTCGCGGTTGACGATCTCGCCGGCGAGCTCGATCCAGGCCGTCCCGGTACCGCCCACCTTCTGCAGCACGAACCCGTTGCCGCCGAAGAGCCCGCTCCCCAGCGAGCCCTGGAAGCCCATCGACACCGACACCTGAGGGCCGCCGCACAGAAAGCCGTGCTGATGGACCATGAAGGTGGCGGTCGGCCCGATCTCGACCGGGACGATCTGCCCGGGCAGCTTGGCCGCGAATGCCACCGTCCCGGGGCCTCCCTCGGCGGTGTACTCGGTCATCAGCAGGCCGCCGCCACCCGCCATCCGGGCCACCTTGGCCATCCACCCCTGCGAGGGGCCCAGCGAGCTGCTGGTCCGCATCCTGATCGTCTGGGTCATCCACGCCAGCTCGCCAGTCTCGGCCAGGCACTGGTCCCCGGGGTCCAGGCTCACCTCCAGCACGGGCATCGTCGTCCCAATCACCTTGCCGTCCATTTCGCTCCTTGGGTGGCGGCCCCTGCCGGTGGCGGGCCGAACGCCGGAATCCTACAACCGGCGAATCACGTCCCGCTCCATCGCCTGGCGCGCCTGCGCCGCCGCCGGCTGGAGCGACTGGCCGGTGAGGATCGCCTCCAACTGGCGCAGCAGCGCGTACACCGCCTTGGCAGCGCGGACCGCATCCCCAGGGTCGATCCCCGGCCCCGGCTGGAGCTCGGTGAGCGCGGTTCCCTGGGCCCAGGCATGGACGTAGGCGACGTGGTCCTGGCTGATCGGCCGTGTCTGCTCGACCCCATGCTGCCGCTCCAGCTCGCTGAGCCGCCGCTGGGCGTGACGGAGCAGCCGCCAGCACCGTTCGATCGCCGGAGTCGGGAAGCGCGGCCGACCCGGGGCGGTGCGGCGGCTGTCCCGGTCCTCGGCGGCCAGCATGCTCACCACCGCGGCCAGCTCCGCCGGCCCAAGGTCGTCGAACCAGCCGGCCACGATCGCCTCGGTGACCAGCACCCCATTGTCGCCGTAGACGCGCGCCGCCAGCTGTCCTGTCGGGGTGGGCCGGTCCTCCGCGAGGTAGCCGAGGGTCGTGAGCACGGTGCGGAAGGCGCGGAACTGATGGCGGTAGGCGTCCACTCGGCCGCCGACCTCGGCGTCCGCCGCCGCGCGCGCCGTCTCCAGCGCGCGGGCCCGCTCGCGGGCGGCCTGGTGCTCGGTGAGCAGGGGACACAGGGGGCAGGGAGAGCGCTGCAGCTCCCCCTGAAGGCGGGTGGCCTCCCGTCGCAGTCGCTCCAGCCGGCTCGGCTCGGCGGCCCCCGCCGCCCCGCCGCGGCGGCGGTCGCGCCAATGATCCCGACGCACCCGGCGCAGCTCCTGACGGAGCTCGGCGGCGATCCGACCGGCGCGCTGGAAGCGGGTCAGCGTCTGCTCCGTGCAGCGCACCGTGGGGTGCCGGAAGCGCTGTCGGCGCAGGTCGGTGAGCTCCAGCTCCAAGTTGCCGCGCTGAGCCACCAGGTGTCGGGCGGCACGTTCGCGCTGGTACTGGCCGAAGGAGCGCAGCAGCAGCGCCTCCGCGGCCTCGGGTCGGTGGCGCTGGAGCAAGTTGAGGGTCATGTTGTAGGTGGGGGCGAACTTGGACTCCACTGCCATGTCGTCGCCGAGCACGGTCTCATAGATGACGCCGAGGTCGACGTCGGGGTCGCGCAGAATGATCCCGTGGCCGAGCCGGTCGATGCCCCGGCGCCCGGCGCGACCCAGCAGCTGGGTGAGCTGGCCGCTGCGGAGCGCGCTGAACCCCTGGCCGTCGAACTTGGTGAAGCTGCTGACGACGCAGGCGCGAGCCGGCATGTTGAGACCGAGGGCGAGCGTTTCGGTGGCGAACACCACCTTGAGCAGGCCCGCCTGGAAGAGCGACTCCACCGTCTCTTTGATGTAGGGGAGGAGGCCGGCGTGGTGCATCGCGATTCCCTGGCGCAGCCCCTTGGTCTGCAGCATGGACAGATACAGGCTCGCCTCGTCGGGGTCGTCCACCGCGGCGAGCCTGTCGGTCAGGTGCTCGTCGATGGCGTGCTTCTCCGCGAGGGTGGTGAGGTCGAGGCCGTGGGCGAGACACCGCTGCTGCGCCTCCCGGCAGCCGCGCCGCGAGAAGATGAAGTAGATGGCGGGTAGGTGCTGGCGGCGCTGCAGCTCCGCCACCACCATGAGGAGGTCGTTCTCGGCCGCCAGCCAGGCCCGGCCGTGGCCGAACCGTCGCTGCTCCCGGCTCTCCTCCTGAGCCTGTTCCAAGGTGGCGCGGTCGACCGCGCCGTGGCCGTCGAAGAGGGGGAAGAAGCGGCTGGTCATCCCCAGCCAGATGCGCAGCTCGACGGGACGCTCGGTGCGCGTCACCACCGCCACCGGGCCGCGCTCTCGGCGGATCCAGTCGGCGACCTCGTCGACGTTGCTGATGGTGGCGGACAGGCCGATGAACTGAATCCCGGGCGGAGTCTGCACCAGCACCTCCTCCCAGACAGTGCCGCGGGGGTACTCGTCGATGTAGTGGATCTCGTCGAGCACCACGGTGCCCACCTGGCGGAGTCGCTCCGGCTCCTCATAGATGAGATTGCGCAGGACCTCGGTGGTCATCACCACCACCTTCGCGTCGGGCCGGATGGTGTTCTCTCCGGTGATGAGCCCGCAGGCCTGGTCCCCGTAGCGGCGGCAGAGATCGCCGAACTTCTGATTGGACAGGGCCTTGAGCGGCGTCGTGTAGAGCACGCTGCCGGGATCGGCCTGGGGCGCCTCCAGGGCTCGCCAGATCGCGAACTCGGCAACCACCGTCTTGCCGCTGCTGGTGGGTGCCGACACCAGCACCGCGGCATGGTCGCGCAGCCGCTCGATCGCCTCCACCTGGAAGTCGTCCAGCGGGAAGGGGCAGGTGGCGCGGAAGGCTGCCAGCTGGGCGCTGTGGTCGGCGAGGGTGGCGGTTGCCGGGCCGGCGGTGGGCAGCGCCCGTCGCCGCGCGCGGGTCACGCCGGGGCGGTGGTGGGCGGCTCCGCCGGCCGGGCCCCCTCGTTGTCAGTCGGCTGCTGGGCGCCGCCGGCGTCGTCGGGGAACCGGCCCGGGTGGCGCCGGCTCCAAAGCCACGCGGCCACAACCAGGGGAACCCCCAGCAGCAGCACCCCGATCGACGTCCACTGTGTCTGCTTCAGGCCGAGAGCGATATAGGGGACGTTGACGGGGTTGCGCAGGAAGAAGATTCCAAACTGGCTCACCGGGTAGAGGATCAGGTAGACGATACCCAGCACCCCGGCGGCGACCCCGCGCCGGCGCAGGAGCAGCAGGATCCCCAGCATCACCAATGTCATGAGCGCCTCGTAGGCGGCCACCGGCTGGTAGGCCACTCCCAGCTGCGGCGCATAGGTGTGGGGATTGGTGTAGGCGGTGGCCCAGGGTAGGCTCGAGCGACCGCCGAGGATGTCGCCATTGATGATGTTGCCGATCCGTCCGATCGGCTGACCGATGGCGGCGAACAGCACTCCGGCGTCGAGCAGCACCCAAAAGCTCACCCGGTAGTGTCGGCTGCACCATGCCAGGGTGGCGATGCCCAAGAAGATCGCCCCGAAGAAGGCCATCCCTCCCTGCCAGAACGCGAAGATCTGGAGCGGGTGGGTGAGGTAGTGGAGCGCGCCGGACTGCAGGTCGTAGAAGAGGCGGCCGCCGATCAGCCCCAACACGATGCACCAGAACGCGGTGCGCCCGGCGACTGCCTGGGGGATGCCGTGGCGCTCGGCGTGGGGCAGGGCGATCCGCAGCCCGACGAGGAAGGCGACCGCATAGCAGACGCCGTACCAGTGGATCGGCAGGGGCCCGAGGTTGAAGACGGGATCGAGGCTGATCCGGATCACGGCCGGGGGTGCCAGCGGGAGGATGAGGGGGATCACGCTCAGGCCCTGATGATCTCGATCTCGTGGCGGGCGAGCAGGGCCAGGCCGCCCCCGGCGTCCGCCTCCACCCACGCCGCCACCTTGGCCAGCATCTCGTCGGCATGACGGGGGTCGTTGGACACACAGGCCACCCCCACCACCGCGACCTGCCAGGCGTCCTGGTCCTCGACCTCAGCCACCGCCACGTTGAACGTGCGCCGGAGGCGTTGGACCAGGGACTGGACCACCTGGCGCTTGCCCTTGAGGGAATGGTTCTCGGGCAGATGGAGCGTGAGCCGCATGCTGCCGATCACCATGCGCGGCGGTCCCGGCCGCCCAGTCCTGTTGGCATCGAGGGGATTGTAGGCGGGCTGGCGCCTCGCTCCGGCCGGCGCGGCCGCGGCGCCGCTGGTGGCGCCGCTCGCGGGATGGTTCCGAGCCGGTCCAGCCACGCCTTGGCCGATGGGCTCGGGGACTACCCGGGTGCGGCCCGCGAGGCTGAGACCGATGCGACGGGCTCCTGCCAGCAGGCGCGCCCGGTTGACCGGAGCCGAGTCAAACGGGCACCGGCCGGTGGGACTGGCAGCATCGCTCCCGATGCCGCCAGAGATGGGACCCAACCTGGTGATGCCGAGGGCTCCCCCGACCGGGTGGAGAAGGTGGGGGCGCCGGAGAGGATCTCCTGGCGCTGCGCACGGTCGCGTCCCGAGCCCCTGGGCCACCTTGAGGACGACCCGTGAGATCCTGACTCCTGAGATTCCCCGATCCCCACCGGCTCCGACCCCCCTTCCCGGGGGCGCCCGGCCGCGGGACCCACCCCAGTCCCGCCGCCCGCCGGGCGAGGCGCCCGTCGGGGATCGCCAGCAGCACCAGCTTGGTGGTGCCGACCAGCCTGCGCACGCCCGCCGTGAGCGGCGAGAGGCGCTGCTCCGTCCCCAGCAGCCACGGTCAGCCGCACGATCGAGCCGCCCATCCCCGCGCCCGCCAGCAGGCGGGCGGTGTTGCTGACCGCGCCCCCGGGCCATCGCGACCGCGGGGCGGGATCATCGAGGCTGCGGCGGGGCGCTCGTTGGCGGGGGCGGCGACCAGGCTGAGGACGCCCGCGGTCAGCGTGGCGGCCCCGGCGGGCTCGCCCAGCTCCGGCTCGACCGATCCCGGGGGCCGAGCGCCACCGTGCGCCGACCGCCGGCGGCAGGGCCCTCGCCCAGCCTGGTCATCGCAGGCGGGTGAGCCCTGATCTGGACCCGCAAGTGGTCGGGCGCGTTGGCGATCGGGCGGACCCGGGCGTGGACCCAGGCGTGCCGGGGCGAGAGCTGAAAGAGCCGGCCACGACCGCTCGCCGTTCGTCCCCCACCCGCGCCCGGGCCTGAGCGGCCACGGCGTGGCGAGGGCCGTCGTGGAGCCGCAGGGGCGGACGCGGTGGGGAGGGGAGACCTCAAACCGGGCCGCGATCGTCTCCCTGCCCGTGTCCGCCTGCCGCGGGTGGCCTCGGGGACCGGCGGCCGCCCCGACCGCATCGATGCGGTCGGCGGGTACGCCGCCCACCCCCCTGCCGCCAGCCGACGGGAACGGCCGGGTTCCGCCGATGGGTGCTCGCGCATCCTGCTCGTGCCGACTCACCGCCCCAACTGGTCGCGCCCCGGGTCCGCAGACCCTCAGCCGAGGGCTCGCGCGGCGACGTTGTCCCGGCGCTCGGCCCCAATTGTGGTGGTGGCGCCGTGGCCGGGGTAGACCACGGTGTTAGGGGGCAGCGGCAGCAGCCGCGAGACGACGCTGATCAGCTGGCGGCGGGCGTCGACGTCGGGCAGGTCGGGGCGGCCGATGTGCCCCTGAAACAGGGTGTCCCCGGTGAAGAGGTGGTTGCCGACCCGAAAGCACAGGCTGCCGGGGGAGTGCCCCGGCGTCCCCAGCACTTCGAGCGAGAAGTCGCCGAAGGCGACCCGGTCGCCGTCGACGAGGTAGGTGTCGGCGGCCCGCAGGTACTGTTTGGCGTCGGCGATCGCCATCCCGGTCGCCGCCCCCGTCGCCCGTTTCACCTCCTCCTTGGCCCCCGCGTGATTGCGATGCCCGTGGGTGCAGAGCACGTGGCGCACCGACAGCCCCTCACACTGGCCCAGGATCTTGGCGGCGTCGGCTCCGGGGTCGATCACCACCGCCTCTCTTGAGCGTGCACACGAGACCACGTAGGCGTTGCTCTCGGCGGTCCCCGTCACCCGCACCCGGACGATCTGGAGCCGAGCCGGGGCTGGACGTGCAGCGGCGGACGCCATCGCTCCCTGGGTCTCGCCCTGGGCTCAGTCGTCCTGCTGCCGCAGGAGCGACTGGCGGACCGCCTCGAGCCGTTCGAAATCATCCATCGCCGGCTTGCTCATCCGCTGATAGGAGTGGGGGAACTTCGCTTGCTGGAGGGCCTGGACGAGCAGGCTCACCTCCTCGTGGGTGAGCCGGTAGAGGCGGCCGACCGGGCGCGGCGGGAGGGGGTCGACGAACCGGGCCGCGGGATCGGCGCCGGCGGGGACTCCCAGGTCCGACTCGCCCTCCGGGCGCGTCGGCTGGAAGAGATCCTGGGAGCCCCCGAGCGTGGCGCGCTTGAACGCCACCTCAGCCGACCCCCACCCGCTCCAGGACCTTGCCAGCCAGCTCGCGGTAGGCGCGGGCGCCGTCCGAGTCGCTGGCGTACTGGAGGATCGACTGGCCGGCGAGCGGACACTCGGCGAAGCGGATGCTGTCCGCCACCTGGATCGAGAAGACCGCGTCCCCGTAGTGCGCCCGAACCATCCCTAGCACCTCACGCGCGTGCAGGGTGCGGGTCTTGTGGATGGTGGGGAGGATGCCGGCGATCCGCAGGGTCGGGTTGAGCTTGGCCCGGACCCGGTCGATCGTCCGGTGCAGCTGCTGCATCCCTTTCATCCCAAAGTACTCGCACTGGAGGGGGATGATGACGTCGGTGGCCGCCACTAGGGCGTTGATGCAGAGCAGGCCCAGTGAGGGCGGGCAGTCGATCAGGACGAAGTCGTACTCGTCCATGTACGGCTGCAGCTTCTCGCGCAGGATCGCCTCGCGTCCGATCTCGGTCACCAGCTGAAGCTCCGCCCCCGCCAGCTCGACATTGGCAGGGAGGAAGTCGACCCCGACCCCCTCGGCCTGGAGCCGGACGTCCCCGACCGCGACCCGCGCGTCCAGCAACAGGTCATACACGGTCAGCTCCAGATCGTCGGGGCGCTGCACCCCCATGTTGACCGTGAGGTGGCCCTGGGGGTCGAGGTCGACGCAGAGGACGCGCTGACCGCGCTCGGCCAGGGCGCTTCCCAGGTTGACGGTGGTGGTGGTCTTGCCCACCCCCCCCGTCTGGTTGGCGATCGCGATCACCCGGCGTACCGGCGATCGGTGATCCGAGGCCGTCACGGCGATCTCCGCTGACGCAGGCATGGGCCGGACTGCTCCCCGTGGCTGACCCTGAGTGGGGCACGTCCGCCCGGCGCGGTCGCCGGGCTGACGCTATGATATGGCGGCCCGGTGCGCGGCTTCGGGGCGGGCCGCACCGCGGACCGCAGGAGGGCTCCGGCCGGTGCCACCGGCCGCCCCCGGCGGCGGACCCCCGCCGCCCGGGGTGATGTCCGTGCCAAGGCGGGGAGTGAGAGGTGTCTGAGGTCCAGGACCGCGTCAAGCCGCGCGTGCAGGCGGTGGAGGAGGCGATCCAGCACGCGCTCCAGAGTCAGTGGCAGGACGCCGCGGACCTCAACCAGGAGCTGCTCGACCGGTTCGGTCCTGACGGAGACGCCTACAACCGGCTGGGCAAGGCGCTGCTCGAGCTGGGGCGGGCCGATGACGCTCTGGCCGCCTACACCCACACCCTGGAGATGAATCCCTTGAACCCGGTGGCGGTGCGGCAGCGGGCCAAGATCGCCGGCCTGCTCGCGGCCCGCGAGACGGTCCCCACTGCGGCCGCGCCGGTGGACATGCACGTCTTCACCGAGGAGCCGGGCAAGACCGCGCTGACCCGCCTGCCCCTGCGGGAGGGCGACAACCCGGTCCGGGTCGCCCCCGGTGATCCGCTCACCCTGGAGCTGGTCGGCGATCAGCTCCACCTCCGGACGTCCCGGGGGATTGACCTCGGGCAGGTGGAAGCCAAGCTGGCGCGGCGCATGCTCAAATTCGTGCGGGGCGGCAACCAGTACGCCGGGGCCGTCACCCACGTCGAGGACCAGGGGGTCCACGTGATCATCCGTGAGGTTTTCCAGGCCCCGCAGTTCGCGGGCACGCTCTCCTTTCCGATCCGCAAGACGCGCGAGGCAGAGTACCGCCCCTACGCCAAGGAGGTGCTGGTGCCGCGTGAGCGTCCCGCGCCCGTCCTGGTGGATGACGACGACCTCGAACCGGCGGCGACCATCCCGGTCAGCGGCGAGGGCGGGGACGGGGACGACGACGACGACGACGGGATTGAGGAAACCGGGCTCGACGAGGTGGTCGAGCCGGACGACGAGGACGGCCGCCCCGAGGACGAGTACTGACCCACCCGGGGGCGGCGACCGTGGTCAGTACAGGTACGAGCTGATCGTCCCGGCGGAGGTGAACCCGACTCGCTCGTATACCCGGATCGCGCGTGTGTTGAAGTCGTTCACGAAGAGCGTGACCCGCTCGGATCCGCTGCGCAGGAGCTCCCCACACAGGGCCGCCATCGCGCGGGTTCCGAGCCCGTGCCCGCGGCGCTCGGGAGCGACCCAGACCCCCTGAAGCTGGACCGCCTCCGGGGTCACCGCGGCGCACTCGGCCTTGAACACGATCGCCTCCCCCTCGGTCCACACGAAGGCCCAGCCGCGGTCGACCAGGGTGAGCAGGCGCGACCGGAAGCCGTGGGGGTCGACCGCCAGCGGGTCGAATCCCACCTCCTCCCGGTGCATCGCGGCGCCCGCCCGCACTAGGGAGGCGAGCTCGTCGCGGCGGGCGCGCCGCACCGGGGGGGCGGGGTCGGGGCGGGCGATCAGGCCGGCCCGGTCGATGACGTACAGGGGCTGATCGCGGCGCAGCAACCGCGGCGGGGGCAGCCGGTCCCGCAGGGCGCGATCGAGGGCGAAGGTGGTCTCCCGCGCTCCCACCATCAGCTGGATCCGGCCCGCGCCGGGACGGAGCCACGCGGCCACCAGCTCGCAGTCCTGGGGGTCGGGGATCCAGGGGACCAGCAGGGGGGCGGTCAGGACCGCCGCGCACAGGCGCCCCGAGCCACCCTGCTCGACACCCACCAGGCGCCCCTCATGGAGCGCCCCAAGGGCGATCTCGCTGCGCAGCGTGACCGTGCCGACCGGGTCGGGCCGGAGCGCCGCGTCGACCCGTTCGGCGTCGTCCGGACCCAGCGGTCGGCAGCGACGACCCACCGCCGGTCGCCGGCTCCACCACGCCACCCGCTGCGTCACGCTCCGATTATCGAACCGACCCCCGGTCCGGCGGACCCACCGGTCATGCGCGAGGATGCATAACCATGCGAGACTGGGCGGATGCCGTTACGGGTCGCGGTCGTGGGCGCCACCGGGTACACCGGGTCCACCTGTGCCGCGATCCTGGCAAGGCACCCCGAGGTGGAGCTGGTGCAGGTGGTGGCCCGCAGCGACGCCGGCCGGTCGCTCCAGGGGGTGCACCCCTCCAGCCCGGTGGCCCTCACGCTGCGCGACCACCTCGATCCCACCGGCCTCGACGTGGTCGTCGCCGCCCTCCCGCATGGGGTGGCTGCACCGCGGGCGCGGAGCTGGCTGGAGGCGGGCGCGGTGGTGCTCGACTGCTCGGCGGACTTCCGCCTGCGTGATCCCGCGGCCTACCGGCAGTGGTACGGGGGCGACCATCCCGACCCGGCCCTGCTGGCCGAGGCTGTCTACGGCCTCCCCGAGCTGGCCGGGGCGGAGCTTGGCGCCGCCCGGCTCGTGGCCCTGCCCGGCTGCTTCCCCACCGCGGCCCTGCTCGCCGCCGCCCCGGCGCTGCGGTCGGGGCTCGCCCTTCCCGAGGTCCTGGTGGACGCCAAGTCTGCGGTGAGCGGGGCCGGGCGGTCCCCGGCGCTGGCGACGCAGTTCACCGAGGTGGACGGGGGCGTCCATGCCTACGCCGTCGCGGGCCATCGCCACCTCCCGGAGATGGAGCAGGAGCTCGGGCGGCTGGCTGGTGCCGCTGTCGCCACCGCCTTCGTCCCCCATCTGATCCCCGCCGTCCGCGGGTTGTTGGCCACCGTCTACCTGCGGCTGCGGCCCGGGGTCGACCCGGCGGCCGCGACCGACGCCTACGCCGACGCATATCGCGATCAGCCCTTCGTCAGCTGGAGCGACCGACCCCCATCGACCAAATGGGCCTCGGGGACCAACCGCTGCTTCGTCCACACCCAGGTGCAGGGGTCGTGGTTGGTCGCCCTGGCGGCCCTCGACAACCTCTGGAAGGGGGCCGCCTCGCAGGCGGTCCAGGTGCTCAACCTGCGCTTCGGGCTCGCCCCCACCTTGGGTCTCGAGCAGACGGCGCTCTGGCCGTGAGCGTGACCGCGGCGCGGGGCTTTTGCGCCGGCACCGCCGGGGCCGACGTGCGCGGCAGCGGCGAGGCGCGCGACGACATCGCCGTTCTGGTCAGCGCCACCGTCGCCCAGGCGGCCGGGGTCTTCACCCGCAACCGGGTGAGGGCCGCTCCGGTGGTGATCAGCGCACTCCACCTGCGCCGCGGACTGACCCGCGCGGTGGTCGTCAACAGCGGCAACGCCAACGCCTGCACCGGCGCCCGCGGTCTCGGCGACGCGCTCCAGATGCTCCAGGAGACCGCCGACGCGGTCGGCTGCGACCCCGCCGAGGTCCTGGTCGCCTCCACCGGTGTGATCGGGCGCCCGATGCCGATGGACCGGGTGCGACCCGCGATCGCCCGGGCGTGCGCGGCGGTCTCGGAGGACGGGGGAGCGCGGGCCGCGCAGGCCATCCTCACCACCGATACCTGTCCCAAGCAGGCGGTGGAGCGATTCGAGGTGGGTGGGGTGGAGTACACCGTGGGGGGGATGGCGAAGGGTGCCGGGATGATCCACCCCGACATGGCGACGCTGCTCGCCTTCGTCACCACCGACGCGCCAGTGGCGGCCCCGGTGCTCCGCGGGTGGCTCGCGCCGGCCGCGGCGCGCACCTTCAATCGGATCACGATCGACGGCGACACCAGTACCAATGACAGCTGCCTCGTCCTCGCCAACGGCGCTGCCGGAGGGCCTCCGATCGTGGACGGGCCCGCCGCCGCCGCCGCCGCGGAGGCGCTGGAGCGGGTGCTGCTGACCCTGGCGCTGGCGGTGGTGGGCGATGCCGAGGGGGCGACCCGGGCGTTTGCGGTCGAGGTGTCGGGGGCGCTCGATGGCAGCGAGGCGGACCGCGCCGCCCGCACCGTCGCCAGCTCCCCGCTGGTGAAGACAGCGATCCATGGGGCCGACCCCAACTGGGGCCGGATCCTGGCCGCGGTGGGCCGCAGCGGAGCCGAGCTCGCCCTCGACCGGTGTGCCGTGCGCATCGGCGGCGAGCTGGTCTTCGCACACGGGGTCGCCCAGGCCGCCGACCTCGCCAAGGTCGCGGCAGCCTTCGCCGCCCCCGGACTGACGATCGCGATCGACCTCGGAATCGGAGACGGGGTGGGGCGCGGCTTCGGCTGCGACCTGTCCCCTGACTACGTGCGGATCAACGCCGACTACACGACCTGATCCACCGGAGTCCCGCCGTCCCACCCCGGGGCGCGACGACTCCCCCAGACCAAGGATGGAACGCGATGGCTGAGCCGATCCCCGACCGGATCCGACGAGCCGAGGTGCTGGTGGAGGCGCTCCCGTACATTCGCCAGTTCCACGGCCACACCCTGGTGATCAAGCTCGGGGGCTCGGCGATGGAGGATGTTCCGGCGCGCGACCGCGTTCTCGCCGATGTGGTCCTGCTTCGGTTCGTGGGGATGCGACCCGTCCTGGTGCACGGCGGCGGGCCGGCGATCTCCCAGCTCTCCCGCGAGCTCGGCCTCGAGCCTCGCTTCGTGGACGGTTTGCGGGTGACCGACGCGCGCACGATGGAGATCGCCAAGATGGTGCTCGCCGGCAAGATCACCCCCGACCTGGTGGCCGCGATCCACCGCCTGGGTGGCCGGGCGATGGGGCTGTCGGGCGAGGACGGCCCCACCTTGCTGGTGCGGCCCCACCGCCGGAGCCAGTCGCTCGAGCTGGGCTTCGTCGGAGAGGTCGCGGAGGTGAACCCGGAGCCGCTGCGGGCGCTGCTCGACCAGGGGATCATCCCGGTCGTGGCCTCGCTCGGGCTGGGGTATGACGGCCAGGCGTACAACGTCAATGCCGACACCGTCGCCGCCGAGCTTGCGCTCGCCCTCGACGCCACCAAGCTGCTCCTCCTCACGGATGTGGAGGGGGTGCTGGACCCGGCCGGGCAGCGGGTGTCGGTGCTGCAGCCCGAGGGGGCGCAGCAGCTGCTCCAGACCGGCGCGATCTCGGGAGGGATGCTGCCCAAGTTGGAGGCCGGCCTGCGGGCCCAGGCGGCCGGGATCACCACCCACATCGTGGACGGGCGGCTGCCCCACGCGCTCCTGCTCGAGCTGCTCACAGCCGAGGGGATCGGCACGATGCTGCCGGGGGTCTCGGCATGAGCGCCGCCCCCGAGGGGCCGTCCCCGCTCGCCGCGCGGGCGGCGGCCGCGCTCTGCAACACGTACGCGCGGGGCCCGCTGACCCTGGTGTCCGGCCAGGGCGCCTGGGTCACGACCGATCGCGGGGAGCGACTGCTCGACTGCGTCGCCGGCCTCGCGGTCAACGTTCTAGGACACGCCCATCCGGGGTGGGTCGCCGCGGTCACTCGCCAGGCCCAGCTGATGGCACACGCCAGCAACCTCTACCTCACCTCTCCCCAGGTGGAGCTGGCGGAGCGGTTGGTGGCCACCGCCTTCCCGAGCCGGGTCTTCTTCAGCAACAGCGGCGCGGAGGCGAACGAGGCCGCCATCAAGGTCGCCCGCAAGTGGGGCCAGCGCCACCGGGGCGGCGCCCACACCATCGTGACCTTCGCGGGCGCGTTCCACGGCCGCACCCTCGCCACCCTGGCGGCGACCGGGTCGGCCCGCTACCAGCAGCCGTTCCTGCCCATGCCGGCGGGCTTCCGCCAGCTGCCGCGCGGGGATGCCGCCGAGCTCGCCCGGGCGCTGGACGACGACGTCGTCGCGGTGCTGGTGGAGCCGATCCAGGGCGAGAGCGGGGTGGTCCCGATCCCGGACCAGGAGCTGGTGGCGCTGCGGCGGCTCTGCGACGACCGCAACTGCCTGCTCCTGCTCGACGAGGTGCAGTCCGGGATGGGGCGGACGGGGAGGATGTGGGCCCACCAGTGGGCCGGGATCGTCCCCGACGTCATGACCGTCGCCAAGGGTCTCGCCGGGGGGGTTCCGATCGGGGCCACCCTGGTCGGTCCCCGCGCCGACGTGCTGGAACCGGGCGACCACGGCAGTACCTTCGGGGGCAACCCGCTCGCGTGCGCCGCCGGCCTGGCCGTGCTGGAGGCGATCGCGACCGAGCGCCTGGTGCAACGGGCGGGTCAGGTCGGCGACCAGCTGCGGGAGCTGCTCCAAGGGCTCTCCGCCGCCGGCCTGCCGGTGGCCGAGGTGCGCGGGCGCGGGCTGATGCTGGGGGTGGGGCTGCGCCGTCCGATCGCCGTCCTGACCGCACAGGTCGCACTCAGCCAGGGGCTGCTGGTGAATCCGATCGGTGACCGCACCCTGCGGCTGGTGCCGCCGCTCACCCTCAGCGAGGATGAGGCCCAGCTGGCGGTGGAGCGGCTGGGCCGCGCCCTCCAGCTGGCCGCCGCCGCCCCCGACCCGCCGGCACCGTGAGCCGCAAGGCGGCCCGTCACGCACTCATCCTCGACTGCCTGCGAACCACGGCGATCCACACGCAGGCGGAGCTCGCGGTGGCCCTGGCGGCGCGCCGGCTGGTGGTGAACCAGGCCACCCTGAGCCGTGATCTGCGCGAGCTCGGTGTGGTCCGCGTCGCCGACGGTTCGCGCGGCCGCTATCGCGGGCCTGAGCCAGAGGCGGGCCCGCTCCCCCGGCTGCAGACCAGCGCGCGCAGCTTTCTGCGGCGGGTCGAGTCGGTTGACCGCCTGGTCGTCTGCCTCACCCCACCGGGGTGCGCGCCGGCACTGGCGAGCGCGCTCGACAGCGCGCACCGCGCGCAGGTGGTGGGGACGGTCGCCGGCGACGACACGATCTTCGTGCAGACCCGCAGCCGACGGGGCGCCCGCGAGCTGGTCGACGAACTGCTCGCTCTCGCCGCCCTGGACCCGGCTCACTCGGAGGACAGCCCCGCATGACCGACGCCCGCACCCGCTGCATCCTTGCCTATTCCGGGGGCCTCGACACCTCGGTCGCGGTCCACTGGCTCACCCGGGAGCGGGGCTTCGAGGTGATCACCTTGTCGGTGGACCTGGGTGAGTCGCGCGACCCGGCGGCGCTGCAGGAGCGGGCACTCCGGGCCGGGGCGGTCGCGGCGCATGTGATCGACGCCCGCGATCTCTTCGTGCGCCACTTCGCCTGGCCGGCCCTGCTCGCCGGCGCCCGGTACCAGGGGGTGTATCCCCTCGCCACCGCCCTCGGGCGTCCCCTGATCGCCCGGCTGCTGGTGGAGCTCGCCCGCGAGGAGGGGGCCACCGCCGTCGCTCACGGGTGCACCGGCAAGGGCAACGACCAGGTTCGCTTCGACGTCGCGGTCGCCGCCCTCGCCCCCGAGCTGACGGTGGTGGCCCCGGTGCGCGACTGGGAGATGGGACGCCCGGAGGAGATCGCCTACGCCGCAGCCCACGGGATCGAGGTTCCGGTGACCCGGGAGAGCCCCTACAGCATCGACGCCAACCTCTGGGGACGCAGCGTCGAGACCGGGGTGCTCGAGGACCCCTGGGTGGAACCCCCTGCCGACGCCTACAGCTGGACCGTCGACCCTGCCACCGCGCCGGCCCCGGGGGTGGTGGTCGAGCTGGCGTTCGAAGGTGGCCTGCCGGTTGCGCTCGACGGTGAGCGGCTCGAGCCGGTGGCGCTGGTCGAGCAGGTGGGCGCCCTCGCAGGCGCCCACGGAGTGGGGCGGATCGACCATGTGGAGGACCGCCTGGTGGGGATCAAGTCGCGCGAGGTGTACGAGGCCCCGGCCGCGGTCGTGCTCGACACCGCCCACCGGGCGGTGGAGGCGCTGACGCTCTCCCGTGACGTGCTCCGGGTGAAGAGCCAGCTGGCCGAGGAGTGGGCTCGTCTGGTCTACGACGGGCTCTGGTACTCGCACCTGCGCCAATGCCTCTCCGCCTTCGTGGCCGCCACCCAGCCTCATGTCACAGGGGACGTCCGCCTGCGGCTGGAGCGCGGCCGGGCGACCGTGATCGGCCGGCGCAGCCCCCACGCCCTCTACCGTCCCGAGCTGGCCACCTACGACCGGGTGGGCGACCGCTTCCGGCACCAGGCGGCCGAGGGGTTCATCGCGCTGTTCGGGCTTCCGCTCCGTACCCAGGCCGCGGTCCAAGGGCAGCTCACCGACGGGGAGCGCCCGCTCCTGCCCCCGCGTTCGCAGCGGCGGATCGCCGGGCCGGGGGCAGGGTGAGCTCCCCGGAGCCCCGGCCGCGGCGGGGAGGGGGTGCCACCAAGGCCTGGCACGGTCGGCTCCAGGGTCGCACCGCCCCGGGCCTGGAGGCCTACACCCACTCGCTCGCCATCGATCGCGCCTACGCCGCCGACGATGTCGCCGGATCTCGAGCGCACGCGCGCATGCTGCGGGCGATCGGCGTCCTCAGCGCGGCCGAGCTGCGCGCCCTGGAGCAGGGCCTGGAGCGGATCCGGGTCGAGCTCGCGGAGGAGCGGTTTCCCTTCGCCCCCGGCGATGAGGACATCCACATGGCGGTCGAGCGCCGCCTGGTGGAGTTGGTGGGCATCCCCGGGGCCAAGCTGCACACCGGCCGCAGCCGCAACGACCAGGTCGCGCTCGACCTGCGCCTCTTCACCCGGCGGGCGCAGCTGGACCTGGCCGCCCGCCTGCTCGAGGTCCAGGCGGTGCTGCTGCACCGGGCGCGCGAGCACCGGCGCACCCTGCTGCCGGGATACACCCACCTGCAGCGCGCCCAGCCCACCACCCTGGCGCACCATCTGTTGGCGTACCTGGAGATGTTCCAGCGCGACCTCGACCGCGTGGTCGACGCCCACCGCCGCACGGATGTGTCGCCGCTCGGCGCCGGGGCGCTCTGCGCTTCCACCTTGCCCCTCGACCGGGAGGCGGTGGCTCGCGAGCTGGGCTTCGCTCAGATCACCGCCAACAGCCTGGACGCGGTCGCGGACCGTGACTTCGCGGTTGAGACCGTGGCCGCCTGCGTGATCGCCGCCGGGCACATGTCGCGCCTCGCCGAGGAGATGGTGCTGTGGTCCACCTCCGAGTTCGGCTTCGTCGAGCTGCCGGATGCGTGGGCGACCGGCTCCAGCCTCATGCCCCAAAAGAAGAACCCCGACGTGTTCGAGCTGCTGCGCGCTCGCACCGGTCGGGTGCTGGGCGACCTGGTCGCCTGCTGCACGGTCCTGAAGGGCCTCCCACTCAGCTACAACCGTGACCTGCAGGAGGTGACCCCGGCCCTGCTCGACGCGGTCGAGACCGCTCGCAGCGGGCTGGCCGTGCTGCGGGATGTGCTGGCGGCGGTCCGCTTCGACGCGGAGCGGATGGCAGCGGCGGCGGCCGACCCGCAGCTGCTGGCGACCGACGTGGCGGAGCACCTGGTGGGCCAGGGGGTGCCCTTCCGCGAGGCCCATGCGATCGTGGGCCGAGCGGTCCGCGCCGCGCTCCGGCGCGGCATCACCTTGGCGGAGCTCGACCTCGCCAGCTGGCAGCGGCTGCACCCGGCCGCCGGCGCCAATCTGCTCGGCCTCTTCGACGCCGCCGGGTCGCTGCACCGGCGCGAACTGGCCGGCGGGCCTGGGCCTCGTACCGTGGGTCGCGCGCTCCAGCGCGCCGACCTGCTGATCCGCCGCAACCGCCGCCAGGTGGATCTGCTGGGAGCGCGACGCCCCACCCGTTGATCCAACCCTCCTCGCATCCGGCCCGAGCCGTTGGACGCGGCACCCGCCCTCCCACCGGCCGTCGCCAGGGCCGCCGCGACCGGAGCTCCTGGGCTCCGCGGATGCGGCCCGCTCGCATCCGGCCCCGGCCCCCGGGTGGGGACGCCCACCGCGGTCACGGCCGGCCCGCCGGCGGGGGATTGGCGCCCCGGTGCCGCGATCCCATAGGATCACAGGACTGGGGTGGGGCGGCCCGGACCGTTGGACGTGCCGCTCGCGGAGGGATCAGGGGCGGGTCCCGACCGACCCCGGTCACATCGAGGGAGGAGCTGACGTGACTCGAGGATTGCTTCGGCCGGGCGCAGCCTGGGGGAGCCGCCTGCGCCGCGGCCCTGCCGCCATCGCCGGCCTGCTGCTGGCCGCGGGCGCGCTGCTGGCCTCCGGCGCGGCGCCTTGGGGGGCGTCGCGCGCGGCGGCGGCCGGCGCGGTCGTGACCTTCGCGCTGCCGCCAGCCAGCACGTCCACCTACATCTTCCCGCTCCAGGGCCTGGCGGACGCCGGCCCGGTTGACGACAACGAGTTCCAGATGCTGCTCTTCCGGCCGCTCTACTGGTTCGGCAAGAACGGGGTGTCCACGATCAACTACGGCCTCAGCCTGGCCAAGGCGCCGATCTACAGCAACCACGGACGCACCGTCACCATCCACCTCAATCACTACCGCTGGTCGGACGGGACCCCGGTCACCAGCCGCGACGTCCAGTTCTGGATGGACGAGCTGGAGGCGGAGAAGGCGAACTGGTATGGCTACGTTCCGGGCGGGTTCCCCGACAACGTCACCGCCGCCGCCTACCCCAACCGCTCCACCGTGGTGCTGACGTTCAAGGCCGCGTACAACCCGGTGTGGCTGCTCGACAACGAGCTCAGCCAGATCACCCCGATCCCCCAGCACGCCTGGGACCGCACCTCGGCGGGAGGCGCCGTCGGCAACGCCGACCGGACCCCGCGTGGCGCGGTCGCGGTCTACAACTTCCTCAACACCCAGTCCAAGACGCTGCACACGTACACGTCCAACCCGCTCTGGAAGGTGGTCGACGGACCCTGGCGCCTCAAGTCCTACGACCCCACCACCCAGGCGATGGGGCTGGTCCCCAACCGGGCCTACTCCGGCCCCGACCGGCCCAGGATCGCCGAGATCGAGGAGGTTCCCTTCACCAGCTACGCGGCCGAGTTCGACGCCCTGCGCGGTGGCCAGCTCGACTACGGCTACCTGCCGCCGCCCGACTACACGCAGGCGGGGTACTTTCGCTCCCACGGCTACCGGATCCAGCCCTGGCCGATCTGGGCCACCGCGTACGCCGTCTACAACTTCACCAATCCGGTGGCCGGGCCGATCTTCAAGCAGCTGTATTTCCGCCAGGCGATCCAGCGGCTGGTCGATCAGCCTCAGGACGTCAAGTCGATCTGGCACGGGTTCGCGGTGCCGACCTACGGCCCGGTCCCGATCAAGCCGGTGAGCCCGTACCTCGACAAGGCGGAGACGGTCAACCCCTACCCCTACAGCGTCTCCATCGCGCGCCGGCTGCTGGAGTCGCACGGCTGGCGCCGCCGCGGCGGGGTGATGCGCTGCGAGTCCCCGGGCAGGGGCGCCCAGGAGTGCGGACCGGGGGTCAACCGGGGCGCGGCCGCCACCTTCTCGCTGGTCTACACCTCCGGCAACATCGCCTTCACCCAGGAGCTGGAGTCCTTGGAGTCGTCCATGTCCGAGGTGGGGATTCAGCTGCGGCTGTCGCAGGCGCCGTTCGCGACCGTCGAGGGCGACGCCTTCTCCTGCAACCCCAAGACCGGGTCCGGCTGCAGCTGGGATCTGGCGATGTGGGCGGGATGGTCCTGGGACCCCGACTACCAGCCGCTCCCCGATGAGATCTTCGCCACCGGCGCCGTGGGCAACGCGGGCAAGTACAGCAGCCCGGCGGGGGACGCTGTGATCCAGGCCGACTACACCAAGACGGGGACCGCTCCGGTGGAGCGCGCCGACCTCTTCTTCGCCCGCCAGCTCCCGGTCGTGTGGATGCCGGGTTTCGACTACCAGGTGTCGGTGGTCAAGGACTCGCTCCACGGCACCCAGCCGCAGGACCCGGTGGGCAACATCTACCCCGAGCGGTGGACGGTGGGCTAGGATCCGCCCCGTCCGCTGCCGGCCCTCGCGAGTCAGCTCGACCGGCGTTCTCGTGAGCGTGCGTCGGCTCGACTCACCCGGGCAGCCGGCCCGCTCCGGGCGGGACGGCCGTCGCGGGCCCTATCCTGGGAGCTGGTGCGTGACGGGGTTGGGGGAGGCCGCGGGGTGACGCTCTACCTCACCGCCGATCGGCTGGTCGATGGCACCGGCGCGCCGGCCCTGTCCGACGCCGCGGTGGTGGTCGAGGGGGAGCGGATCGTCGCCGTGGGGGCGCGCCCCACCGTCCCCTGCCCGCTGGGGTCCCGGACCATCGACCTCAGTGGCCACACCCTGCTGCCCGGGCTCATCGACATGCACGCCCATCTCGGCGTCGGCGACCCGGTGCGGCCCCCGTTTTGGATCGACCAGGCTCCGGTGGCCGCCCTGCTGGCGGCGCGGAACTGCGCCGAGGCCCTCGACCGGGGCGTCACCACGATCCGGGACGTCGGCTCCCGCGGCGATCTGGGCGTGGTCACGCGCTGGGCGGTCGAGACCGGCGTGATCGAGGGGCCGCGAATCCACACCGCCCGCAACATCATCTGCATGACCGGGGGCCACGGCTCGGAGGGGGAGCCAGGGGTGGCCTGCGAGGCCGACGGCGTTGACGGCGTCCGCCGGGCGGTGCGCGAGCAGGTGAAGCACGGGGCGGACTGGATCAAGGTGGCGACCAACGGGCCCCTCAACATCCCCGAGTTCAGCCAGGCGGAGCTGGACGTGCTGGTGGAGGAGGCCCACAACGACGGCCGCCGGGTCGCCTGCCACGCCTCCATCCTGGCCTCGACAAAGCGGGCGATCCGCGCCGGGGTGGACACCGTGGAGCATGGATGCGAGCTGGATCAGGAGAGTGCCGAACGCCTCGCCGAGCGGGGAATCACGCTGGTGCCCACCCTACTGGTCCACATCCGCACGGTCGAGAACTGGGACCGTTTCAAGGACCATGTGATGTACACGGCGATCCCCCAGCGTCACCGGACCCATCGGCGCAGCTTCGAGCTGGCGCTGGCGGCGGGGGTGCGGGTGGCGGCCGGGGTCGACGCCGACGGCGACGCCATGCTCGGATTCGCCGCCGTGGCGGAGGAGGTGGCGGCGATGGTCGGATACGGCCTCGCCCCGCTGGCCGGGATCGCCGCCGCCACCGGGGTGGCGGCGGCGGCGCTCGGTCGCGAGGACGAGCTGGGAACCCTGATCCCCGGGCGCCTCGCCGACCTCATCGCGGTGGGGGGCGACCCGACGCGCGACATCACTGCGCTGCAGCGCGTGGTGTTCACCATGAAGGGGGGGCGAGCGCTGCGCTCGCGCCCGGTGGCGACTCCCGAGGCGGCCTGACGGTGGCGGAGACGAGGCCCCTGGGGACGTTCACCGAGGAGCGGATCCTGCGCGCGGCCCAGCGCCAGTACCGCGCCGATGGCGGGGGCGAGATCCTCGGCCTCGATTGCGCCGCCCTGATCGTGGTGGACATGATCGACGAGTTCGTCAGGCCCGAGTGGTCGCCCTACTGGATCCCGGAGGCGACCCGGCAGGTGCCGCGGATCCGGGGCGTGATCGAGGCCTTTCGCGCCGCCCGCCGACCGGTGGTCTACCTCGCGTACGAGGTGGGCCTGCGGGGGCTGAACTTTCCCACCCCGCCGGTCCCGATCGGGGCCGCGGCCGACGCCTACGCCGACCAGCTCTTCCAGCGGGTGGCGATCTGGGAGGAGATTGCCCCGGGCCCGGATGACCTCGTGGTGCTGAAGCACTGTTACTCGGGATTCCAGGGAACCGCCCTGCCGGCGGTGCTGCGGTCGCTGGGTGTCGCCACCGTGGCGATCGCCGGCACCATGACCAACTACTGCTGCGGCGCCACCGCGCGCGAGGCCTACTGGCATGGGTTGCGGGTGCTCTTCGGGTCGGACATCAACTCCACCGACGACCCGACGCTGCACCAGGCCGAGCTGCGCACGCTGCAGCGCGGCTATGCGCGCATCGTCAGCGCCGCCGACCTGATCGAGGCGGTGGGCGCGATCCCGGCGAGCCGCGCATGACCCGGATCCGCACCCTCGGCTACTTGCTCGACGAGGCGCTGCGGCTGGTGCCCGAGCGCGAGGCCCTGCTCCAGGACGACCTCACCTTGACGTTCTCCGACCTGGATCGGCGCTGCGACCAGGTGGCCAGCTGGGTGCGGGATGCGGGGGTGCGGCCCCAGCAGCGGGTGGCCTTGCTGTGGTCCAACGATGTCCGCTACGTGGAGGCGATGCTGGGGACCATCCGCGCCGAGGCGGTGGCGGTCCCGCTCAACGTCAAGCTGGGCGACGACGCGCTCGGCTACGTCCTCGAGGACGCGGAGGCGGTGGGGATCCTGGCCCATCCCGACCTCGCCGATCGCGCTCGCCAGCTGGGCGCGGCCACCGGCCGGAGCCTGTGGACCGCCACCCCCCCCGACTGGCTGCAGGCGGAGCCCCGCTTCCCACGCGCCGACACCGATCCGGACGCGATCTGCTTCCAGCCCTACACGTCGGGGTCGACCGGCCGACCCAAGGGGGTCCTGCTCTCCCACCGCGGCCAGGTGTGGAACGCCGACGTGATGCGGCGATGGGAGATGATCGACGAGACCGAGCGCGCTCTGGTCTCGGCCCCCGTCTACCACAAGAACGCCGGGATGACCCTCAAGATCTTCTTGATCGGGGGAGCGTCGGTGGTGGTGCGGCCCGGCTTCGATCCGGTCGAGACGATCGCCGCCATCGAGCGCTACCGCTGCACCTACATCGGCGGGGTGCCGGCGATGTTCCGGCGCCTGCTTGAGGCCGAGGATGCGCTGCGAAACCACGACGTCTCCTCGTTGCGATTCGCCACCGCGGGGTCGGCCGACGTGCCGGCGGACCTGCTGGCGGCGTTCGAGGCGCGCTTCGGCGTCCCCATCGGCAACGGCTACGGCCTCACCGAAGGGGGCCCCGACGTGCTGATCAGCCCCCGCTATGGGATCCGCAAACTGGGCAGCATCGGGCCCCCGATCCCGGGCTGCAAGGTCCGGCTGACCGACCCCGCTGATCCCGGGCGCGAGGTGGCGGTGGGCGAGACCGGCGAGCTCTGGACCAAGAACCCCGGCGTCACCCAGGGCTACCACAACCTGCCCGAGCTCAGCCGCGAGCGGATCCGCGATGGCTGGCTGGCGACCGGGGACCTGATGCGTCGCGACGCCGACGACTACTACTACTTCGTCGGCCGCAAGGACGACCTGCTCAACGTGGGCGGCGAGAACGTCTACCCCAAGGAGGTGGAGGCGATCCTGCGGCAGCACCCCGCCGTGGCCGACGTGGCGGTGGTGGGGGTGGCCCACCCCGTCAAGGGCCAGGCCCCGGTCGCCGCCGTGGTTGAGCGCGAGCCGGGCGGGCTCTCGGGGGCCGAGCTCACCGCCTTCTTCGTCCAGCGCGGGCCCGCCTACGCCCACCCCCGTCGCACCCTCTTCGTCGCCGCGCTGCCGCTGGGCGCGACCGGCAAGGTCGACTACGCCGCGGTCCGCCGCCTCTTCGCGGACCCGGCGCCGGGGCAGGGCGGACCAGGGTCCGACCCGGGAGACGGGGGGTGAGCGGGGCCGACGAGCGGCCCGTTGGCGTCGTCCCGAGGCTGGACCACCTGGTCTATGCCGTGCCCGACCTGGCGGAGGCGGTCGCCGCCCTCGGTGCCCGGCTGGGGGTCACCCCGGCGGCGGGCGGACGGCACACCGGGCTGGGTACCGCCAACGCGCTGCTGGCACTCGGGCCGCTGGCCTACCTCGAGGTGATCGGGCCGGACCCGGCCCAGCCCCCCGCGCGCGGGCCGCGGCCCTTCGGTCTCGACGATCTGGCCGCGCCGCGCCTGGTCGCGTGGGCGATCCACACCGATCGGATCGAGCTCGAGGCGACCGAGGCTCGCCGGCGTGGGTATGACCCCGGCCCGGTCGAGGCGATGACCCGCGAGCTTCCCAGCGGCGGTCGGCTCGCGTGGCGGCTGACGCGGGGGTCCGTCGCCGCCGGGGTGGCGGTGGTGCCGTTCCTCATCGACTGGGGGCCGAGCCCGCACCCGGCGGCATCCGCCCCCGCGGGGGTGCGGTTGCTCGGACTGGGGGCCGGGCATCCCGATCCCCGCTCGGTGCAGGCCCGCTGCGCCGCCCTGCGGGTCGAGCTGCCGATCTCACCCGCCACCGAGCCGAGCCTGTGGGCGCAGCTGGCGGCGGCCGGCGGCACGGTGGAGCTGGGCTGAGCCGGTGGCCGCGACGCCGCAGGCGCCGATCGACCGGATGCGGGCCGCCGTCATCACCCGCCACGGCGGGCCCGAGGTCCTCGAGGTGGCTACCGCCCCGCGCCCCCGGCCGGGCCCGGGCGCGATCCGCGTCCGGGTTGACTTCTGCGCCCTCAACGCGCTCGACATCTTCGTGCGCCGGGGCACCCCCGGGATCCACGTCCAGCTGCCCCACATCTCGGGCGGTGACGTCGTCGGGCACGTCGACCAGGTGGGCGAGGGGGCGGACCGCTCGCTGCTGGGCGCCCAGATCCTGGTCGACCCCCTGGTCGAGGGAGGGGCGCTGGGTGAGTCGGCCGCGGGCGGCCTGGCCGAGCACGTCGTGGTCCCGGCGGCGAACGCCATCCGGCTGCCGCTCGGAGCCCCCCACCCCGAGCGGTTCGCCGCCCTTCCGATCGCCTACGGCACCGCGCGCCGCATGCTGTTCACCCGCGCCCGGCTGCTCCGCGGGGAAACGTTGGTGGTGCTGGGGGCGGCCGGCGGCGTGGGGGTCGCCTGCGTCCAGCTGGGGCACCAGGCGGGTGCCCGTGTGATCGCCTGCTCATCCAGCCCGGGCAAGCTCGAGCGGCTACGCCGGCTGGGGGCCGACGAGCTGGTCGACACCAGCGTCGTCAACGCCAGCCACCGTGTCTGGGAGCTCACCGGCCGCTCGGGCGCGGACGTGGTGGTGGACTATCTGGGCCGCGACACCTGGGCGGGGTCGGTGCGCTGCACCCGCCGCGGGGGCCGCCTGGTCACCTGCGGGGCCACCACTGGGTTCGAGGCCACCATCGACCTGCGCTACCTGTGGACTCGTGAACTCAACATCCTCGGCAGCGACGGCTGGGCCCGCGAGGACTTGGAGCAGCTGGTGGCCCTGGTCGCCGACGGCCGGCTGGAACCGGTCATCCACGCGGTCCATGAGCTGGAGGACGTCGCCGCCGCGATGGCCGCGCTGGAGCAGCGCCAGGCCTTCGGCAAGGTGGTGGTCCATGTCGGCTGACGCGGGCGCGCCGGTGCCCGATCTGCAGGCGATCTGCGATGGCAGCCAGCTCCACCGTGCCCTCCGGGTGCGGGTGGCGCGCGCCCCCGCCGGCGTCAGCGTGCGCGCCGAGCTGGATGCCCGCTGGGCCAATGACGACCGCGGGACGACCGTGCACGGGGGCGCGGTCGCCACCCTGCTGGACACCACCCTCACCTTTGCCCTGCTCGCCGCGACCGGTGACGACTGGGCCACCGCCGACCTGCGCGTCGACTACCTCCGACCGGTCCCGGTGGGGCCGGTGGAACTCAGCGGCGAGGTGCTGCGGGCGGGGCGGATGCTGGGCCGGGCTCGGGCCACCCTGGTGGGCGCGGACGGCCGCCCCCACGCGATCGCGATCGGCAGCTGTGCCCGGCTCGGGCCGCTGGCGGTGGACCCGCCGACCCCGGACGCAGAGGAGCCGGCGTGACCGCGCGGATCGAGGTCACCCCCACCCCCGCGCGGGTCGACAGCCACCTCGGCCTGGTCCTGGAGGGCCTGGACCCGTCGGCAGCGGTCACGTTGCGGGCCGACCTGGTCGACGACTCCGGCATCCTGTGGCGCAGCGAGGCGGAGTTCCCCGCGCCCGCCGGGGGGCGCCTCGACTGCGGCCGGCAGGCCCCCCTGCGCGGGCCCTACACCGGGGCCCAGCCGGAGGGATTGCTCTTCGGGATGGCACCCGACCAGCCTCAGCGGGCCCGGCAGCACCCACTCAAGACCGGGCTGGCGCCCACCTCGGTCCGGCTCCAGGCCTCCCAGCTGGGGTCCACGGTCGCCCGCGCCACTTTCGAGCTGCAGTTCGTCGCGCCCGGGGTGGAGCGGGTCCCGGTCCGCGACCACGGTCTGGTGGGCACAGCCTTCGTCCCCGCGGGGACGGGGCCGCTGCGAGCGGTGCTGGTGTTCGGCGGGTCCAACGGGGGCCTCAGCGAGGAGACCGCCGCCCTGCTGGCGTCCCACGGGCTGCTGGCCCTGGCGCTGGCGTACTTTGACGCGCCCGGGCTGCCCGACCAGCTGGTCGAGATCCCCCTCGAGTATTTCGAGCGGGCCCTCGGATGGCTTACCCAGCATCCCCGGGCCCGCGACGGCCGGGCGGCGGTGGTGGGCCGCTCGCGGGGGGGTGAGCTGGCCCTGCTGTTGGGCGCCACCTACCCCGCAGTCGACGCCGTGGTCGCCTACGTGCCGAGCGGAATCGTGCACGCCGGGATCCGGCGTGGGGGTCACACCTGGCACACCGACCTCCCCGCCTGGACTCGGGAGGGCCGCCCGGTGCCGTTCCTCGCCCACACCCGGTCGGCCGCCGCGGAGCCGGGTGCCGATCGGGAGCCGATCGCCTGCACCCCCGAGTACGCCGCCCACCTCGCCGACTGGACGGCGGTCCAGCGCGCCGCGATCGCGGTGGAGCGGATCGACGGTCCGGTGCTGCTGCTCTCGGGGACGGCGGACGCGATGTGGCCCTCCAGCTTGTTCTCCGAGCTGGTGGTGGCCCGCCTCGCCCAGCGGGGATTCCGCCACCCGGTCCGGCACCTGGCGTTCGCGGGTGCCGGCCACCGCTTCCCGCTGCCGACCCTGCCGGGCACGGTGACGGAGTCGGCCCACCCCTCGGACGGCAGGCTCTACCAGCTGGGAGGGTCGGCCCACGCCAACGCCGCCGCCGGCCGGCGCGCGCACCGGGCGATGCTGGACCTGCTGGTCGGGGAGGACGGCCGGGCGCCCTCGCCCGGGTGAGCGCCGGCGGGCTCCGCGCGCGAGAGGGTGGGCTCCACCGGTGCCCGCCTTGCTACGATGGCGGGACGGCGTGCCCGGGGGCGTGCGGTCGCCGGATCGGGGACCGCCGCCCGCACGACTGACCCCAGCAGGAGCGCATGTTCCGCACGCTCTACGTTCCGCTCGACAACTCCGACCACGCTAATGCCGCCGCCGATGTCGCCCTCCAGCTGGCGGCCGCGTTCGGGTCCGAGATCGTGGGCAGTCACGTCTACGCGGCTCGTCTCCACGACTACCGATTCAAGCAGATGGAGTACACCCTCCCCGAGGAGTACCAGGACGAGGTCGAGCTGGAACGGCAGCGCAAGATCCACGACAGCCTGATCACCAACGGCCTGCAGCTGATCTCCGACTCCTACCTGGACGCGATCCAGCAGCGCTGCCAGGCTCAGGGCACCCGCTTCACCCCCAAGACCTTCGACGGCAAGAACTGGGAGGTCCTGGTCCAGGACATCCAGGAGTCCCGCTACGACCTCGTGCTAATGGGCGCGTGCGGGCTGGGGCAGGTCAAGGAGACCCAGATCGGCACCACCGTGGATCGGGTGGTGCGGCGCGCGCACGCGGACACCTGGGTGGTGCGCCACCGCGAGGACCGAGGGCCCCTGGACGGCCCGATCGTCGTCGCCATCGACGGGTCGCCCCAGGCCTTCGCCGGGCTGCGCACCGCGATCGCGCTGGGCCGGGCACTGGCGATGCCGGTGGAGGCGGTCGCGGTCTACGACCCCTATCTCCACTACGTCATGTTCAATGGGATCGTGGGGGTGCTCTCGGAGAAGGCCAGCAAAGTCTTCCGATTCAAGGAGCAGGAGGCCCTCCACGAGGAGATCATCGACACCGGCCTCGCCAAGATCTACGAGTCGCACCTGCAGGTGGCGCGCGAGGTGGCGCGAGCCGAGGGAGCGGACCTGCCCATCACCCTGCTGGACGGCAAAGCCTTCGAGCAGGTCCTTCGCTACGTCAGCGAGCGCCGGGCGGCCCTGTTGGTCTGCGGCCGGATCGGGGTCCACTCCGGTGAGGGGATGGACATCGGCGGCAACACCGAGAACATGCTGCGGCTGGCGCCCTGCAGCGTGCTGCTCTCCTCGCGCACGTATGTGCCCCCGATCGAAGTCCGGGGCGAGGCCTCGGTGAGCTGGACCCCCGAGGCGACCGCCCGGATCGACCGCATCCCCTGCGGCGCCCAGGGCCTCGCCCGCACCGCCATCCTGCGCTGGGCGATGGAGCGGGGCCACTCGATCGTGAGCCAGGACATCGTTGACCAGGCCCTCTCCGACATCCTCCCCCCCGAGGCGGGGGCGGCGATCGGGATCCGGCCGGCGGTGACCGCGGTGCCCGATGGGAGCGGCCCCGGGGTCGCCGCCGATCCCCGCGACGAGGTCCACAGCTGCCGCACCTGCGGCTACACCGCTCGGGGGGTGGAGCCGGTCGCCTGCCCGGTCTGCGGAGCCGACCGGGCCATGTTCCTGCGAGTCGACCGCGAGGCGCTGCTGGCCGCGGCTGCCGCCGAGGGGGAGGTGGCCGAGGACACGACCTTCGACGACCGCAAGATCGGCTGGTCGCTGGAGGCACGCACGGTGCTGCACCAGATGCCCGCCGGATACCTGCGCCGCCGGATCAAGGCCAAGATCGAGAAGGCCGCCCGACTTCGGCGGCTGCCGGTGATCGGCGCGGACTTCGCCCGCCCCTTCATCGACCCCGAGTTGGGCCGCTCCGCCAACGCCCAGCCCCATCGCACACCGGTGGAGGCGGCCGAGCCCGAGCTGGTCGGCGTGGGGTCGGCGGACCGTTCCCTGGGGGAGCCCGACCCCGATCCTCCGGCGCCGGTCACGGCGGCGCTCACCACCTACACGGCGGGCGGTCCCGGTGGCCGCTACGTTCCCCGCGAGGCGGTCCCCACCATCGCCCGGCTGCGGCCCCGCGAGGAGGGCACCACCCCCGGCTATGCGCCGGCGGCGGCGTCCGCTCCCGATCGTTGCCCGGTGGCACACGACCCCGAGGCACGGGCCTCCGCCGAGCGCCGGCTGCGGGCGTCGGGGAGCCGGACCTCCGATCCCTCGGACCCCGCCGGGGGCTGAGCGGACCCGCGCCAGGGGGTGGCGGGTGCGGGAGGCGGCACCAGGGCTCGATGCCGAGCTGAGCCGCCTCGCCCGCCCCAGCTGGCGTATGGCGGCGCGAGCGCATCCCGGCCAGGGATGCCCCCCTACCGCGCCCGCGGCCCGGCCTCTGTGCACGGCGGCCCTCGGGAGCCGATCACCGCCCCCGGCTCTCGTTGACTGTCCCCGCCATGGTCCAGTCGCTCCCATCCCCCACCTCGACCTGGTCGTGGTCCTGGCCCACCCAGCTGCCACCGGGGCGTCCTCCCGTCGCGCGAGCGCCCGCCGGCGGGTGGTGTCGCGGGGGATTGCCGCGGCTCGGCCCGGAGCTAGAGCGCGACCGCTGAGTAGCGAGACACTACGATGGCCCGCGGCTACCGGGTGGCCGCTCCTCCGGGCACGCGACAACCAAACGAGCATGAGAGGTGAGACTGACGCGACGGGGAGGTCTGGCACGCTCGACTGGATTGCTGGCTTCATCGGCGGCGCTGGCCGGGATTCTCGCTGCATGTGGCTCTACGGGCGCATCGCTTTCCGGGCAGCATTCCATCTCTTCCACGCCGGCTCGGTCGCGGGAGACTACACCACCGTCCCCGTCGTCCGTGGCTCCGAGCGGCTCCTGCAGAGCGATTTTCGGGGCTGCCACGGGAGTCGCTGCCGAGTTTCACGCATCGGGGACGCTCGTGCCGCACGGGAGCGGTGGCGATGGTACCGGGCTCGAGTGCTACTACTCACTCGCGTCGGGACCGTCCGTCCCAGTGCTCGGCCTTCTCGTCGGCACGGACGTGTCCAGCAACGCCCCAGCGTTCGGCCGGGCCCCAAACGGCATCGCGGCGTCTGCATTGGCAATCCAACCGAGGGACGTCAGGGTTGGGCCAGCCGATGACGCCTGGCTGGCCCGCGCCGCCGTGCGGGACCGTGCCTCGGGCTGAGGCCGACGCAGTCGAAGGAGGTGGCGTCGGAGCGCCCAGAGGCGGCACGGTGCTTTCGGGCCGCGACCCCGACTCGGAATACATTCGACGGAGATGTTCAGTGGTCCCGTCGCGGTGACGTGGTCGATCATAGCTCCTGCCATCCAGAGGGTGAGCGGCCCGGCATCAACCGGCTCCGAGGTGCCCGCCCACGCGGCAGAATCCCTGGCGGATCCCGCCAGCGAGTGGGCCACGCTCGCGGCGGCCGTCTGCTCCTCTGGGGATCCGGACGAAGCGGTCGAGGGTCGGGTGCGCCGCCCGCATCACGCCGAGGAGCCGCGCGACCGCCTGGTGTGATCGCCAGGATGCAGGGACGCCCCCCAGGCGGGAGCGATGGCGTACGGGGGGACCGTCGGGACCCACCGGATGCCGGATACGGTGCTGGGGAGGTGGGGCCGAACCCGACCCACAGTAGCCGAGCGGCGCCGGTCACCTCGCGGAGGTGACCGGCGGGGCCTTGGCGATGCGCAACGCCGGCACGGTGGCGCTAGAGAGGTCGACTGCCACAGCGCCCGCTACCAGGTAGGCGCTGCAGAGGCGGTCGGCGACCTGGACCAGGCCTTTGCCGTCTGGACGGAGGCGGTGTCGAGTCTCACCGACAGGACCCGGCTCGGCCGCTCGGGCCGCTCGAGCCCTCCCGCACCGCGGCGCCGCGCGCCGCTCTGGTGCCCAACATCCACCCTGACGCCATCCACAATCTCGCCGATGCCTTGGAGCTCTCGGACCTCTACCGGGCGCAGCGATGGACGAGCTCGACGTCCATCCGGTGACCTCCGATCGGGTCGGCGCTCTCGCCTGGCTCGGCAACACGCGCGAACCGTGCCGCTCGCGGTTTCCTGGACACCGAAGCCATCTCAATGATGCCAAGTGCGTCGATGAGCTGGCGCGGATGGGTCCGGATCATGCGGCTCACTTCGTGGGCAGCCGGCGGCGCGCCGCGGCCGGCGTGCAGTCGGCGTGCTTCGCGACCCGCCACGGCCGCTGGCACTACCGCCCGAACCTGGGCAGCGGCACCAGTAGGACGGCCACCGAGCCCAAGCGCGGCACCCCCAGCGGCTGCTCCTTGAGGGTGCGGGTGAACCCCTGGGCGACGCCGTTGCCCTTCCGCTCTCGGCGGTAGGCCGAAGTGCTCTCGAAGCCCGGGAAGCACAGCTCGCCCGGGACGTCGTGCGACCGGCACGGGCTGCCTAGTGGTCTGTCGCCGACTTGAGCTGGGTGATGGCTGTCGGTCGCGGCCCTTGAAGGCGCTCCCAGATTGCAGCGGCGCACTGGGCGGGCGTCATCCTGGACGTATTAACCTCGAGGTCGTAGATACCGGGCCGGTGGACTTCCTGCTGTCAACGCCTCACCGGAGCGGGGACCGGTTGGTCTCTGGTGCTGGTGACATATTGGCCTTCTCGTCCTGGCTGGCCGGCGTCACGCCGCTGCCTGATGACCTCGATGGGGCAGACGACCCCCACGAGAAGAACGGGTAGCCCGGCGAGCCGCCTCGCCGAATCAGGCAACACGCCAAGGGGCTTTGAGTAGGCATCGTGGTGGCCGACATCTACCACGACGTTCAGTCCTTGTCGGCTATGGGCGGCGACGGAGTCGTAGAAGGCAGCGAACAGGGACGGGATCAACGCTTCGACCTCGGGGCGCTCCCCGCCAGGGCGCAACCCCATCCCCGGCCGATACCGCGGTGGAGTCACCTGCCGGGCGAACAGGTCCACCCCAAGGCTCATCCGCGGCCCGTCGAGCGTAGCCTGGATGGCTTCGACGATGCTCGATTTTCCCGAGCGGGGCGCTCCGTTCAAGATGACGACCCACCCGAACTGTCCGTTCACGGCCTGGATGATCTCATCCCACAGCAGACAGGCAACGGTCACGCTCGCCATTTCTGAGACGCACCACGAGTGTCGTGCGGGAGCGTGAGACCCGTGGCGATCTCCGCCGTGCAGCCGCCGATGTGCTCACTCACCCCCGGGTGGATCGGCTCCACGGCTTCGAGCCGCCCCCCCCGCCCCGGGGCGGGGATCCCGACGCCCTCCTGACTGCAATGGTCGACTGTGATGCCGATCGTCGCCGGACCCTCACCGGTGAGCGTGCACGCGGGATCGGTGCCTCCGATCTCGTCCGGCCGGTCCGGGGTGAGGGTGCCGTGGTGGGCCCTGGGGCCGTGCGCCCGTCCGTCCCGGGTCGGCGCCAGCAGCTCTGCCGCCCGCATCAGCTGGAGCACGCGGGCCTGGCTGGTGCGGATCCCGTCCCGTCGCAGCCAGGCCCACGCCGTGCGGAATCCCTCGCCGAGCCAGGGCGAGGCCCGCAGAGCGGCCCGGATCTGCTTGGTCGGCCCGGCATCACTCCCGGCCGTCTTCGGAGGAGCGGCGCTCGTGCCTGGTCCACGGAGACGGTCCCGTGCGGGATCTCGAGCATGCGGCACGCGCGGGCCTCGCCGTAGGACCGGCCTGCGGAGGTCGAGACGGTCTGGCTCACCGCCTTACCCTCCGCCGCCACGAGAGGGTGGCCCGTCTCCAACCGCCGCGCCCGCTTCCCGAGGAGCGGGTTCTCCATCGTGACCCCCCGACCCTCGTCGTCATCCGGGAGATCGCGACCTCACGCTCGTCGGTGTCGCGGCTGCGCAGCCCTGCCTCGCCGCTGGCAGCAACCTGCTCCCGTCCCGGGGAGATCGCCACCCCCAGCTCCCGGCTCAGCGAGTCCAGCTCCTCGCCCCGCAGCACCACCTCCAGCTGCCGCCGCGACGACTACCGGCCGCGGTCGCCCCTGGCGCTCCCCACGCGCGTGCGTCCGCTCCCTACGACTGGTCACCTGGCCCTCTCCTGCTGGGAGCGCCCCTTCTCCCGGCGGAGTGTCCAGCGAAACCCTAAGGCGGGGGAGCGGGCAGCTCTTGAGCAGATGCTCTGGCGGAATCGATGGCCGCCCGATCTGCGCGTTCATCCGCTCGAATGTAGGTTCCAGGGCTCGCAGCGCCGACTCGGCCAACGGCTTGATCCGACGGATGGGGTGGTTGGCCGGGGTCAGATCTTCCGGGTGAATCCACCCCAGCACCGTCACCTGCGGGGCCCTCGCGCCGCGCATGCCGATGCCTTCAGCAGCCCACCGCGCCACCTCTCATTTGGCCTATCAGACACCGGCAGTCTTCAGCCACGAAGTGTCACCACGCGGCCAGCGGCGGCTGGTCCTGGCCAGGACTCCCACGCCGACCGGCAGACTCACCTCGGTCACAGTCGGGGTGGCGCCGCCGAGGAGCCCCTGGGCTCGCTCGCGGCGACGGCGGGTGAGCGCACGACCGGGGGTTGCCCCGGCGGCGGCGTGGGACCGGGCGAGATGGAGCGAGCTCAGTACCGCCGTGCGGGGGAGGCCGGCGAGGCAAATCGGTTTGGTGCCGGCGGGGCCGATCGGGTCAGGGGCCCGGTGGAGCACCGCCAGCCAGGCGTGATCGGCTCGCAGCGCCGGATCGGGCGTCCCATCAGCCCTCGTCGTCGTCCTCGTCGTCCGGCGCGGTCCCGCTCTCACCCAGCGATGGCGTCCCCTCCTCGCGGTCGAAGCGTGTGCCGCAGCTGGGACACTCCATCAGCTGGGCGGTGGGGTCCTCCTCGGGTGCCAGCAACCAGCCTCCGCAGCCCGGGCACCGCAGCGCCAGGGGATCGACGGTGGTGCGCTGACGTCGCATCGCCCGCGCCGCCGCGCGCAGGTCGATCGCGACCATCTGGCAGACCTCGCAGCGGAATGTGGCCCGGCCGTCGCGGTGGCCGGCGTAGGCGCCGGTGCGGTCCACGAACACCTCCCCGCCAACCAGCTCGAAGCGCTCCGGCCGGCAGCCGTGGGGACAGACGAGCTGGCGCGCTCCCGCCACGGTCTCACCCCTCCCCGGAGGTGAAGACGGGACGCTGCCAGCCCAGCGGGCCTTCCCCGGCGGCCAGGATCTCCTGATACATCCGCTCCAGGTCCTCGCGGGTGTCGACCGCCGCGACCGCGGCCCTCAGTCGCGCGGCGCCGGCGCAGCCCCGGATCGCCCAGACCACGAACTTGCGGCCTCGGCGCACACCCACATGCTCGCCGTGGTGGTCGACCATGGCGTGCCAGTGGCGCCGGGCGAGGGCGAGGCGCTCGGCGAAGCTGGGAGCCGGCAGCTCCTCCCCGGTGCGCAGGCGGTGCACGGTGTGAGCCAGGAAGTGCCAGTCGCCCAACATCCCGCGTGCCACCACTACCCCATCGACATCGCCGGCCGCAATCCTCCGAGCCGCCTCCCCACTGTCGCGGACATCGCCGGAGCCGAGCACGGGGATCCGCCGCACCGCCGCGTGCACCCTCGCGATCTGGTCCCAGTCCGCCTCGCCGCGGTAGCCCTGGCAGCGAGTGCGTCCGTGCACGCTGACAGCGGCCACCCCGATGTCCTCCAGGGCACGGGCCAGATCGGGGGCGTTGATGGAGCGCTCATCCCACCCCAGCCGCATCTTGACGGTGACCGGCACCGGAACCGCCCGCACCATCGCGGCGAGCACGGCCACGGTGCGCGTCTGGTCGCGCGCGAGGGCAGCCCCCGACCCCAGCCGGACGACCTTCGGCACCGGGCAGCCGAGGTTGACGTCAACCACATCGGCCCCGTGGGCGACGCAGATTTGGGCCGCCTCGGCCATTGTGTCGGGGTCGCCCCCGACCAGCTGAGCCGCCACCGGGTGCTCGTCCGCCCCCAGGTCGAGCAGCGCCCGCGCCGCCTCCGGGGAGCGGACCACCGCCGCCGCCGCCACCATCTCGGTGCAGGTGAGGCCGGCTCCCAACTCGCGGGCGAGCCGCCGGAAGGGTCGGTCTGTGAGCCCGGCCATCGGAGCCACCACCACCGGAGTCGTCAGCGCATGCGGCCCGATCCGTAGCCCGGGCATGGCCGTTGGGCCCGGCGCGTCCACCGGCGGGGCGGGGCGGTCCGTGAGCGCACCGGTCATGGTGCCGATCCTACAATCCGCGGCGATGCTGCTCGCGCTCGACGTCGGAAACTCCAACCTCACCGTCGGGGTCTTCCAGGGGACCGCCCTGGTTCACGATGGACGCTTCGCCACCCGCCGGGACGCCACCTGCGACGAGCTCGGGATCCAGCTGCGTGGCCTGCTGGCGGCGACCGTGGGGACCCGCGTGATCGACCGGGCGGCGATCTGCAGCGTGGTGCCCTCGATCGACCGGGCCCTGCGCGAGGCGGTGGTCGGCTACTTCGATGTCCAGCCGCTGTTGGTGGGGCCGGGGACCCGATCCGGCATCCGGATTCACTACGACCCGCCCCGGGACGTCGGCGCTGACCGGATCGTGACCGCCCTGGCGGTCCGTCATCGGTACGGCGGCCCGGCGATCATCGTGGATTTCGGCACCGCCACCACCGTGGACGCGATCAACGCCGAGGGGGACTACCTGGGCGGGGTGATCGTTCCGGGGGTCCGGCTCAGCCTCGATGCGCTCTCACAGCGGGCGGCTCGGCTGCCCTGGGTCGAGCTCGCCGCCCCGGGGCCGGTGCTGGCCCGCACCACCGTTGCATCGATGCAGGCGGGCGTGGTCTATGGAGTCGTGGGTCAGGTCGAGGAGATCGTCCGGCGCATGCTCGGGGAGATGGGCACCCCGGCCACGGTGGTGGCGACGGGCGGGCTCGCCGAGCTGCTCGCGCCGCACATCCCCTGCATCGACCGGATCGACCCGCTGGTCACCCTCGAGGGACTGCGCCTGATCGCGGAGATGAATCCCGCCGGGGCGTGAGCGCCCGTCACCACCCGGCGGCCCGGTGCCCAAAAAAAAGGGCGCCCCCGAAGGGACGCCCCGAGAGGGGGGGGCAGTGTCACGATCGCTGTGCGATCGGCGGGCCGGAGCACCGCTTCCCGATCATAGCAGCCGCAGCGAGATCGGGCAACCAGTCGGATTCTCTGGTGGGGGGAGGTCGCATCTGAACCTGGCCTGCGGGGGTGGGGCGATCTCGTGGGCCCGGACCGGGGAGACCCGGGACCGGTCGGCGGTCCCAGGGTCGATGAGATCGGCCTCGCCGGCCGTCAGGACTCCAGACAACTCAAGCACTCGACCACCCCCCATGGAGGCCGCCCGTGTCTGATTCCGGCATCCACCTGCTCGCAGACCTTGCCTTTCTGGTCGGGGACTGGGGCATGGCCGTAGGAGGCGCCTCGTGCCTACCCGATCCTGAGCACGTCGTCCATGCCCGTGTCGGGGTCAGGTGGATCGAGGGTGGGGGGCTGCTCGCGATGCACCAGGGCGAGGCCCCACCCCCCCGGGCGCCGACCTGGATCGTCGACCGGCGCGAGGCGAGTCGCGACTCCAGCCTCCTCTCCTCTGACGACCGCGGCGTCGCCCGGATCGGCGCCATCAGCGAGAAGGCCGCAGTCTGGAGGATCGGGAGAAACCATGCCGAGAGTTCACACCGCTTCCAGGCAACCGTGAGCGATGACCGGAACGCAATCGTCTGCCGGTGGGAGAGAAGGCTTGGGCAGAAGGCAGGGGAAGACGCTCTCGACGTCGCCCACACTCGCCTCGCCTGACCTGCTGGCCACGGCCGTGTTCGAGAGTGGTGGACCGTGAGCCGGTGAGCGGCCGTCCACCATCCTCCACAACGCCGCCCACGCCAGCGTGAGCGGCAGTCACCCGGGCACTCCCTGCCCGCTGACCGACGCTGATGAGCCGAGCTCCGTGTCCCCGCATCGCGCCCTCAGGCGCTGACGTCTGGGGTGCACGTGCGCCACGCCACGATCGACGGCGGGGAGAGGATTCGCTCCCAGGGCCGATCGGCCCCGGAGCCCGTCCCTGCCTCAGACTGATCCACGGCCGATTGCCCCACCCCTGCGGGGTCCGGGCCGGAGTCGTCGCTCGTCGCGGGATCGGGCCGGGGATGGGGGCTGAAGGGCGGGGGAGGGAGGGGGCGCAGGCGCGTGGGCGCCGCGCGTCGATCTCCCCAGCGCCCGAGACCGGCTCGACGCCGACCGACCCCATCGGCCCGGGCGAGCCCCAAGGGATGCGGGCCGCTATGGTGAGCCGACGGTCTGCGGCGGCGAGAGCCAGGACGCGACCGGGGCCACGCCGCCCTACGGTCCCGATCCCTCGAGGCTACCCGCCGGTCGGCGCTGGGACCACCTGGAGCAGGGAGGAGCCGCCGGATGAGCCGCCGAGGATGGCTGCTGTTCGCGGCCATGAGCGTGATCTGGGGCCTCCCCTACCTTCTGATCAAGATCGCCGTCGCCCACCTCAGCCCGGCCGCGCTCGTGTTCGGGCGCACGGCGATCGCCAGCGGGATCCTCCTCCCGGTGGCGCTGGCGCGGGGCGAGCTCCGCGCCGTCGCCCGGGCCTGGCTTCCGCTGCTCGCCTTCACGGCGACCGAGATCGCGGTGCCCTGGGTGCTGCTCTCCGACGCGGAGCTCCGGCTCACCAGTTCGCTCTCAGGCCTGCTCGTCGCCCTGGTGCCCCTGGCTGCCACGGTCTTCGTCTGGATGGCAGGCTCCGGAGACCGGCTGGGACGCGGTCAGGTCGCCGGCCTGCTGCTGGGGCTCCTCGGCGTGGCGGCGGTCGTGGGCCTGGACCTGGGGCGGGTGTCAGCCGGGGCCCTGCTGGAGATGGCGGTTGTTGTCTGCTGCTACGCCGTCGGTCCCCAGATCATGGTCCGCTGGCTCCGTCACCTGCCCGGGGTGGGAGTCGTCTTCGGCGCCCTGCTGGTGGCCGCGGTGCTGTACCTGCCGGTGGCGGTGGTGCAGCGACCGACCCACGGGCTCACGCTATCGGTGGTCGCCAGCGTGGTCATCCTCGGGGTGGTCTGCACCGCACTCGCCTTCGTCCTCTTCTTCCAGCTGGTGGAGGTGGTGGGCGCGGTGCGGTCGACGGTGATCACGTTCGTCAATCCCGCGGTGGCGGTCGCCCTCGGGGTGGCGATCCGGCACGAGCCGCTCACCGCGGGGTTGGGGGTCGGGTTCTTGCTGATCCTCGGGGGATCCGCACTGGCGACCCGCCCGGGTCGACCAGCCGCCCCGCCGGGGCGACCACGGCTCCCCCGGGCCGAGTCGTCCGGGGTCGCGGGCTGAGTCCCTCCCGCCCTCCCCCCGCCGCGACCCGAACGGGATCGGAGCGAGGCGGCCCGGGGCGGCTCCGCCGGCGCGCGCGCGGGATCCCGCAGGACGGTGGAGCGGCCGGGCGCGCCGGTCCCCGCAGCAACTTGCCGATCGCGGGACGCTGGGGTAGAATCACGCTTCCCCGAGGACAGGTCGGTGGCGTCGCCGATGCCGCGTGGCCCTCCTCGTCATCACCCCATGGAGCTACGCACCATGCAGGACAAGCCGGTCCCCCTGACCCGCGACGGCCACGAGAAGCTGGTCGCGGAGCTGGATCTGCTGCGCACCGCACGGCGCCATGAGATCGCCGAGCGGATCAAGCATGCCAAGGAGTTCGGCGACCTCAGCGAGAACGCCGAATATGAGGACGCCAAGAACGAGCAGGGGTTCGTCGAGGGCCGCATCCTCACGCTGGAGCGGATGCTGCGTAACGCCCAGATCATCGATGAGGAGGAGTCGCCCGACGGCACCGTCCAGATCGGGTCGACCGTCAGGGTGAAGGACGAGTTCGGCGACACCACCTACACCATCGTGGGACCTGCCGAGGTCGACCCCACGGCCGGGCGGATCTCGTTGGAGTCGCCGGTCGGCAAGGCGCTGATCGGCCACCGGTCCGGTGAGGCGGTGGCGGTCGAAGCGCCAGACGGTCCCAGGCAGGTCACGATCCTCCAGGTCGCGTGAGCGGCGGGCCGGAGTGACCGGCGCCGCCTCTGACCCTCCGCCGGGAGCAAGCCTGGACGAGGTGGTGGCGGCGCGTCGCCACGCCGCCACCATGCTCCTGTCCCAGGGGGTCTCCCCCTGGAACGTCGACTTCGACCGCGACGCGACGACGCGGGAGGCGATCTCGCGGTTGGCGGCGTTCGAGGGGGGGGGGAGCACCGGCGCGACCGCCCGCGCCCGGGTCGCGGGCCGAATCCTCGCCCGGCGGTCCTCCGGGGGACTGGGGTTCGCCGATCTGCACGACGAGAGCGGACGGCTGCAGCTGATGGTGGAGCGGGACCGCACCCCCGCCCCCGTGTTCGCGTGGGTCGAGGGGCTGGACCTCGGCGACATCGTCGGGGTGACCGGGCCGCTGCTGCGCACCCGCAGGGGGGAGCCGACCCTGCTGGTCGAGGAGGGCTGCCTGCTGGCCAAGGCGCTGCGTCCGCCGGCGGAGAAGTACCACGGCCTCCAGGACATCGAGGCGCGCTACCGCCGCCGCCACCTCGACCTGCTGACCACGCCCGCCCGGCGCCGTCCCTTCGTGCAGCGCACCGAGGTGATTCGCGCGCTGCGGGCCGAGCTCGACCGGCAGGGATTCTTGGAGGTGGAGACCCCGGTGTTGCAGGCGATCCCGGGCGGGGGCCACGCGCGGCCCTTCGCCACCCGCCACAACGCGCTCGACCAGGACCTCTACCTTCGCATCGCGATGGAGCTTCCCCTGAAGCGGCTGATCATCGCGGGGTTCGGCCGCGTCTACGAGATCGGGCGGGTCTTTCGCAACGAGGGCCTCTCACCCCGCCACCTCCCCGAGTTCACGATGCTGGAGGCCTATCAGGCCTACTCTGGTCGCGAGGCGATGGCGACCCTGACCGAGCGCCTCATCGGGGCCGCAGCGGTGGCGGCGGATGCGGTGCCCGGGGTGCCGGAGGGTGAGCGCACGATCGACCTGACGCCACCCTTTCGGCGGGTGGGGATGGCGGAGCTGGTGCGCGAGACGGTGGGGATCGACGTGCTCGCCGGCTGGGACGATCCCGAGGCGCTGGCCCGGGAGGCCCGCCGTCTCGGGATCGACATCCCCCAGGGCGCCACCAGCGGCGTGATTCTGGCGACCTGCTACGAGGAGAGGGCGGAGCGCACCCTGGAGCGGCCCACGTTCGTCCTCGACCACCCGCTCGAGACCTCGCCGCTGGCTCGCCGCCTGCCCACCGACCCCCGCTTCGCGGAGCGGTTCGAGCTGGTGGCGGGCGGGCGCGAGCTGGTCAACGCCTTCGCCGAGCTGAACGATCCGCTGGACCAGCGGCGTCGCTTCGAGGAGCAGGCCCAGCGGCGGGTGGAGGGAGACCTCGAGGCGCATCCGATGGACCAGGAGTTCTTGGAGGCGCTGGAGCAGGGCATGCCGCCGACCGGCGGGTTGGGGCTGGGGGTGGACCGGCTCGTGATGCTGGTCGTCGGCGCCCCGGCGATCCGTGACGTGGTCCTCTTTCCCACCCTCCGCCAGCGCGAGCCGGTCCGGGCGCCGGACGGCGTGCCCGGCCTGCCCGCTGGCCGCCCCCCTACGCTGTAGGGATGCTGGCCCTCTCCTTCATCCGTGACCACCCCGAGCTGGTGCGCGAGGGCGCCCGCCGCAAGGGCGAGACCGCGCCGGTCGACCAGATCCTGGACCTCGACTCCAGGCGTCGCCAGCTGGTGGGGGAGGAGGAGCGGCTGCGCGCGGAGCAGCGGGCGAGCTCGGCGGCGGTCGGGCGGTCGGCTCGGGAGGGCGGCAGCCCGCCGGCGGCCCTCACCGCCGCGCTCGCCGGCCTGCGGAGCCGCGTGCACCAGCTGGAGACGCAGCGCCAGGCGGTCGAGCAGGAGCTGGACCAGCTCCTGCTCCTGGTCCCCAACCTGCCCCATTCGTCGGTGCCCGATGGCGGGGGCGACGCCGACAACCTGGTGGTGCGCACCTGGGGCACCCCGCGCCAGTTCGACTTCGTGCCCCGCCCCCACCATGAGCTGGGAGAGGCGCTCGGGATCTTCGACTTCGAGCGCGCCGTCAAGGTCGCCGGGAGTCGCTTCAGCTGTCTACGCGGGGCCGGGGCCCGCCTGGAGCGGGCGCTCGCCAGCCTCATGCTCGACATGGCGACCCGGGAGCACGGGTACCTCGAGGTCTCGCCGCCCTACCTGGTCCATCGGGCCTGCATGGTGGGGACGGCCAACCTGCCCAAGTTCGAGGCCGACGCGTTCCACGTCACCGAGGGGGACCGCTTCCTCATCCCGACCGCCGAGGTGCCGGTGACCAACCTGTACCGCGACGAGGTCCTGGAGGGTGGCGCCCTGCCCATCCGCCACGTCGCCTGGACCCCCTGCTGGCGCAGCGAGGCGGGGGCACCTGGGCTGGACACGCGCGGCTACATCCGGCTGCACCAGTTCTCCAAGGTCGAGCTGGTCGCGTTCACTCGGCCGGAGGTGTCCTTGGAGCAGCTGGAGCAGCTGGTGGCCGACGCGGAGGCGGTGCTCCAGGCGCTCCAGCTCACCTACCGGGTCCGGCTCATGTGCACCGGCGACATGGGCTTCGCCCAGTGGAAGAAGTACGACCTCGACGTCTGGGCCCCCGGGCTGGGCCGCTTTCTCGAGGTCTCCTCCTGCTCCTGCTTCGGTGACTTCCAGGCCCGTCGCGCGAACATCCGATTCCGGCCCGGCCCGGGTGAGCGACCCCAGTTCGTGCACACCCTGAACGGCAGCGGGCTGGCCCTGCCCCGCACCCTGGACGCCGTGCTCGAGACCTATCAGGAGCGGGACGGGTCGATCATCATTCCCGAGGTGCTCCGCGCCTACCTCCACGGCGAGTCGCGAATCGCCTGAGGCGTCCCGCTCGTCGGGTTCGGCGGCAATCCGGCGGCGGCCCGTCGGTAAACCGTCTCCCGTGGCCAGGCGTTATATCTACGTGATCATGGATGTTCTCGGCGCGGCCGTGACCACCGAACGAGCCACCGCCGAGGACTTCGAGCAGGCGGTCCGAGCTGAGGGGCCTCGCCTCTTCGGGCTCTCCTTGGCGGTGCTCGGACGCCCCGAACTCGCCGAGGAGACGGTACAGGAGACTTTTGAACGAGCCTGGCGGGTGTGGGACACGCTCGACGACCCCGACAAGCGCCGCGCGTGGCTGGCGCGGGTGTGCGTCAATCGGTCGCTCGACGTCCGCCGCTACCTCGCCCGCCGGCTCCGGATGGCCTTCGTGCGCGAGGGGGATCACCCGGTCGCGCCGACTGACCTCGGGCTCGACCTCGGCCGCGCCATGACGCATCTCTCCCGACGCCAGCGCGCCATCATCGGCCTGCACTACGCCTGCGGCTACTCGCTCGACGAGTGCGCGGGGATGATCGGCTGTCAGCCGGGCACGGCGCGCAGCCATCTGGCGCGCGCGCTCGCCACCCTGCGGATCCAGCTCGGGGACACCCGCGATGGATCCTGAGTCCTTGCTGCGGGAGCGGCTCGCCCGGCTGGCCGCCCGCCCGCTTCCCGGCTCGGTGGAGGAGCGCGTGCTCAGCCGGACCACCCGCCGGTCCGCCGCTCGCGGCTCGCGGCTGCTCGCGATGGGCGCCGCGCTCTCCACCGCCCTGGTGGTCGGGGGTGTGCTCTACGGGGTCGCCTCGATCGGGCGCCACCCGGTCGGCACCCGGCCGCCCCAGGGCGCGGGCCACCGCACTCCCGTGCCCAGCCGGAGCCAGAGCGTTCCGACCCCGCCCCCCACGCCGTCGCCCACGCCGACTCCGGTCAGCCGACCGCGGCGGTCGGCCCGGCCGACTCCGACGGTGGCGGCGGCGGTCCCGCCGACCCCGACCCCGACCCCGACCGCGTCGGCCGCGGCCCCCTCCGCCCGCGCGGTCGTGAGGGTGGCGACCTGCCTGGGACGCCAGCTGACCCTCACCGTGCGGCCCGGTCCCCGCAGCGCCCGCATGGCCGCGGTGGTCTACATCCTGGAGAACGTCGGCGGCGCGACCTGCACGCTGCGGGGGGTGCCCACCGTGCGCCTGGTGGGCGCTGGGGGCGCCAGCCCCGCCATGGTGCCGGTCCGAGCCGGCCACGGTCCCGGCCCGCTGGTCAGCCTGCGACCGGGCGGGCGGGCGTCCTTTGTGCTGCTGGACCTCGGGTGCCGCCAGACCACCTCGACGGTCGCCGATCCGTCGCTGGCGCTGGAGGTGAGGCTCCCCGGCCCGCCCGTCGGGCCCGCGCTGCTGGTGAGGGGCGGCCTGGTCTGCGCGCCTCGGGTGGTGGAGGTGTCGGCGATCACCCGAGGCGTCGCGACCCCGCGGCTGGCGCCGGGACGGGGTGCGGCCCCGTCCGCCCCGGCTACCCCCATCCGCCGCCCCCGTCCGACGCCCACCCCGAGCGCGCCCGCGACCTCCCGTCCGACCCGGCTGCCGGCTCATCGCGCGACCCCGTCGGCGACGCCCACGGCGACCGCGCGTCCCACCCCGGCGTCCAGTCCCAGGGCGACTCCGCGCCCGGCTCCGACCGAGACCCCGATCCCGCTGGCGACCCCCACCCCGACCGCGATGCCGCTGTGCACCCCCTCTGACCTCCGATTCGCCCTCTACTCGGGGCCGATCTCGAGCCAGGCCACCTCGGTGGCCCTGGGGCTGAGCAACGGCACGGCGTCGGCCTGCCTGTTCGTCGGCCTGCCCAGCCTGACGCTGGTCCTGGGGGGCGGGTCCAGCGTGCCGGTCGCCATCAGCTCGGTCAGCTACAACCCCGCCGCGGAGCTGGTCCTCGCTCCCCTCGGCGAGATCGGTGCCCAGTCGGCGGGTGCTGTGATCGTGCTCGACCTGCAGTGGCCCGCCTCCAGCCTGGGGTGCCCCCCCGCCGCCGGGGTGGCGCTCACGCTCCAGTACCTGGGCTCCACCCTCACCCTGCACGACGCCCCCGTCCCCGTCTGCGCCGGGGCCAGCAACATCACCGCCCAGCTGCAGGCGTTCGGCAGCTGAGCCCGCACCGTCCCTGCGGGGGAACGGCCCGCCTCCCCGGGCCGCTTTCCCCCGCCGGGGGCGCTCAGGCCGCCGCCACGGTCTCGAGGTCGTGGCGGACCGCCTCCTCGTAGCTGAGGCGGGGGAGGCGGTCCTGCCAGGCGTCCGGGCCGGGTCGGCCGATGTTCACGACGAGGATCGACCGCCAGCGTCCGTCGGGAAAGAGATCCTGGTCGAGCGTGTCGCGGTCGAAACCGCCCATCGGCCCTGCGGCCAGGCCCGCCGCCCTGACCGCGATCAGCAGGTAGCCCGCCTGCAGGGTGGCGTTGAAGCGCGCCTGGTCGGCGCGCAGCTCGGGGTTCTGCTCGAAGTGGTCACGCAGCTCCGGACGGTGGGGAAAGGTGAGCCCGAGCCACTCGTGGAAGTTGGTATCGGCCGCCAGCACCGCGGTGACCGGGGCCGCCTGGGTCTTGGCCCGGTTGCCCTCCCACAGGTGGGGGAGCAGTCGCGCCTTGGCCGCCGCCGAGCGCACGAACAGGATCCGAAGCGGCTGGACGTTCGCGCTGGTGGGCCCCCACTTCACGAGGTCGTAGATGGCGGCGAGCTGCGCGTCGCTCACCGGCTCCTCGGTGAAGGTGTTGGCGGTTCGCGCCTGGCTGAAGAGCAGAGCCTCGGTACGGGCGTCGACGGCGAGGGGAGGACGTGTCTCGATGCCGTTCATTGCTAACTACTAGTCGCTATGCAATTCGTAGCCCTAGGTGGACCACACCAGCCACCCGACCCTCGTCCCTGGTGCTCGGCCGGGGTAGCTGATACGCTGCCGAGGTGGGGTCGCCGCCGGCGGCGCACGATGCTGTGAGATGCAGCGCGCAGCTGGTGCGGGCATTCGGCGTCCTGGGCAAGCGGTGGAGCGGAATCGTCCTCGCGAGCCTGGAGCCGGGGCCTGCCGGCTTCGCCGAACTCACCCGGGCGATCGCCGGGATCAGCGAGTCCGTCCTCTCCGATCGGCTCGCCGAGCTGACCGCGGCCCAGCTGGTGACCCGCACCGTCCGGTGCGGACCGCCGGTGGGCGTGGTCTACGAGCTCAGCCCGGCCGGGCACGCGCTCCGTCCGGCCCTGGATGCGCTCGCCCGCTGGGCCCAGGACAACCTCTCCCCGGAGCGGCCGGACCCCGACCAGCCCTGACCCGCTCCCGGCCCCGACCTGACTCCGGACGGTCGCCCCGACCCTGGACAATCCCGGGGTCGTGTCCGGGCCGCAGGAGGCAAGCGCTGTGATCCAGAGCGGGGTCGCCCTCTTCGTCGCCCTGCTGGTGATCGCCGCGGGCGTGACGGTGGTGGCGCGCCGGATCGCCGTCCCCTATGTGACCCTGCTCGCCGCCCTGGGGGCGGCCGCCAGCCCCCTGCTGGCCGGTCACGTCCCCCATCTGGGGCACAGCCTGATCCTGTTCGTCCTCCTGCCCGGGCTCCTCTTCGAGGCCGCCCTGCAGCTGGAGTGGCGCCAGCTGAGGGGCCACCTCGTCGAGGTCGCGCTGCTGGCCACGGTCGGGGTCCTGCTCACCACCTTGGTGATCGCGGTCCTGGGGGCGGTCGCCCTCGGGCTGCCGGTGGCGGTGGCTGTGCTGTTCGGGGCCGCGGTCGCGCCCACCGACCCGGTCGCGGTGGTCGCCACCTTTCGCCGGCTGGGCGTGCCAGGCCGTCTCTTGGCCCTGGTCGAGGCCGAGAGTCTCGCCAACGACGGCACCGGGGTGGTCGTCTTCGGGATCGCGCTGGCCGCGGTGGCGCCGGCCACGCTCTCGGCGGGGGCGGCGGTGCTCGACTTCATCCGCCTCACGGCGGGCGGCCTCGCCCTCGGCGTGGCCCTCGGCGGGGTGCTCTCGCTGGCGACCCGCCGGATCGACGACGCCGAGGTGGAGATGACCCTCACCGCGATCGCCGCCTATGGCGGCTATCTGCTGGGGGAGTGGCTCCACGTCTCGGGGATCTTGTGCGTGGTCGCCGCCGGCGTCGTGGTGGGCAACGTCGGCCGTCCCCGGGGGATGTCGGCGACCACCCAGGCTGCGGTCACCAGCTTGTGGGGGTACGTGGCCTTCCTGCTCAACGCGGTGGTGTTCGTGCTCATCGGCGCCACCGTGCCCTGGGCCGTGCTGGGTGCCAACTTGGGCCTGGTCCTGGCCGGTGCCGTGGTCGCCCTGCTCGCGCGGGCCGTCGCCGTCTACGGCCTGCTCGCTTTGCTGCGCCCCCTCGGCCGGCCGATCAGCCTCGCCTGGCAGCATCTGCTGGTCTGGGGCGGGCTGCGGGGGGCGGTCGCGCTTGCCCTCCTGCTCAGCATCGCTCCCCACGCCCCTGGGCTCGCCACCGTGCGGGCGCTGGTCTATGGGGTCGTGCTCGCCTCGATCCTGGTCCAGGGAGCGACCGTCGGTTGGGTCGCACGCCGCCTCCTCCCCGATCTCCGGCTGCCCTCGCCCCACCCCCCGGAGACGCCGGCCGGAGGGCTGGGGGGTCCCAGCCCCGCTCCCGCCGCTCCCTGAGGACACCGCCTGCGTGGGGCGGTCACGCGTCCATCGTCGCCACCGGCAAGTGGTCGTGCTGCTGGAGATGCTGGCGCACCGCGAGCAGGGCGGCGACGCCCTCGCCGGCTGCCGACGCCCGCTGCTTGGTCGACCCGCGGCGCACGGCGCCGGCGGCGAACAGGCCCGCCTGCGAGGTGCGGAAGGCCTCATCGGTCTCCACGAAGCCGAGCCGGTCGAGCCCGACCGTTCCCCGCAGGACCGCGGTGTTGGGGTCGAGCCCGACGAAGACGAAGACCGCGGCCGGATCCCAGGTCTCCTCGGCCCCGTCGCCTGGTCGCGGACCACCACCGCCTCCACCCGGCCCTGGCCCCGGATCTCGACGATTGCGCACCCGGTGCGCACGTCGAACTGGGGGTGGTGGCGCACTTTGTCCTGCAGCAGCGTCGAAGCCCGCAGCTCCGGGCTGCGCTCCCCCACCCGGATCCGGCGCGCGAACTGCGACAGGAAGATCCCCGCCTCCAGCCCCGAGTTGCCGCCCCCGACCACCAGCAGCTCCTCGGCCCCGCGGTAGCAGGGGCCGTCACAGGTCGCGCAGAAGTGGACGCCGGCCCCGATCAGCTGCTCCTCCCCGGGGACGCCCATCCCCCGGTAGGTCGAGCCGGTCGCGACCAGGGAGGCGTGGGCGCTGATCTGCTGGCCGTTGCCGAGCCGCAGCCCGATGTCCTGGCCGTCGTGGGTCACCTCCTCGACCCCCACGGCGGAGACCAGCTCCACCTGGTACCGGCGCGCCTGGGCGATGAAGCGGTCCGCCAGCTCGCCACCGGCGATCCCCTCGGGGAACCCCAGGTAGTTGTCGATCCGCTCGGTGACCCCGGCGTTGCCCCCCAGCGAGCCGCGCTCGACGACCACCGCCTCGATGCCCTCCCGGGCGGTATAGACGGCGGCGGCCAGGCCGCAGCGGCCGCCGCCGATGATGGCGAGGTGATTGAGGTGGCGCGCGGTGGTCACCGTGAGGCCGATCGCGCGGGCCAGGTCCTGATTGCTGGGTTCGAGCAGGTGGCGGCCATCCGCGAGGACGACGGTGGGAATCGTCCGCCCCCCGCCCTGCAGCTCCTCCACGCGGCGCAGGCCGTTGGGATCGGCGTCGATGTCAATGAACGTGTAGGGGACGCGTTGCTCGGCCAGGAACGCTTTGGTGCGGCGGCAGTCCGAGCACCACGGCGCCCCGTACACGGGGATCTCGGCCATCAGCCCTCCCCGTCCCCCGGGCCCGCCCCCTTCGTGATGGGTGCGCCGGCCGGGGCGGGACCGATGATAAAGGGGCCGGAACGCATAGGATGTGGGGCCATGTCCGGCGCCATCGACCGTGTCCGGTTGCTCGCGACCGTCGAGCAGGAGACCGAGCGGATCGGGGCCTGCCTGGCGGCCGGCCCCGACCGGCCTGTGCCCAGCTGTCCGGGGTGGGATCTCGCCACCCTGGCCGCCCATCTGGGGCAGGTGCAGCGGTGGGCCGAGATCATGGTGCGGACGGGGGCGGAGCAGCGTCTGGACCGATCCCAGCTGCCCGCGCCGCCGGAGGGCGCAGCCCGGTCGGGGTGGCTGCTGGACGGCGCCCGCGAGCTGGTCGACAGCCTGCGGGCGGCTGGCGGCGACCGGCGGGTGTGGACGTTTGCCGGCCCCGACGGGCTGTCGGCCTTCTGGGCCCGGAGGATGGCGTACGAGGCCCAGATCCATCGCGCCGACGCGGAGCTGGCGCTGGGCAGCTCGCCGGCCGTCGCGCCGGACCTGGCCGCGGACGGGGTTGACGAGTTCCTCCAGGTCATGCTGCCCCGGTGCTTCGCCCGCGGCCCCGTCCCCAATCTGGCAGGTGTGCTCGAGCTCGGGTCTGACGACGGCGGTCCCACCTGGACGGTGACGATCTCGCCGACGGCCGCCGAGGTCGTCCCGGGACCGTCCGGGGAGGCCGACTGCCGGGTGCGCGGCCCCGCCGCCGACCTCTTCCTGTTCGTGTGGAACCGGCCCACCGGTCCCGCGCTGAGGATCGCGGGCGAGCGTCAGCTGGTGCACCGGTGGCAGCAGGCGGTGCGGGTGTAGCGGGTCCGCCCCGCCGGTGTCGAGGCCGGCCCGGCGGGGTAGGATGCGGGTGCGTGGCCGCGGGTCGCGCCGTCGCGCGCGCCTGCGCCGGAGGTCCGACCATGACCCGCACCGCGATCTTCGGCGGGGGATGCTTCTGGGGCGTGGAGGCAGAGTTCCGCCGTCTGCCCGGTGTCGTCGCGACCACCTGCGGCTACAGCGGTGGCAGCACCAGCCGCCCCACGTACGAGCAGGTCTGCAGCAACCGCACCGGCCATGCCGAGGTTGTCGAGGTGGTCTACGACCCCGACCAGCTCTCCTACCAGGAGCTGCTGAGTCGATTCTGGTCGCTGCATGATCCCACCCAGGTGGACCGCCAGGGACCCGACGTGGGCCGTCAGTATCGATCGGCGATCTTCACTGCCGATCCCGAGCAAGCGGCCGTGGCGCAGGCCTCCCGGGCCCATCTGCAAGCGCGCCTGGGACGCCCGGTGGCGACCGTGATCGAGCCGGCGATGGCCTTCTGGCCAGCGGAGGACTACCACCAGCAGTACCTGGAGAAGCGGGGCCTGGCGAGCTGCCACCTGAGTCCGGTCGCGGGCGGCTGAGACCCCGCTCCGGCGGAGCGCCGACCGCACCCCTGGGTGCTCCGATCGGGAGGCCCGAGCGGGCGTGGGCGGCTGACCCGGGCGCCGGCGGGTCCGCCACCGGGTGGCGAGCCGCCCGTGCGCCCCGGCCGGCTCGCCGCCACCCGGGGCCGCCCCCCGGTGAGGGGACCACGAGGGACCCTCCCCCCCCGTATCCGCCGCCGCTGGGCGAGCCTGCCGGTTGCCGAGCTGGTCTGTCCGAGGGCGCCCGCCGGCAGCGAGGCTACGGCGGCGACGTGGACGCCATCCCGAGCCCGACCGCGATCCCGCGGCGGTCGACCCCTGGGGACGGTCAGGCGAGGGCGAATCCCAGCTCGGCGGCCGTGCTGGACAGGCAGATGTGGGCCGCCGATTGCGGGGTGACCGAGGGGTCGCCGAGGACAAGCTGAATCGCGAGACCGTCGGTCAGGGCGGCCAGGCGCAGAGCGAACTCCTCGGCATCGACGGGGCCGAAGTCGCCCTGCCGCTGACCGTCGCGGACGATCTCCGCGATGGTCTCGCGCCAGCGGCGGTCCAGAGCCTGGCGGCCCCGTGCCACGACTGGGTCCCGGGGGGCCCGAGACCACAGATCGAGCCACAGGATCCAGTCCTCGCGCCAGGCATCCGGACCGGCGCCCTCGGTGGCGAAGTTCAGCTCGATCAGCCGGACCAGCCGGTCGCGCGCGCGGACGATCCCCGCCAGCTCTCGGGCGGTGGCCGCGTAGAAGCGCTCGTCGGCGAACACCAGCGCCTCGGCCAGCAGCTCGTCCTTGGTGCGGAAGTAGTACAGCACCAGAGCGGGGCTGGTCCCCGCCCGGCGCGCGACGTCGGCGATCCGGGTGTCGGCGAGCCCCCGCTCGACGATCACGGTCACGGCGGCGGCCAGGATCTGCGGGCGTCGCAGGTCACCCAGCCGGCGACGCGGGCTCATCGTTCGCGCCAGTCCCGCCGCCGCCGGCCGGTCAGCTCTCGGCCGGGACGGTCGTGGGGGCCCCAGGCCATCCCACGAACAGCCCCGGGCCGCGCTTGCGGAGCTCGTTCCCGAGGATCATGCGCTGGATCTCCGAGGTGCCCTCCCAGATCCGGTCGACCCGCAGGTCGCGCGCGAGCCGCTCGACCGGCTGCTCGCGCATGTAGCCGCGTCCCCCGTGGATCTGCACCGCGCGGTCGACCACCCGCCCGGCCATCTCCGAGCAGACCAGCTTGACCGCCGACGCCAGGGCGTGGGTCGCCTTGCGGTCGAGCCCGCCCTGGCTCGCCTCGAAGCCCACCCGGTAGAGCAGCGACTTCGCCGCCAGCACCTCGGCCGCCATGTCGGCCAGCTGGAACTCGATCCCCTGGAACGAGGCGATCGGGCGGCCGAACTGGACCCGGGTGGTGGCGAACTGGGTGGCCAGCTCCAGTGCCCGGATCGCGGCGCCCACGGTGCGTGCCCCGATCATGAAGCGCTCCTCGACGAACCATTCCTTGGTCAGCTGGTCGCCGGATCCGACCTCGCCCAGGACCTGCTCGGGGCCGACCCGCACATCGTCCAGGGCGAAGATCGGGTGTTCGAACGCCGAGACGTTGGTGTAACGGGGGGTGCGCACCACCCGCAGTCCGGGGGAGTCGCGGTCGACCAGGAACACGGTCGCCTGGGCGGGGTCCCCGTCGACCAGCGCATGGACCAGCAGGACCGCGGCGAGATCGCCGCCGGTGACGTGCCACTTCTCGCCCCGGATCACGAACGCGGTCCCATCCCACCGGGCCGTGGTCCGAACCATGCTGGCGTCCGAGCCGGCCTCGGCCTCGGTGATCGCGTACGCATCGGAGATCTCCCCGCGGCAGGCCGGGCGCAGGTAGCGCGCCCTTTGCGCTTCGGTGCCGGCGCGCAGCGGCCGCGAGGGGGTCCAGGGGACGCCCCAGAGATTGCCGGTGGCCCCGCCCCATGCCTCCTGGACCAGGATCTGCTGGAACAGAGTCAGACCCTGGCCGCCGTCCTCCGGCGCGTGGTTGATGGCACCGAGGCGGGCGGCGCGGGTGGCGGCCTTGATCGCCTCCCGGGTGGACTCGGCGAGTCGGCCCTGCTCCTCCAGCTCCGCCTCGTGGGGCAGAAGATGCTCCCGAGTCAGGCGTCGAGCCCGCTCCTGCAGCGCCAGGTCGTCGGGGTCGAGCGTCAGATCCATGGCGATGTCTGGCCTCCCTGCCGTCAAGCGCGGGGCCGCCGGGCCGCCGCCGCGCTTGATCCGCTTGATCGACCGTTCAGCATACCCGGCTCCGGTGCACCGCGACGGCACCCCGTCAGGTGAGGCCGACGACCTCGCCGTACTGGTCGATGTCGATCCGCTCGGCGGCGGGATGAGAGCCGAGTCCGGGCATGGTCGAGATCTCCCCGCAGAGCACGTAGACAAACCCCGCCCCCACCGAGGCGCGCACCTCTCGGACCGGCAGCCGCCAGCCGGTGGGCGCCCCCACCAAGGTGGGATCGGCCGACAGCGACAGGTGGGTCTTGGCGATGCACACCGGGAGCGAGCCCAGCCCCTGTCGCTGCAGGGCGTCAATACGGCGCGCGGCCTCGGGGCTGAAGTCGACTCCGTCCGCGCCGTACACCCGGGTGGCGACCGCCGCCACCTTCTCACGCAGAGGGGTCGCGTCCGGGTAGAGGAAGCGGAAGGGGTCTGGGGTGCGACTCACCTCGTCGACCGCCTCCGCCAGGGCGGCGGCGCCGGCACCACCGTCGCGGAAGTGAGTGGTGACGATCGCGGGCGCCCCCAGGCCCTCCGCGACCTCGGCGATCACACGATGCTCGGAGGGGAAGTCGGTGGGGAAGGCGTTGATCGCAACCACCGGGCGCACCCCGTGGAGGCGGACATTCTCCAGCTGCTTGCGCAGATTGCTGGCGCCCACCGCGACCTCGTCGGGGTTCTCGCGCAGCAGCCCGTCGGGCAGGTCGCGGCCGGCCACCACCCGGTGGGCCCCGGAGTGCGCCTTGAGCGCCCGCACCGTGGCCACCACCACCGCCGCGTCTGGGACCAGCCCCGAGACGCGGCACTTGATGTTGAAGAAGCGCTCCGCCCCCATGTCGGCGCCGAAGCCGGCCTCGGTGACCAAGAACTCGCCACAACGGACCCCGATCTGATCGGCCAGGATCGACGACGTCCCGGTGGCAATATTCCCGAAGGGGCCCGCATGTACCAGCGCGGGGGTGTGCTCCAGCGTCTGCAGCAAGTTGGGCTTGATCGCCTCCCGCAGCAGCACCGTCATCGCCCCCGCCGCGCGCAGGTCGTCGGCTGTCACCGGCTGGCCCGAGCGCGTGCTGCCGACGACGATCCGCCCCAACCGTTGGCGCAGGTCGTGGAGTGAGGTGGTCAGCCCGAGGGTCGCCATCACCTCGCTGGCCGCGGTGATGGCGAATGCCGTCTGCCGGGGCACGCCATCGCTCCGCTCCCCCAGCCCGACCACGATGTGGCGGAGGGCGCGATCGTTGACATCGAGGACCCGGGGCCAGGTGATGCTGCGGGGGTCGAGGTCGAGGGTGTTGCCGTGATGCAGGTGGTTGTCGACCATCGCCGCCAGCAGGTTGTGCGCCGCCGTCACCGCGTGGCCGTCGCCGGTCAGGTGAAGGTTGAGGATCTCGAAGGGCACGACCTGGCTCCGCCCGCCCCCGCCGGCGCCGCCCTTGATGCCGAAGGTCGGGCCCATCGATGCCTGGCGGATGGCGATCACGGCGCGACGGCCGATGTGGCGCAGGCCCTGGCCCAGGCCGATGGTGGTGGTGGTCTTGCCCTCACCGAGGGGGGTGGGGGTGATCGCGGTGACGACGACGTAGCGGGCCCGGGGGCGATCGCCCAACTGATCCAGCGCCTCCAGCCGGATCTTGGCCACATGCGGGCCGTGGGGCTCCAGCATCTCCTCGGGCAGGTCCATGGCCCGGGCGATCGCGGCGATCGGCTGGGGACCGGCCAGGACCGTGCGGCCGCTCATCCCCTGGGTCCCCTCCTCACCGGGTTGATGGCTCGCTCCGCTGGCCCGGTCGCCGCCCCGGGCTGTGCCGCTGCTGAGGAGGCGCGAGCGCCTCCAGACGTGCGCCCCGCCATCGTAGGGGGTGACGGTCACCCTCCGACAGCCCCCGCTCCGGTGGCCTCCGCCGCTGTCCGGGCCGGGGCGTGCACCCCTTCCCCCAGACCCCGATCACCCCCGGGGGTCGCAGCGCTCCTCACCCCGGGCGGTTCCGGGCGGGAGCCCCCGCCGGCCCGCGGGGGCTCGGCTAGCCGCGGATGCGCCGGTACACCACCACCAGCGGGACCACCTGCTCGGGCGGCTGCCCCGCCTGATAGCTGACCACGTGCACCGGGTAGGACTCGGTGAAGAGCAGGCGCGACCCCGCCGGCACCGGGTCCTGCGGGCTCAGCACCATGAGGTCGCCGGGAGCGGCTCGGGCGAGACCGGCGGGCCCCGCCACATCCATGTGCAGGATCCGCAGGCCCTCGCGTGCGTAGCGCGCGGGATTCGGTCGCAGCCAGAACAAGGCCTGGATGTAGGGGACGTCGAGCGAGGTCGAGAGCAGCACCTCGTGGCCGTGCGCGAGTGTATGCGCGCGAGCGATCGCGGCCCCCTCCCCAACGTCGAACCAGTAGTAGCTCTCTCCGGGCCAGACCGCGAAGAGGGTGAAGAGGTACGCGCCGACCTCGATCGCCGCGACCGCCGCCAGCGCGCCTGCCCAGCTGCGGTGGGACCGGAGGATGGGCAGAATCTCAGCCCATCCCACTCCGATGAGGATGGCGAGGAAGGGCAGCATCTCCGCCGATCGCAGCGCATCCGGCGAGGCGGTCGCGGTCAGCGCTGCGGGGACGGGCGCCGCCAGCAGGCCCAGTAGCAGCGCGCGAAAGAGTGGCTCCCGCCAGCGCCGCAGGCACACGATCAGGCCCGCCGCCAGCGCCGGCAGGGTGGCGACGGCCAGCATCCCCCCGAACCCGATGTTCTGGCGCAGGTCGGTGTCGCCGTGCGTGAATAGGAAGGGGACCCCGAAGTACTGGACGTAGTTGCCCACAAAGCGTGCCACCAAGGTGCCCAGCTGGGGGCTGTCCCACCCGATGCTGATCGAGCGGTAGCGGACCAGCAGCGCCCCCGGGTGGTGTTCGGACCAGATCACCAGACCGCCGTAGACGGCCACCAGCGGCACCACCATCAGCAAAAGCCCCCGCCACCAGCGCCGCAGCCCGGTGGAGGCCACCCCGACCACGATGGCGACGCCGAGCAGTCCGCCGAAGAGGCGACCGGTGCTGTAAGCGAGCACGGATACTGCCAGCGCCGCTCCCGCCGCGAGCCACCAGCCGCGGCGCCCCTCGAGGGCCCGAACCAGGCAGAACAGAGCCAGGCTGAGAAAGGCCACCATCGACACGACCGAGAACGCGACCCGGCCCAGCGACATGACCCAGGGCATCAGTCCCACTGTGATCAACGTGACCAGGGTGGCGGCCCGGTCCCGGGTCAGAAACCAGACCGCGAGCGTGACCCCAAGGCAGATCACCAGGGAATAGAAGGCCGCAGGCAGGCGCGCCACCGTCGGGGAGAGCGGCAGCAGCAAGGACGCGAGCCCGACCGAGTACACGTAGACGGGGTTGCGGTACTCGCCGAACGCTTTGAAGTAGAGGGGCCAGTGGACCCCGTGCTGGTCGACTCCGAAGTGCATCACGGCCCAGCCGTTGTATCCGGCCGACGCCTCGTCGGCGTAGAGGCCAGGTGGGGCTTGGGCCAACCCGCTGAGGTGGACCCACACCAGCAGCCCCGCGGTCGCCGCGAACGCCAGGGGCCAGCCGATCCGTCCGATCCCGGGACCGGCGGGGGTCTGCGCTCGCATGCTGGCAGGATACCCGCGCCTCGAGGCCACGACCTGGGGTCGCGTCGGTCTCCCACGCCCCGGGGGCGTTCGGACCGCGCCCCGAGATGGGGGCCAGGGGTGGAACCCGCGAGGCGAGCTGCCCGACGGTGTCGGTGGGCGGCGGCGCGTGATCGCGATCAGGCCGAGCGTTGCGGGTCGCGCGTGATCGGCACGGTGCAGACGGGGCCTCCCGATCGAGCCCGGGCGTTAGGAGCCGACCCCCTGCCCCAGATCCACCGCGTGGTCCCGCTCGTGATGGTGACCCACTCATTCGACAACCACCTCGGCCGCTGCCGCGATCGGAAGGTGGACGACCTCACCCTGAGTCCTGGAATCGGCTGGTCGGGCCGTGCCTGGATCGGCCGGGTGCTGCGGTTCCGCCACCCGCCGCCCCGGCTCTCGTGGGCTGGCGCGAGCCGTCCCGGTAGCGGAGCAATGGTTGGGCTCGTGGCGGGGGCCGCCCGTCCCGAACGGGAGGGTCCTGGTCGCCGCGACGACCCCCGGCGTGGGGGATGACCTTCGGCACGCGGTGATCGATCAGCCCCCGGGGGACCCGTGTTCGACCTCGGGACCCGCCACACCCTCCGCTGGGCCCGCATCCCAGCGCCGCGTCCGCTGGCGCCCGCGGCGGGTGCGCAGGGTCGGGGATCCCCAGCGTGGCGCGACGGGCCGGCCTACTCCGCCGGAGCTGACTGCTCGCTGGGATGCCGGCCCGTGAGGGCACACCTCCGGGCGCAGCCGACCGCGGCCGGGTGGGTCCGGGCGACCGAGTTCTCGCACCGGCACAGCCCGGATCGCTGTGGCCTTGACGCCGACGGGACCGTGCCCTCCCGCTCACTCGTTGGTCCCCACCGACTCGGAGGAGGACCCGTCGGGGCTTCACGCCGGCCGGGCCCTCGCATCGAGCGTGATTCAGGCCGTGATGGGGCGCGTTGCATGGCCGGGCGCGCGGGTGATCTGCTCCCCACCAGCACGCAGGGTGCCTGGAGCACGGGGATCCGCCTTGGGCGGTCGAGTCTGACGATGTGCCCGCGCTCCCCGCCGGATCTGCGATCGCTGGGCGGCGGGCGCTCCGGCGGTGGCTGCCTTGGCAGATCGCGGGGCTGGGGGAGCTCGACTCCGGAGAGAACCAGCACGACCGCTACGGCGTGCGAATTCTCGCGGTGCTGGGCTCACCCTGCGCGCGGCCGCTCTCCACCTCCCCTGAGCTGCGCGACCACACGTCGATCGTGCGGCTGCTCGCGGGGACGTGGAACCCGCTGCCCCTGACTGGGCGCGACCCGGCAGCCGGTGCCCCCTGGACCTGCTCGACGCTGAGCACAAGCGGACTTCCTGCAGCCGCCGACGCTCCCGGCGCTGGGGCTGTCGGGTCGGCGGGTCCGGCCGGAGTCGGATCGGGGGGTGAGCGGTCGGGCCGGCGCAGCCTGGCCGGGGGAACTCGCGAGCCGGGTGTGGAGCCGTCGGCGGCCCGACCGCTCGCGCGCCCCCGGACTCTCCCCGCGATCAGGGGCCGGCGGGAGCGATCGGCCCGTAGGCCACCGCGAAGCCCGCACTGCTCAACGGGGAGGGGGTCGACACCTGCACCCCATTCTGGTCCATCACGACCTCGTCGAGGGTCGCCTCGGACCCCGACATCCGCAGCGAGGTGAAGGTCACCTGGGGCGAGTAGGGAGACAGGGTGTCGATCTGGTGGGTGCTGCTGTTGGTGGGGGCCTCCACGATCCACTCGGCCGATGACAGGGGAGCCGAGTAGGCCTGGTCGGTGGTGAAGCTGGCGCCGGTGCTGACATCTGTGATCGAGATCCCCCACATGGCTCCGCTGACCTGGTCGATGGTGACGGTAATCTGGTCGCCGACCGACACTGTCATCGAGTCGATGGGGGTCTCTGGGGCTGGGAGAATCTCCCACCAAGGATAGAGGTCAAACGTGGTCGTGCTCACGCTCGGGTTGTACGTCTCCTGCACGCCGGCTTGGATGAGAGAGCTGTCAGGACTCCAGCCATCGATCCCCACCCAGGTGGCGACGGCCGATACCCCAGGGGTTGCATGCAGACTTGGGACCGTGAACGTGCCGGTGACGTAGGTGTAGGGGCCTGGCTGGACGCCGTAGCCCGACCAATTCTGGCTGTCGTAGAGCGTGGCGACACCCCCCGGCGCCTGTGTGGGCCCCGGCGCTGGGGTTGTTGGGGGAGTCGGTGTCGGAGTGGGGGTGGGAGTCGCCACCGGGGTTGGCGTCGAGGTGGGGGTGGGAGTCGCCACCGGGGTTGGCGTCGGGGTGGCTGTCGGCGGCCCCGGCGGGGCCGGCGAGGACCCCACCCAGGTCACGCGCGCCGGCTGGGTGCTGCTGGTGATCCGCGCGCCCGACGCTGCATGCAGGTAGACCGCAAACCGATACGTCCCCGCGGGGTGCGCGGGAACCATCCACTGGCACTCGGGCGCGGTGCACTGGTCACTGCGTGTCGGCGTCGTGTCGGTGTTGTCCGTCAAATCCCACAGTTCTGCGTAGGCTCCGATCGGCCAGCCCGACCCCGTGACCGTAAGTCCGGCGGGGTGTCCCGCGGGCTCCTGCTGGACGGCGGGACGGATGCCCACGGTCGGCGCCGGCGCGGGCTGGGCGTCGGGTCCCCAGGTGACCGTCGCAGTGCCCCCCGGTCGTGCGGCATCGGCGTCGATTCGCGCTCCCGACTCCGCGTGTAGATACACCGTGAACCGGTACGAGCCCGAAGGGTTGGACGGCACCATCCACTGGCACCCCGGGGCGGTGCACCGGGCGCTCCCGGACGGTGTCATGTCCAGGTTGTTGGTGAGGTTCCACAGGACGGCGTAGCTGCCCGCCGGCCATCCGGAGCCCGTGGCCGTCAGGCCCGCCGGATGCCCCGCCGCCACCGGTTGGTCGCCCGGCCGGAGCCCCACCGTGGGCGGCAACCGCAAGCGCACCCGAGCTCGGGCGGGGGTGATCCACCACGGGTGTCCGTTGGACGCCGGGGTGAGCTGGGCCTGTCGGAAGACCTCGAAGGAGCGGCGATCACGCCCGGAGTCTGTCGCCGCGGATTCCCACCACCCGGTGGCCGTGTGCACCAACGGAGCGACCAGCACGATCGCTCCCGCCGCCGAACCCCGGGTCCGGTCGCACCGGTAGCTGATCGGTCGTCCCGCGACTGAGAGCCCGCTCAAAATGTACTGGCAGGTCACCCAGCCGGCGGTCGGCCCCAGGAAAAGGCCCAGTTGACTGGTCGGCATCCCGCGTCCCGCCACGACCGGGGCCCAGCTGCCGTGGTCCTGCCAATCGGCAGGAAGCCGCGCGCCCCGGACGCCTGACGGCTCCCCCACGACTCGGGTCGGCTGCTCCAGCACGCTTGCCTGACTAAGCACCTTCGGGTCGACCCGTTGCGCTTGGCTGGCCGCAGCGGGAAGCCCATGAGCGACCAGCGCCAGAGCCAAGCCGCCCAGAACAATCAGGCTGAGCCGGCGCTCACGGCTGTGGGGCACGGAGGGTCTCCTCGGTCTGGAGGTGGGGCATGAGAGCCCTCGGTGACCATGGTGGCGCACGAGTGACCGCCGGACAGTGACGCCGGGGTCGCGGGCCGGGTACGGTCTCAGGTGAGCCGACACGGTGGTCGACTTCACTTCGCAGTCGCGTTGACTGTGCGACGCAGGCGCGAGTCCCCTCGGACCGGCCCGGCGCTGGCGCCGCTTATCCGCAGCCCTCGCGACACGTGGTCCGGCGTCGCGTCTCCCCGTCCCATGACCGCAGATCAGGGACGTCTTCGTCGTGCTCGACTAACGACAGCCCAGGCTGATCCTCACTGCGGTCGGGTGCCTGGCGAGCGCAGTGAGGGCCCCGACTCCGCGTGCGTCGGGGGGATGACCGTGCACGAGCAGCTGATGTGGGACGGGAGCGCTCTGCCCAGGTCCCTGTCGAAGTCCGGGGCCCGGCGGGGAGTCAGCGACGGGTGATGGGTGAGCGAGCGGCCGTGGAGAGGCTGCGGAGGTGATGGGAAGTGGCAGGGGTGAGGAGTCCCAGGGGGGTGACCCGGTCCCGAGGCGTGCGTGGCTCGCGGCCCGTCGGCGGGCTGCGCGCAGCCGGGACGCCGGGCTCACAGGCCTAGCCGGCTCAGGGGGGCGCGCCAGTCGGCGGCGATGCGGCGCAGCGCTCGGGCGATGTTGACGCAGCCGGCCAGGCGCAGGCAGCTGATGGCGAAGGTGAGCAGCCTCGCCATCGCCTGGGCGCCCCGGTCGGTGCGGACCTGGGAGCGGTCCTCATCGACGACCACGGCGCGCACCCAGTGCAGTTGGTTCGCGATCCCCCGTGCCCACGGGCCAGCTCGCCGATCCGACGGGCGTCTGCCCAGTCCGGAGGGCAGCTGGTCAGCCCGGGGACGACCTCGCAGCGCTGCTTTCCGCTCGCCACCAGGGTTGTCGCCCGCTCGATCAGGAAGACCAGGCGGACGTAGGGTACGTCGCGATACTCAGTGAGCGCGGTGCTGGCCTGGACTGTGCGCATCTCGATCCGGCCGGGCGCCTTCTCCACCGGCACTACCGGGGAGGGACACGGAGCCCGGGTCCAGCCACTGCAGGGCCTCCGCCAGGGCGGGCTGGTTGCCCTTGGCGACGAACAGATTATTTGCGTGCTTGTCCTGGACCAGGCAGCGGGCGTGCTCGCGCTGGGTGTGCAGCGCCTCCGCCGTCTCCACTACGCTTGTGAGGTCGATCGGCGCCAGCCGGGGCTGGAACGCGGTGATCGCGTTGGACATACTGTTCACCTGACGCTGCCCGATCACCCCCCTTGGTGGACCCCAGAGCCCAGCAGGGGACCTGCGTGCCGTCGGGGTTGCGGGCCTCCCGCACCGTCGTGCCATCCACGGCGACCGCCTGGCCCCGGGGCGCGGGGCGCTCGGAAGCGGCCCAGCTCCTGGTCCACTCCGTCGACGTCCAGCTCCTGCAGCGGGCGCCGCAGGGCGGGCTCGCTGGGCGTCACGTAGCGCGGCTGGCGCGGGAGCCCGCGGTCGCCGCGCCGCGCCCGCCCCTCGTGGGGCAGCTGCGCGGCCCACTCGGCGACCGCCGCGACGCCGCGCATTCCCGCGACCGTGGCGCGGATCGCCACCGTGAGCACATTCGCCTGCCGATGCCGGATCCTCCGGCGTCGGGCCGGGTCGGACACCTGCGCCGGCAGCGTCATGAGCTCTCCGGGCGCCTCCAGGACGTAGGTCAGGTCGGGCATGGAGCCCCCTCGCGGCTGGAAGGCGGGGCCGTCAAAGAGGGCCGGCCAGCCGGGCCCGTCCCCTTCGATGGAGCGGCCGCACCCAGATCGTCTTGGGCCGGCCGTGGACGTGGTAGCAGCCCCCGGTGCGCCCAAACCCCTGAGGTGGCCCCAGCGCCGCCCAACCCGCCGCGCGCAAGCACGTGACCGCGAACTCGGGGGTGACAAAGGTCTCGGCGAGCACGATCGGATGGGCGAAGATCGCCTCCCGATCCTCCGAGAGCCGGCGCAGGTTGGGCGCCAGCGCCTGCGAGGCCAGGTTCGGCCGGCGGACGCCGGGCAGGATCAGGAAGCGCTGGTTGTAGGCGACATAGCGCAGCCGCCGCCACCTCTGGCTCGGGGTCCAGCCAATCCAGCGGGCCGCACTTGAAGGCCACCGTGCCCCAGCCGAGCAGCGCCAGCCAGTGGCCCGCCTGCTCGGCCACGTAGTTCAGCGACTACTCGACCGCACCCGGAAGCCCAGGTAGTGGTGGGCCGCCATCAGCGCCGCCCAGCGGCTCGCCTCGTCGGGCCGGATCAGGCGCACCTGCACCGGCGGAGCAGTCCGCTCGGACCCCATCGTCTCGCCCCGCGCCCGGTCCATCTCCGCGGGTATGACGCACCGCGGGCGAAAAGGCCCGCCCTCCCGCCTCTCTGTACAGTTCAGCCGACTTTTACGTGACCCTGCAGCCGACGCCGACCGCAGCGCGTGTGGGGATCATCGCCGGAGGCGCCCGGGCCGCACGCAGTCCAGGCCGCGAACTCGTCTCGCCCCAGCAGGGCTCGCGGGGTCGCGTTCAGCGACGGGATCACGTGGGGCCGGACGGCAACGGATCGGGCAGCTCCCGAGCGATCGGGCTGGTCCCATCCGGAACGGGAGCGGACCGCATCCTGACCGAGCCGGGCGTCCCGGTGATGCGGGGTCGGTCCGCGCACCGCCCGTGCCCCGCCGGCGCTGTCTCGGCTACCTTCGCGCCGTGAACGAACTGCCGGTGTCGAGGCACTCGCGGTGGTCGTTGAAGCTGATACGGAGGCTGACGTGCCCGGACACCACGAGATGGCCGCGGAAGGCCCCGTCCATCGTGAAGACGACCGTACCCGACACCGGCCGGGTGGAGAGGTAGATGACCCTGGCGAAGTGGACCGTGCTCCGCCAGAGCAGACGGAAGGTCCCGTTGGGTCGAATGTCGATCGGGAGCGGCGGTCCAACCGGTGGCGGGCCCCCGGAGATCGGCCACCTGATGATGCCGCCCACCCCCTGGCCCGCCATCGGGCCGGTCGCGGTCGTCACCCCGCAGTAGGTCGCGACCTCGGCATCGTAGGAGTGGATCTGGGTGCCACCGCTCGCCACCACCAGGGTGAACCGGTCGAGGCCCCTCGGGCCATTCTGGTTGGCTCCGGACCCCGCGCCGATGTAGCGCCCGCCCGCCCAGGGCGGGGGACCGGCGGCGAGGGCCGACCCGGCCGAGACGACCACCGCCGCCACCGCCACGGCGAGGAGGCGAAGCGACTGGCCGCGACCCGCGCGGCGCTCGAGGACAGGTGGCGTGGGCATCGACGATCCTCCACTCCCGGTCACCCGGGGGCGAGCGGTCGGTTCGGCGGCCTCGAGGGGGGTGGCGCCCGACCGCGGTGCCGCGCGACCGAGCCGCACGATGCCAGCATGATACGCATTCGGCACGGTCGCGGGAACGCGGCCGTGCCGCGCCGGGCTGCGCCTCCCCACCCAGCGGGGTGGCGGGTTAGGAGGTTCTCCCTACATGCCTGCTCCCCCGACTTGTTCCCGCTTCCTGCGCACGTTTGCCGGGGCCTGCACGGCCCCGGGGCCGTGCTTTTCGAGCAGCTGGCGACCGCCTGGGTCTTGGGCCCGGGACGTCGAACCTGACCCGTCGCGGGAGCGAAGTCCCCGCCCCGGTGCGGCACCCCTAGCCGGCCTACGCGCGCCGGCTCGCCGTCGGCCGGTGGTCGATGGACCATCTCTGGGCGGAGCTGGTGGGGCAGCTGGTCCGCCACGGGGAGCCGACCGGGCCGGTCGTGCTGCTGGCGGACGACACGCGCTTCCTCAAGCGCGGCCGCCACGGCAACGGATCCGGGTACTTGCGCGATGCGGTCCGCTCGACCGCCCAGCAGACCGTGCCGGCGCTCGGACTGAAGCTGGTCATCCGGGCGCTGCGGATCCAGGCTTAGCCTCGATCTTTCATCAGCGCGGGGCGGCCGATCGGGCTGAGGTTTAAGAAAGCCCTCCAGATGGGGAGGTTCTGGGTGTCGAGACCAGACCACCCACCAGGAGGGCCTTCACCATGGAAGTGAAGCACAACCGGCGCCGGCCGCGGATCCACGTGAGTGCGGATGGGCACGGCCTGGTCAGCCATGCCGGCGTCCGTTTGCTGAGCGACCTGGTGGAGCAGAGTGGCCTGGCGCGGGCCCTGTCCGCGGCCGGGGCGCCGGGGCACTCGCGGACGCGGCGGCACGCCACCGGCGACGTGTTGACCGACCTCGCGGTGACCCTGGCAGACGGGGGCGACTGCGTGTCCGATCTGGCGGGGCTGCGCGCGCACCCGGAGTGCTTCGGGGCGGTGGCATCGCTGGCCACGGCCTGGCGCCGCGTCACCGGCCTGGAGGCCGCCCAGCTGGCGGCGCTCCAGGCTGCCCGGGCCTCCGCCCGCGCGTGGGCCTGGGATCATGGCGTGGCCCCCACGCGGGTGACGCTGGACTTTGACGCCACCCTGGTGACCGCGCACAGCGAGAAGGAACAGGCGGCGCCCACGTACAAGCGTGGCTTCGGATTCCACCCCTTGCTGGTGACCCTGGACGAGACCCACGAGGCGTTGGCCGGCCAGCTGCGGCCCGGCAAGGCCGGGGCCAACACCGCCGCCGATCACGTGGCGCTCGTGGACGCCGCGCTGGCCCAGCTGCCGCGCCTGACTCGGGCCCAGGATCCGGGACACGGGCTCGACGTCCTCGTGCGAGCCGACTCGGCGGGCGCTACCCACGGCTTCGTCGATGCGATCGTGGCCCACGGCCTCGAGTTCTCCATCGGCTTCGACGTCACGGAGCCGGTGCGCGAGGCGATCCTCGCCCTGCCCAAGCACGCCTGGGTCGAAGCCATGCAGCAGAACATGGAACCCCGCGAGGGCGCCGGGATCGCCGAGATCACCGACCGGCTCGACCTCCGCACGTGGCCGGCGGGGACCCGCGTGCTCGTCCGGCGCGAGGAGCCCCATCCGGGAGCCCAGTTCACGCTCTTCGATCCCGAGGGGTATCGGCATCAAGCGTTCATCACCAACAGCGGCGATCCCGACGGCGCCTATCTGGAAGCCCGCCACCGCGGCCATGCCCGTGTCGAGGACCGGATCCGGACCGGCAAGGACTGCGGTCTCCGCAACTTCCCCTTCGGATCGTTCGCCGCCCATGCGGCGTGGTTGCTCTGCGTGCAACTGGCGCAGGATCTGTTGGCCTGGGCCCAGGCGTGCTGCCTCGCTGGGCCCCTGGCCCGGGCCGAGCCGAAGCGACTCCGCTACGCGCTCTGGCATTGCCC
>Ga0307373_10000250_pt1 | contig 100388 bp, 84 predicted proteins | sample OX2MG_FD_202534 | JGI IMG/M metagenome (GOLD analysis project Ga0307373, IMG submission 202534) | Soil microbial communities from Risofladan, Vaasa, Finland - OX-2 | ecosystem: Environmental > Terrestrial > Soil > Coastal area > Acid sulfate soil | place: Finland: Risofladan, Vaasa | collected... | reverse complement strand
AAAAAGGGTTGATGGGCCCGATAGGAGAGGAAGAGCCAGGACGCCCAGTCCAGGATCAGTCCCGAACGCCATGAGGCGTTCTTAGGAGGTGATCCATCTGCAGGTTCCCCTACAGATACCTTGTTACGACTTAGTCCCCCTTGCTGAACCGAAGTTCGAACGACCCAAGATGAGTCACCCTCACTCCGACCCAACTCGGATGACTTGACGGGCGGTGTGTGCAAAGAGCAGGGGCACATTCACCGCGGGATGTTGACCCGCGATTACTACGGAATCCATTTTCACGAGGGCGAGTTACAGCCCTCGATCCAGACTACGATGGGGTTTCAGGATTGCCTCCCCCTTTCGAGGTCGGGTCCCATTGTCCCCACCTTTGTAGCGCGCGTGTTGCCCGGAAGATTCGGGGCATACGGACCTACCGTAGACCTCTCCTTCCTCTGCCTTAACGGCAGCGATCCCGCTAGTGTGCTCCTACAATCGCTTGTAAGATCGCGACTAACGGCGAGGGTCTCGTTCGTTATCTGACTTAACAGAACGCCTTACGGTACGAACTGACGACGGCCATGCACCACCTCTCGGAGAATCGGGCAAGGTCTTCAGCCTGGCTTTCATCCCTCCGTCGCCTCCGGTGAGTTTTCCGGCGTTGAATCCAATTGAACCGCACGCTCCTCCCGTTGCGGTGCTCTCCCGCCAATTCCTTTAAGTTTCAGTCTTGCGACCGTACTCCCCAAGCGGCAGACTCAACACCTTCGCTCCGGCACTGGGAGCCCACGCAGGACCCCCAACACCAAGTCTGCAGCGTTTACACCCTAGACTACCGGGGTATCTAATCCCGTTTGCGCCCTAGGGCTTCGTCCCTCACTGTCGGATTCGTTCTAGGTGAACGCCTTCGCCACTGGTGGTCCCCCCAGGATTACAGGATTTTACCCCTACCCCGGGAGTACCTTCACCCTCTCCCGATCCCAAGCCGAGCAGTGTCTCCGGAATTCGGACCGTTGAGCGGCCCGATTTACCCGGAGATTTGCCCGGCCAGCTACGGACGCTTTAGGCTCAATAATAATGAGCACCACTCGGGCCGCGGGTATTACCGCGGCGGCTGGCACCCGTCTTACCCGGCCCTTACTTCTCGAGCTTTTTAGGCTCGAGAACAGCTTACACAAAAGTGTAAGCACTTGGAGTTCCCCCATCGTGGTTGCCCACATTGTGGAGGTTTCGCGCCTGCTGCGTCCCGTAGGACCTGGATTCGTGTCTCAGAATCCATCTCCGGGCGACTTCTCCCAAAGCCCGTACCCGTCTTCGGCTAGGGGGTCCGTAAAACCCCCTACGACCTGATAGGCCGCAGACCCATCCTCGAGCCCCGGAAGATTTTGGCCAGGGAGCCTTCCATCATCCCAGACCTATCGGGTATTATTCCCAGTTTCCCGGGATTATCCCCGTCTCGAGGGCAGATTGTCCGCGTGTTACTGAGCAGTGCGCCGAGGGCTTACCCCTCTCGACTCGCATGGCTTAAGCGAACTCCAATAGCGGTGCCCGCCGGCAGGATCAACCGGATTTACGCACACTGAAGTGCGTGGGAATACACATTATTCTGGCTACTTGTCGCAACTACTGATCTCTCTACTGGCGGTCGTGTCTTTGCATTAGATGAGCTATTTTTCGCGTACGATACTTGCTAATCTCCCCTGTCAGTCCCGAGAGGTCACTCCCCGTCTCCAGGGAGGGGATCTCGGGGCTCCACGCCCCATCGGGCCATCGTGTGGCGCCGCCTTGGAATGAGCTCGGATCACGGATCCCCGGCTCGCCGTGGCGACGCCGCGCTCCGCGCTCCCCGAAGGGCGCGTGGTGCGGCTCCGTAAGCCACTCGGGCGTGGTATTTAACGGCCGCGATGCGCTCGGGGACGGCGGCGCTCGCCCCCTCGACTTCCCTCCGTCCGCCCCATCCGCCCGATCGACTCCGCTTCGCGCGCCCTCGTCGACCTGCTTCGGCCCGCGATGACCTTCAAGTTGATAGGTGCCACGTTCTGAGAGTTCAGGGCACTCTCCGCGAGAGACGATCCGGCGCGGAACCCGGGCCCGACCTGGTCCGGCAGGTCCGCGAGATACGACCGCATGCAGTCGAGATCGATCCGATGCGCGGTCGCCATGCTTCCCGACGGAGGGCGGGATAGATATTCCTTGTACTTACTTGGAGATCGGGCGGCAGGATCGCCGACCGGCCGCGGCTCGAGGATGGGAGCGCGCCGAGTCGGCGAGGAACGGGGCCGTTCCGAGTGCCCGGGGGATCAGCGCTTTCCCTGCGCGGGCCTGCGATGCATGGAGGGGTTAACCGGACCGGTGGCTCAGGCGCGGTCGGGTACCCCAACGATTCAGATGCGGACAGCGATGGACACCCCGGTCAACCCCGGCAAAGTGAGGAGGGTGCTCGTGGTCGGGGCCAGCGGTTTCTTGGGCCAATCGGTCGTCCGAGCCTTTTCGAGGGCGGGTTATGAGGTTCGGGGCCTCGTCCGCGATCCCGTCAAAGGGGCTTGCGTCGGTGAGGACGGAGGAACCCCGGTCGTCGGGGACGTTCTGGATGTTCGAGCGGTGCGGAATGCCGCGGCGGGCTGCTCCGGGATCATCCACCTGGCCGCCAACCCTCCCGTGGAGTGGGATTCGGCGCGAGTGCGGGTCGAGGGCACCCGGAATCTCGTGGATGCTGCGCGTCGGCAGGGAGTCGCTCGCCTCGTGATCGGCTCGGGCTACTGGGTCTACCGGGGGCAGCCGGAGCTCATTGACGAAGACTCACCGGTGGAGCCTCGCGGCGAGTCGCAGATCAATTACGACGCCGAGCGGGAAGGACTGGAGGCGAACCGGGTAGGCGGTCTCCAAGTGCTGGTGGTCCGACCCGGGATGGTGTACGGAAACGGGTCGTGGTTCCGCGGCCTGGCAGAAGCGATCCGCGCTCGCGAGTACCGGGTCGTCGGTGGAGGCACGAACCACTGGTCGTTCATCGACCGGTGGGACGTGGGAACCGCGTTCCAAGCTGTCCTCGAGTCGGGAATCGCAGGCGAAGTGTACAACGCCGTGGACGGGCATCCGGCTCCCCTTCGAGAGTTTGCCGACTTCATCGCGGCCAATCTCGAGGTACCGCCCCCGAAGACTGTGACCCTGGAAACGGCGGAACGCGAAATGGGAGAGGTCGTGGCCCGCCATCTCGCCGCCGACCGGCCCTCTTCGGCCGGCAAGCTGCGGAGACTGGGCTGGAAGCCGCGGATCGCGAGCTATCGCGACGGGGTCCCCGAGCTGCTTCGGGAGATGTTCCCCCGTAACGGCACGACTCCGTAGGGGCGATCCGTTCGAGTCCCGCACCAGACTCCTCCGCCCACCATCACGGATCGCGCATCGTCGCGGGCGACCCTTCCTCCGGCTTCACCCGACTACAGGTCCAGACTCAATCGGGTAGAACAATCGAACGTACACCCACCCCCTAAGTGCGCGTCGCAATCCCCCGGACCTGGGTCGCCCACCTGCGCCAGCGACGGCGCATCCTTTGGGGTCACCTCCAGGCCCGGGACACTTTCGGCCAGGCGCCAGGGACTTTCCGCACTTTACGCCGCCCATCACCCGGCCTGGGCGCTCCGCGTCATGCGGGAGGAAGCCTCTGGGCGTCAACTGGGATTCCGAGCTACGCTATTGCCCGTCGCGGGAGAACTCCTCGCGGCGACCGCCGCGATGTGCGACCGGGGACTCGGACGACACTCCCACGAGGTGTGGAGGCGGGTGGTCGTCTCGCCTCAGTGACCGCCCGGGATCTGCCCGTCTTCGGCCCCGGCCGGATCTACGACGGAGGGCGCTCCTCGAGCTGCCGCACGACGATGGGGACCTCGAGGAGCGACGTGATCTCGGGCGGATCGTCCCCGAACCCGGTTCCGTCCCGGTGGAGCCACACCGAGTGGAGCCCGGCCGCCGCCGCGGCCTTGGCGTCGGTGTAGGCTAGGTTTCCCACGTACAACGATTGGTCGGGGCGCACCCCCATGCGGCTCACGGCCCGGTGGAACAGCTCCGGGTTCGGTTTCGCCACCCGTTCGGTGCCCGAGGAGACGATGCACGCGAAATGATGGAGGATCCCAGCGTTCGTTAGGATCTCTCGAACGCTCTCCTCGCTGCGCGAGTTCGACACGACGCCCATCTCCCGGTGCTCGGCGGCGAGGAGCTCGAGACAGCGTCGGGCGTCGGAGAACAGACGGAGGGGCCGCGCACTCCCCTCCAGCCTCGCTCCCCAGTCGTGCACGAACTTCTCGGCGACCGGGACGCTCACTTCCCGTCCGCTCGCGCGCTCGAGGGTACGCTGCCAGAACTCGACGTGCGTGACCCGTTCGGGAGTGTCCGTCTCTCGCTCGACCTCGGCGAAGGCGTGCGCGAGGTCCTCCGGATCGAACTCGATATAGAGATGGCGCGCGAGCTCGGTCCAGCCCGCGTAGTCGCGCTCGTCGATCAGCGTGCCGCCCAGATCGAAGAGCACGGCCCGGATCGCCGTGCGGTCCACCTCCATGGGCGGGGTGGGGCCTCCGAGGGCCATCAACTTGACGGATGCCCCGGTGCCGGGGTAGATCCTTCCCGGGAACCGTGCGACTACGCCACGGAGACGCTGACGATGTCAGTGTGCCGGACCAAGATCGCGCGGGCGATCTTGAGCTGCTTGCCTTGCTTGCCAATCGCGCGGGCCTTCCAGACCGGATCGACCGTCACCGTCACGTGCCGGCCCCGCTCCTTCGGCGCGAACTCGACCTTGATCGGATGGTACGGGTAGAACACGTTGAGCGCGAGCCGGGCCGGATCGTCCGAGTACTCGACGACCACGATCTCCTTCTTGAGCATCGTCTTCAGGCGCTCGACCAGCACCCCGCCGGGCCCGATCGCCTTGCGCAGATCCTCCGGGGGGATCAGGAAGATCCGCTTGTCCTCGGCCTCGAGGCAGTCCTTGACCTGGGCGCCCGTCGCCTCCTCGAAGAGACGGATGTAGGCGATCGTCTCGTTGTCGAGCGTGATCTCCGGCATGGGGAAGGGGTTCGGCGTTTCTCGACTAACCGGTTTCGAGGGTGAGGATCGCGCTCGATCCCGGATCGAGGATCGCCATCGCGCTGATCGGGTGGGGTCGACCGCAGGCCTGGCCGAGGTCGACCGCGGTGCCTTCGTAGTGATAGATCGGAGCGGAGCCGATCTTGCGACCGGTCCGGAGCGCCTCGTCCGGGCAGCTGGTAGCTACGATCACGAGCCGGGCCTTCTTGGATTCGGCGGCGGCCCGGGTCTCGGTCACCCCGATGCGGACGGTGCCGGTCTCGAGCGCGACCTTCAGCGCGTGGGCGAGATCCATGTTCAAGCCACCTCCTCGGTCCCATGCGTCGGCGTGCCGGTCGCGGCGGCCGTTGCGGCGGGGCTGGCGGGCGGGGGCACGACTCCCGGGGGTAGCGCGGTTCGGATGGGCCGGTAGACGAGGTTCACGGCCCCGGTGCCGAGCGTGATCGGCTGGCCGACGATGATGTTCTCCGCGACGCCGCGCAACTCGTCCGTCTCACCGGTGATCGCGGCGTGCAACAGGTGCGCCGCCGTGATCTCGAAGGCGGCGCGAGCGAGCACGCTCGTCTTCTTGCCCGAGATCCCGTGGCGGCCGATCGCGCGGATGTCGCCTTCGTTGGTCATCATGTCGCTCACGAGCATCAGGTGACGCACGTCGACCCCGAGTCCCTGCTCGCCGAGCGTGCGGCTCGCTTCATGGATGAGGGCCGTCCGGGCGGCCTCGACGCCGAACACACGGTAGATCTCGAAGACCGAGTTGGTGGTCGTGCGCGCAGCGTCCACCCCGGGGATCTCGAGCACGCCGTCCAGGTTCGATCCCTCGGTGTAGATGACGTACTCGTCCTTCTCCTTGCGGATCAGCGCGCGCTTGATGCCGGTCACGCCCTTGATGCGGACCGCCTTGGCCTCCTCGCTCGCGAGGAGCAGCTTCTTGAACGGCATCTCCTCCACGGCCTCCTCCTTCTTCGTCTTCGTGGCCGTGCCGCGATCGTGGAGGTGGATCTCGAGCGAGCGCGTCTCCCCGCCACCCGAGCCGGGCCGGATCTCGAACATCCGGGAGTCGAGGTTCTCCGCGAGCGCCGCCTCGATGTCCGCCCGCTTGACGCCGCGCGTGTGCAGCAGCGAGCCCTGAGGAGAGATAACGACCTTGAGTTCCTCGACGACGGTACCGACCGACGCGACATCGGGCAACGTCGTGACCTCGATCCGGAGCGCGATCTCCTGGACCGCTTCGCGGTTCGATCGCAGCTTCGGATCGACGTAGACGGTCATCATCGGCGTGGATGGGACCCTCCGCGCGTCGACGAGCTCGATCAGACGCGGGAGTCCGAGCGTCACGTTCATCTCGGCGACTCCAGCGTAGTGGAACGTACGCAGGGTCATCTGCGTCCCCGGCTCGCCGATCGACTGCGCGGCGACGATCCCGACGGACTCGTGCGGGTCGACGAGCGCCTTGTGGAATCGCTGGGCGACCTCGCGCACGATCTTCGTGGTCTCGCTGGTCGAGAGCTTCTGGCGCAGGAGGCGCTCCTTGAGCTCGGTGACGAGCGACGGGGGGAACCGGATACCCTCCTTCCGGGCGATCTCGTCGATCTTGTGGCTGAGCGCCTCGCGTCCGCTTCCCTTCTCTTCGACCATCTTCATTCGCCTCCGAACTCGGGTCCCTCTTCGGGTGCCCCGACCTCTTCGGTCTCCTCCTCTTCCTCGGATTCCTCGAGCTGGGCCTCGGCCTGCAGATCCATCTCTTCCTCGGTGACGGGCGGCGTCCCGTCGGGGGAGTCAGGTCCGCCCTTGCCGCTCGGGCGGACCCGGCGGCCGAGCACGCGTTCGACGATCTCATCGATCGCGACCGGGCGTCCCTGGTAAGAGCGCGTCGGGTCGATGCCGTCCTCTCCGTACTCGTACTGGATGATCGTGCCGGCCGTGTTGCGGACGGTCCCGTCCGCGGCGACCTTGAGGTCCTCGAGGGCGTTGATCAAGCGGCGCTGCATGTATCCCGACCGACTCGTTCGAACGGCCGTATCGACCAGCGACTCCCGGCCTCCCATCGAGTGGAAGAAGTACTCCGTCGGGGAGAGCCCGCTCTTGTAGTTGGAGCTAACGAACCCCCGGGCATCGGCCCCGAGGTCCCCCCGCTCGAAGTGCGGGAGCGTGCGGCGCACATAGCCCCGCATCAGCCGCTCTCCTCGGACGGACTGCTGACCGACCGCGCCGGCCATCTGCGTCAGATTGAGCATCGAACCGCGGGCCCCGGACTTCGCGAGGATCACGGCGGGGTTCTCCAGCCCCAGGTATCGACCCGCGATCTCGCCCGCAGCGTCCCGCGCCTGTCCGAGCTCGCGTCGTACCATCACCTCGAGCGTCTCTTCCAGCGAGCGCCCGGGCATCTGCTCGAGCTCCCCCTTGCGGTACTGCTCGACCAGTTCGCCGACCTGGTTCCGAGCGGCCTCGAGCGACTTGCGGATCTCCTTGCGCGCGTTCTCGGGAACGTCCTCGTCATCGATACCGGTCGAGAGGCCCTTCAAGCCCATCGCGGTGATCGACAAGCGGCTCATCTCATCGAGGAACTGGCGCGCGCGCCCCATTCCGTAGTTGCGCGCGATCGCGTCCAGGACGGCTCCCTTCTCGTAGGCGATCGCCTTCTTGTCAATCGTCCCGGCCTTGAGGATCCCGTTCTCGATGATGACGGTCGAGTCGGGGTTCGACCCCGGGGTCGCTCCATCGCCCTTCGACCAGATGTTCGAACGGAACTCGAGCGTCAGATCGCTCGGGAGGGTCAGGCTGAACAGCTGCTTCCCGAGCCAGTACGGCACGCCGTTCTTGTCCTTCCCCGCAGGGGGAGGCATCGGGTAGTTGAGCTTCGAGAGCAGGTAGGTGACCTCGTTCTCGTTGAAGGACGGGTTCTGGTAGGTCAGCAAGAAGGCTGCGGTGATGTGGTCGTGCAGCATCCCGATGATCGGTCCGCCGTACCGAGGCGAGAGGATGTGCTCCTCCACCTTCATCAGGACCTTCGCTTCCGCGCGGGCCTCCTGGCTCTGGAGGACGTGCAGGTTCATCTCGTCGCCGTCGAAGTCGGCATTGTACGGCGGGCAGTCACACAGGTTGAAGCGGAACGTCTTGTGCGGCAGAATGCGGACCGTGTGGGCCATCATGCTCATCCGGTGCAGGCTCGGCTGCCGGTTGAACAGGACGATGTCGCCGTCGACCAGCTGGCGCTCAACGACGCAGCCGGGGGAGAGAAGCTCCGCGCACGCCTCAGAGTTCTTTTCCATCACCTTGATGCGTTGTCCGTCCTCGCGGATGAGGTAGTTGACCCCGCAGCGGTATCGGCCGTCCTCGGTCGGTGGGGGCGTCGGGCCGCGCTTGACGAGTTCGCGCGCGATCTCCTGGTTGTGCGCGGTGACCTCGAGCGGAACGGTGAGCCCCCGTGCGATCTCTGCGGGGACTCCGACCTCGTTGATCGACAGCAACGGGTCCGGGCTGATCACCGTGCGGGCGGAGAAGTTCACCCGCTTTCCCGAGAGGTTCGAACGGAAGCGGCCGTCCTTGCCCTTCAGGCGCTGGGCGAGGGTCTTGAGGGGACGGCCCGACCGGTGACGGGCGGGAGGGATGCCGCTCGTCTGGTTGTCGAAGTACGTGGTGATGTGGTACTGCAGGAGCTCCCACAGATCCTCGACGACCAATTGCGGCGCGCCCATGTCGCGGTTCTCGCGCAGGCGCTGGTTGATCCGCAGCACGTCCACGAGCTTGTGGGTCAGATCGTCCTCGCTACGCTCCCCGCTCTCGAGCGTGATCGATGGCCGCACCTGGACCGGCGGAACGGGAAGGACCGTGAGCACCATCCACTCCGGGCGCCCGAACTTCGGGTTCAGGCCCAGGTGTAGGACGTCCGCATCGGGGATCCGTTCGAGGCGGGCGCGGACCTCCTTCGGAGTGATCTTGTGCCCGTTCTCACGGAACGTGGTGGGCTTGTCGAGCAGGATCCGCTGCTGGATCTCGTGGCAGTGGGGGCAAGCGCGCTCCTCCTTCGGCTCGCGCGTGCGCACGACGACGCCCTCCTCGCCCTCGCCGGCGGCGCTCTCGGCGCGCGGGGAAGGGGCGCTCGGCAGGAGCCGACCGCAGGCCCGGCACGTGGATTGCAAGAGGCGCTTGATCTCCTTCGCATACCCGACGTGGATGACCGGCATGGCGAGCTCGATGATCCCGAAGTGGCCCGGGCACTCGTTGACCCGCCCCCCGCAGGTGCGGCAGCGCAGGTTCGGTTCGATCACGCCGAGATGGAGATCCATCAGACCCATCTCGATGGGGAACCCGTCGTCGTCGTAGGTGTCGGCCGTGATGATCTTCGCGCCGCTCATGCGCCGGATCTCGTCCGGTGACAGGAAGGCGAACTGGAGGCTCTTGATCCGCTTGGATAGACCCTGCGCCATCGTGGAACCTCCTACCGCATCTCCTCGAGCTCGAGCCGCATGATCACGCCGAGTCCGATCAGCTCCTCCAGGAGGAGCTTGAACGAGTAGCTCATCTCGATCGGATAGATGGACGAGGTGTTCCCGCAGCTCGGGCAGCGGAGCGAGCCCGCCCGCGCGTCGGGGATCGCGATGTGGCCGCACTCCGAGTTGCCGCAGACGTACTGGATCGTACCGTCCGACTGATCGAGCAGGCGGTCCTTGATCACCATCGCGACGCCGTGGCCGATCAGGCAGTCGCGCTCCATCTCTCCGAACCGGAGACCTCCCTGGCGGGAGCGCCCCTCGGTCGGCTGCCGGGTGAGGATCTGAACGGGCCCGCGCGAGCGCATGTGCATCTTGCCCGCGACCATGTGGTGGAGCTTCTGGTAGTAGATGACGCCCATGAAAATCTCCGCCTCAAAGCGGCGACCGGTCATGCCGTCGTAGAGGGTCTCCCGTCCGGACGGATGCAGGCCGAGCGCCTGGAGGCCCTCGCGCAACGCCTCCTCTCGCTCCCCGGAGAACGCCGTGCCGTCGATCGTGCGGCCCTCGAGCGCGCCGACCTTGCCTCCCAACATCTCGAGGACATGGGCGACCGTCATGCGCGACGGGATGGCATGCGGATTGATCAGCAGGTCCGGCGACATTCCATTCATCGTGAACGGCATGTTCTCCTGGGGGACGATGAGGCCAATGACCCCCTTCTGCCCGTGCCGGCTCGCGAACTTGTCGCCGAGCTCGGGAATGCGCTGGTTGCGGACCTTGACCTTGACGAGCTTGGAGATATTCTCTCCCTCCGTCAGGATCACGTTGTCGACCCAGCCGGACTCCCCAAAGCGGACGGTGACGCTCGTCTCGCGGCGTTTCTGAGGCGTCAGCAGGTCGGTCTTCTCCTCCAGGAAGCGCGGCGGGCTCGTCTTGCCGACGAGCACGTCGCCTTCGCTGACCTCGAGCTCGGGGAAGATGAGGCCGTCCTCGGCGAGATTGCGGTAGGCGGTGTCGACGCGTGCTCCCGTCACATCCGGCCGTGGGATCTCGAAGCGATCTTCCTGACCGCCGGGATACTTGCGTTCCTCGCCCCGGTACGTCCGGAAGAACGAGGAGCGGCCGAGCCCGCGCTCGATCGATCCCCGCGAGAAGACGAGCGCGTCCTGCATGTTGTATCCCTCGAAGGATAGGACCGCGACTACGAAATTCTGGCCGGCGGGACGCTCGGTGAAGTGCACGTAGCGCATCGTCTGCGTGCGAAGCAGCGGCGACTGCGGATAATGCAACAGATGACCCCGCGTGTCAGGACGGCGACGGTAGTTCACCGACTCGACGCCGAGCGCCTGCTTCGCCATCGCCGAGCCCATCGTGTTCCGCGGAGCGGAGTTGTGCTCCGGGTACGGGATGAGGCCGGTCGTGACACCGAGCATCAGGTTCGGGTCGATCTCCAAGTGCGTGTGGCGCGGATCGAGCAGCGTGGGCGTCTCGAAGGTGGCGTGGCAGTGCCCGCACTCAACGGTGGCACCCTGGCCCTTGCCGCCCGCGGAGAGCCATTTGACGTCGGAGCGGCTGAGCGCGTGCTCGCACTTGGGGCACCGGTCGGGAGGCACCGACGCCTCCACCGCGATGAGGGCGTCCTCCTCCTCTTCCGCATCCATCCACTCGACGGCGCCGGCCCGGATGAGGTCGGAGTACGTCCGGGTCCCGATCGTGAGCTCCTCGAGGTCGGAGCGGCTGACCTTGGGGGTCGCGTTCTGAACGAAGACGAGCGGGCGGCGTAGCCGACCGGAGTCGGAGTGCACGATGACCTCGTTCATCGCTTCGTCATACCGGACATTGATCTCGTAGGTCTTCTCCCCGAGCGTGGGCGAGAGCGTCCCCGCGCGGCGGCGCTCGCGGATCTCGCGCACGAGCTCGATCGGGTTCGAATGCAGCCCGATGAGATTCCCATTGACGTAGACACGCGCGGCCCTCTTCCCCTTCGGGGCGGCCGATTCGCGGAAGACCTCGGGGCCGATCTCGCGGGTGTTGAGATCGCGCAGGATCAGCGCCACCTCCTCCTCGTCGGCGCCTTCGGAGACATCGACGCACAGCGCGTAGTTCTTGACGAGGCCGCAATTCTGACCTTCGGGGGTCTCGTTCGGGCACAGGCGCCCCCACTGGGTGGGGTGCAGATCGCGCGCCTCGAAGTGGGGTTGGCTGCGCGTGAGCGGGCTCGTGACCCGGCGCAGGTGGCTGATCGTGGACATGTGACTGGTCCGGTCGAGGACCTGGCTGACTCCCGACCGACCTCCGACCCAGTTTCCCGTCGCGAGGGCGTGGACCAGACGCTGGGTGAGCAGATCCGGGCGGATGGCGCTCGCGATCCGCAGGTCCTTCTTGCGCGCGAACGAGCGCTCGAGCTGGTACTTCAGGTCCTTGAGCAGGAGGCTGAAGGCGACGCGGAAGAGATCCTCCATCAGGTCGCCGGCGAGCTTGAGGCGCTTGTTCGCGTAGTGATCCTTGTCGTCCTCTCCTCGCTCCTTGAGGTGAAGCTCGAGGACCGTCCGCGCCATGCGCGCGAGGTACAGCGCCTTCTTCAGCCGGTCTTCGCGCGTGTCCCCGAGGTGCGGGAGGAGCGAGCGGTCGAGGATGCCGTCCACTTTGCGCTGCCGGTACTCCTTCGCCTGCCCCGTCGCGAACTTCTTCTCGAGGAACAGGAGCGCCTGTTCCGGGTTGAGGATCCCCTCGGGCGGGTAGTTCTTCTTCGAAAGGCACTCCTCGAGATTGACATTGAGGAGGTGCTTCATCGTCTGGACGAACGGTTCGTCCAGCGGCAACAGCTCTCCGAGGACCGCCTGGAAGATCTCCTCGTCGTTGTTCATCCCGAGGGCCTTCATCAGGATCGTGAGCGGGATCTGCCCGCTCGCCGTCGGGACGCTGACCTGGAGGAGCCCGTCCTTCTTCTTCTCGACGACCGTGAGCGACCGGTACCCACCGCGCTGGCTGAACACTTTAGCGCTCTCGATGGGCGTCCCGTACCGCTCGCTGTACTCCGCGAAGATCCGGTTCGGTGCGAGGTCTTCGAGGCTGATGATGACGCGTTCCGTTCCACCGATGATGAAATATCCGCCGGGGTCGAGGGGATCTTCCCCGTACTCGACGAGCTTCGCACGGTACTCCTCATCGGAGATGGGGACACCGGAGTCGCGCTCGATGTTGACGCGGTTGAGGTTGCACGGGCGGCTCTTGACCATGATAGGCATGTCGCCGATGTGCACGGTCTCCGGCGCGCGCTCGACGCCGTTCTCGACGACGGTGACGTTGAGGTAGATCGGGGCTTGGTAGGTGAGGTTGCGCAGACGCGCTTCCATCGGGGTCAAGGTGGGCTTAGAGCCGACGGGCTCCTTGACGAACGGCTGTCCGACGAAAATGGTGGACTCCGCCGACGGGTTCACGAGGTTCGTGCGGGTGTCCCGGCGCCGCCCGACGCGGACGTGAATAGAGCTCTTCGTCTTCTGAACGTCGAGGCGGACGACGCCGCGCTCGCCGGCGTCCTCGCTGACGCGGGCATCGTCGACGATCCGCTGCATCCGCGAGTTCGGGTTGTCGTTTGTCGGTAGGAAATCGTTGAAACTCGCGAGATGGTGGTTGACGATCGACCGCTCCCGGAAGAAGGCGTCTACGATTTCTCGCATGGAATTTCAGTCCCCCCCGCTCGACGGGACGATGAGCCGGTAGGCGATCGCTTCCCCCGCCGTCTCCGACTGCCGGCGGATCCGGACCAGGCGCCCGGTGAGGTTCTCGCGCGCGTCGCGCGCCTTCACGTAGGCGAGATCGGTCTTCAGACCGGGATCGTTGGCGAGGATCTTGGGGAGCCGCTCGGGCGGGGTCCCGAGGTCCTCCAACACCTTCCGGCTCTCCGTCTCGCTGAGCACCTCATGGCGGGGCACCATGTGGTGGGCGACGAACGGTCGAGCCTGGACGGGCGCGCTCGGCGACTTCGAGCTCTTCTTGGACCGCGTTCGGGGGGTTGCAGGAGTCATGGAGATCCTCGAGGAGGGTCACGGGCCCGGGGGGATGCTCGGAGGATTTCCGCGCGCCGCGCGGGAACCCGCGTTCGAACCCCCGACCAACTGGTTAAAAGCCAGTTGCTCTTTGCCGGGCCGCCGAGGGCATCGGTCGACCAACCGGACTGAGCTACGGGCCCGATCCCGCTCCGAGGAACGGAGACCCGAGCCGTGTATTTCAGCCTATCTGCGCCCGAGATCACTGTACGCTCTCCAGGTTGGACATGATCGACCAGATCGCGGTCCGGCCGTGTGTTGGAAGGTTGGGATTGTTGGCGAGATCGTCGAGCACGCCGACGGCGCTCGCGATCCGGACGTCCTCGGGAGTCCCGGGCTTGGCGAGCACGTCCTTCGCCGACTGCGCCGCACGGCGAGCGCTCCGGGGCAGGGACGCGTCGTCGGCGAGCTGCGTGAGCGATTCGAGCACGCGGCCGACCACGACGTTCGGGGACGCGGATTCCTCGCGCGAGGGGACCGGCGCGGCCCTCTCGCCCGCGGCCATGAACGAGAACGTCATGGTCGGCGCGCCTCCCCGCCTTCCTTGTAGGTCGTGACGACGAGCAGCGTCTTCGTTTCCCGGATGCCCGCGACCGATGGCAGGCGGTGGAGCACGAACTCCTTGAGTTCGTCGTAGTGGGGAAAGCGCACCTTGAGAAAGATGTCCGTGTCCCCGGTCACGAGGAAGACGTCCTCGGCCTCGGGGAACTTCGCCACCTCGCCGGCGACGGTGTCGGCCTCGCTGGTCTCGACCTTGAGAGCGATGAGGGCGACCACGTGTTCATCCCCCCACGCCTTCGTGAACGCACTTTCGACGGCTCGGCTCACCGGCGGTCTTTGAGTTGATTTCTCCATCGGTCCGCACCTCCCAATCGACTACAGCGCCACCCTCTCCACGGTCTGCGAATGACCCCCCGATCCTGCCACTCAGCTGGATGGGGCCGATTCGAACTCCTCTTGGAGGTCGTTGATCACTTGATCGATCACAGCGCCCGACGACGGCCCGCGATATTCACGAACCCCTCCGGCTTCGCTCGACACTCGGGCGACCAGTTCCGAGCTGCCGCGGAGGAACTCTACGTTGCAAATGAGCTCCTCCATGATCGGCCGGACCCCCGAGCCTAAATGCCGAAAAAGGAGTGCTATATGAGTTTTCGCATCCGTCTAGGATTCTAGAGGGTGTAGTAGTGGGCCCCGCCGGGGCCGGTCTAGCGACGACCGCGCGGGGGACCGCGGCGATCCCCGCCCCGCTGCGATTCCGCGCGATGTCCGCGGTATCCGCGATCGCCCCGGTCCCCGCGATTGCCTCCGGGTCGGCGGAACTGCCGGCCTCCCCCTCCTGCCCCACCGGAGCGGGCATGGGGGTGAGGGGTCGGCGTGGGGGGGGCCGAATAGTCGAATCCCGGGACCTGGGCCCGAAGCACCGGGGTTCCGAGGAGCCGCTCGATCCGTTCGAAGTCGCGCGCTTCCTCCGGGCTGACGAGGGTGATGGCTTCGCCCCGGCGCTGGGCGCGCGCGGTGCGGCCCACCCGGTGGATGTAGGTTTCCGGTTCGTGGGGAACGTCGTAGTTCACGACGTGCGTTACTCCTTCGACATCGATCCCGCGAGCCGCGATGTCGGTCGCGACGAGGACGCGCATCTCTCCGCTGCGGAAGGCGTCGAGGGCCTGCACGCGCTGGCGCTGGCTGCGGTTCCCGTGGATGACCGCCGAGCGAACGCCCATGGTCGCTAGCTGGAGCGCGACCCGGTCCGCCCGGTGTTTGGTCCGCGTGAACACGAGCATGCTCGTGATGGTCTCGTCCCGAAGGACCTCCCGGAGCAGATCCGTCTTCTTGGCCATGGGGACGGGCAGGGCGAGGTGAGAGATCCCCTCGGCCGCCCGCGAGGTTTCGCCGATGCGCACGACGTGGGGATCGTGCAGGAACTCCCGGGCGAGTTTGGAAACCTCGGGGGACATCGTCGCGGAAAAGAGCATCGTCTGGCGCTCCCGAGGAAGTTCGCGCAGGATCCGCCGGACGTCCGGCAGGAATCCCATGTCGAGCATCCGGTCCCCCTCGTCGAGGACCAGGATCCGCAGCGAGCGGAAGTTGACGTACCCGCGCTGCATGTGATCGAGCAGTCGGCCCGGCGTGGCAAGGATGATCTCGGCGCCGCCCCGCAAGGCGCGCTCCTGATCCCCCATTCCCACTCCGCCGTACACGACGCCGCCACGCAGGTTCGTTCGACTGCCGAGTTTTCGGAGGAATTCGTCGGCCTGCAGCGCGAGCTCGCGGGTGGGAGTGAGAACGAGGGCATAGATCGATCCCCGACGCTCCTTCAAGAGACGCTCCAAGATCGGGAGCAGGAACGCGGCGGTCTTCCCGGTCCCCGTCTGAGCCGAGCCGATGATGTCACGCCCGACCACGGCGTACGGGATCGCTTCGCGCTGGATTGGGGTGGGCTCTCGGTATCCCATCTCGCGGACCCCCTGTCGAAGGGACGGGCTGAGGGGAAGCTCGTCGAACGACGAGACGGCCGGCGTCCTCGGAGGGTGAGCCTGGTCGGTCATCGATACGAGGTCCGTTCTGATGCGTTCTATCCGCGCCGGAGGGGAACGATTGCCACGTCGCACGCAGACGGCGGAATAATACGTCTCCCTCCGCCGGGGCTTTGAAAACGGATGCCCATTTTTGACCGATCTGATTTCACTCCTGCCCATCCGTTTTCAAAGCCCTCCGCCGGTGCTGCGGGCGCCCGGACGACCTGGGCCTCGTCCGGCGGGGCCGGGAGCCGTTATGAAGCGAGGGCGATTCGACACGCGAGGCCCCTCGTGGACCCGGCGCAGCGCACGGTGCGGATCGAAGTTCGCGTCTCGCTCAAGCCGGGGGTAATGGATGCCGAAGCGGAGAGCGTAGAGAAGGCACTCGGCCTGCTCGCGATTTCCCCGACGCCCGTCGTACAGACCGCGCGCATCTACGATCTAGAGTTTTCGGGCGTCACCGTCGAAGAGGCCCGCCACCTGGCCCAGGAGGCGGTCGACCGATTGCTCGCCAACCCGGTCGTTCATCGCGTCAGCATGCGTGCCGAACCCGGGTGAGGAGATGCAGGCCGAGATCCCCGGCGCGCCCGAGCCCTGGGCTCCGAACGTCCAAACCGTACCCGTGAACCGGGCGCGCCCGGCGGAACTTGCGAAAATCTCTACGGAGCGGGGTCTCGGCCTCGACCGGGAAGAGCTCCGCCGGATCCAAGAGTACTTTCGCGCGGAAGGACGAGAACCGACCGACGTCGAGCTCGCCGGCCTCGCGCAGAGCTGGAGCGAGCACTGCAGCTACAAGAGCTCCCGAGTTTTTCTGAAACGATCGTTCTCCCAGCTCCATCCCAAGCCGCGCGTGCTCGGCACCGGGGACGCCGGGGTCATGGCGTTCGAGCCGGGATGGGCCTACGCCCTTCGGATCGAATCCCACAACCATCCGTCCGCGGTCGAGCCGTACGGCGGCGCCGCGACCGGGATCGGCGGGATCCTCCGGGACGTGCTCGCCGTAGGAGGTAAGCCCATCGCGCTCGCCGATCCGATCTTTTTCGGACCGCTCGACCTCGACCCGGAAGCGCTGCCTCCCGGAGTGAAGAGTCCGCGTTACCTGATGGACGGGGTTGTCAGCGGAATCCGCGATTACGGCAACCGCGTCGGGGTTCCCACGGTGAGCGGCGGTGTGTATTTCGATCCGTCGTTCGTGGTCAACCCCCTCGTCAACGTCGGATGCGTGGGCTGGCTTCCGAGATCGCGACTTCTTCCGAATCGCGCGCGACGCCCCGGGGACCGGCTCGTCCTGACCGGCGGGCACACCGGTCGAGACGGGATCGGTGGCGTCGCGTTCGCGTCGCGCGAATTGACGTCCCAGAGCGAGACGGAGTCGCGCGGAGCGGTCCAGCTCGGTAACCCGATTCTGAAGGAGCCGTTGATACACGCCTGCCTAGAGGCCTTCGATCGCGGGCTCGTGCAGGGACTGAAGGATCTCGGAGGGGGTGGGATCGCGAGCGCCGTCGGTGAGCTCGTGCACGCCGGAGGCTTCGGTATGCGGATCGATCTCGCACGCGTCCCGCTGCGCGAGCCCGGTCTGGCTCCTTGGGAGGTCTGGATCTCCGAGTCGCAGGAGCGAATGGCGCTGGACATCGCCCCCGAAGACGTGGAGACGGCCGCGGCGATCTTCCGTCGGTACGACGTCCCATTCACCGATATCGGTCAGGTCACGCGGGGGCCCCTCGAGGAGATCGACTGGGACGGTCACCCCATCGCACGGCTGCGACTCGGGTTCCGGGTCGACCCGAAGCTGCGTCACCGGCCCTATCGGGTCCGACGCCGACGGTTCGGTCGCGCGCCGTCGGTCCCCGACACGAACCTCGATGGATTGGTGGAGGAGCTAGTGCTCGCGCCGGATTCTCGCTCTCGCGAGCCCTTCCTGCGGGTCTATGATCACGAGGTCCAGGGGCGCACCGTGATCAAGCCCCTCCACGGGCGCGTCACGAGCCCCTCGCACGGAGACGCGGCCGTCCTTCAACCCCGGCCCGAAAGCTGGAAGGGGCTCGCTATCGCGGTCGCCGCCCAGCCCTGGACCTGCCGGGAGGATCCGTATGCGGGGGGCGTCGCGGTGGTCGAAGAAGCGGCCCGCAATCTCTACTCGGTCGGCGCGCGGCCGGACGCGTTCACCAATTGTTTGAACTTCGGGAATCCGGAAGATCCGCGCGTCCTCGGCGACTTTTCCGAGACCGTCCGCGGGCTGGCGGCCGGCGCGCGCGCGCTCGGCTTCGCGGTCCCTTCCGGCAATGTCAGCTTCTACAACGGAGGCATCGGGCACGAGATCCCCCCGACTCCCGTCCTCATGGCGACGGGGATCGTTCCCGATCTGCGGCGGGCGATCACGTCGGATCTGAAGACGAGCGGCGACGCGCTCTACCTCGTCGGTCGCTCGTTCCCGGAGCTCGGGGGCTCACTGTGGGCACGCCGTCATTCCGATCGACCTCTTGCGCCGCCGCGGCCCCGCCCTGCGGAGACCCGACGCGCCGGGGAAGCGATCCTAGCGGCCGGACGCCGGGGGTGGCTGCGCGCGGCTCACGACATCTCGGATGGAGGGCTCGCCGTGACCCTGTGCGAAATGGCGTTCGGGGGCGGATTCGGATTCTCCGTGGACCTCCAAGCGACCGGCCTGAGCTCTCCAGGACTCGCGCTCGCGAGCGAAGGCGCGTCGCGCTGGGTCGTGGAAGTGGCGGCCGGCCGCGAGCGTGCGTTCGAACGAGCGATGCGGCCGAACCGAGTGGCGCGCCTGGGCGCGGTCGAGCCGGGAGCCGGACGTTGGCTCTGGGGGGCGACCCCTCGGGCAAGCACCGATCTTGAGCGACTGTACGAGCGCTGGCGGACCGGCCCGGTCTAGAGGGAGACCGGAGGAACATGACCGTCACCGCGCTCGTCTCGGGCGGCAAGGACTCGATCTTTTCGGCGTACCTTGCCGACACCCAGGGATGGACGGTCGACGAGCTCCTCGTCCTTCGGCCGGAAGACCCAGATTCTTGGATGTTCCACACGCCGAACCTCGCGCTGGTGGCGCTCCAGGCGGAAGCGTGGGGAAAGCGGTGCCGCTCCGAGCCGGTCGCCGGCCGCAGCGAGGCGGATGAAGACAACGCTCTCCGTTCGGCCCTCTCCACCGCTCACGGACCCGTGGTCGTCGGAGCGATCGCCTCCTCCTACCAATGGTCGCGCCTCTCGCGCATCGCCGACGAGATCGATCGGCGGGTGTACGCTCCGCTGTGGGGCAAGGACGGATCGATCGTGGTCCGCGCCGAGATCGACGCGGGACTTGACATCCGGATGATCCATCTCTCGGCCGAGCCCTTGACCGAGGAGCTCCTGGGCCTACGGCTCGACCTTGCTCTCTTGACCGAACTCGAGCGGCGGAGCCGGGAGCAGCGGCGCTTCCACCCGGCCGGCGAAGGTGGAGAGTTCGAGACCCTCGTCGTCGACGCTCCCTTCTTCGACCGGCGGATCGCGCTGGACGAAACGCATGTCGAAGAGCGGGGCGGTGCCCGGCGACTCACCGTGGACCGCGCCCACCTGGAGGCCAAGCTGACACCGGGTGGACCGAGGACGGGAGGCAGGACCGCGTGACCCTCTCCCGAACCTTCTCGCCTCCCGCGGAGGCCGAAGTAGCGCGTCGACGGCTCGGCGACCCGCGGGCACGAGCGAACGTGCGATGGCTCTCCGCGCTGCTCGGTCTCCCGCCGCGATCGGTGCAACGGACCCTGAAGGAGACCGGCGCGTTCGTGAGCGTCGATCAGGAGATCCACGATCGGCTTCGGTCCGGTGGCCGGAGCAACTACGCTCAGTTCCGTGCCCCGCTCGAGCTCTACACGATCGTGCGGTCTCTTCGCCCCGAACACGTGATCGAGACCGGGGTCAGTAGCGGCGTCTCCTCGGCGCATCTCCTCCTCGCGTTGCGCCGGAACCGACGCGGGACCCTGCACTCAATCGACTTCCCCACGCATCAACGAGGAGCCCAACTCGGCCCGAGCGAATCTCCGGTTTCTCTGCCTCCGGGCCGCTCGACCGGCTGGGCGATTCCGCCGTCCCTTCGACACGGCTGGGACCTCAGGATCGGCCCAAGCCAACGCCTCCTCCCCGAGCTCGTGGAGGACCTTCCCTCGATCGGCTTGTTCCTGCACGACAGCCTGCATACGAGCGCGCACCTCACCTTCGAGCTCGAGACGGTGCGCCCCAAACTGGCCGCGGGCGCGGTGGTGCTCGCCGACAACACGGCCTGGACAGGGAAGGCATTCCCTCGATTCGCGCGACGGGTCGGATCGCGCTTGCATCGTCGAGGGAGGGGCGACCTCGTCGGCTTCCGATTCGACCCGGGACGAGTTCTCGCGCCGTCGCCTCCCTAGCCGAGCCGGCTACGCGGCGGCGAGGTTATGGCCGCCAAGGATACTCGCCTATCCATGGCGGAGAGCCGCTCCCGGCCCACCTCGGAAGGCCCGGGCCGCCCCCGCGCCTCGCGCTCCGACCCCCTCGTCGAGGCGGAGAAGCGCTGGCGGGAGGAAGTGCTCGCGCCCGCGCTCGCGAGGGGCCCGGAGCGGCGATCGGAGTTCACCACGCTCGGCGGGATCCCCGTGGACCGCCTGTACACTCCGCGGTCGCCGAAGAGCTCGTTCGAGCGTATCGGCTACCCCGGTGAGTTTCCGTTCACCCGTGGCATCCACCCGACGATGTACCGAGGCCGGCGCTGGTCGATGCGGATGTTCTCCGGCTTCGGCTCACCCGAGGATACCAATCGCCGATTCCACTATCTGCTCGCCCACGGGGAGTCCGGACTCTCGATCGCCTTCGACGACCCGACGCTCTACGGGATCGATGCCGACGATCCGGAGGCGTTCGGCGAGGTGGGAAAGTGCGGGGTCAACGTCAGTTCGCTCGACGATATGCAGCGCCTGCTCGCGGGGATCCCGCTCGCGAAGGTCACGACGAGCATGACGATCAACGCGCCCGCGAACGTCCTCTGGGGGATGTACATCCTCGCGGCCGAGCGAATGGAGATCGGACCCGACCAGCTCGGGGGCACCACGCAGAACGACATACTGAAGGAGTACATCGCTCAGAAGGAGTTCCTCTACCCACCGCGCCCGGCGCTCCGATTGGTCACGGACACGATCGAGTACGCGACGCGCACGATGCCCCGCTGGAACCCGGTTTCGATCTCGGGCTACCACATTCGGGAAGCCGGTTCGACCGCGGCGCAGGAGCTCGCCTTCACGCTGGCCGACGGGATGGCGTACGTGGACGAGACGATCCGCCGCGGGATCCCGGTGGACGACTTCGCGAGCCGCCTCTCCTTCTTCTTCAACGCCCACAACGACTTCTTCGAGGAGATCGCGAAGTTCCGCGCGGCCCGCCGCATCTGGGCCGAGACGATGCGGGACAAGTACGGTGCGAAGAAGGAGCGCTCGTGGTGGATGCGCTTCCACACGCAGACCGCGGGTTGCTCGTGCACCGCGCAGCAGCCCGAGCTCAACATCGTGCGCACGACGATCCAGGCGCTCGCCGGGGTGCTCGGCGGTACCCAATCGCTCCATACGAACTCCTACGACGAGGCGCTTCAACTACCGAGCGAGGACGCGGTGCGGATCGCGCTCCGCACCCAGCAGATCCTGTCGCACGAGAGCGGCGTGTCCGAGGCCATCGACGCCTTCGGTGGCAGCTACTACCTCGAGTGGCTCACCGATCGGCTCGAAGAAGAGGCCCATCGGTACTTCGACCGGATCGACGAGCTGGGAGGCGTCGTTGCGGCCATCGAGCGGGGATTCTTCCAGCGGGAGATCCAGGAGGCGTCCTTCCGCTACCAGCGACAGGTCGAGAACGGAGACGCCAAGGTCGTCGGGGTCAACGTCTACGCGAGCGCGGACCCCGTCAAGGTCCCCCGCCTCAAGATCGGGGAGGAAGCGCGGACGCGGCAGGCCCGGCGACTCAAGGCTCTGCGCGAGCGGCGCAACGCCTCGAAGCACGCGAGCGCGCTCGATCGCCTGCGCAAGGTCGCCGCGACCGAGGACGAGAACACGATGCCCGCGGTCCTCGACGCGCTACGCGCGCGGGCGACGCTCGGCGAGATCGTGCGCGCCTTCCAGGACATCTACGGGCCGTACCGCGAGCGCTCGATGTTCTGAGCGCGCGTCCGCACCGGGGCGGTACCCCTTAAACAGGCTTGCACCTTTCCCCATCGATTCCCGTGAGCACCGATGCCTATCGGGCTACGCTCGGGGAGCTGTTCCGTCGCCGCCGCTTCGGGATACGCCCCGGGCTCGATGTGATCTCCGCGCTCCTAGAGGCCCTCGGGGCTCCCCAGCGTTCGTTCCCCGCGGTCCACGTGACGGGGAGCAAGGGCAAGGGTTCGGTCTCGGCGATGACCCAGGCCATCCTATCCGCCCACGGACTGCGCACGGGACTGTTCATCTCCCCGCACCTCGCGAGCTATCGAGAGCGGATCCAGATCGACGGGAGGCTGATCTCACCCGCCGACGTGGTCCGTGGTCTTGATCGGATCCTCGGGGCCGAGCGGACGCTCCACCGGGAGCGCCGCATCGAGCGGGACGCGACCTTCTTCGAGTGCACAACCGCCCTCGCGTTCGACCACTTTGCGCGCGCGCACGTGGACGCCGCCGTGATCGAGGTGGGCATCGGAGGTCGATGGGACGCGACGAACGTACTCGGGTCGCGCGTCGGGGTGATCACGACGCTCGAGCTCGAACACACGGAGATCCTCGGTCCGACGATCGCCGCCATTGCGCGCGAGAAATCGGGGATCTTCCACGCCGGGATGACCGGGGTACTGGGGGATCTCCCCGCCGAGGGCCGCGCCGTCATCGAGGCCTTCGCCTCCGAAAAGGCGGTCGCTCTCTGGCACCTCGGTCGCGAAGTGCGGGTGGAGAACCGCGAGCTCCGCCCCGAAGGGCAGACCCTCGATGTGCACATCCCGGCGGTGACCCTCCCGGGCGTCCGCATCCCGCTCCTCGGCCGGTTCCAACCGGCCAACGCCGCGCTCGCCATCGCCGCGGCGGCCCGGTTCCTCGAGTCGAGTTCGACCCGGATGGACGGGGCCTCCGTGCGCAAAGGACTGCGCAGCATTCACTGGAGGGGGCGAATGGAGCGGATCGCACGCCGGCCGGACGTGTATCTCGATGTGGCCCATACGCCGGAGAGCATCCGGGCGGTGGCCCAGAGCCTCGCCGAGATCGATCCGGCGATGGATGCGATGGACAACGCGATCGTCTTCGGCTGCCTCCTCGGGAAGGATGCCGGCACCATGCTCTCCACGCTCTCCGATCTCGCGCGCACGCTGGTGCTCGTGCCCGTCGCGAGCGAACGGGGCATCGCCCCCGCCGCGCTGAAGGTCTTCGCCGCCGGCCGTTTTCCGATCGTCGTCATCGCCCCCAGCGCGTCGGAAGGCTTGCGGCTCGCGCGCGCTGCGGCCAGCCGCGACGGGTTCGTGCTCGTCACCGGCAGCGATTACCTCGTGGGCGACCTCCTCCGCTCGCTCCAAGGCGACGCATCGGAGGAACCCGACCTCTCGGATCCCGGCCAGGGGCCGCCTCCCGCGCTCGGGAACTCGGCCTCCCCTTCCCTCGCGGACGGACGAACTCGATGACCACGACCCCCGCGTTCGACTGGGAACGGGTGATGGATCGCCTATCGTCGTTCTATGGCCGGGGCGATTGGCGCGTGCCATACCTGCGGGAGCACGCGGAGGATCCGTTCCAGGTCTTGATCGGAACCGTGCTCAGCCAGAGGACCCGCGACGAGGCGACCGATGTCGCCTCGGCCCAGCTGTTCGCGCGGTACCCCGACCCCGGCTCGCTTGCCCGCGCCCCTCGGGCACGCCTGGAACGGCTCATCCACGGGACGGGGTTCTATCGGGTCAAGTCGCGTGCGATCCGCAAGATCGCTCGCGAGATCTTGGATCGGTTCCACGGTGAGGTTCCCCGGACGCTGGAGGAACTGACCTCGCTGCCCGGCGTGGGGCCGAAGACCGCCAACTGCGTCCTAGTGTTCGGATACGGGATCCCGGCGATCCCGGTCGATACGCACGTCCATCGGATCGCCAACCGGCTCGGGATCGTGCGAACGCGCACGCCCGAGGAGACGGAGCGACGCCTGCGGCAGGTCGTGGATCGACGGTACTGGATCCCGCTCAATCCGCTCCTCGTGCAGCACGGACAGAACCTCTGCCGGCCAATCTCGCCGCGCTGCCCGGAGTGCCCGATCCGAGACGACTGCGCTACGGGGCGCGCTCTAGCGGCCGGCCGGGCACCGCCCCGACCGCAGGACCGGCCCCGCCGGAGACCGCGCTCCTCCGCGACGAGCGGCGGAGCGGGGGGATCGCGAGGAGCACCGCGAGCGGAACGAGCATCATCACCGCGAGCGCCGGCCAGGCGAACGAGTACGAGGTCGCCGCGAGGACCCAACCAAACGCGGACGCGATCACCGCCGAGCCGGCGAGCTGGATCGAGTTGAACAATCCGATCGCGAGCGGGATCTCCTCGCGGGGGAGATCCGGCATGTACTGCGGAACGATGTACATGACGGCGTAGATGAACCCGTACGAGAAGGAGAAGGCGATCCCGATCACCACGGCCCCGACGAGGCCGGACCACGGAAGGACGAACAGTACGGCCGCACCCGCCAGCGTCGCGAGGACGAACTGGGTCCGATGATCCGGTCGGCGTTCGGCGACCGTTCCGCCGTACGGGCCGCCCACGACGCTCGGTAAGACGAAGGCGATCCCCACGGCACCGGCCGCCGCCGCCGTCCATCCTTGGGTTAGGGTCCCGTACGGAACGACGAACTGGCTGGTCACGAACGCCGCTCCTTCGAGACCGATGAACGCGAAGCCGATGGCCCACACCGCGGGGGTCCGGAACGCTCGAGGGGAGCGTTCCATGCGAACGGTCCGAGGAGGTGCGGCGCCGGCGCTCCGGGGGATGATGAACGCCGCGATGCCCGTTAGGACGAGCAGGCCGATCCCGCCGAGCGCGAGATCCCATTGCCAACCGATATCGGCAACCACGATTGCCGAGACGAACAGGCCGAGCGCGGCCCCAGCGCTGAAGGCCGAGCTGAATCCCCCGACCGCGAGACCGCGACGCCCTTCGGCATGGAGCGAGGAGACGAGCCCGATCGCGGGGGAGAAGAACAGGCCCGCGCCGATCCCGGCCACGATCCGCAAGACCCAGAGGATCAGGAAGGACGGCGCGAGCGCACAGAGGATGCTCCCGACCCCGAGGAGGACCGCTCCGGAGAGTCCGACCGATCGGGGACCGTACCGTCGGGCCCACAGCCCCGCGGGGACCTGCATCGCCCCCGCTCCCACGAGGAAGGAGGCGACCAGGACTCCCCACTCCCCCGGTCCGACCGAGAACGCCGCCCCAATCGCCGGCAGGGCCGGGCCGATCGTGAACCAGTTGTAGGCATAGCCGGCCCGGACCGCGATGAGAATCCACGTGGAGCGGTTCGCGTCCCTAGCGGAGGGCGCACCGTCGGACGACACGGGGGCGGAGGAGGCGCCGAAGGTCTTGAAGCTGGGGCGCGCGTGAACGCCGGTTCGGCGCCCACGCCGTTCGTCCTCCCTTCGCTCGACCAAACGGCTTAAGGGCCGGGAACGGTCCAAGCGTGTGACGATGGACCCGAGCGAGTACGACCTGGCCTACTTCCATCGGGAGGGGTTCCAGCGCCGGACGTGCACCGAGTGCGGATCGGCATTCTGGACCCTCGGGGATCACACGCGCTGTCAGGAGGCGCCGTGCGCCCCGTACGCTTTCATCGGCCAACCCGGGTTCCGCCGTCCGTACACCCCCCACGAGGCGCGGGAGGCTTACCTCGGTTACTTCGAACGGCACGGCCACACGCGGGTGCGTCGCTACCCCACGGTCGCGCGGTGGCGCAACGACGTGTTCTTCACGCAGGCGAGCATCTACGACTTTCAGCCGTGGGTGACCAGCGGTGCGATCCCGCCTCCGGCCAATCCGCTGACGATCTCCCAGCCCTGCCTGCGGTTCATCGACATCGATGAGGTCGGCGTCTCGGGCCGACACTTCACGGAGTTCGAGATGATGGCCCACCACGCCTTCAATCGACCGGACCACGAAGTGTACTTCAAGGACCGCTGCGTGGAGCTCTGCCAAGGCGTCTTGGTCGGAGAGTTCGGCGCGGACGCCCGAGGGATCACCTACAAGGAGGAGACCTGGGAGGGAGGCGGGAACCTCGGCCCCTCGCTGAGCGTCGGCCTCGCCGGCCTCGAGTTGGGGACCCTGGTCTTCATGGAGTACGTGCGGGACCCGGCCGGCATCCGGCCGATGCCGCTAACGGTGGTCGACACGGGCTACGGGCTCGAGCGATTCGTTTGGATGAGCCACGGGACGAAGTCCGCGTACGAGCCGGTGTTCGGAGCTGCGTACGAGGAGCTGCGCCAGACCCTCGCTCCCCGGGATGCCGCGATCGTCATCGATCACGCCCGCGCGCTCTCGTTCATGCTGACCGACGGGATCGTGCCTTCCAACTCGAAGGAGGGGTACTTCGCCCGGCTCCTGATCCGACGCGCTCTGCGCGTGCTGTCGAAGGTGCCCGAGGCGCCCGACCTGATCTCGGTCATCGAACGTGTGGCGCGGGAGATCGCCCGGGAGTATCCGGAGATCGGTGCCCACCGCGACGATCGCGATCGGCTCCTCACCGCCGAGATCGAACGGTACTCGGAAGCCCTCGAACGAGCGCGCCCGATCCTCCAGCGGCAGGAAGAGCGGCTCGCCGCCTCCGGCGGTCGCGTCACGGAAGAGAACCTCGTGGAGTGGTACGACTCCCTCGGGGTCCCACCGGAGGTGGCGGTCAGCCTGATCTCGAATCCGCCGAAGGTCCCCGATGACTTCTATTCGAAGGTCGCTACGCGGCACGAGCAGGAAACCCCGACCGGCGATTACGTGGAGCCGTCGGTGAGCCTCCCCGAGGTCTCCGCGAACGTGCCCCCGACCGAGGTGCTCTACTACCTCGACCCGTACACGCTCGCCTTCGATGCCCACGTGCTCTGGACCGAGGGAGCGTTCGTCGTGCTCGATCGAACGTACTTCTATCCGACCGGGGGAGGCCAGGTTCACGACACCGGCCACCTCGGCGAGCTCGGGGTCACCGATGTCCACCGCAAGGGCCCCTGGGTGCTCCACCGTCTCGATGCCCCTTCGCCCTTCCATGCGGGCGATCGCGTGCATGGGAAGATCGACCGCGCGCGCCGCATCCAGCTGATGCAGCATCACACCGCGACGCACCTTCTGAACGGAGCCCTGCGCGAGACCCTCGGCCCCCACGTTTGGCAGGCCGGCGCGTACAAGGGCACCGAGGCCGCCCGGATCGACATCACCCACTACCGGCCCCTCTCCCGGGACGAACTCCGCCGTGTTGAGCGACGGGTCAACGAGATCGTGCGCGAGGACCGGCCCGTCAAGAGCTACTTCGAGTCCCGCAACGAGGCCGAGCGGCGATTCGGCTTCACGCTCTACCAAGGAGGGGCCGTGCCCGGCAAGGAGCTGCGGATCGTGGACATCGGCGACTTCGATGTCGAGGCATGCGGGGGCACCCACTGCACGCACACGAGCGAGGTCGGTGCGATCGCGCTCCTCGGGGTCGAGCGGATCCAGGACGGGATCGTTCGGCTCACGTACGCGAGCGGCGAGCGGGCGCTCGACATCCGGGACGAGCACGAAGAGGTGCTGCGCGAAGCGGCGCGCCGGCTCCACGTCCCGCTCGAGAAGATCCCCGATGGGATCGATCGACTGCTCTCGGAGGTGGAGGCATCGCGCCGGGCCGAGAAGGGGCGACGCGGCGACGACCTGCGGGCGGTCGCGGACCGGCTTTCGACCGATCCGGGCAATTCGGAGACCGTCGGCAGCCGGACGATCGTCCACGCCCGGATCGACCTCGATCGGAACGAGCTGATGGAACTCTCGCGCTTGCTCACACGCCTTCCGGGCCGCGTAGCGCTCCTCGCATCCGAGCGCGAGGACAAGGGTACCCTCTTCGTCGGCTCCTCGGACCCGACGGTCGCGGCGGACGCGCTCCTGCGCCTCGCCCTACCGGCCTTCGAAGGAAGAGGCGGAGGGAACCGGTCGGCCGCGACCGCGGTCGGCGAACCCGGTGCACCGCTCGAAGCTGCGCTCGAGGCGGCCCGTCGCGGGGCGCGCGACGCCTAGTCGCTCGGTCGCGGGCTCAGTGGACGAACCCCGGCGAGATCCACACGATCGCGTACACGGCGACGGCCGGGATCAGGGTCATGGCAAGGTCGTCGTCGACCAGGGTCCACTTGGGCCGCTCCACGAGGAGCGCGAGCACGGCCGCGACCACGGCGAGGGAGAGTGCCGGCACGGGCGCCCACGCCCCGAACCCGATGAACGCGACGTACGCGAGCCCCGCGTACAGCGCGAAGGGGACCCACGGGTAGGCGGCGCGGTACGGATTCGGCCGACGGAGCTCCCCGATCAGGGGGTCGATCAGGGACGTCCCGAGCACGACGGCCGCGGCGATCGGCGGCGGGAACAGGAGGACCGCCAGCACGAGCGCGATGGCGAAGTAGGCATAGCTCGCGAGCCGGTGCTGCTCGTACGGTCGGATCGTCGGGATCTCGATCGTACCCCGGAGACGCAGCGCCTCAAGGACGAAGATCACCGAGACGGCGAGGAGGGGGATGACGAAGTTTGGGACGATGACGAGGAGGTTCGGCGGGAAGAGGTAGTAGGCCAGGATCGCCACGCCGGCACCGTGCAGGATCCGGCGGAGCGCCCGATCGCCGGTCTCCACATCGCCTCCCAGCCGGGTTCCGAGCCAGGTCCGGAATCGGCCGCCCCCATGGAGCCGGTGGGTGGTCATCGGGGAGCGGAGGGTTTCCGTGCTATGAGACTATGGTGAGGGACCTCCCGAAGCCTTTTCTCCCGCGAATCCTCCATGGCGTCGTGAAGGTCGCAGTGCTCGTAGGGAGCGCGTCCGATCTCGAATTCGCGGAGAAGGTCCGCACGCGCCTGATCGAGTTCGGCATCGCCTGCGACGTGCACGTGGCCTCGGCCCACCGCAACCCGGACAAGGTCGATCGGTTGACGGCCGATGCCCGTACGGACGTGTTCATCGCGATGGCCGGACTCTCTGCCGCGCTCCCGGGCGCGGTGGCCGCGCGCACGCTCAAGCCGGTCATCGGCGTGCCCCTGCATCGAGGGCTCGGCCTCGACAGCTTGCTCTCGGTTGTCCAGATGCCTCCCGGGGTGCCCGTCGCCGCGGTCGGGCTCGATGCCACCGAGAACGCCGCCCTCCTCGCCACCGAGATCCTGGCCCTGAAGTATCCGGCTCTCGAGGAGAAGCTCCAGAAGTACCGGGCGAAGTGGCGGGAAGAGCCGCCGGCGCTCCCGGGAGACCGGGCGTGACCGATCCCGCGCGATTCATCGAGGAAGCGCTCCATCGGCTACGCTCGGAGATCCCCGGCCGCGCCATCGTCGCGGCGTCCGGAGGCATCGATAGCACCGCCGCGGCCATCCTCACCCAACGCGCGGTGGGCGATCGGGCGCGGGCGATCTTCGTCGACACGGGTCTCTTGCGGGAGGGCGAGGCAGCGCGAGTCCGCGCGCTCTTCGAGGCGAGCGGATTGCGCTACGAGGTCCTGGATGCCGCGGCCCGCTTCTTCGAGGCACTCGACGGCATCGTCGATCCCGAGGAGAAGCGACGTCGGATCGGCGCGACGTTCATCCGACTGTTCGAGATCGAGGCCGAGCGGTTCGGTACCGACCGGTTGGTCCAAGGGACCATCGCGCCGGATTGGATCGAGAGCGGCGGTTCGCTTCGGGACACCATCAAGACGCACCACAACGTCGGTGGGGTTCCCCCGGACAGCCGGCTCCGACTGATCGAGCCCCTGCGCGATCTGTACAAGGACGAGGTCCGCGCGCTCGCCCGGGCGCTTGGGATCGCCGAGCCGGATCGCCAGCCGTTCCCGGGCCCGGGACTGGCCGTGCGGGTCAACGGCCTCGTGACGCCCGAACGGGTACGGCGCGCCCGCGTCGCGAATCGCATCGTCGAGGAAGAGGTCGAACGCGCCTTCCGGGCGGGCACAATGCCGCGCCCCTGGCAGTACTTCGCGGTCCTACTGCCGACGCGCACCGTCGGCGTGATGGGGGACAACCGGGTCCACGGGGAGGCCGTCAGCGTGCGCATCGTCGAGTCGAGCGACGCGATGACCGCGACCGCGGCGACTCCCCCTCCCACCGTTCTGAAGACGATCGCCGAACGGATCACGCGCGAGCTCTCCGGAGAGGTCGTACGCGTGCTCTACGATGTCACCGACAAGCCCCCGGCGACGATCGAGTGGGAGTGACGCGCGCCGGACGCCGACCCGTCCGTGCCCCACGCGCCAGCAACTTCAGCTCCGACCACGAGCCCGGGACATAGCGGGCGCGGGATATCGCCCCGCGGGGCGAGGTCGGCGCCCCGGGTCCGCGTGAGGGTGGCGCCGCGACCTCCACGGCGGAGCATGCGAGAGGACGCCCCGACCGCGTACTGCGATCCCGACGGCCCACAACCCACGGCATCGCGTGCAATCTCACGTGATGCGAGGTCCCGGGAGGACGCCGTTGGACGGCCTCAGAGCTCCGTTCGCGGCAGGTACCGCCCGGTCCAACTCCGGAGGGCGGGTCCCGACGAACGCTAAGGGGGGCCGTCCGATATCTCAGACGTGCTGAACTGCCCATTCTGCGGAGCCGCCGAGAGCGATCGGATCGATATCGAGGGCCAGCGGTTCGTCGTCTTTCCCTGCATGTTCACACCGGCAATCGATCCCCAGATGCCCGAATCGGCCCTCCCGGACTACCTCCGGACGGAGTACGGCCGCCAGGGACCGCAGTACTTCCGCTCGATGTGCGACCGACTCCACCTCGCGGTCGTCCGCGAGCCCGCGTCGGAGGGTACCACCGAGGAACGGGGGCCCTAGGCGGGTCGGTCGGCGCGACGGTTACGGGGCCGTCCCGATCCGGGCCAAGGCCGGCTCGACCGGTACGAGGTGGCGCGGAAGGCCGAGCTCCTCCGGCGAAGCTCCCAGCGCGAGGCCCACGAGCTGGGGGAGGTGGAAGACCGGCATGTTCAGCTTCTGGCCCACGGCGGCCGATGCTTTGTTCTGGAAAGAATCGAGCGAGATGTGGCACAGCGGACATGGCGTCGCCATGGCGTGCGCTCCGTGATCGCGCGCGTCGACGATCTGGCGCGCCGAGATCCGGTTCGCGGTCTCGGGTTTGACGAACAGTATCGGGAATCCGCAGCACATCACCCGACCGCGGTACATGACCGGGGTCGCGCCGATCGCGGCCAGCAGGTCCTCGAAGGCGTGGGGCTCCTCCGCGCTCTCCGATCCGAGCTCCAGGGTGGGCCGAAGCAAGTGGCACCCGTAGAATGCGCCGACGTTCATCCCGGTGAGAGGACGACGGACCTTCGCCCGGATCGCCTCGACGCCGATGTCGTTCACCAGGACCTCGAGCAGGTGCTTGACCCGGACCTTGCCTCCATAGGCGATCTGGAGCTTCGCGAGGACGGGATCGATCCGGGCTCGCATCGCCGGCTCGGTCATCTTGACGTTGGCGAGCGTGAGCATCCCCTGGCAGGTCGAGCAGACGGTGAGAAGGTCGAGCCCCGCCCGCTCGGCGATGGCGAGGTTGCGGGCGTTGAGCGCTACGTTGAGGGTCAGGTTCGCCTCGTCGACGAACCCGGAGCCGCAGCAGGAGAACGTCGGGAACTCGACCAGCTCGATGCCGAGCTCCCGGCAGACCCATCGGGTGGCCATGTCGAGCTCGCGGCCGGACTCCTGGGCGACGCAGCCGGGATAGTACGCGATCTTCATCGGTCCCCCTTCGGCTTCGGATCGAGCTCCTCGTAGATCCGCTCGACCTCCTCGATCCCTTCGATACGACGGGGCTTCTTGGAGATCTCCGGCTTCTTCCGCCAGATCTTGAACCCCTGGCCGGCCTGTCCGACCGCTCCCAGGATCCCGTCGGTCTGGAGGACGAGTTTCATCTCGTTGAGCTGGCCGCGTTCCCGGATGTTCTGCTTGAACCCGATCGCGTGTCGCGAGCCTCGTTCGGTACCTCCCTGGGCAGCGATCGCCATCTCCTTCAGGTCACGGATACGCTCGGAGGGGCGCACGTCCTTGGGGCAGGCCTCGGTGCAGAGGTGGCAGCGCAGGCAGAGCCACAGGCCCTCGGTCTGGATCCGCAAGAGGCGGTCCTGGCGGGCCTGGTCCCGCGGGTCGACGACGAACCGGTACAGCTTGGCGAGCGCCATCGGCCCCGGGAAGGACGCATCGGCCTCGACCGCGGGGCATGCGGAGTAGCAGGCGGCGCACGCGATGCATCGCGGGGTCTCGCGGAACTGCTCGACCTGCGCCGGGGTCATGGAGGTCTCCCTCCCCTCGGGCATCGGGCGCAGCGGATCCGTGATGAGGTGGGGCCGCATCCGATCGTAGGCCTCCCAGAAGGACGTTTGGTCGACGACGAGATCGCGGACGCCGCCCTGATTGCGCATCGGCTCGATCACGATCCGTCCGTGCTCGGCGATCTCGGGTCCGATGGGGGTCTGACATGCGAGCCGGCTCTTCGAGTTGATCTGCATCGCACACGAGCCACAGATCGCGCTTCGGCATGAGTATCGGAGGGTCAGGGACGGGTCCTGTTCGGCCCGGATCCGCAAGAGCGCGGTCAGCACCGGGGTGTGCGGGGGAAGCTCGAGCGTGAACCGTTGGTACCGCGGCGCACCGCCCGCCGCGGAATCGTGCCGGAAGACGTCGATCTGGGCCGATACCATCTTCTCCGGCATCAGTACACGCGCTCCTTCGGTTCCCACCGGGTATAGCCCACCGGCGCATAGGTCAGGTTCGGTCCCTCGGGGGTCTTTCGCGCCAGCGTGTGCCGCATCCAATGGGCGTCGTCCCGCGAGGGATAGTCCACTCGGGAGTGCGCTCCCCGGCTCTCGGTCCGGGCGAACGCTCCGACGACGATCACCTCCGCCAGCTCGAGCATGTGACCGGTCTCCAGTGCATCGGTGAGGTTGAGGTTGTACACGTTCGAGCGGTCGACGACTCGTACCTGTTCGAATCGCTTTTGGATGGCACGGATCTGCCGCAGCCCCTCGAGAAGGTCCGCTTCGGTCCGATAGATCCCGACGTACCGGTCCATGGTCTGCTGCATCGCCGTCCGGATGGCCTGGGGGTCCTCTCCATCGGTGCGGGACATCATGCGCCGGACAGGTGCTTCGGCGTCGGCGACGTCCGAGTCGTTGAGCTCCGGCGCGCTCGCGCTCGCGGCGTGCGCCGCGGCCGCGAGTCCCGCTTGCTTGCCGAAGACGAGCGTCTCGAGCAAGGAGTTGCCTCCGAGCCGGTTGGCTCCGTGGATCGATACACAGGCCGCCTCGCCCGCGGCGTAGAGCCCCGCGATGTTCGTCTCTCCGCGGATGTTCGTTCCCACTCCGCCCATCATGTAGTGCTGGGCCGGGAAGATGGGGATCGGACTCACGACCGGATCGACGCCCGCGAAGTTTCGGCAGAAGTCGCAGATCTCCTGGAGGCGGGTCTCGATGCGCTCCTTCCCCAGGTGCATCAGCTCGAGGTGGACGAAATCCCCCGGGAACCCTCGGCCTTCGCGAACCTCGGTCACGATCGCCCGTGAGACCACGTCTCGGGAGGCGAGGTCGAGGACGTGGGGGGCATACTTCCCCATGAACCGCTCCCCGAGGACGTTCTTCAGAATCCCGCCCTCCCCTCGAGCGCCTTCCGTGATGAGGATTCCCGACTCGAGGAGAGCGGTCGGATGGAACTGGACGAACTCCAGGTCCTTGAGCAACGCCCCGGCATCGTACGCCGCAGCGACCCCGTCCCCGGTGCACGTGTGAGCGTTCGTGGTCCGCCCGTAGATCCGACCGGCCGGCCCCGTCGCAACGATCACGCTCTTCGCGGCGATACCCTCGAACTGCCCGGTGCGCCGATCGAACGCGACGATTCCCTGGACCCGCCCCTCCCGGACGACGATGTTCGTAAGGTCCCATTCTTGGTAGAGCGTGAAGTGCTCCGTGCCGAGGCGCTCCCACAGCGCCTGCAGCAGGGCGAGCCCGGTTCGATCCGCCGCATAGATCGTGCGGGGGAATCCCTGACCGCCGAACGGCCGTCGAGCGAGCGAACCGTCCTCGGCCCGGCTGAAGATCGTGCCGTAATGCTCCATCTCGACGACGGTCGGGCCGGCCTCGCGGCAGAAGAACTCGATCGCGTCTTGATCGCCGAGGTAGTCCGAGCCCTTCACCGTGTCATAGATGTGGGTGTCGACCGAATCCTCCTTCCCCACGGCCGCGTTGATCCCGCCTTGCGCCGCGCCGGAATGGGATCGTAGCGGGTGCAGCTTGGAGATGATGGCGACGTCGCGCCGGGCCTCGACGGCGGCGAGCGCCGCGCGCTGACCGGCGAGGCCGGCCCCCACTACGAGCACCTCGTGACGTCGCATGATGCTTCGGTGCCCCCGAGCCGTCCCGGGGATTAATGTTTCCCACCCTCCGATGCCGTACTCGGTCCGGAAAACGTCGCGCGCGCGAGCGGCCGGGAGGCACGTGCGCTTCCGTCGGTGGTGGAAGCGTAATTCGTTCGCGAGCGGTTATATACCGACCCACGGTCCCCCGGTCGTCTTCCCCACCTCGGTGGGAGGTCGATCGATGCAGAACAGGGTCAACGCGATGGATGAGGACCGGCTGCTCAAGGGCACGACCACGATCGGTCTCGTCTGCAAGGACGGGGTCGTCCTCGCGACGGAACGCCGGGCGACCGCCGGCAACATGATCGCGAACAAGCAGACCCAGAAGCTGTTCAAGATCGACCAGAACATCGGCATCACGATCGCGGGCCTGGTCGGCGACGCCCAGACCCTCACGCGCTACCTCAAGGCCGAGGTCTCGCTCTACCGGCTGCGGCGCAACGGCCAGCTCAGCGCCGAGGGCGCGGCGACTCTGCTCGCCAACATCCTCTCGGGGAACCGGATGTTCCCGTTCTACGCATGGCTGATCCTGGGCGGCGTCGACGCGAAGGGCGGCCACGTGTTCTCCGTCGACCCCGCCGGGGGCTCGATCGAGGACCGGTACGTTTCGGTCGGGAGCGGTTCGACCTTCGCCTACGGGGTCCTGGAGGAGGCGTACAACCGCGAGCTCTCGGTCGCCGACGGCGTCGATGTGGCCCTGCGGGGGCTGACGGTTGCGATGAAGCGCGACAGCGCGAGCGGGGACGGTTACCTCGTTCACTCGATCACAAGCAAGGAATATCACGAATTCTCCGACGACGAAATCAATAAACGCCTCAAGGCGTTGAAGATCCCGTTGCCTCCGGTCCTCGCGTAACCTGCGCGGGGGCTGGATCGCGGCCCAACCCCTTCTCTCCAACCCCTTCCGAAGTAGATGAGTTTCGACTCGCTCATAGAGCAAACGAAAGAGGCACTGCGAGAAGTGCTGCCCGAATCGGTGGTCGTCACCGACATCGAGCTGGAAGGCCCACACATCGTGCTGTACACGAAGCAGCTGGACTCCTTCCTATCGGGGGGAGACCTGCTCCGCCAGATTGCCCAGCGACTCCACCGCCGCGTCCTCGTCCGGAGCGACCCGGCGAGCCTGATCGATCCGAAGGAGGCGGAGAAGCTGATCCGCGAGACGATCCCGCCCGAGGCGGAGATCACCCAGCTGTTCTTCGAGCCCGAGACGGGCGAGGTCAGCATCGAGGCGTCGAACCCCGGGGCCGCGATCGGCCGGGGCGGCTCGACGCTCAACGATCTCAAGCGGCGGATCGGCTGGATCCCGACGGTCGTCCGCACGCCCCCGATCCCGTCGAAGACGGTCGAAGAGGTTCGCATCCACCTGAGGAACGTCTTCGACGAGCGGCGGGCGTTCCTGAAGAAGGTCGGGATGCGCATCGCGCGGGATCGACTTCCCGAGAAGCTCTGGGTCCGGAGCACCGCCCTCGGCGGTTACCGCGAGGTCGGTCGGAGCGCCCACTTGCTCTCGAGCCAGAATTCGAAGATCATGATCGACTGCGGGCTCGATCCCGGCTCCGACCGGACCCCGTACTTCAGCGCCCCGGAGCTCCTCCCGCTCGACTCGCTCGATGCGGTCGTGATCACTCACGCCCATCTGGACCACGTGGGACTCGTTCCGGTGCTCCTCAAGTACGGGTACAAGGGGCCGATCTACTGCACGGCCCCCACCCGCGACCTGATGACGCTGATGCTCCTCGATGCGATCAAGGTCGTCAACCAAGAGGCCCGCAAGGGCCTGTACGATTCCTCCCACGTGCGGGAGCTCGTCCAGCGGGTGATCCCGCTGCGGTGGGGCGAGACCACCGACATCTCTTCCGACGTGCGGCTGACGCTGCACAACGCGGGGCACATCCTCGGCTCGTCGATCTGCCACTTCCACATGGGCGATGGGGACCACAACCTCGCCTACTCGGGGGACATCAAGTTCGAGCGGAGCTGGCTGTTCAACCCGGCCACGAACCGCTTCCCCCGTCTCGAGACCCTGGTGCTCGAATCGACCTACGGAGGGTTCCGCGACGTCCAGCCGACGCGCCAGCAGGCGACGGAGGACTTCACGCACCTCGTCAACAAGGTGCTCTCCCGACGAGGCCACCTCATCGTGCCCGTGTTCGCCGTCGGCCGATCCCAGGAGGTCATGCTCGTGCTCGAGGAGAAGATGCGGGAGGGCAAGATCCCGCAGGTCCCCGTGTACCTCGATGGGATGATCTTCGAAGCGACCGCGATCCACACCGCCTATCCGGAGTTCCTCAACAGCCAGCTCCGCACGCAGATCTTCCAGCAGGGGGACAACCCGTTCCTCTCCGACATCTTCCACCGGGTGGATTCCTCCACGATGCGGATGGGCATCCTCGACTCCAAGGAGCCGTGCATCGTGCTCGCGACCTCGGGCATGATGAGCGGAGGACCCGTCATGGAGTACTTCCGCGCCTGGGCCCACGACGAGAACAATGGGCTCCTGTTCGTCGGGTACCAGGCCGATGGGACGTTCGGCCGGCGTCTGCAACGCGGACTCTCCGAGGCGACGTTCATGGAGGGCCCCCGGCAGTCCGGCGTCGCGGTGCGCCTGGAGCTCGCCACAATCGAAGGGTTCTCGGGCCACTCCGACCGGGTGCAGCTGATGAACTTCGTCGCGTCGCTCGATCCTCGGCCGCAGCGGATCATCCTCAACCACGGCGAGGAGTCCAAATCGCTCGATCTCTCCTCGAGCCTGCACAAGCGCTTCAATCTCGAGAGCCGGGTGCCGTACAACCTCGAGGCGATACGGCTGCTGTGAACCTACCGACGCTCAGTCGTCCGGCCCATCGAGGCGCGTAAGCTCCTCGATCGTGAACTCGGCGAAGCCGCGGCCCCCCGACGCGTGGCGAACCATCCGCCCGATCCCTCCCCACTCTACTCCCGCGGGGATCTCCCCGCTCGCGAGCCGGTCGAGAACAGCACGAAAGCCTCGACGCTCCGCTTCGTACGGGGCATCCGAGCCCGACCATGGTTGGCTCCCGCGCCGCACGTCGACCGTATCACCGCGGACGAGCCAGATCCCCACGCGACGCGCGAGCGGCGTGGTGCGCACGCGCATCAACCGCTCGGCGCTCCGTTCGGAGGCCACGGCGACCGCCACCCAGTCCCCCCAGGCTCGGCGGCGGAGTGCTTGAGCGAACACGCGGGGCCCGTCGGCGAGCTTGAGTTCGACGAGGCCGACCTCTTCGTTCCGCTTCGCGACCACGTCGAAGTAGTCGCGCCCGTCCGGATCGACCCAGACTCGGTAGCCGAGCGCTTCGAGGTGGCGGCGCACCGGGCCCGCGAGCTCGTGCTCGGAGGCGGGCCGACCCCGGCTCATGGGCCGCTTCGCAGGAACCAACGATCGAGCCGGGAGCGGGGGATCTGGAGGAGGATCGGGCGTCCGTGCGGGCAGGAGTAGACCGCCTCCGTGCCCTCGTACAATGCATCGAGGACCCGGGAGATCTCCCCCGGGGCGACCGGGTCCCCGGCCCGGATCGCCGAGTGGCACGCGATGGAAGCGGCCGTGCGTTCCATCGCCCCATCGGGGACGGTCGGACGCGCGCCCGCGGCGAGCTCGTCGAGCAGGGCGCTCAGTCCCTCGGCCCGGGCGCGCCCGCCCCTCCACGCGGGTACCGAACGGACCCGGTGCGCGTCCCCTCCGAACGGTTCGACCGTGAAGCCGGCGGAGTGCACCGCCTCGGTGTGGGCAAGGAGGGCGGCGCGTTGCGTGTTCGTGAGGTGGATCGTGATCGGTTCAACGAGCTCCTGGCGTGCGAGCTTTCCTTCGCGGAGGAGCGCGTCGTAGAGCAGCCGTTCGCTGGCGGCGTGCTGATCGACCAGCACCAGTCCATCATCGCTCTCCGCGACCCAGTACAGCGCCCCGACGCACCCGAGGAGGGTGAGCCGGGGTCGCCCTCGCGCCGATGCGGCAAGTCGGGTAGGGGACTCGGTGGTGTCCAGCCGACGCTGGGAAGCCGGACCCGACGCCGCCACCGCATCCAGGCGAGGAAGGGGTGGGAGCGAGGAGAGATCGACACCGCGCGTCTCCACCAGAAAGCGCTGAGCCCGGGCCGTCGCGGATGGGTCCGGCAGCTCGGCCAGCGGCGGGGCCCCGATCAGGGCGTGTCGGACGGCGAGCCGAACGGCGTCGGCGATCTCGGTCTCCCGCGTGAATCGGACCTCCCGCTTCGTCGGGTGGACGTTGACGTCGAGCCGCTCGGGCGGGAGCTCGATGTGGAGCACGCCGATGGGGTAGCGGGTCTTGGGAATGTAGTCGTGATAGGACACTCGAACCGCCTGGGCGATTGCGCGGGCCTGGATCGTTCGCCCGTTCGCCGCGAGGTACAGACCCCGCGAGTGTCCGATCGCCGTCGCGGGTCGCCCGAGCACGCCGCGGACGTGCCCGCCGCCGGGCAGGTCGCCGTCGACGGCGAACGATTGGTGGAGGATCTCCGGTCCGAGCACGCGCGCGGCCGCATCCCGGAGATCGGAGGTGGCCGGATACGCGCCGACCTCGCGTCCGTCGATCTCGATCCAGATGCCAACGGCGGGATGCGCGAGGTACAGGTGGTCGATCGTGCGCAGGACCTCCATCTGCTCGGCCGCGGGCGCGTGCAAGAACTTCCGCCGTGCGGGGGTGTTAAAGAACAGATCCTCCACCTCGACGGTGGTCCCGACGGCGCGGCCCGCTTCGAATCGCCCGAGAATCTCGCCTCCCGCCACGGTGATCCCGGCGGCCGCCGCCGCTCTCGCGGTGCGCGAGCGGATCCGGAACTTCGAGACGGAGGCGATCGCCGCGAGCGCCTCCCCGCGGAACCCGAGAGTTCGGATCCCCTCGATCGAGCCATCCACGTCCAGCTTGCTCGTCGCGTGGCGCTCGATCGCGAGCTCGAGTTCGTCGGCGGGGATGCCTCCGCCATCGTCCGCGACCTCGATACGTCGTAGACCCCCCCCCTCGAGCCGAACGATGATCTCCTCGGCCCCGGCATCGACCGCGTTCTCGACCAGCTCCTTCACGACGGACGCCGGCCGTTCAACGACCTCGCCGGCCGCGATCCGTCGGATGGTCTCTGGGGTGAGACGGCGGATGGGAGAGCGCGAGGCGGCCGCGCTCACGGCGCTCGCTCCGAGGGGTGACTCTCCAGCGCCTTGCGTCGCAGCTCGGCGAGCTTCGCGAGGGCTTGCATCGGGGTCAGGTGGTCGATCTCGAGGTCCCGTAGCTCCTCGACTATCGGTGAGGGGGGTGCCGGGGCTTCGGCAGAGAGGAGCACCGCCTGGGTGTACTTTCCTGCGCGGGTCGTGGTTCCGCGCGAGCGGCCCGGCAACTCCACGCCTTCCATCTCGAGCTGGCGGAGCAGCCGATCGGCCTCGTCGAGCACATCCTTGGGTAGGCCGGCCAACCGCGCCACGTGCACCCCGTAGCTGCGATCCGTGCTCCCCGGCACGAGATGGTGCAGGAAGACGATCCCCTCCGGTCGCTCTTGGACGGCGAGATGGGCCTGACGCGCGGAGGAGAGCCCTTCGACGAGCTGGGTGAGCTGGTGGTAGTGGGTCGCGAGCACGGTGCGGCACCGGGTGACGTCGTGGAGGTGCCGGATCGTCGCCCACGCTACGGCGAGCCCGTCGAAGGTGCTCGTTCCCCGGCCGACCTCATCGAGGAGGACCAGCGATCGCTCGTCCGCGTTGCGCAGGATCTCCGCGACCTCGGTCATCTCCACCATGAAGCTCGACTTCCCCCGGCCGATCTCGTCCGTGAATCCCATACGGGTGAAGAGTCCCGAGACAATCCCGACCCGGGCGTACTGGGCCGGTACGAGCGAGCCGGCTTGCGCGAGCACCACGATCAGCCCGATCTGGCGCATGTACGTCGATTTGCCGGACATATTCGGGCCGGTCAGCACCAGGAGTCGCGCGCTCTGCGCGTCGAGCTCGGTGTCGTTCGGCACGAACCGCTCTCCGAGCATCCGGTCGAGGACCGGGTGACGCCCGCCGCGAATGGTCAAGTTCGAGGAGAGGTCCACCGTGGGGCGGACGCAGCGGCGGCGCTCGCCGACGCGCGCGAAGGACAGGAGCGTGTCGAGCGCTCCCACGCCGCGCCCGATCCGGTGGATCGCCGGAACATCGGCGTCGATCTCCGTGAGGAAGCGCTCCCACCGTGCGGCTTCCTCCGTCCGCAGGTGATCCCGGGCGTCGAGGATACGGCGTTCGATCTCCTCGAGGGCTTCCGACGTGAACCGCTCCGCCTGGGCGACCGTTTGACGGCGTCGGAAATGTCCCGGCACCTTCTCGAGGTGGGGCCGGGAGACCTCGAAGTAGTACCCGAACACCTGGTTGTAGCCGATCTTGAGCGTGCGGATCCCGCTCGCCTCCCGCTCCTTCGCTTCGAGCGCGGCCATCTCGTCGGTCGCGGCGCGCTCGGTGGCAATCCATCGATCGATCTCGGGGGCGTGCCCGGAGCGGAACAGCCCTCCGGCGCCTTCCGTCGCGGGAGGTTCGTCCGGCAGCGCCGAGCGCAACCGTTCGAGGAGGCGCGTCGGCGGGACCATCGAACGCACGACCGTTTCGAGGAGGGGAGGATCCGAGGGCACGAGGAGGGAGTCGGCGAGCGCGGCGGCCCGGGTCAGTCCATCGCGCAGCGCGGCGAGCTCGGGCGGCCGAACGCGCCGGCCCGCGAGGCGCGAAGCGATCCGGGCGAGATCGGGGACCCCGGCCAGGCTCTGGCGGATCTCCTCGATCGCGGCCCCGCGGCGGCCGAGCGCCTCCACCGCGTCCTGACGCGCCACGATCGCGTCGAGGTCGGCGAGGGGCGCGCGAAGCCAAAAGCCGAGGGTCCGCCGGCCGGCCGCGGTCACGGTCTCGTCCCACGCCGCGATGAGCGTGGCTCCGTGGGGATCGTCCGGGTTCATCGGTCGACTGATCTCGAGATGGCGCAGCGTCTTCGCGTCGAGCACGAGGCGGCGTCGCTCCCGTGCGCCGTCCACTACGGCGACGTACGGCAACAGCCGCGGCTGCGTCGAGCGGACGTAGGCCGCAAGGATGCGATCCGCGACATCCGCGGACTCTCCGGCTTCGCCTCCGCTACGAAGGCCCACGGGGAGCTCCGTCGCGTCCATCGGCGGTGGGGCGATCTCGAGCCGTGTCCCGGGGAACTCCTTTCGGAACACCGCGGGAATCTCGGTCGATCGGCCCTCGTGAGGAGGGGGAGCGTAGAGAATCTCTCGAGGGGAGAACGGCGCGAGGGCCGTCGCGAGCCCGTCGACCCCCGGTCCATCCGCCGGGCCGCGATGCCACTCTCCGGTGCTGATATCCACGAGGGCGTACGACCCCGGCCCGGAATCGGTCGCCCGGGCCACGGCGAGAAAATTGTGATCCGGACCGCCGAGGAGGCCGTCCTCGACGACCGTTCCGGGGGTCACGACGCGGGTGACCTCGCGCCGCACGAGACCCTTCGCGAACTTCGCGTCCTCGACCTGGTCGCACAGCGCGACCTTGTACCCCTTCTTGACGAGCCGCCCGAGATACGTCTCGATCGCGTGCTGGGGGACGCCGGCCATCGGCGTTCGCTTCCCCTGGGCGTCCGCCGAGCGTGCGGTCAGCACGACGTCGAGCTCCCGCGACAGGAGCTTCGCATCCTCCCCGAAGGTTTCGTAGAAATCTCCGACCCGAAAGAGGACGAGATGGCCGGGGTACCGGGCTTTGACCGACTCGTACTGGTCGAGGAGCGGGGTGCCGCTGCTCGTCTCCGACATCTGAGGGTGGCGACGAGGGCGTGCGATATAACCCGTTGTGAGGGGGCGCGAAACGGGAAGGGCGCTGAGGGGGAGATTTGAACTCCCGAGGCGAATCGCCACCAGTTTTCAAGACTGGCGCCTTCCCGGGCTAGGCTACCTCAGCGCGGCCGTCAAGGAACCGACGCCGACGGCATAAACGTATGGTCCCAGGGCCCGCGCTCGGGCCGCTAGATGCAGGTGCCGGGAGCTTCGCCGCGGATCGATCGCGATCCGCCGTTTCGAACCCGGGCGGTCAGCTTGGAAGGCTGACATCCTACCACTAGATTACACCTGCACGGCTTTGCGCGGGCGCCCCGAGGACGGGGTCGTGTCGTTAATGCTTTGCCTTTGGACCGGCACCCGTCGAGGGCGCGCGACCGGGCCCGTTCGCGGGGGGGTTCGCGGGCGGCTCCTTACGCGCACGCCCAGAGTCGCTCGCCGTGCTCGCGTTGAGGTCGACCAGCGCGACGCGCTCGAGGACCAGCCCCTCCCAGGAGCTCTGCGCCACGGCCGCACGATCTGCCCCGCCGATCCCCAACCGTTCGAGCGTCGCCTCGCTCGGAGGAACGGGGTAGGCGTCCGGGTCGAGCACGAGGCCGAAGCGCTTGAGGAGCGGACCCGGCTCGAGCGGACGTTCTCCCACGAGCACGAACCGCTCGGTGTCCGCGGCCACGCCGACCTTCGCGAGCGCACGGCCGAGCTGATCATCCCCGGCGACGTAGAGCGCGAACTCCGCCCCTCGGTCCCGCAGGCGCGACTCGCCGTGCTCGCGTGATCTACCGAGATGCGCCCACGCCGAGAGGAGGTGGCGTTCCCCCGCGATCGCACGACCGTCAAACAGGGCCACCAGCGCGTCCGATTCGAGCGCGAGGGCACGCAAGGTCCGGATCATCGCGCCCGCATCGGTCTTCGCATTCCCGGCCCGTCGCGCTCCGACCGCCCAGAGCTTGCGATTCTCGGTGGCGGGCAGCGGAGTCATGGAGCTGGGGTTCACTCCTGGAGGAATCGAAGGAACTCTTCGTGGGTCCGGGGCTTCAACGTGTAGTTCTCCCTCTTCTCCTGGCCAATCGTGGAGGTCGGAGTGGGCCCGTAGTCGTGGCCGGGCAACACGACGAGCGCGTCGTCTAGACGGATTACGCGACCGAAGAGGCTGTCGTACATCTGCGATGGGCTTCCTCCCGGCAGATCCGTCCGGCCGCATTCGCCTACGAACAGGGTGTCGCCCGTGGCGACGTTCCCCTCGAAGAGATAGAGTACCGAGTCCGCGGTGTGCCCCGGAGTGTGGAGCACGTCGAAACGGATCCGTCCGATCTCGATGCGATCGCCATCGTCGACGGATCGATCCTGGCCGAGCGGAGCCGAGCGGTGAGCGACCACCTTCGCGCCGGTGCGTTCGCGCACCTCCCCGTTGCCCGCGATGTGATCCGCGTGACTGTGGGTGTTGAGGACGTACCGCACTTGGACCCGGTGCGCGTCGATCGAGCGGAGGACCGGCTCGATGCCGTAGGAGGGATCGATAACGACCGCGTCCCCGCCCTCCCCGCTCGCCACGAGGTAGGTGAAGTTGAGGTACGGGCCGACCCGGTGCTGTTCCAGGATCACGAAACGGCGCAGGGGCGGTGTGTATTTGACGCTCGGTGGGGTCGAGGGTGCCTCAGGGAGGGCTCTCTTCGCTCGTTCGCCGGCCCGTCACGGCGTCCAGGACGACCCGTCCGTCGTTCCCCTCCACGTACCAGAAGGGTACATAGATCAGGACCCGGGGACCGATCTCGATGTCCCCGATCGCCGGAGGGAGGCGTCGGGTCTCGATCACGATCGCTTCGCCGTGCTGTTCGGTGTGATCGACGTTCACCGTATGGTGACGTCGGATCGCCTGGAGCGCAATCGCGAGGGCCTGAGGTTCGGTGATCTCCGGATGCAGGCGGGGCTGGTGACCGGGGAGATCACTGACGAGCTCGCGCTCCTGCGGCTCCCAGATCTCGGCTCGGCGAGCGAGTGCATTGACGGCGACCACGTGGTCGGACACGACGCCCGCTCCACCGTGGGCGGAGGGGGCCCGCACCCGGTAGGGAGCGAGGAAGTACGGAACGAGCCGCAAGGTGTAGCGCACGCCGACGCCCGCGACCAGCGCTTCGACCTCCTCCTGACCGATCCGCGGACGGATCGTGTTCGCGCCCTCCGGTATGAGGAGGGCCGGTGCGACCAGACCTGCTGCGGGGGAGGAATCCGGGCCTTCGGGGACTGGGAGCATGGGGCCGAGCAGGAGCTCTCCAAGTGCAGGGCCGAGGGTCCCGGGATCGAGCACCTCGATGCCCCGACGCGCCGCCAGCTGTCGAGCGACCTCCCCGGGGTCTGCCGGGTAGTACAATACGCGATGGACGGAATCCGGTGGGTACCACGATTCGAAGTCCGCGGGCGAGTTGAGCGCGGCCGCGGCCACGAACGCCCGACGGTCCCACGCCCGGACGGAGATCCAGCCCTGCGGCTGATCTTCGATCCGGTATCCCGCGGCCTCGAAGAGGCGGCGCAGTTCTGCGGCCGTACCTGCCCCCTCTCCCATCGCCTCTCAACGATGGGAGCGGGCCCTAATATCTTCCTTCGGGGAGTGGTGCCGGTCGGCCGAAGCCATTTAGAGCGATCCGCGCGTGGACGCGCTCGCCGATGGGGGAAAATGCCCACCTCCGCGTCGCAGAGGTCTCCCAGCAGGACGTCGGCCTCGGGGCCGCTCGTCTCGACAACCAGACGCGCCAGCGGCTGAAGGTCGGGATCGGGGATATCGTCGAGATCCGGGGTCGCAAGACGACCCCCGCTGTGGTGAGCCGGGCGCCCGCCGACGACGAGGGAAAAGCACTCGTCCGCGTCGAGGCGGTCGTTCGCCGCAACGCCGGCGTAAGCATCGGGGACCGCGTCCAGGTGACCCGCATCGACTGCCCACTCGCCGACGCGATCACCATCGCACCGATCTACGCCGGCTCCTCTCGCATGGACCTCGGACCGGGGCTGGACGCTTTCGTCCAGAAGGCGCTCGCGCGACGCCCGTTCGTTCGCGGGGACGTGTTCGTGATCCCCGGGGTCTTCCTCATGGGGGGCTCGCTACCGTTCATGGTCGTCTCGACACAGCCGAAGGGGATCGTCCAGGTGGCGCCCTCGACCCTAATCACGATCAAGGAGGAGACGGTCAGCGAGACCGAGGTCTCAGCCCCCCGGATCTCCTACGAGGACATCGGCGGCCTGAAGGAGAAGCTCGGGCGCGTCCGGGAGGTGATCGAACTCCCCCTCAAGCACCCCGAACTCTTTGACCGGCTCGCCATCACCCCACCGAAGGGCGTCCTGCTCTACGGACCCCCGGGCACGGGCAAGACGTTGATCGCGAAGGCCGTAGCCAACGAGGCCGGGGCGCACTTCATCGGGATCCAGGGCCCCGAGATCATCTCGAAGTACTACGGAGAGAGCGAGAAGGAGCTCCGGGAGAAGTTCGAGGAGGCCGAGAAGAACGCCCCGAGCGTGATCTTCATCGACGAGCTCGACTCCATCGCACCCCGACGGGACGAGGTCGTCGGCGAGGTCGAGCGACGGGTCGTCGCCCAGCTTCTCACGCTCATGGACGGGCTCTCCGGCCGAGGGAACGTCATCGTCATCGGGGCGACCAATCGGGAAGAGGCGATCGATCCGGCGCTGCGGCGCCCGGGGCGGTTCGACCGCGAGATCGAGATCGGGGTCCCGACCCAGGCCGGGCGCCTCGAGATCCTCCAGATCCACACCCGCGGCATGCCCATCGAGGGGACCGAACGCGAGCGCGAACGGACCCTGCGGGAGCTCGCCGCCCTCTCCCACGGGTTCGTCGGAGCCGATCTCTCCGCGCTCGCCCGCGAGGCGGCGATGCGGGCGCTCCGCCGGTACCTGCCCGAGATCGACTTCGACCAGCCGATCCCCATCTCCCTCCTGGAGCGCATGAAGGTCACCGACAAGGACTTCCGAGAGGCGCTCAAGCAGATCGAGCCGTCGAGCCTGCGCGACGTCACGATCGAGATCCCCTCCACGCGCTGGGAGGAGGTCGGAGGGCTCGCGAGCGTCCGCCGGATCCTCGAGGAATCGGTCGAGTTGCCGTTCAAGAACCCCCAGGTCTTCGAGCAGATGGGGATCGAACCGTCTCGCGGGATCTTGTTCTACGGGCCTCCCGGGGTCGGGAAGACCCTGCTCGCCAAGGCCGCGGCCACCGAGAGCCAGGCGAACTTCATCTCGGTGAAGGGACCCGAAGTGATGAGCAAATGGGTCGGGGAGAGCGAGAAGGCGATCCGGATGATCTTCAAGAAGGCCCGTCAGGCCTCCCCCTCGATCGTCTTCATCGACGAGATCGATGCGATCGCGCCGAAGCGCGGGCTCCAGAGCTCGAGCGGCGTCACCGAGCGGATCGTCAACCAGCTCCTCACCTCGATCGACGGGCTCGAGTCGTTGGAGCGGGTGCTCGTGCTGGCGGCCACCAACCGACCGGACATCATCGATGAAGCGCTCCTGCGCACGGGGCGCTTCGACCACTTGCTCTACGTGGGACCCCCCGACTCGGTCGGACGGCTCGAGATCCTCAAGGTGCACACCCGGAAGATGCCGCTCGCTCACGACGTCGATCTCGAGCAACTCGCCGCGCGCACGGACGGGTTCGTGGGGAGCGACCTCGCTGCCCTCTGCCGCGAGGCGGGACTCGGGGCGATCCGCGAGAACGTGAAGGCCACGAAGGTGGGGATGGCTCAGTTTGATGCGGCCCTGCGACACTTGCACCCGTCGTGCGATGCCGAGAGCCTGCGGTTCTACGAGGAGTTCTCGCGCCACCTCCTCCGCGAGCGGGCGACGCGGCGCAAGGAAGAGCCCGTCCAGGCGATCTACCGATAGAGAACGCCTCGGCCGGCGGCGGACCGCACCGTTTGTTAGGCAAGCTATATGTATAGCGACTAGGTTCGCCGCCGAGTCCTCCGATAGGGGGACGATAGAAACGGGAGTCGTGAAGTCGTTGCATCGAGCCGTGCCGCAGGTCGCCTTGGTGGGATTGGTCTTGGTCGTCCTCTTGGCCGCAATTGTGCCGGTCGGGGCCGCCCCGGCTACGACGACAACCACGTACACGCTGTACGGGTACGTCACGCAGCCGACGGGCGCGCCTAACCCGGTTCCGGGCGGGGTCACGGTCAGCCTCGTCTCCCAGGCCACGAACCAGACCTACACGACCACCACGATCGGGTCGAGCGGTCAGTTCACGTTCTCGAGCGCCACCAACGCCCCGGGGCTCGCTCCGGGCTGGTGGGGCGCCTGGGTCGCGCCGCAGGCGAAGCTCAGCCTCTCGGGCTGCAACCCATGTGCGGCCATCCCTCAGAACCCGAGCCCCGCGTTCCACTACTTCTCAGCGGCGAACCTCAGTTCAACCGGACCCGGCGCGCCCGTGGCGATCACGGGGGTCTCGATTCTTCCGTACTCGTCGACCCTTAACGGGACCGTCACGTACGCCGGCCGAACGGTCGTCTCGACCGTGGAGATCCTGGACCCCGCCTACAACGCATTCGTCCTGAGCTCGAACACCACGAGCTCGAACGGGTCGTACAGCCTGCGCGCTCCCGAAGGGACCTGGGTCGCGGAGACGATCGTTCCGGGCCCGACCACGCACTACAACTTCACACAGGTCGTGATCAACGCGGCCCACGAGTTCCGCAACATCTCGGCCAACAACTACCTCATCTCGGGCTTCGAGAACATCGCCGGAACGAGTCCCGCCGTCCACGTGCCCAACGGAGGGAACGTCACCATCTACGACCCGAATAACGGGTACATCTACTCCGGCAGGACCTCGCCCGGTGGGTTCTACTCGTTCGGCACGTACCCCCTCAACTTCGCGAGCGGGCCGCAGCCGTTCGACGTCTTCCTGTCGTCGGTCGGCTACTCCACCGCGTACTACGCCCAGACGGTGTCCGCGAACTCGCCGGTCTACCAGAACGTGGCCGTGACGGCGATCACGCCGCCGGCCGTCTACAACACCGTGCTGAACTTCTCGGGCTTGACGCTCGGCACGACCGGGAACGGAACCCTTTCCGTCAACACCACGGCGCAGCTCAGCTCGAACGCCGTCCTCCCGTACTTCGCGAACGCCTCGGTCGGCGACCTGTGGTCGCAGCTCGGGCTCGACTACAACTCCTCGGTCTACTTCCCGGCCTCGTCGCTGGGGGCGGCCGCGTCCGCGATCCAGTTGGCCGGTCCGTTCTTCCCGGCGGTCCAGGCAGCGACCACGGTCAATGGCACCGCCTTCACCGAGCCGGCCACGAACACGTTCACCTACGCGTCCACCTGCACGGCCGGTTCCTGCGGTCCGACGAGCACCGCCACACTGACCCTGAACTACGCCCAGAGCTACGCGCTGAGCTCTACGCTCCGGGCGAACAACAGCAAGTACACGCTCCAGTTCGACTACCGCTACCCCACGCGCGCGCAGGCGTTCGTCTACAACGTCGTCCTTCCCCAGGGATACTCGCTCGTGGCGGGGACGACCGCCCCGACGAACACCCTGCTCAGCGCGACGGGAAGTGGAAGCACGTGGACGTCCTTCTCGCTCACCCCGCTGTCGAGCGGGTCGGGAAGCGGCACGGCGACCCTCTCGATCGTCAAGTACGGAGGGGTCACGGCCGCCGTGAACGCGTCCGCCGCGAGCTTCACGTTCTCGCAGGCGAACGTCCTCAACCAGAGCAAGGGCAACTACACCGTCGTGGTCGGAGAGGGCCAGGGCGTTACGTTCAGCGCGTCGAACTCGATCTATCCCGCGGGGACCAACGGCTCACAGTTCGTATGGCACTTCGGGGATGGGAGCTCGCCCGTCTCGACCAACAGCCCGACGACGAGCCACACCTACACTGCCCCGACCACCTCGACTCCGCTCACTGGCAGCCTGACCGTGACGAACTCCGGTGGCCTCACGAACACCGTCGCCTTCCACGTCTGGGTCGTCCCGGCCGGCCTCACGAAGGCGAATATCTCCTACAACGCGACGGGCACCCAGGTCCGTCAGACCTCGCCCGGCGGCACCACGTACCTCTACCTCAACTGGTCGACGGCGATCCAGTTCAACGCATCGGGCAGCTCCGGCAACTTCACGGCGCCCCACGTCCCGAGCGTGCTGTCAGTCGCCTCGTTCGTGGTCACCGCGAACGACTACAAGACGGTCGCGAACTTCTCGGTCGGCCAGGGCGCGCGATTCCTCTCGAACTGGTCGCTCGCTTTCCTCGGAAACGGCCTCTACCTCACGAACGGGCTCGTCGGTACCTTCTCCGTGCCGTTCCTAGGCTGGCAGTACAACATGACCCTCACCGTCTGGGATGGTGCGGGCCACTCCGCGAGCACGAAGCTCGTCATCCTGGTCGTGGACACGCAGAAGCCCGTGCCGGCCTTCGCGATCCAGAACTCCAGTGGCCAGACGGTCCCGGGCAGCGGTGTCATCGAGGGGGCGAACGGAACCGCCCAGGTCCGGTTCAATGCCGCGAACTCCACCGACCCGAACAATGGCTCGATCGTGCGGTACTCCTGGCACATCAACAACACCGGGAACAAATCAATCCAGGTCTGGTACAACCAGACCGCGAACGCCCCCGGCTACGCGTACCCCGGTGCATGGACGTACTGGCTGACCCCGCAGTCCAAACCGTACACGATCAACCTGACCACGACCGACCGCAACTCCAACGTCGCATGGACGACTCAGGCGCTCACGGTCTCCCCGAACTCCACGACGCGGCCGATCATGGCGGCGACCAACCTGAACGCACCCGGCACGATGAACGCCGGTACGTCGTACACGATCTGGGTTAACGTCACGGTCGGAGGCGGCTCCAAGGCCGTGGCGACCAACGTACAGGTGGCGTTCTACCTCATGGCCCCGAGCGGGACCGGCTCGCAGAACTTCATCGTCAACGCGGGCTCGACTGCGGTGGCCTTCTACAACTACACCAACGGGGTCGTCAACCCGACCCCCTGGGCCTTCGGAACGATCTCGAGCCTGCCGCATAACGCCACTGTCCGTGCGCAGATCTCCTGGACGCCCGGCCCCACGGGGAACTGGATCCTCTACGCGAACGCGACCGCCTCGAACGAGTTCCCGGCCAACTACGTCAACGGCCCGAACATCGCGTCGACGCCAATCACGATCAACCAGAACCCGACCAACCTCTACATCGAGTACGGGATCATCGCGGCGGTCGCGGTGGTCATCATCGTGCTCCTGGTGTTCCTGTTCCGCCGCCGCGCCCACCGTGCGAACCCCAAGATGGGGAAGCCCGGCCTCGAGCGCGGCTCGAAGAAGGACAACAAGCAGGCGTAGAGCGGTCCGTCGGTTCTACGGACCCCGCGCCGGGGTGTTCGTAGACCGGGCCGCACGCGATCGGGCGGCGTGCTCGGCGAGTCGTGGGATCGACCAGACCGCGATGCGGACCCGATGATAGGTATCCACCACCCCGGTCCGATCGGTCGGAAAGCGCGCCCGGGCTCGCTGTACGGCCCTTCGGTGGGGTCCCTCCGGGACGTTCCACTGATTCGACCACTGCCGGTGCTCGAGGATCTGGAGGATCCCCTCCGTGCTGGTAGTGTCGGTGTACTCGATGGGCTCAAGCCATCGGTCCGGCGGCAACTCTTCGGCCAAACGCCGCTCGTGGATGCCGGGATGCGCGGTGGAGATCCCCTCCTCGGCGAGGGACCGGTAGTACTCCGAGGCCGGCCCGTCGCGCCGTTCGGGGTCCTCGAGCACCGACAGGTACTCGGTGCGGGTCACCCGAGAGATCTCGTGGAGGACGTGGGCCCAATCGACCAGGAGATGCGTGAGGTGCACCGTGATCGCGGCGTCGAACGCACCCTCGCGGAAGGGCAGGTGCGCCCCGTCCGCAACGAGACCGGCGGTGAGGCCCTTATCGACGGCGCGGCGCAGCATCGGACGCGAGACGTCCACCCCGACCACCGAGATCCCCCGCTGCACGAGAGGAGCGGAGATGCGGGCCGTTCCCACCCCGACCTCGAGGAGGGATCTCCCATCGAGCTCGGCCGCGAGGCGGGCGCCGAGCTCGTCGCTCACCGCAGGAGGAAAGCCGCGAGTGGCGTCGTAGTAATCAGCCGCACGGTCAAAGGAGGTGCGCGGCGGTCGCCGAGAATCGTCGCGATGTTCAGCCGTACGGGCCGACCTCGTCAAGCAGGTCGACGTGGGTGAGGAGCATCCGTCGGCAGCAGTACCGCTCGAGGCCGAGCGCGTCCAGTACGTCACCGGCGTTCTCCCCGCGCGCCGTCCGGTCGAGATACGGGTCCCAGAACTGGCCGATCACGGTCCCGCACGTGAAGCAGCGGATCGGGATCATCATCGTCATGTTCGATCTCCCTCCCTCGCTCCGCTCAACGGTAGGACTTCTGTCGGCGCTTGCGGGCGCCGCGGCCGCCGGGGCGCTTGGGCAGCTTCCGGCGCGGGTCGTTCACGATCAGCGAGCGATCGTAGCGCTTGAACATCTCGGCGAGCGCGGGGTCCTTGATCCAGCCGAGGAGGCCGCGCGCGACCGCCGTCCGGGCCGCCGAGGCCTGTCCCATGATGCCCCCGCCTTGGACGTGGACGGAGATGTCCACGGTCTTCCACTTGTCCCCGACCATGAGCAGCGGTTCCTGGATCTTCAGGCGAACGAGCTCGGGCTCGACGAACTCGAGCGGGGTGTCGTTGATGCGCACGCGGCCGGACCCCTTGCGGATCGAGGCGCGGGCGATCGCCTCCTTACGCTTGCCCGTCGTGAGCACGACTGTGGGCGCCTTCATACACGCGCCCCCAGAAGCTTGGAGACCTCGCCGAGTGTGATGGCGGTGCGCAGCGTCGCCGGCGCCTTCGCGATGTCGAGGACCTCGCGGGGGGTGCTCTGGTATTCGGCCGGAACTCCCATGAAGACCTCGAGGCGATCGTAGGCTTCCTTTCCCCGGGTCTTGAGGTGGGGCAGCATCCCGCGGACGGTCCGTCGGAAGATCCGGTCGGGGTAGCGAGGGAAATGGGGCCCGGAGCGCACCGAGCCTCGCGCGCGGGCGGCCGTATAGTGCGCGATCACGCTCGCGCGCGGTCCGGTAACGACGCACTTCTCCGCGTTCACCACGACGATCTGTTCGCCGGCAAGGAGGCGCTGCGCGATGAGGCTCGATGCCCGGCCGAGGACGAGGCCCGAGACGTCGACCACCTTCGCCGACGCTGCGGGAAGGGCGGCCGCCGCTTCAGCCAAAGATCCGTACCCCCGCCCCGTCGGGCTTGGACTTGATCAGCTCGTGGATCGTCAACACGGTTCCGCCGGCCGCCTGGATCTTCGAGCGCGCCGCGGGAGAGCACTGGAACGCTGCGACCGTGATCGGTTTGGAGATCGAACCATCGGCGAGGAGTTTACCGGGAACGACGACGACCTCCTCGCCCCGGACGAGTCGGTCGAGGTGTCCCACGTTCACGGGGTTCGTCTGGTGACGCGCGCGCCCGAGGCGCTGGGCCACCGCCCCCCAGATCGCGGCGTCGTTTACCTTGGCCGCGATTTGGAGCTCCCGCACGGCGTGGGAGAGCTCTGGATTCAGCTTGTCCAAGATGGGGGCCATGGGCGGAACGGCTCCGACCAAGGTCGCCGATATAAGCGTTGCCGGCCGCCGGTGGAGCCCGGGCGTGCGTCCTGAGGTTTTGGCTCTGCGGCGCCCGGCGCACTAGCCAGTTACCGCCACCGGGCGCTTCCCATCCAGCCAACGGTTAAATAGCGTGGCCCGACATGGCCGAGTGAGGCCACGATGCGCAAATTCCTCACCGAACTACGGGGAAAAACCGTAATGACCAACGACGGACAGATCCTCGGAATGATCGACAACTTCGTCGTGGATACGGTCACCGGCATCATCGCCCATGTCCTCGTCACCCCGAACGAAGATATCGAGCCCCGCCTGTTCCAGAGCGACGCGTCCGGCCGCCTCGTGCTCCCCTTCAAGAGCATGCGTGCCGTCAAGGACGTCGTCGTGATGGACATTGGCAAGTGAAGCACCTTTTCGTCCGCTAGTCTCGGTCGTCATCACCGTCCGGAACGAAGAACCGAACCTCCGTCGACTGTTCGAGGGCCTGCTCGTTCAGGAGCCGCCGTTCGAGATCGTCTTCGTCGACGCGCTGAGCCGGGATCGGAGTTTCGAGATCGCCGAGGAGTACGCCCGGCGCCATCCGGGCATCATCCTCGCCTTCCAGCGCTACGGATCCCGCGGGGTCGGGCGGAACGCGGGTGTTGCGCGCGCACGCGGGGAGTTCGTCGCCTTCATCGATGGAGACTGCGTTCCGGACCCCGCGTGGCTCTCCGCGCTGCGCCGGGAGCTCCGCCACGCTGAGGTGGTCGCCGGACGCACGGAGCCGATCGGTCGCGTCCGGTACGGAGCGCTCGAGCGGATTGAGCTCTACCAGAAGGGGAGCGACGTGACATATCCCTCCTGCAATCTCGCCTACCGGCGGGCGCTGTTCGACCGACTGGGAGGATTCGACCCTCGCTTCATCACGGCGGAGGACATCGATCTGAACCTGCGCGCGGTCCGCCGGGGCGCGACGATCCAGTACGCCCCGGACGCGGTCGTCTACCACCAGATGCGCACGACGGTCCTCCGGTTCCTCTATCAGGCCTTCTGGAACGGCTACGGTCGCAAGCAGCTGACGGAAAAGCACGGATCGCTGTGGTCGGACTACCGGCCCCGGCGGCTCCTCCAACGGCAGCGAGGCGGTATGGCGTGGCTCCGCCTCTGTGCCGCCGCATTCGGATACTCCGCGCGGATCGTGGGCGGATGGGGTTCCCGGCTCACACCGGCAGCATCGTCTCCGATCGTAGCGAGCCCGGGAACGGAACGCTGAGCGGAGCGGCGAGGACTACCCGCGTCCGGTCTTCTGCAGCTCGAGCAGATCGGCGGTCGAGACTTTCTCGCCCTTCTTGAGCCGGGCGAGGAAATCCTCTTCCTTCGGAGGCTCGGCCTCTTCGCCCCATTCGGCCGGGGCGCGGCCGCCGCGGGTCGCGTAGAGCATCTTCTCGATGTCACGCACCTCCTCAATCGCCGCGATGTGCGCGCGGTGGAGCTCGTCCGCGCGACCCTTGACCTCGATGAGCCGGGCCTGCACCTCGTCGGCCTTGCGTCGGAGCTCGTCGACCGACTCGTACAGAGCGACCATCGCCTCGTGGGCGTTCTGAGCCGCCTCGGCGTTCTGACCGACGGCCGCGTGGTGTTTCTCGGCCTCGACCCGGGCCTCGTTCATGGCCTGCAGTGCCTGATCGACCTCGGGATCGCGGCGCAGCTGCTCGTCCTGCTCCCGGATCGCCTGCTCGAGGCGCTTCATCTCCTCGATGAGGCGCTTCTCCTGCTCGGTGGTGTGCGCCGTCGTCATGTGGCGGAACTCGAGCTCCTTGAGCTCCTTCTTCATCCGCCAGACGGGGACGGCTCCGGGGCGCGGTTGGCGGTTGCGCTTGAGCTCCTGGACCCGGTCGCTGGTCTCCTGGAGCTTGCGGTTCCACTCCTCGCGGAGGGCCTTCTCCTCCCGGACCTGCTCGTTCAGCTCGTCCCGGTGCCGCCGGTGATCCTGCGCCTCCGCGCTCTTCGCGTGGAGCTCGTCGAGGATGCGGCCGCGCTCGTCCGCGATCTGACGGGCCTCCGCGTTGAGCCGGTCGCGCGCCGCCCGGTGCTCGTCCGCCCGCTGATTGGATTCGATGCGCTTGCGTTCGAGCTCTTGCGTAGCGTCGGCCAACCGACCACCTCCGACCGGCGCTCCCGATAGGGACCGGGGCATCGTTCGAGAGAGGCGGCCGATATAAGGGCTTCTCGTGAATCCCGCGGCGGGTCGAAGGCGGAGGCACGGCCGGATGCTTCCTCGGTCGCGGCAGGCTAATATCGGGCGGCCCGCTGAATTGGGGCGTGGAGGAGGTCGGCCGCATTTTCGGAGACGTCGGTCTCGGTCGCTTCCAGCTCAGCCTCACCCATCCGGTCGAGCGGGGCGACTACCTGTGCGTCGAGGACGACCTGCACGGCAGCGTGCTCTGCCAGCTCGACGATCTCCAGCGCAAGAGCGATCTCGACATCGAGCGCGCGCGCACCCTCGTCTCCGCCGACGAAGCGTCGATCCGCGAGAACCTGCTCGGCATCGCGCGGATCGTCGGGTTTCGGGACCCCCAGGGTCTCGTGAAGATCCCCACGATCCCCTTCCGCCCCGGCGCTCGGGTCTACCGCGCCGAGGACCCCCTCATCGCCAAGGTGCTCGGCCTGAGCCACCACACGAACTCCGGCGCGTACATCGGACTCCTGCGCAACCACGACCTTCGAGTGGAGCTGGACATCAACCAGCTCGTCCAACGCCACGTCAGCGTGCTGGCCAAGACGGGCGGTGGGAAGAGCTACCTCCTCGGGGTCCTCATCGAGGAGCTGCTGCGCCACAAGGTCACGTGCGTCATCATCGACCCCCACGGGGAGTACAAGTCGCTGCGAACGCCGGCCGACAAGAACGGCGCGCATCACCGCTTCGGCGTCGAATCGCAAGGCTTCTCCCGCCAGATCCAGGAGTACTCGCCCGACGTCTCCCTCAACCCCTCGGCGAAACCGTTGACGTTCTCGCTGCACCACCTCGAACCGCGCGAGCTGCTGGTGTTCATGGGGCTGACGAACATCAAGACGTTCCTCGCCCCGCTCAAGCAGCTCATCGAGCGCGTCTCGACAGCGAACCCGGACTACACCGTCGCCGATCTCGTCCGCGCCGCGGAGAGCGGCGAGGGGGCGATCGCGGAGACGCTCCACGAGCGCCTGCTCTACGTGGAGCAGACCAAGCTCCTGGGACCCCAGGGCACGAGCCTGAGCGATCTCGTGAAGAAGGGAGAGGCGACGCTGATCAACCTGCGCGGGGTCGCACCCGACGTGCAGGAGCTGGTCGCCGCCCGGATCTCGTCGACCCTGTTCGAGAACCGGAAGAAGGGCAAGATCCCACCGCTCTTCCTCGTCATCGAGGAGGCGCACAACTTCGCTCCCCAGCAGGGTCAGGTGGTCTGCTCTCGGATCCTGAAGACGATCGCGAGCGAGGGCCGCAAGTTCGGTCTCGGTCTGTGCGTCGTCACCCAGCGCGCCGCGCGCATCGACAAGAGCGTCCTGAGCCAGTGCAACACCCAGCTCATCCTCCAGGTGACGAACCCGCTCGACCTGCGCGCGATCAGCCAGTCCATCGAGGGGCTCACCGCCGGGATGACGGAGATGATCCAGTCGCTCCCGGTCGGGGTGGCCCTGATCACCGGAGGGGGCTATCACACCCCGCTCTTTTGTGAGATCCGACCCCGCGCGACCCGGCACGGCGGGGAAAGCGTCCAGATCGTCGAGAACTGAGGCGCGATCGCGCCCTAGCGGGCGTAGTCGATCAGGAACCGGGTGACGAGTCGTACGCCAAAGGCGGTCGCCCCGATGCCCTGGTACGCCGGCTGGAGCCGCCGGGTCGTGATCGTAGTGTACGCTGCGCCGGCGATGTCGAGGTGAGCCCACGGCCCCGATCCGGCGAAATGTTCCAGGAACGCTCCGGCCGTCAGCATCCCCGCGAGCGGGATCTCGATGGAGTTGCGCACGTCGGCGACCTCGCTCTTGACCAGCTCCCGGTGGTAGTCGGTGAGCGGCATCCGCCATACGGGCTCGCCCGTCGCCTTGGAGGCCGCGAGGATCCGCGTCGCGAGGCGGTCGTTGTTCGACAGGAGCCCGGCCATATCATCCCCGAGAGCGACCACCTGGGCCCCGGTGAGGGTCGCCAGGTCCACGACGGCGTCCGGGTGGAACTGATCGACAACGAACGCGAGCGCGTCGGCGAGGACCACGCGGCCCTCGGCATCGGTGTTGGCGATTTCGATGGTCGAACCTCCGTAGGCCCTCACCACGTCCCCGGGCCGGTAGGACGTTCCGCTCGGTACGTTCTCCGCGCACGCCATCACCCCGATGACCCGCGGGCGGACCCGAAGCTGGGCGGCGGCCCGGAGGATCCCGAGGACCGCGACTGCGCCGCTCTTGTCGAACTTCATGTCCCCCATCTTGAGCGACGGCTTGATCGAGATGCCTCCGGAGTCGAAAGTGATCCCCTTCCCGACGACCGCGATCGTCGGGACCTTCGCCCCGGCGCCGGGGTACTCGAGGACGATCATCCGCGGAGGGTGGGCCGACCCCCCTCCGACCGCGAGATGGCCTCCGCAGCCGAGCCGAGCGAGCTCCTTTTCGTCGTAGACCGTGACCTTGAGATGCTCTGCCCGGGCGAGGTCCTCCGCCTCAGATGCGAGCCGCGAGGGGTGCGCCTCGTTCGCTGGAAGGTTCGCAATCTCGCGCGTCCAACGAACGGTCTCGATGAGGCTCTGTTCCTGGGCGAAGGCACGGCCGAGGGTGCGCGCCTGGGCGCGATGCTCGGAGCCGAGGCAGATCGTTCCTTCCTCCAGGAGCGGCTCCTTCGGCGCCTTGTACCGCGTGAACTCGTAGCTCCCGAGCCCAATCCCATCGGTCAGAGCGCGCACGGCCACCTCGGGGCTGACGGAGCGGCCGGTGAACGACGCGAGATGGAAGGCGACGCGGCGCACGCCCTTCCCGCGCACCGCTTTGACGGCGCTCGCCGAGGCGCGACGGATCCGCTCGGCGTCGAGCCGGTCGCGCGGGCCGAGGCCGAGGATCGCGATGCGTCCGGCTTTCTCGGTCCGGTGGAACACGCTCAGCTCTTGGAACCGGCCGCGGACCTCTCCCGAGGCCCATCCACGCTGGATCGCGCCTGCGACCGCGGCGTCAGCGGCCGCGAGCGACGAAGGGAACGAGGGATCCTTCCCCGTGGCCTCGGGTACCCCTACGATCGAAACGTCGGCGTCCGCCGCGAGCGCCCCTCCGGGATCGAGGCGCACCTTCACGGAGCGATCCGCCTACAGGGTGGGACGGAGCTTCTGCCGGTCGACCCGGACGCCCGCCGGGGTGATGCAGATCAGGTTCTTGGCGATCCCCGCGACATCACCGCCGATATCCTTCGAGACGTTCTTGAGATCAAGGCTCATGCGCCGCATCGCCACCTGATCGTTGGCGATCGAGGTGTAGTCCAGGACCACGATGTCGCCCTGGTAGGCGAGCTTCGAGTACGTGCCAACGTCCTCGTAGCGGAGCACTTCGGCCATCCGTACGGTGCCCCGGGAGCCGAGGGGAGAGTCCTCCCCTTCGAATCCCATCGCTCCGAGATCGAGGAAGCTGCCTTCCTCCAATGTTTCCGCCCCGTGATGCCGCCTGAGGATCCCACTTTTCGCCATGGCGTATCGTCCCGTACCTTCGAGAAGAGGGCAGTCGCTTCATAAGCATATGGTTCCACGCCCTCGGCGGCCCGGGAGTGGACCCCTAGGGAGACCCCGCCGCCGCCTCGCGCCGCGAGAGCGGGATCCGCACACAGATCGTGACGCGGTAGAGGTCCTGGCCGTCCTTACGGCCGTACAGGGTCGCGGACTCCTTCATCTCGGCCGCGAGGCGGCGCTGGGCGAGCCGGGCGAGGGAGCGGGCCGCCATGGTGTTCACGAGGTAGTAGTCCCAGCCTTCGGGCAGCGCCTCACGCCAGGAGATCGCCTTGCGCCAGTCGGCGCGCGCCTCGTGCATCAGTTCGTCCCATTGGACGTCCAGCCGGGCGCGAAGCGCCCCCGCCTTCTCTCGGGGCCCATCGAGCGTGCCGCGTAGCTGGAGCTGGGCGGTGTAGTAGTGGCCGCTCTTGCGCGAGCACTCCGGGCAGGTGTGGTGATCGACCTTTACCGTGAGCGGGACCGCGACCTCCCGTTCGATCCCGCGGAAGCGCAGGCTCACCCGCCCGATGTACTGGTGCAGGAGCGCGCTCGACCCGGTTTCCTCCCAGCGCACCGTCCGGATGCCCACCTCGGGATGGGCCTCCAATGCCGGGGTCAGGTCCTCTCCGGTGGGGAGCAGAGAGGAGCCCGAGCGCTCCCAGTGCGATCCCACCTGCCGGGCTCCGCACGTCGGGCACAGGACTACGTTGAACCGCTGCGGGGCCCGCACGAGGATCGAGCGGCCCATCGTGCACTCCGCGCAGATCCCATCGATGAGCTCGACGTCCGTATGGCCACAAGCCGCACAGAACTCTCCCGTACCCATCTCGGCGCTCTCCTAGTGGCTCATGCTGAAGATCATCGCGTGCGGAACGCCGCCGAGGGTGCCGGATCCGCCGGCCCCGACGTACCCGGCCTCCTCGGCCGCTCGCAGAACTCGTGGGCCGAGTAGGTTCGCGCTCGTCGCTTGCTCGAGCGCCCAGAGGAGCTCCTCCAGCGAGACCTGGCGTTCGCCGTAGAACTGGGGGGTGACCTTCGTGGCGTGCCCCGGCCCGATGGGCAGCTCGCGGCCCAAGAGTTCGGCATCGCAGGCCGCCACGACGATCTCGGACCGTACGCGGTGGACCCGCATGACGATCCCATCTGCCGCGGCCACGGTCGATCCTCCGCCTTCTAGCACCAGCGACGGTTATGAGCGGCGCGGTCGGCGCCCGGGTCGGCCTCGCCTAGAAGCGTACGAGCTGGAGCGCTCCGGGCCGCGGCTCGAACAGCTCCCCGGAGTTCTTGAGGTAAGAGACCAACTGATCGACCCGGTCCTGGGGGATCCCCTGGGGCTCGGCGGCCGCCCTCAACTGCTCCAGGGTGAAGGTCCGGCCGGGGTCGTTCGACTGGAGGTCGCGCATGATCTTCAACAGCACGTCCTGGCGCTCCCGCTGGCTGCGGCTCGTCCCGGTCGTGACCAGATCGATGTCGAGCTTGCCCTCCGAGCTTGAGACGCGGTGCAGGAAGCTGTCCATGATGCGCGTCGCCCGTTGCGCGTCCTCGACCGTCACGACGTTCGACAGGCGCGCCCGCGCCGAGGCTTCGCTCATGCGGACCAGCGCCTCCAGTTGGCGCGCGGTGATCGGGACGGGGGCGTCCGGCTCCTCGCCCTGCCGTCGGACGGTGACATAGAAGTCCTCGAGCACAGTCAGCGACGCGTCGGAGAGCGCGGGCCGGATCTTCCGGCGCGCGTAGGCCACGTATTTCTTGAGGAGGTCCGCCGAGAACGGCGCGGCATGGGTCCCCGGGGTCCGGCCGGTCGCGTCAGGGATCGCGGGGAGCTCCGAATCGCGGTGCGAACCCAGGATCCCCTTCGCCAACGTCCGGTCCCGCTCCTGGTTGGGCCGGTCCTTGATCGAGTAGATCACGTCGAACCGGGAGAGCAGCGTCGCGGGCAGATCGATCTGTTCGGCGATGGTCCGGTGATCGTCAAAACGCCCCCATTTCGGGTTCGCTGCGGCGAGCACGGGGCATCGGGCATTCAGGGTCGCGGTGATCCCGGCCTTGGAGATGGAAACGGTCTGTTGCTCGAGGGCCTCGTGCATCGCGGAGCGGTCCTCGGGGGTCATCTTGTCGAGCTCGTCGACGACCGCCATCCCCCCGTCGGCGAGCACCAGCATGCCCGCCTCGAGGACCCACCGCCCTCCGGCGAAGTCGTCCTTGACCGCCGCGGCGGTGAGACCCGCCGCGGTGGCCCCCTTCCCGCTCGTGTAGATGCCGCGCGGAGCGACATCGGCGATGTAGCGCAGCAGTTGGCTCTTCGCGGTCCCCGGATCCCCGACGAGGAGAACGTGCATGTCGCCGCGGGTCCGGATGCCGTCCGGGTGGCGTTTCGCGACACCGCCGAAGAGCTGGAGGGCAATCGCCTCCTTCTCCTCCTCCATCCCTTTGATCGTCGGAGCGAGGGAGAGGACGATCTTGTCGATCACCGTCGGATCGTCCTGGAACTGGAGGAAGAGCCGCTCCTCCTCCTCGGTGATCTCGATCTCGTCGTACTCGAGCTGCTTCGATTCGACCGAGTTGCCGATCAGCATGAGGTCGGAGACGGTGTTGCGTACGAGACCGCCTCGGCCGCCTCCGCTCGTGCGCTGTACTCCCTTCAGGATCCCGTTCGCGACGATCCGGTTCCCGGGAATGACGTGGCCGGCGAGGTCCTCCGTCAGCAGCACCGGTATCCCCTGGGGGTGGGCGCCTCGACGGAGCGACTCCGGGTTCTCCTGGACCTCGATCCGCTGGGAGTCGACGTAGGTCGACTTGTCGGCGAGGAAGCGGAACCGCGTCCGCCCCTGGGGCTTCCCGCACCCGCCCTGGGCCTCGGGGCATTCGAGTGGTTCCCGGAAGAGCATCGCGTCCGCGTCCTGCATCTCGTGGATTTCGGTCCGGCACGCAACGCACTCGAAGACCGCCTCCCGGACCTGGGGACGGACCTCCGTGACCTTGCGGACGATCCCGTCGAGCGCGAGGAATCGGCCGAGATCGGTCTCTCGGACGTCGCGGATCACCCGATGCACGGTCGGAGGGAGTCCCGTGATCCGCAAGCGCAGCCCCGAGAGCTCGGGCCGGTCGAGGGGCAGGAGCTCGCGCAGGCCTCGGACGCCGGCCGGAAGCACGTCCTCGGGCCGATCGAGCAGCAGGTCCCCGAGGGTCGTATCGATCCGATCGAGGGTCTGGAAGGGGATCTCGAGCGAGCGCTCCTCCGGGAAGCGGTCGGCGAGCCCGAGGATGTCGGCCCTCAGCCCCGCTTCTTCGAACACCGCTTGCCACCGAGCATGGAGCTCGGTCGGCGCGGGCAGGATCCGCTTCGCTGCGACCATCGATGGGTTCCCCTCACGGTTCGAGCCGGTAACGGTCGCGAGGGAATAAGCGCGCCTCCCGTATGTTCGGGAGGCGGGCGAGTGCCTGAACGAGACGGTCGATGCCGAGCCCCCAGCCGCCGTGCGGTGGCATGCCGTACCGGAACGCCTCGAGATACCCGGAGAACGACGCCGGGTCGAGCCCGGCTTCGCGGATCTGCGCCTCGAGACGATCGAGGCGGTGCTCGCGGGGACCCCCGCTCGCGATCTCGAGGCCCTGGTAGTCCAGATCGAAGTAACCCGTCAGGCTCGGGTCGTCGTCTCGTCGGCCCGCGTAGAACGTGCCGGCCTTGACGGCCGTCGGGTAATCGATCAGGAAGTAGAACGGGTTGCCAAACCTCTCCACTGCGATCTCTCCGATCACGCGCTCATCCTCGGTGCCGAAGTCGTGGCTGAGGTCGGTCCGGTTCAGCCACGAGGCGGCGGTCGCGAACGGGATCCGCGGGAACGGCACCACGATCTCCGGCAATCCGGCCGCGAGAGGATTGTCGGCGCGCATGAGCTGTTCTCGGCTGCTGCGGATGGTGTCGGCGATCACGCCCTCGAGCGCGTCGCGGACGTCGTCGGGGCCATCGATGTAGCCGATCTCGGCGTCGAGGCTCGTGAACTCGGTGATGTGACGCACGGTGTCGGAGTGCTCCGCCCGGAACGCCGGCGCGATCTCGAAGACCCGTTCGAACCCGGCGCCGATGAGCATCTGCTTGTACAGCTGGGGGCTCTGTGCGAGAAAGGCCCGCCCCTCGAAGTACTGGACGGGAAAGAGCGTCGCGCCTCCTTCGGCTCCCTGGCGCAGGAGCTTCGGCGTCTCGATCTCCAGGAACCCCCGCTCGATGAACGAGTGTCGAAATCCGCTCAGGAGGGCGGCCCGCAGTTCGAAAATCGCGCGCACGGAGGGCTTGCGCAGATCGAGGACGCGGTGGTTGAGCCGGGTGTCGAGCTCCGCCGGGACCTTGTCCACGACGCCCAGCGGGAGCGGGACCTCCGCCCGAGAGATGAGCCTCACGCGCTCGGGGAGGAGCTCGATCCCCCGGTTCGCGCGCTCCGATCGATGGACCGTCCCCTCGACCTCAACAATCGATTCCCGAGGGAGTTCGCCGAGGAGCGCGAACAACGCGGGGTCGGCCTGGCCCTTCTTCAGGGTGACCTGGGTCGTGCCCGACCGGTCCCGCACGAGAGCGAATGCGACTCCCCCGAGCGCGCGGTACTCCTCGAGATGGCCGGCGATCCGAACGGACGTGCCGTCCAGTTCGCGCAGCTCACGGGACGATCGGCGGGGTAGCGGCAGGGGTCGGCACCTCCTTGCGTGCCAGTGCGGCCCGGACCAGGGCGAGGTAGAGCGGATGCGGGGCCTCGGGGCGAGAGAGGAACTCCGGATGGAACTGCACGCCGACGAAGAACGGATGGTCCGCGAGCTCGAAGGACTCGACGCGGCCGTCCACCGCGTGCCCCGTGATGTTCAGGCCATGTGCCTGGAAGCGATCGAGGTAGGCCGGGTTGATCTCGTAGCGGTGCCGATGCCGCTCCCAGATCTCGGTGGCGCCGTAGCACTGCGCGATCTTCGATCCCGGGGTCAGCACCACGCGCTGCGTGCCGAGACGCATCGTGCCTCCCATCTCCGAGAGTCCCTTCTGCTGCTCGAGCAGACAGACCACCGGGTCGGGGGTTTCGGCGTCCACCTCGGTCGTGTTGGCGCCGGGAAGCGAGAGGACGTTGCGCGCGAATTCGATCGCCGCCATCTGGAACCCGTAGCAGACCCCGAGGTACGGGATCCCGCGCGTGCGGGCGAGCTCGATCGCGAGGACCTTCCCCTCGACGCCGCGCGCGCCGAACCCACCGGGCACTAGGACCCCGTCCGACCGCTCGAGGCGGCCGAGGAGCGTCGGGTTCTTCGCGATGTCCTCGGCGTCGTACCATTGCAGCCGGATGTCGCACCCGAGGTGGCCCTGGCAATGGTGGAACGCCTCCGAATGTGAGAGGTAGGCGTCGCGAAGCTCGGTGTACTTCCCAACCACCGCGATCTCGATGGATCCCTGCGCGCGCCGGTAGGTTGCCAAGAACTCCTTCCACGCACTGTAGTCCGGGCGGCGCTCGGGCAGGCCGAGGAGACGTTCGAGGAGTGGGCCGACGCCCTGGGCCTCGAGCACGAGGGGAACCTCGTACACGGTCGACTGGTCCGGCACCGAGATCACGGCCTCGGGCGGAACGTCACAGAACAGCGAGATCTTCGCCTTGATATCCGGGGCGAGGGGCAACGGACCGCGCGCCACGATCAGGTTCGGCCGGATCCCGATCGCGCGCAGTTCGCGGACCGAGTGCTGAGTGGGTTTGGTCTTGGCCTCGCCGACCGGCCCGACGACCGGAACGAGCGTTGTATGGACGAACACCATGTGGCCGTCCCCCAGCTCGTAGGAGAGCTCGCGCAGGGCTTCGAGGAACGGCATCGACTCGATGTCTCCGACGGTGCCTCCGACCTCGACCAGGACCACCTCGGCACCGGCCGACTGCGCCACCTCGCGGATCGCCCGCTTGATCTCGCCGGTGACATGCGGGATAATCTGAACGGTGTTGCCGAGATAGTCGCCACGTCGCTCCTTCTCGATGACCGCTCGGTAGATCTTCCCCGTGGTCAGGTTGTGGGTCCCGGACAGGCTCTGTCCCAGGAACCGTTCGTAGTTGCCGAGGTCGAGGTCGGCCTCGGTCCCATCGTCTAGCACGAAGACCTCGCCGTGCTGGTACGGGTTCATCGTGCCCGCGTCGACATTGAGGTAGGGATCGATCTTGAGGATCGTGACCGGGATCCCGCGGGCCTTGAGCAGACGTCCGAGCGAGGAGGTGGTGATGCCCTTCCCGAGGCCCGAAATCACGCCCCCGCTGACCACCAGGACCTTCACAAAACACCTCGGCCGCGGGTAAGGAATCCCTCCCATAAGGTCTCTGGGCGAGCATTGGAATCTGCCCCGGCGTGACGGCCGGTGCGCGCTCTCGGAGACCCGCCTCAGAGACGCACGCGCCGTCCCGCGGGGTCGCGCTTGAACGCGCCGAACTCCGGAAGCTCGAGAAGCTTGTCCGTGGGGAAGACCGGTCCTTCCACGCAAACGTGGAACGGCCCGAGCGCGCAGGCGTCGCACATCCCCAGCGCGCACTTCATCTGACGTTCGACCGACCCGTACGACGCGACCCCGCGCGCCTGCGCGAGGAGGGCGACCTTGCGCATCATGATCTCCGGCCCACAGCTCCACACCGCGTCGAACGCGTGCGCCGCCAGGAGCGGCTCGACGACGACGGTTACGTACCCTCTCGTGCCCGCGCTCCCGTCGTCGGTCGCGACCTCGACCGCCGCGCCCATCGTGGCGAACCGTTCCCGGAACAGGAGTTCCGCTTCGGTCGTCGCCCCGAGGGCGACCGTGACCTTCGCGCCGCCCGCGATCGCCCGCTCGGCCCCGGGGGCGAGCACCGCTGCTCCCGATCCCCCCGCAACGATCAGGATCCGCCTCGGGGAAAGATCGAATCGGTTCCCGTACGGTCCCCGGATCCCGAGGCGGGTCCCCGTTTCGATCCGCTGGACGTTCCGGCTCGTCCCGCCCATGGCCTTGACGGTGATCCCTTTGGAGGCGCCTTCGGTGTAGGAGAGCGACATGGGCAGTTCATCGTCCCCTGGGATCCAGACCATCACGAACTGACCCGGCTCTGCCGTAGGAACGTACGGAAAGCGGAGCGTGACGGTCGAGGGGGTCTCCTCGACTCTCTCCTGTACCGTGACGATCGTCCGCACGCTCCCCGTCTACCCCGAGCGCGATATATGCCCTGGGGCGAGCCGGGCGTCGCGCTCTCGAGCGGAACCGACCCTCAGCTTGTCGCGGAGTGGGCGACCCCGGTGGCGTCGCTCGCCCGCGCGAAGCCGAGCCTGTCGAGCAGCTCGGAGAGCTCCCGGCCGATCCGGCCGAACGCGCCAATCCCCTCGAATGCGACCTGGGTGCCGATCTCCACCGCGCTCGCTCCCGCCATGAGGTATTCGAGGACATCCCGGCCTGACGCAATCCCTCCCACCCCGATGATTGGGATGCGGACGCGCTCGCGGATCTGCCAGACGCAGGCGAGCCCTATCGGCTTGATCGCCGGCCCGCTGAATCCCCCGAGCCGGTGCGAGAGGATCGGGCGGCGCAGTTCGACGTCGATCGCGAGCGCACGCAACGTGTTGATTGCGCTGACCGCGGCCGCTCCCCCTCGCTCGGCCGCGGCTGCGAGGCCGGCCGGGTCCGCCGCATTGGGGGTGATTTTCGCGATCACCGGAAGCGGAACGGCGCGCGTGACGGCCCGGACGACCTCCTCGACCTGCGTTGGATCGCTGCCGATCTCACTGCCGTATCCCTTGGCGTGCGGGCAGCTCAGGTTCAGCTCGATCGCGCAGACGCCCGTCTTCGCCATCGCCGCCGCGAGCCTGGCGAACTCCTCGGCATCTCCCCCGAAGACGGACCCGATCACGGTGGCGCCGGCGCCCAGGGCGATCGCTATCTCTTGGGGGTACTCCTCAATCCCGGGGTTCGGCAGGCCCATGGCGTTGAGCATGCCCCACCGGTCGTAGCTCTCGATCGTTGGGTTGGGGTAACCGGGCCTGGGGAGCGACCCGATCGATTTCGTGATCACGCCCCCGGCGCCGGCCTTCCATGCTCCGACCAGCGATTCCCCGCTCTCCCCCCAGATCCCCGACGCGAGCAAGAGAGGATTGCGCAGTGCGATCCCCGCGCAGCGGACCGAGAGCTCGGGCATGTTCCAGGGGACTGGTGGTGCGCTTAAATCGGCTCGCTGAGATGTATCGGTTCCGATGCATCTCGACCGCCTGACCGATGCGGGGCGCGAAGCGCTCGAAGGCGCGTTTCGCCGCGCATCGGACCTGAGACACCCGGCCGTCGAGCCGGAGCACCTGCTCTCGGCCCTCCTCGAGGCCCCTCAGGGACCCACGAGCGTTCTGTTGCAGGCGCTGCACGCTCCGGTCGACACGATTCGCGCACGAGTTACCGAACGGCTGGGCGAGCTCCCGACCGCCGACCATGTCACTCCGTCCGACCAGTACGTCTCGCGCGCGCTCACCCAGGTCCTCGATGCCGCGGAAGCGCAGGCTGCGAAGCGCAAGGACCGGTACACGAGCGTCGACCAGCTCCTCCTCGGCTTACTGTCGGTCCCCTCTCCAGCACGGCAGATCCTCGAGGATGTCGGGGTCCACCGGGCGGGCGTCGAGGCCCAGCTCAAGGAACTTCGCGGAGGGGACCGCCCGGTCACAAGTCGCTCGGAAGAGGCCCAGTATCAAGCGCTCGAAAAGTACGGTCGCGACCTGACCGCGCTCGCGCGCTCGCGGAAGCTCGATCCCGTGATCGGTCGCGACGAGGAGATCCGCCGGGTCGTCCAGATCCTCTCGCGCCGGACCAAGAACAATCCGGTGCTGGTGGGAGAGCCGGGGGTCGGCAAGACCGCGGTCGTCGAGGGACTCGCCGTTCGGATCGCCCAGAACGATGTGCCGGAATCGCTCCGCGAACGCCGGATCGTGGCTCTCGATCTCGGCAGCCTCCTCGCGGGAGCGAAGTTCCGAGGCGAGTTCGAAGAGCGGCTGAAGGCCGTTCTCCAAGAGGTCGAACGCTCCCAGGGCCAGGTGATCCTGTTCATCGACGAACTGCACACGGTCGTCCATGCCGGTGCGACGGAAGGTGGGGCGCTCGATGCATCGAACCTACTCAAGCCGGCCCTCGCGCGCGGAGTGCTCCACTGCATCGGAGCCACAACCACCCAGGAGTACCGGAAGTACATCGAGAAGGACGCCGCCCTCGAGCGCCGGTTCCAGCCGGTTCCAATCCAGGAGCCCACGGTCGAGGACACCATCTCGATCCTACGGGGCCTGCGGGAGCGCTACGAACTCCACCACGGAGTCAAGATCCACGACGCGGCCCTGGTCGCGGCCGCGACACTCGCCGCTCGGTACATCCCCGACCGCCGCCTTCCGGACAAGGCGATCGATGCGGTCGACGAGGCCGCCTCGATGGTGCGTCTCGCGCTCGACTCTCGGCCAAGCGAGCTCGATCAATTGACGCGTCGCGTTCGCCAGTTCGAGATCGAGCGGGCGGCGCTCAAGCGGGAGAAGGACGTCGCGTCCCGAGACCGGCTCTCCAAGCTCGAGAAGGAGCTCGCGAGCCTGAAGGAGTCGGAGAACGCGCTCCAATCCCGATGGAAGCACGAGCGAGAGCGGGTCGCGGGTCTGCGCAAACTGCGCTCCGAACTGGACTCAGCGAAGGCCGCCGAGGAGGCCGCAGAGCGCGACGGCGATCTCGAGGCCGCGGCGCGATTGCGATATGGAACGATGCCGGAGCTCCAGAAGAAGGTCGAGTCGCTCACCGCCGAGGTCGAGACCCCCGTCGGGGGAAGCCTCCTGCGCGAAGAGGTCACCGAGGAAGACGTGGCCCACGTCGTCTCGAAATGGAGCGGCATCCCGATCAGCCGGATGCTGGAGGGCGAAAAGGAGCGGCTGCTCCATATGGAGGACGAGCTGCGCCGGCGGGTCATCGGGCAGAACGAGGCCGTGGAGGCCATCTCCAGAGCCGTGCGCCGGGCCCGCAGCGGGCTCGCCGATCCGAACCGGCCGATGGGTACCTTCCTGTTCGTTGGTCCGACCGGCGTCGGCAAGACGGAGCTCGCGAAGGCGCTCGCGCTGTTCCTGTTCCACTCCGAACGCGCGCTCGTGCGGATTGACATGAGCGAGTACATGGAGCGGCACACGGTCGCGCGGCTGATCGGAGCACCGCCGGGGTACGTCGGGTACGAGGAGGGCGGTCAACTGACCGAGGCCGTGCGCAGCCACCCGTACACGGTGATCCTCTTCGACGAGATCGAGAAGGCCCACGCCGAGGTCGTCAACGTGCTCCTCCAGCTGATGGACGAAGGTCGCCTGACGGACGGACAGGGACGCACGGTCGACTTCCGCAACACGCTCGTCATCATGACGAGCAACCTCGGATCCGAGCTCCTCAGCGGGGTCAGTTCGGATTCCGCCCGCCGCGCGCTCATCGAGCCGGCGCTCCGGGAACACTTCCGCCCGGAGTTCCTCAATCGGTTGGACGAGATCGTGCTCTTCCACGCGCTCACCGAGAAGGAGATCACCGAAATCGTCGGGCTCCAGATCGCTCAGGTCGAGGCGCGATTGAAGGACCGACGCATCGCGTTGAAGGTCACCGCGAACGCGAAGAAGCTGCTCGCGCGCACCGGCTTCGACCCGGTCTTCGGCGCACGTCCCCTCAAACGAACGATCCAGCGACTCGTGGTCGACCCGCTCACGGAGAAGGTCCTCTCCGGCGAACTCAAGGACGGGACCGAGATGACGGTCGACGTGCGCGACTCAGAGATCGTCCTCCGTTCATCGAATCCGCGTGCGGGGACCGTTCCGTAGGAGGTTCGGTGGCCGGAGTCACGATCGCGATCATCGGCGCGCGGGACATCGCGAAGGAGTTCGGCAAGAAAGGCACGGCCTCGGACGTCACGCTGTTCAACCAGGTGGCCGAGGGTCACGTGATCACGTGCGTCGAACCCACCAACTTCCCCGAGAAGGTCCCGCCGCTCTTCGTGACCCTGGGGATGGCCGATCGCTGCCTGCTGGTCATCGATCAGCTCTCCCGCCCGATCGCCGAAACGATCGCGGTCGCCGATCTGTACGATCTTCTGACCACCGTCGTCCTCGGCCCGGCTGTCGGAGAGGAGGAGGTCGGCCGCCTACTGACGGGCACGCGCTTCGAGAGCGCACCGAGGTCCGCGCTCGACTTTCCGGCGCTCCGGCAGCTCCTCGACGGATGGACCCCTCGTGTCAAAGAGGGACCGGTCACCGTCCCGATCGACCATGCGTTCCCCGTCAAGGGGGTCGGGGCCGTCGCGCTCGGCGTGGTCCGTGTCGGTACTCTCCACGCTCACGAGAAGCTCCGACTCTGGCCAACCCCGAAGCTCGTCGAGGTCCGGTCGATCCAGGTCCATGATGTGGAAGTGCCGGAAGCGTCGAACGGGGACCGGGTCGGCGTCGCGCTGAAGGGGGTGGACCCCGACGAGCTCGCCCGCGGCCAGATTCTGGCGCCCGAAGGGTCGCTCCACGCGAGTGCGTCGCTCCGAGGAACGGACCTCGTCCCGTGCCGCTACCACCGCACGCCTTGGGGAGAGGGCGCCCAGATGCATCTCGCCGCCGGGCTGCAGGTCGTTCCTGTATCGGTCGGATCGCGCGACGACCATCAGGCGGTCTTTACCGCCGATCGCGCCGTAGCCTTCCGCCCCGGCCAACGGGCGTACGTCCTCGATCTCTCCTCGACCACCGGACCCCGGGTCGCGGCGCGGGTCGCCCTCCAAGACGGGCCGGACTGACGGCCCCGCACCGGGCCTCGCCGGCCACGAATCCCGCTCGCCCGGCTTAGGCGAACATCGTGACGGACTCCTTGCGGAGTTCCTCTTCGCCGATGACCTTCTCGATCGCGCGGTCGAAGTCGACCGCCGTGACCTGGTCCCGCTCTTCGCGGATCGCCCACATGCCGGCCTCGGTGCAGATCGCCTTGATGTCGGCCCCCGTGGCGCCTTCGCAGCGTGTCGCGAGCGCTTCGAAGTCGATCGGGTCGCGGATCGTCATCGGGCGGGAGTGGATCTTGAAGATCTCGGCGCGTCCGGACGCGGCCGGCACCGGGATCTCGATGATGCGGTCGAAGCGGCCGGGTCGCAGCAGCGCCTCGTCGAGGATGTCGGGCCGGTTGGTCGCGGCGATGATCTTCACGTTCGACAACGGCTCGAAGCCGTCCATCTCGGCAAGCAGCTGCATCAGCGTACGCTGGACCTCGCGGTCTCCGCTCGTCGCGACCTCGAGTCGCTTCGCTCCGATCGAGTCGACCTCGTCGATGAAGATGATGGTGGGCGCCTTCTCCCGGGCCATCTGGAATAGCTCGCGGACGAGGCGGGCCCCCTCCCCAATGTACTTTTGAACGAGCTCGCTGCCGACGAGGCGCACGAACGTAGCGTTCGTGTGGTGCGCGACCGCCTTCGCGATCATCGTCTTGCCCGTTCCCGGGGATCCGATGAGGAGCACTCCGCGGGGCGGGTCGACCCCGACGCGCTTGTACAGCTCGGAGCGCAAGAGCGGATACTCCACCGACTCTCGGATCTCGCGGATCTGTTCGGAAAGACCTCCGATGTCCTCGTAGGTGACGGTGGGCTTGTCGACGATCTCGCTCGCGGTCACGAGCGGATCGAGCGAGGCGGGGAGCACGCCCATTACGGCGAGGGTCTGCTTGTTGAGCGCGACGCGGCTGCCGATCGTCATCTTCGTGTGTTCGACCGTCTCGGCGGAGTTGACGACGAAGTCCGGCCCCGTGGACGACTTGACAATCACCCGGCCGTCCGTAAGGACATCCCGCACGCTTCCGACGATAAGCGGAGGGTAGCGCAGGCGATCGAGCTCCGTCTTCATCCGCTTGACCTCGCGCTGGAGCCGCAGGATCTCGGACTCCATGTAGTGGCGTTCGCTCTCGACGCGCTTGATCGCTTCGGCGAGCTGGGTGTTCCTCAGCTCGAGGAAGTTCACTCGGTCAAACGCATCCTGCGGCGGTGCGGAGGAGTCCGGTTCGCTCATGTCCGTAGAAGTGCGACGAACGTTCGGCTCGTCCGCCGTTAGCATAACGCCTCGGTTTATAAGGAGTCGTCAGTCTCTATCGGGAATCGGTTCCAGCGCATGCACGGAATCCGTACGGCGCGCGCGTTCGCTCCCGGCCATGTCACCGGCATCTTCGCCCCCGATTCGACCGGTCCTGATCCGCGAGCCCGAGGCTCCCGGGGCGCGGGCGTCGTGCTGGAGCTCGGCGTGGTCGCCGCGGCCGCCTGGCGGCCGGGCGCCGCGCGACGCCTGCGTATTCTCAACGGAGGCCGGGAAGCGTTCCCCATCTCCACCGACGTGGCGCGGCGGCTGGTGGGCAATCGCCGCGGCTCGCTCACCGTGCGACTGCACCACGAGTTGCCGATCGGACAAGGATTCGGAATGAGCGCCGCGGGTGCTATGGCGACTGCGCTCGCGGTCTCGGCCGCGCTCGGCCGTCCTCGCGCAAGGGCCATCGAGATCGCGCATCTCGGCGACCTCTTCGGGGGCGGCGGACTCGGCGGTGTGGCCGCGATCCTCGGCGGCGGGCTCGAGTTTCGTCGAACTCCTGGCATCCCACCGTTTGGGGACTCACTGCGCGTGCCGTGGTCCCCGTCCGTGTTCGTCGGTGTCGTCGGGCGTCCCATGCCCTCTCCGCCGAGACTCCGGGACGCACGCTTCCTCCAACGAGCCGGCGCGAGCGCTCGCGGGCTCGATGCATTGCTCGAACACCCCGATCCCGTCCGGTTCTTCCGGGCCAGCGAGCGGTTCACCGACCGGATGGGCGTCGCATCGGTGCGTTTGCGGCGCATCCTCCGCGAGCTGCGGACCGACGGGGCGTGGGCGTTCCAGGCGATGTTCGGGGAGAGCTTCCTGGCCGCTCCCCGATCGCTCGCGGCCCGGGAGCGCGTGATCCGCAGCTTGCGTGCGCGAGGGATCCCCGCGGTGGAGGTCCGTGTCCCGGCTCTCGGCGCACGACGGCTCTCTGCCCTGGCCCACCGATAGCGAGCGATACGCAACCATTTTAACGGAACCCCCGTCTCGCCCGCGCCCATGACGCGAAAACCGGCCCGTATGTACCGCAAGGTCGAGGGCCAGATCTACACTCGCCAGGAGTACATGGGAGGCATTCCCGTCTGCCGCGTCACGCAGTTCGACACGGGCAACCTTCGGCAAGACTTCCCGGTCGAGCTCACGCTCAACACCGAGGAAGCGGCTCAGGTCCGCGACATCGCGCTCGAGGCCGCGCGCATCAGCGCGGTCCGGGTCCTCGAGAAGGGCGCCCCGAACGAGTACCATCTCAAAGTTCGACGGTTCCCGCATCAGATTCTCCGGGAGCACAAGATGGCCATGGGAGCCGGGGCGGACCGTATCTCCTCGGGGATGCGGCGGGCGTTCGGGAAACCCGTCGGACACGCGGTGCGCGCTCAAATCGGCGTCGAGCTCATGTCGATCTATACGACAGCGGCCCACATTCCGGACGCCAAGGAAGCCCTGCGCAAGGCCTCCCACAAGCTCCCGTGCCCGACCCGCCTGCGGATCACGACGAAGGCGTCGTAGACCGCGGGTGAACGACTAGCACCGGGCATTTCACGGCGTGCAAAATCGCGGCCGATACGCTCCCCAGCAAGAGCCTCTTGCCGCGGGAGAGACCGCGAGATCCGATCACCAATAGGTCGGGTGGGTTCGCCTCTACCTGGGCCAGGATCTCGTCCACCACGACTCCCTCTACGCAGATCCCCTTCGCGCGGACCCCGGCGGTCTTCGCCTCCTGGACCGCGCGGTCCAAAAACTGGCGATAATACGGGGTGTCCGTATCGGGAGACGTCGCGGGCACCCAGGGTTCGGAAGAGGCAACGTAGAGCGGCACGAGGGGAGCGACCGTGAGGACCGTCAGTTCGGCCCCGTACTTCTTCGCGAGATCGATGGCGTATCCCAGCGCCTCGCGGGCGATGGGCGAACCATCGGCCGCCACCGTCACACGCTGGATGTTCGGTTCGGTCATCGCTCTCCTCGAGGAGTCCGGGCCTACAAGGTCATTGCGCCCCCTTCCGGAGCTTCCGAGGGTCGATTCAGAACTTCGTGCACCGCCGGGGCGGCGGATAGCGGGGCATGGATTTGAACCATGGATCTACGGGTTATGAGCCCGTCGGGATTTCAGGACGGCCGGCGAGGCCGACCGTTTTCCTGACTACCCTACCCCGCTGCGGGTCGGCCCAGTGAGTCGGTCTATATGAGAGGTGGGAACCGCCCGGAGCCCGGGAGGCGTTCGCACCTTCAACTCGACCGGTAATCCATCCAATCGATGTACGGAGGCTTCATGTTGAGGTAGCGGTGGCGAAAACCCGACGTTTGCATGAGGGAGACCTCGGAGCTCGTAGGGGCTCACGCGCGCTTGGCCGGAGCGCAGAGGCTCCACCCGCGACACCGGCACCGCTGCCCAGGGGAGGAGGCTCAACCTCCCCGTAGTGGACGGGCACATCATCCGCGGCCGTCTCCGTGACTCAGGCCGGGTCCCCGTAGACCGTATAGTGCCAGCCTTTGCGGGCCTGACCCGTTAGATCGATGTAGATGTTCTTGACGACCGTGTAGTCGTTCAGGGAATCGCTGCCCAGGTCCTTCCCGAACCCGGACTGCTTGAACCCCCCGTGGGGCGTTTCCGATCCGAGTGGAAGGTGGTCGTTGATCCAAACATCGCCGAAGCGAAGTGCGTGGGCGGCTTTGAGCGCGGTACGGACATCCTTCGTCCACGCGCTGGCCGCGAGGCCGTACTCCACGGAGTTCGCGATCTCCATCGCCTCGTCGAAGCTGGAGAACTCGAGCACGCCGAGCACCGGGCCGAAGATCTCCCGCTGAGCGATCATCATGTCCGGCGCGACCTGGTCGAAGACGGTCGGGGTCACGAACGCCCCGCTCGCCAGGGACACCGGCGGAGGCGTCCCACCGATGACCACCTTCGCCCCCTCCTGTCGCCCGCCTTCGACGAACTCGAGGACGCGATCCCGGTGACTGGGATGGACGAGGGGTCCGAGATCGGTCGACCGCTCGAGCGGGTTCCCCATGCGAATGGTTTTGATCCGATCCACCAGATGTTGCACGAAGCGGGCTCGGATGGACTTGTGAAGGATGAGCCGAGTTGCGGCCGTACAGTCCTGCCCGCCATTGACGAACCCTCCAACCATCGCGCCCTCGACCGCCGCTAGGAGATCCGCATCCTCGAACACGATGAACGGCGCCTTCCCGCCGAGTTCCAGTTGAAGCCGTTTGACGGTCCCGCTCGCGGCCTCCATGACCTTGCGCCCGGTTTGAGTGTCTCCCGTGAGGCTTGCGAGGTCGACCTTGGGATTCCGACAAAGCTCGTCCCCCACTTCATCCCCAGGTCCCGTAACGAGGTTCAGCGCGCCCTTCGGGAGCCCCGCCTCGTCGAGCGCTCGTACGAGCTCGACCGAGCTGAGCGGGGTCCAGCTGGCCGGCTTCAGCACGACCGTGTTCCCCACGATGAGCGCGGGGGCAATCTTCCACACGGCCATCATGATCGGGTAGTTCCAGGGCGTGATCGAGGCGACCACCCCGACCGGCTCTCGACGGAAGATCGTCGTTCCCTCGCCGGTGAACTCGCTCGGGCTCTTCGCGTCGAGCGTGCGACCGGCGCCGGCGTAGAAGATCAGGTTGTCGATGGCGAACGGAAGGTCGGCGTCGGCGGCCTGCTTGATCGTCTTGCCCTGATTGCGGCTTTCGATTCGAGCGATCTCGGGGAGCCGCCCCTGCAGGATCGACGCGGCTCGCAGGAAGACCTCCCCCCGCGCGCGCGGCGGCAGGTGGGGCCAAGGTCCCCGATCGAATGCCTCGCGTGCCGCGTCGATGGCCCGGCGAGCGTCCTCGCGAGAGCCCTTGGGAACCGCCGAGAGCATCGCCCCGTCGAAGGGGCTCCGCACCTCGAAGGTGGCCCCGCTCGCGGCCCCGGTCCACTCCCCTCGTACGAACATGACGTCGGGCATGGCGGTTCGACCGGTTAGGCGAACTGAGTTCAAATCTTGGAGGGATGCGGGCGAGCCGTCGGCGCGCAGGCTCGCCGCAGGATATATGTCTCCCAACGCCTATGGGCGGCCTTCTTGGCTCCGGAGGGGAGAACATGGATCCAAAGTGGCGGAATGTAATCGTCCTCGTCATCGTGGTCGTGATCGTCGTCGCCGGAATCGGGGTGTACGTCGTGCACACCCAGAGCTCCAACGGAGGTGGTTCATCGGGCACGTGTAGCCAGCCGCTCGCGTCGACGAATCCCATCAAGATCGATCAGCCGGAACTTCCCGACTACCTCGACCCGCAGCAGACGTTCACGACCCCGGGCTGGGCGGCGGTCCAGCAGGTCTACCAGGGCCTTGTGGTTTACAACGGCTCGAGTCCGACGAACTTCTCGGGCGTCCTCGCGAAGAACTGGACGACGTCCTCGGACGGCCTCCACTGGAACTTCACCCTCCGCTCCGGCGTCACCTTCTCGAACGGGGACCCGTACAACGCCTACGTGCAATGGTTCAGCTTCTACCGGAGCTTGCTGCTGAACGCCGGCCCGCAATTCATCCTGTCCCAGAATTTCTGGTATCCAGGATTGAACTACTACTCGAACTCGACGGCCATCGCCAACGAGGAGACGAATCTCTCGGCGTTTCTGAACACCACGGACTTCTTCGCCCCGACCCCTGGCGAGATCCAGGTCATGACCGCCTCGAACCAGTCCTTCCAGGTGCTCAACGCGAACATGATCGAGCTCAACCTCGGGTTCGGGTACCTGGGCCAGGTGCCGTACAACTACCTGTTGCCTTCGATCTCGGCGCCCAACTCCTACGCCGTCGACCCGGCGTTCGTCCAGCAGAACGGAGGCGTCGTCCCGGGCGTTCCGAACACCTACCTCGACGCGAACACGCTCGGCACGGGCCCGTACACGCTGACCGCCTACAATCCGATCGGTGGAGGAGGGTACACGCTCGTCCCATCCTCCCACTACTGGGGAACCTCCGCCGCGCGGGCCAAGCCTTGGAACAACGCGATCCAGCCGGCCAACACCACCGTCCAGATCGTCTTCTCCCAGACCGACACCTCTACGATCAGCGATCTCTTGAACGGCCAGGCCGCCAGCGCCTCATTCGCCTATACCGGACCGTCGACCATCAACCAACTCACAGGAGACCCGTGTCTGGTCGTCCAGCCGCTGTCCACCATCTATGGGGCGACTAGCGGTTCGTGGTGGGTGTTCATGAACCAGTCGGTGTTCCCCTTCAACAACCTGAGCGTACGGGAAGCGATCGTCCACTCCATCAACTACCCGCAGATCATCCAGGACGCGTTCGGAGGATATGGGAGTCAATGGGTGGGCCCCGTGCCGCCATCCTATCCGTACTACAACCCCCAGAGCCTCCCACCGTACGCCTACAATCTGACGCTCGCCCAGCAGGAGATCCAGAACTCGCCCTGCGCCAACAATGCGTGCGCGGGGACGGTCTTCAACTACGAGTACCAAACTCCGGGCGCCGACTGGGCGGATGCCACGAGCATCCTCCAGAGCGATCTCGCTCAGATCGGAATCACCATCAAGCCGATCGGCATGAGCGTCTCTCAGCTGCTCAGCGAGCAGCTCGTCACGAACGGCGTCTGCACCAGCTCCACCACGCTCAACGGGGGACCGTTCTACATCGGTCAGGAATTCTACACGTCGGATTACATCAGCCCGGACGATTGGACCCAGAACGATGCGATCAGCTACGGAAGCGCGAACCTGTGCATGTCGGGCTATGCCAACGCCACAATGGACAACCTCGTCTTGACCGCGGCCGGGACTTCGAACCCCACCCTGCTCAATCAGTACTACACCGAGATGACGAACCTAATGTACTACAATTACACCAACGCCTGGCTCGTCGTTCCGACGGCCGTCGCAGTCTACAACATCCACGTCCACGGGATCATCGAGAACCCCATGGCGAGCGCCGAGCCGTTCGCCTTCTTCTTCAACACCCAGTGGGCCCGCTAGCGAGACTGAACCCGCGCGCGCCCGGCCCGCTCAGCTCGAGGGTAGGCGGTCGGGTGGCGCCGGACCCGATCCGATCAGCGTCTCGGGCGGGATGGAACCGACCTCCTCGGCCCGGTGGCAGGCCACGAGCCGGTCGGGAAACTCGGCGACCGGGCGCAGCGGTGGATCCTCGACCCGGCAGCGCTCGATGACGAACGGGCAGCGCGGAGCGAAGCGGCAGCCGTGTTTCGGATTGATCAGGGTGGGCACTTCGCCGGAGATTCGGTACCGTGCACGCCGACGCTTCGGATCGGGTACGGGCACCGCGGCCAGGAGGGCCTTCGTGTACGGGTGGACCGGCTGGGTGAGCACCGCTCGGACCGGACCGATCTCAATGAGCTGGCCCACGTACAGCACGGCCACTCGATCCGCGGCGTATCGGACGGTCGCGACGTTGTGGGTGATGAGCAGATAGCTCAGGCCCCGTTCGCGCTGGAGACCGACGAGCCGGTTGAGGACCTGCGCCTGAACGGCGACGTCGAGCGCGCTGGTCGGCTCGTCGAGGACCACCAACGAAGGGTTGATGCTGAGCGCACGGGCCAGCGAGAGCCGCTGACGACCCCCGCCGGAGAATTCGTGCGGGTACTGGTCGAGGCAATCGGAAGGGAGTCCGACCTGCGGGAGCAACTCCGCGACCCGCTCGCGTACCGCGGCCCGCCTCAGAGGGAGCTGGGCCCGGATCGGTTCGCTCACGATCTGCCAGACCCTCAGGCGAGGGTCGAGAGAACCGACGGGGTCCTGGAAAACGATCTGAACGTTGCGACGCCAGGCACGAAGCGCGGAGCCGGATAGATGCGTCACGTCCTGCCCCCGGAAGCGGATCGTGCCCTGGGTGGGTTCGTGTAGGCGGGCCACGAGCCAGCCGAAGGTGGTCTTTCCCGAACCGCTCTCCCCGATGAGGGCGAGGGTCTCTCCGGACCGGACCGTGAGCGAGACCTCGTCCACGGCATGGATCGAGCGGGCGGGGGTACGCCCCAGCCAGTCCCGAGCGCTGACCGCGAGGGGGAAGTACTTCGCGATGGAGATGGTCTCAAGGAGGGGTTCGGAGGCCGCGTCCGTCACTACGTCACCTCCTCGGCATGCCAGCAGGCCGTGCGGTGCTCCCCGGCGGGCGCGGTCCCGATCGGCCGCAGCGGCGGCGCGGGATCGGTTGGGCACTTCTCCCGCGCGAAGGCGCACCGGGGATGGAAGACACACCCCATCGGGAGGCGCGCGAGGTTCGGCACCGTTCCCGGGATGGAATCGAGCGGGCCCTCGTCCTTGAAGCGGTTCGGGGCGGCGTGGAGGAGGGCGCGCGTGTACGGATGGCGAGGTCGTTCGAAGACCTCTGCCACCGGACCGAGCTCGACGAGCCGGCCGGCGTACAGGACGCCCACGTCGTCCGCGATCTCGGCGATCACGCCGAGGTCGTGGCTGATGAAGAGGATCGAGGTGTGGAGCTCGTCGATCAACTCCTTCATCAGGGTGAGCACTTGGGCTTGGATCGTCACATCGAGGGCGCTCGTCGGCTCGTCGGCGATGAGGAGCGAAGGGCGCTCCGATAGCGCTTGCGCGATCATCACGCGCTGGCGCATTCCTCCCGAGAGTTCGTGCGGATAGAGCCGGACGATGGTCTCGGGGTCGTTGATCCGCACGAGCGTCAACGCCTCGATGACCTCGTCGTGCATCGAAGGATCGTGTAGGCCCCGCGTCTTGAGATGCTCCTGGACCGCACCGCCGGGAAGGATCGGGCGGGTCAGCGTCGCGGCGGTGGAGGGGGATTCGGGCCTCGAGTAGTCGAACGGAGCTCCCTCCGGATGCGTGGCTCCCGCCCCGCGCTCCCGGATCCTCCGGATCCGGATCGCCTCGGCCACTTGGTCGTAGATTCGGAAGGCGGGATTGAGCGAATTGAGCGGTTCCTGGAAGATCATCCCGATCCCCGTGCCCCGCACCATCGGGAGCTTCCATCGGGGCAGCTTCGTGAGGTCGATGCCACGGTAGACGATCCGACCTCCTCGGACCTGCGCCGCGGGGACGGGCAGGAGCCCGGGGATGGCATGGGCGAGCGTGCTCTTCCCGCAGCCGGTCTCCCCGACGATGCCGGTGACCCGGCCCGGGAGGATCTCGAGGGAGACGTGCGAGAGGGCGTGAACACTTCCGCTGGCGGTGGCGTAACTGACGCTCAGGTCCTCGATCGAGAGGACGGGCTCGGTCACGGCGCGACCCCCGCGTACGGGCCGCTCTCGGCCTCGGCGGTGGGGAGCTCGGCTCCGGCGGGTAGCGGGAGGGCCGCCCCGGCTTGGGCCGTGATCCGGCGGCTGCGCGGGTCAAGCAAGTCGCGCAGTCCATCTCCCAGGAGGCTGAAGGCGAGCACCGTGACGAAGATCGCGAGACCGGGGAAGATGACGGTCCACGGCAAGCTGTTCACGCGATCGGCGTAGAAGGCGATCATCGCTCCCCATTCGACCGGGGGGCTCGTCGGGTACGGCACCCCGCCGGTGACGAACGCCACGGTCGAGAAGGTGACGATCACGGTGCCGATGTCGAGCGTGAAGTACACGATCACGGGCTCGAGGATGTTCCGTAGGACGTGGCGCAGGACGATCCGGCGCTCGGTCACCCCCGCGGCTCGCGCGGCGGCGATGTACGGTTGGTTCTTGACCGCGAGAACCTCTCCCCGCACCAAACGAACGTAGTACGGCCACCACGTGAGAAAGACGGCGAGCACGATCGGGAGCACTCCTCGACCCAGGGCCACCGTGATCGCGAGTGCGAGGATGAGGCTCGGGAACGCGAGAAAGAGGTCGGTGAGGCGCAGGATCGTCGTCGACGCGACCGCGCTCAGACTTCTCGGCCGGTCGTAGTAACCCGCCAGAATCCCCAGTCCTCCCCCGAACAGGAGGGACGCTCCGGCAATCGAGACCCCAATCCCGAGATCCGTCGGAAGGGCCGAGAGGACGTTCGAGAAGATGTCTCGTCCGAGCTCATCGGTCCCGAAGGGGTGCGGCCAGGTGGGACCCTGGCTCAGAGGGCCGGTGAAGATCGCGAGCGCCGGGTACGGCAATACGGCCGGATCCGCCCAGATCACGACCGCGGCGACCGAAAAGATGACCACGAGGACGAACCCGGCGAACGAGAGGGAGTTGGTCCTCAGGGAACGGAAGGCCGTCGCCGCGCCCCGGCCCACTCCCCGTGCGACCGATCCCATCCTCCCCGAGCGAGTGCCGCCGGGCAACCCTGGCCGATCCGAAGATGGGGGATGGGGCTCCATGCGTCCCTACCTCCACGCTACCTTCGGGTCGAGAAAGCCGTAAAGGATGTCGGCGATCAAATTCGCGACGACCGCTCCCACCGCGAAGACGATCGCCACGGCGACGGTCCCGGGGATGTTACTGCCTTGGATGGCATCGTAGGCATACAGTCCGATCCCCGGCCAGCGAAAGATCTCCTCGACCACGACCGTGCCGCTCAGTAAGCCTGCGATGGTGATGCCGAGCACCGTGGTGGTGGAGATCAGGGCCGTGCGAAGGGCGTGCTTGTACATCACGGTAAATTCGCTGAGGCCTTTCATCCGTGCGGACTTCACGTAGTCGAGCGGGAGCACCTCCAGCATCGAACTTCGGGTCATCCGGGTGATGATCCCGAAGTTCAGCACCGCGAGCACGGCCGCGGGCAGGATGAGATGGGCGAGGGCGTCCTCCGTGTACGGAAGGTTCCCTGCTAAGATGGCGTCCAGGACTGACATGTGGGTGATCTGAGGGAACGGCGGAGGACTGTTGGTGTACTCTCCCACGCTCAGCCCGAAGTACGGGGCGACGTAGAACGCCGCCACGAGCGCTCCCAAGTACGTGGGCGTCGCCCAGCCCCCGAGATAGAAGACCCGGACGAGGTGGTCGGCCCATCGACCGTTCGACTGGGCGGCGATGACCCCGAGCGGGATGCCGATCAGAACGATGAGGAGCAGCGACGCGATCACCAACTCGAGGGTGGCGGGGAAGTACTGCTCGATCTGGAGCAAGACGGAGAATCCCCCGGGAGCGGTGCCCCAGTTGCCCGCGAGGAATTCCTTGAGGTAGAGGAAGTACTGGACGACGATCGGTTGGTTGAGGCCGAACGTGGCCTGGCAGGCGTTGATCGCGCTCTGCTTGGCGTGACCCCCGAGCCAGATGATGCAGGGATCCGGGTAGGCGATCCGGATCAGGATGAATGCGATAGCCGTGACGCCGATGACGATGGGAATCAGGAACAGCGCACGCTTTCCGATGAACCAGAGCAGGTCGGAGGTGTTCCGTCCCACGACCGTCCCACTCTCCCTACTCAACCCGATACGGGTCGCGAGATCGCGTCATTCCGATCGAACAGTGTCTATTCGTACAAAAAGGTACGAGGTGACGGCGACTCCCCCACGCCTCCAAGGAGGTGCGCGAAATCGGACGACGGGACCTGAATCTCCGAGAACCCACTGCCGCTCCGATTCACCGGGGCGCGGGTCGGCCGTAGGGGCCGAGCGGCGCCTCCGGTGGCGTTATCGCCGACTCGATCCCACGGCGCTCGAGAGCCGTTCGGAACGACGACCCCGGCACGCACCGCTCCGGAGGAAGGACTCCCCATCCCTGGATATCGCCTCGAACGATGAACTCCGCACCGATGGCCCCGGCGACTCCCACGGCGTACTCGGTGGCCGTGAGACCCCAATCGGGTCGGGCCGGGAATCGCGCAACGGCGTGACGTTCCACTGCCACCCCGCCGGTCGAGCCATGGATCTCGAGGTCGCAGACCTCCGCGTCCTCGACGGTCACGCCTTCGGGAACACCGAGGAGCTTCTCTCGACGCAGAAGCGCCAGGAGGAACTCCCGCGGCCGCACCGATTGTCCTCCGACCACCAACGGGGCATCCGAGGCGAGCCCGAGCAGCGCCATGATCCGCAGGAGATCGATCCCCGGCCCTCCCTCCTTCCATTCGCAGTGCCGGAGTCCCTTGTCCCGGAGGCTCTCGGGAAGTGTCGCGGGCTCCGAGTGCAGCGTCCGATAGACTTTCACGGCCCCCACGGGGGGTGCGAAGGCGTACACCTCAGCCCCGCTCATGGGCGGATAGTCCCGGTACGCTCCGTTCTCGTAGATCACCGCAGGGAGGATCATCTCGTCAAGGAAGGTGCTCGGCGACCAAGTGAATAGAACTTCGGGCCCGTTGTGGGTCAGATCGATCCAGCCATCGCGGATGATAATGGAGTCCACTCGATCGAGATCTCGAGTGGCTTCCATGGCGAGGACATTGGAGACTCCCGGGACCTGCCCGAGACCGGGAACGGCGAGGAGATGCTCGCTGCGGTACGATTCGTCCAGCTCGAGCTGGCGCCGCGTCATGTGGAAGAGTCCCCCGAAATCGAGGTACGGGATGCGAGCGGCCCGGCAGGCGGCCATCACCTCGAGGTTGAAGGCATACTGGACGGCGTTGACACAGACCGAAGCTCCCTCCAGGAGTCGGATCAGCGCCGCTCGGTCGCGAACATCGATCTGCGCCGCCTCGACTCGGTTCCCACCCGCCCTCCTGCGCGCTCGTTCGGCGAGAGCCGGATCGAGGTCGGCCGCAAGGACCGAGTCGAACTCGACGGAATGGGCGAGGTCCCGCACGGTGCATTGCCCGGTGAGCCCGCCGCCTCCCAGGACGACGGCGCGGGTCATCGGCACCCACCCCCCGTCCTCGAGCGGGCGGTGGACGGGGTCCGGTCCTCGACCATCCTTCGCGCGGTAGGTTGCGAACTAATGGGCTTTTGCATGGGCCCGATCGATCGCGATGGACCCGGACGGGCCCGGCATTCGCGGTCCATTCCGGCGAAAGGAGGAGGGCCGTGGTCGAGGCTACACCGACTCTTCGATCTCGCCCACTTCTAGGCTACCGGCAAGTTGAGGAGCGGCGTCCGCGAATATCTCCAAGTGGCGGTCGACGTCCTTCTCGGTGTGCTGGACCGAGAGCGTCCATTGTTCGTCCGGGCCGGTCCCCGAAGGGATGAGCCCCCGGTTCAGGCACAGGTAGTAGTAGCGCATCGACCGGTCCCCGTCCACGGTCAGGAAGTCGCGCCAGTTCCGCACGGGGTGGTCGGAGAAGTAGACGGTCCCCGAAGGGCCGTCGTGCGAGACGTGAGCGGTGACGTGAGCGTCGTGGAGCACCTCGAGGTACCCCCGTGCGAGACGGTCGTTGAGCCGGGCGCTCTGGGCGAGAGCTTCGTCCGTTAGGATGTGGTCGAGCGACGCGAGGCAGACCGCCATCGCGAGCGGGTTGGAGTTGTAGGTGCCCGCGTGCGCCACCTTGCGGGGTCCGACCTCGTCGAGGATCCCCGTGCGGGCGGCCACGACCGAAAGGGGAACGCCGCACGCGATCGATTTCCCGAGCGTCATCAGATCGGGGCGGACGCCGAGCCGGGCCGCCCCGCCATGCGGATACTTGGCCCCGGTCTTGATCTCGTCAAAGATGAGCAGCGCCCCCACCTCGTCGCAGAGCTCGCGGACCCCGGGCAGGAACCCGGGTTCGGGTAGAACGAATCCCATGTTCATCGGGATCGGCTCGGTGATGATTGCCGCGAGGTCGTGGGCGTGTTCCCGGACGATCGCGCGGGTCGCGTCGAGGTCGTTGAACGGGGCTACGAGGGTTCGCTCCGTGGTCTCGGGAAGGAGGCCAGGGGAGGCCGCGGCCGACCGCGGGCGGTCCGATGGGCCGGCCACCTCCGGACGTGGTTTCACGCCGACCAGGAGCGTGTCGTGGGAACCGTGGTAGCATCCCTCGAACTTGAGGACGTACGGCCGGTGCGTGAAGGCGCGGGCGAAGCGGATCGCGTGGTGGGTGGCCTCGAGTCCGGTCGTGCTGAACCGGGCCTGAGCCATGCCAAAGCGGCGGCAGATCCGTTCCGTGACCTCGGGAGTCCTCTCCCACTCGTAGCCGTAGATGGTTCCGGCGTCGATCTGCCGCCGCATCGCCTCGACCACTTGGGGATGGGCGTGGCCGCTCTGCAAGGACCCGAATGCCATGTTGAAATCGAGGTAGGCATTGCCATCGGCATCCCAGAGTGTGACCCCCTGGGCCCGACGAACGTAGAAGGGGTACGGGTCCGCGAACCGGTAGTTCGAGTGGACGCCCAGCGGGGTCCATTTCCGCGCCTGTTCCCAGAGCGCGGCGGATCGAGGAGTCCGGCGACGATACTCGTCGTATGCGGCTTCCCCTCTAGGATCCATCGTCCCATCTCCGGATGCTCGGCGCGTAAAGGCGTGAGATTGAGGTCGGGGGCTTACAAAAGGATTGATGTGAGCCGAACCGGGCGCCACGGACCTTCTCCCGGAGGTCGATCCATCTCGTTCGCGTCGCCTCGGGAGATCGCGAGGTCGCTTGGATCCCTAAGGGAAAGCCGCGGGAGGGGTTCGAACCCTCGACCTGCTCCTTACCAAGGAGCCGCTCTGCCAGCTGAGCCACCGCGGCACTGTCCCGAGCCGAGCGATATCAGTTCTTCCGCTTTCCGCCTGCCCCGGGTCTTTGCGAGGCCCCTTCGCTCCATGGGAATCCCTTCGAGATCGTCGCCCAATCCAGGCGGGCCCCGGTCCGGAACGGTTGCTTCGCTAGGAAGGCCTGCATGCCGGCCTTCTGGTCGGGGGTCCCGAAGAGGTGGGCCCAAAGATCGAGCTCGTAGGCGAGACCCTCCTCGATTCCCGGGTCGATCGAGCGAAGGAGGGCGAATTTCGCCGCGGCGAGCGCGACCGGGGGCTTTTCCGCGAGTTCCCCCGCGAGCGCGAGGGCCGTGGAGAGGAGGTCCGCACGAGGTACGACCTGGTCGACCAGCCCCAGCGCGTGGGCTTCCTTCGCGGAGACCGATCGGCCCGTCATGATCCACCGTCGGGCCGCCGCGAGACCGATGCGGCGGGGGAGACGCCGGGTCCCGCCCCACCCGGGCATTACCCCGAGGTTGATCTCCGGCTGCCCGAAGGAGGCATCGTCGCTCGCGATGATGAAATCGCAGGCGAGCGCGATCTCGCAACCCCCACCGAGACATACCCCGTTCACGGCGGCGATCACCGGAAGCGGGAGCCGCTCGATCCGTCGGGTGGTTCCCTGCCCGCGCTCGCCATGGTCGTGCGCCTCAGTCGGACCCATCGGAGCCATCTCGCGGATGTTCGCGCCGGCCGCAAATGCCCGATCGGACGCGCTGGCGAGCACCACCGCACGGACCTCGGGGTCGGCTTCCGCTTCGTCCAACCGGCGGACGAGGGCGTCGAGCACCTCGCGGCCGAGCACGTTGACGGGAGGGTGGTCGATCATCACTACGGCGATCGGGCCCTGGCGTTCGTAGCGAATGGGCCCGTCGGACGATGGGTCCGTCACATCCGGTGGAGCGGCGAGCCATAATTAACGGTCGCCGGCCCGATGCGACAACCCTTTTCGGACCGGCACGTTCGCCCGCCGTGCGCGGGTCCGTGTCGGGGAGCTGGCAGGGGATGGGGGGGACCTGAACGATGCCCCGGGAAGCCGTCTCGACATGGTTTGGCGCTTTCCTGCTCGAGGATGGGAAGATTGTCCGGTCGTATCCCTGTCCCAAGGATGCGGCCGCGATCCACGAACGGATCGCGCTCCGCCGAGCCGGAGACCTCACCCCGGAGGACGCGCATCTGGTGCGGGAAGCGGCGGGCGCCGACGTGGGAACGCGCGACCGGCGCCTCGCCGAGCGAGGTCTGCGGCTCGACCTTCGACTTCGCGGTTCGGTGGATCCCACGACCGTCGGCTTCGACCCTCGCCTACTGCGGGATCCCCTCTTGGAGGAGGCCGATCGAGCGCTGCACGCGGGCTGGGACCCTTCAATCCACGTCCAGGAGGCCGTGCGCGCGATGACCGACCTCGATCACATCCGCAACCTCCTAGGCGAGCGCATCGGCAGCTGGAGCTCGCGCGACGCTCCCGAGACCGATCCCGGCGATCACGCGGCCGCCGCACGGCTGCTTCTCGAGGACGGCACTCCGGCCTCCGGACTCTCCCCACCGGATCCGAGCCTCGCCCGAGCTCGCCGACGGCTCGCCGAGACGTACCGGTCCATCGAGTCGGTGCGCTCGGATCTGGACAAGGCGGTCGAAGAAACGGTTCCCAAGCAGTGTCCGAATCTTTCAGCGCTGCTGGGTCCGGCGCTCGCCGCCCGCATGCTCGCTCAGGCCGGGGGCCTCGATCGCATGAGTCGGATGCCGGCGAGCACGATCCAGGTACTCGGAGCGGAGCGGGCGTTCTTCGAGCACCTGCGCGGACGGGCACCTCCGCCTCGGCACGGCCTCTTGTTCCTGCACCCGCGGATCCAGTCGGCCGGCCGGACCGAACGCGGCCGCCTTGCCCGCGCCCTCGCCGGGAAGACCGCGATCGCGGCCCGGCTCGACCGCAACGGCGCCCCGCTCGACCCCGATCTCGCACGCCAGTTCGAGAATCGGGCGACCGTGATTCGCGCGAACCCCCGCAGGCGCGGGGCTCCGAGATCACGCACGCCACTTCACCGAGCAACCCAGCACCGGTAGCTCCGCGGGTGCCACGGGCTTGCCGGCAAGGGCGGCGTCCAGCGCCGCCTCCAGGTACGGGTGGTGGACCGCTTCGGGATGTTCGTGATTGTCGTCGATGCGGCCCTGGAAGATGAGGCGGCGCTCGCGGTCGAAGAGCATGGCGTGCGGGGTCACGAGCGCGCCGTAGGCGTGGGCGATCTCCTGGGACTCGTCCCGCAGGTACGGGAACGGGTAGGCATGCTCCTGGGCCCGGCGCGCCATCATCTCCATTCGGTCGTCGGGGTACGCGACCGCGTCGTTCGCATTGATCAGGACGATCCCGACGCCGCGGGGGCCGTACTTCTCTCCGATCTCGACCATCCGACCCTCCCAGGCCCGGACGTACGGACAATGGTTGCACCACCAGACCACGAGCAAGAGCCGGTCCTTCGCGAACTCATCGATCCGATGCACCCGCCCGTCCGTTCCGCGGAGTGCGAATGCCGGGGCGACGTCGCCGGGATGGAGCTTGAACTCGGAAAGCTCGGCCACGGGTTGCCTAGAGAGCCCGACCTCTTAGCGGTTGAGCGTCGGGGATATCCCCCTCTCCGCGCTTTCCCCGGCGGACGAGTGGATGGACGAGGAAGACGGGTCCCCGATCGATGCGGAGGAGAACGAGCGACGGGACGAAGCGGCCTTGCGCCGGGCGAGCGTCGCGTGGAGAGCCGCAACCGTAGCCACGCGATCCCTCTCGATCGGAATCGGAGTCCCCGCCACGACCGCCTGGGTGGACGATGCCCGGCGCCGCGGGATCCCGATCGTCCGGCGTCGCACCGGCGGCACCGGAGTCCTGCACCTCGCCGGGGACCTCGTCTGGTCGATCGTCCTTCCCCGGGAGGATCCCCGCGTGGGCCGGGACTACGCGCACGCGTACGCTCGGCTCGGCGCCGGCGCGACCCGATTCCTCACCGAACTCGGATTGGAAGCAAGGTGGACAGCCGCTCCGTCTCTTTCGAGATCCTGCTGCACGCTCGGAGAGCGAGGGTGCGTGCTCACGGCGAAGGATCGCGTGGTGGGAGGGGCGGCCCAGCACCTCACGCGAACGGCCCTTCTGCATCACGGTACAATCTCCGTGACGGTCGATCGACCTCTGGTGCGCTCGCTGTTCGACCTGAGGAGCCCGTCGGACGCGGACCGGCTGGCGGGCATCGCGGAACTGGGAGTCGGGCTCTCGGGAGCGCGGCTCGCCGCTCGGCTCTCGGAGTCGCTCCGGGCGGAGTTCGCCTAACGGGGCGGCTCCGTTCCCGGGGCGGAGGCTCCGGGGGGTCGCGCCTTCCAGAGCGGATCGGCCTCGCGCTCGGCGTCGCGTCGGATCTCCTCCCACGAGGCGCGGGTGAGGGTCCGGCCCCGGACGACACACTCGCCGTCCACGTAGACCGAATCGATCGCTCCTTCCTCTGCCGAGTAGGCGAGGTGCGAGACGATCGCCTCCGGCCGAGCGGGAACGAGCGTCGGATGGTCGAGGCGGAAGAGCGAGAAGTCGGCCCGCTTGCCGACCTCGAGCGAGCCGAGGTCCTGGCTCCGCCCGAGAAGGTGGGCCCCTTCGATCGTTGCCATGTCCAGAAGGGTCTGGGCGGGTAGCGCGCCCGGGTCCCATCGGTGATGCTTCTGGAGGAGGCCCGCGACGTGCATCTCGCGCAGCATCGAGAGGGAGTTGTTGCTGGCGACCGAATCGGTGCCGATCCCGACCCGAACCCCGGCGCCTTGGAGCTCGACGACGGGGCAGACCCCACCCACCGCGAGCTTCAGGTTCGAGCTCGGGCAGTGGGCCACGCCCACGCCGCGCGTCCCCAGGATCTCGATCTCCCGCCGGGTCAGCCAGACCCCGTGAGCCCCGATCATGCGCGGGCCGAGGAACCCGATCTCGTCGAGCCACATCACGGGCCGTTTGCCCGTCTTCGCCTCGTGCTCGTGGACCTCGCGGCGCGTTTCGGAGAGGTGGAAGTGACAGAGCGTCCGCGTCTCCTCCGCGAGCGCGCGGGCGCCGAGCCACGTCTCCTTCGAGCAGACGTACACCCCCTGCGGTGCGGCGAGCGGCGTGACCCGGGGATGATCCTTCCATCGGCCGATGAACGCTCGGGCGTTGTCGAGCGGTCGGCCTTTCTGGGTGGTCAGTTCCGGGTCGAGGACCGCCCAGCCCAGGAACCCGCGGATGCCGAGGCGATCGACGGCGCGCGCGACCGCGTCCTCGTGATAGTACAGATCGAGGAAGGAGGTCGTCCCGCCGAGGAGCATCTCGGCGATCCCCGCGGCAGCCCCGACCTCGACGTCCTTCTCGACCCGGCGCGCGTCGACCGCGAACAGGGTCTCTAGGAACCCGGAGAGATCGCGCTCGTCCGCGATCCCGCGCAACAGCGACATCGCGACGTGCCCGTGCGTGTTGACGAACCCCGGTACCGCGGCGAACGCCGTCGCATCGACGACCTCGGCGCCCGTCCGCAAGGCGTCGGGGCCGACATGGGTGAAGCGGCCGCCTTCGATGCGAAGATCTCCGCGCACGACCCGGCGCCGGGCGTCCTGCGTGACGAGGAGCGCCCCGGTGAGCACGACCGGTCCGGTCTTCGCCCCGTCGCTCACGACCGGGCTACGGGGCTCGGGGTAAAAGGGGTTCGGAAGGGGCCGTGCTCGCGGCGGCATCGAGCGAGACTTCGGGAAGGTCCCGCATGCCCTCCCGGCTGGTACGCTCGAAGCCCCCCAGACCTCGCATCAGGCTCAGGACCCAAGGCCGCGTGAAGACGATCACGATCGGCACGACGGACGTGGCGGCGAGGATCACGACGACCCAGAACCCCGAGACCCAGCTCGCGCTCGGCATCCCGAGAATCGTTGCGGTCGTGTTCGGGATGAGCACGACCGCCCCGATGAGCGCGATCACGAGCGCGAGGTAGGCGATCCCGAGCATGCGGATATTGGAGGTGTTGGCGAGCGCGCTGATCTGGTTGGATATCCTTCCGAGCTCCACCGCCGATTCGGAGATCCGGTTCCCGTCCTGGCTGGTCCGCAGCAGAATGACGTCCCGGAGTACGCTCTGGATCTCCGTGCACAGCGCCTCCTGGCGCGCCGCCTCGCTACGGATCTCCGGGAGGACCGGGCCGATCTCGGGGAACGCGGAGCCGAGCGACTCTCCGAGCTGGCTGACGAGCGAGACGAGTCGGATGACCCGACGCCGCGCTTCCGCCACCTCGCGGGAGGTCGCCTCCATCTCCGCGATCGGGATCGACGCCGCCGAGGTGGGCCACGAGGCGAGCCGCTCGTCCAGCCCCACGAGGTGTTCGGTGTAGTTGGCCCAAGCGTACTCGACGAGATCGACCAGGAGCGCCGTCGATCCGGAGAGCTGCGAAGTGGTCGAGCGCACGCTCCGCGGAACGGTGCCTCCGAGCGGCAGCACTTCGCTGCCGGCGAGCCATAGTCCCTGCCACTGGAGTGCCCCGCGCGGCCCGAAGATCCCGAGCGCGATCAGGGTCCCGTTCGGGCCTCGCGTGACGACCGTTCGAGGCACCCCCGGCCCACCGGGATGGATCGTGCGAAGGGCCTCCGCGACCGTCGTCACCGGGGCCATCCGCCAGCGCCTCCTACTAGATGTCGAGGTTCGTGACCTCGACCGCGTGCTCCTGGATGTACAGGCGTCGGGGTTCGACCTCTTCCCCCATCAGGATCTTGCATAGATCGTTCGCTTTCTGGGCATCCTCGATCGTGACGCGCAGGAGCGAACGCGCGCCGCGCTGCATCGTCGTCTCGCGCAGCTGGTCCGCGTTCATCTCGCCGAGTCCTTTGTAACGCTGGATCGTGACGCCCTTCGGGCCTCCCATCGATTTCGCTTCGCGGTCGCGCTCCTCGTCGGAGTAGGCCCAAGCGACCTTCGAGCCCTTCTGGAGCCGGTAGAGCGGCGCTTGGGCGATGTAGACGTGTCCTTCATTGATCAAGTCGGGCATCTTGCGGTAGAACAGCGTCAGGAGCAGCGTGCGGATGTGCGATCCGTCCACATCGGCATCCGTCATCAGGATGATCTTGTGGTACCGCAGCTTGGAGAGGTCCTCTTCGTCCCCGATGCCGATCCCGATGGCGGTGATCAGGGACCGGATCGCGTCGTTCTGGAGCATCTTATCGAGCCGCGCCTTCTCGACGTTCAGGATCTTGCCTCGCAGGGGGAGGATCGCCTGGAACTCCCGGTCCCGGCCCTGCTTTGCGGTCCCCCCGGCGCTGTCGCCCTCTACCAGGAACAGCTCGCACTCGGTCGGGTCACGCGAGTGGCAGTCGGCGAGCTTCCCCGGGAGTCCCCCCCCCTCCAGGAGTCCCTTGCGGCGCGTCAATTCCCGCGCTTTGCGCGCCGCCTCGCGTGCCTGGGCGGCCTGCACGGCTTTGGAGATCAGCGCTTGTCCGACCGCGGGGTGCTCCTCGAGGTACTCGGCGAGCTTGTCGTTGACCGCGCTCTCGACCTGGCCCTTGACCTCGGAATTCCCGAGCCGGGCCTTGGTCTGGCCCTCGAACTGGGGTTCGAGCACCTTGATCGAAAGGACGCAGGCCAGCCCCTCCCGGACGTCCTCGCCCGAGAGACTCTCCTTGTCGCCCTTGATGAACCCGCGGGCGCGGGCGTGCTCGTTGAGGGTGCGCGTGAGCGCGGCCCGGAGACCGATGACGTGGGTCCCGCCGTCGACCGTGTTGATGTCGTTGACGAAGGCGAGCGTCGTCTCGTTGTACCCGTCGTTGTACTGGAGTGCGACCTCGATCTCCGTCGTGTCGCGCTTCGCGTGCAGGTAGATGGGGGGTTTGAACAACGGATTGGTCGAGGTGTTGAGGTCCTCGACGAACTCGATCAATCCTCCCGCGTGATGGAACGTGACCTGGGTCGCGTCCCGCTCGTCGGCGAAATAGATCGTGACGGCCGGGTTCAGGAACGACAGCTCCTTGAGTCGCCGCTCGACAACATCGCGGTCGAAGATGAGCGTCTCGAAAATCTCCCGATCCGGCTTGAACCGCTGCTCGGTGCCGGTTCCGTCGGCCTTCCCGATGACCTCGAGGGGAGCGACCGGGGCGCCGCGCTCGTACCGTTGGAAGTACTCCTTCCCGTCCCGTCGGACCCGGACCTCGAACCATTCGCTCAGTGCGTTGACGACGTGTAGGCCGACTCCGTGCAGGCCCCCGGAGACCTTGTAGGCGGCTCGATCGAACTTCGAGCCGGCGTGCAGGACCGTCATCACGATCTCAAGCGCGGGGCGCTTGTACTTGGGATGGATCTCGACCGGTATCCCGCGTCCGTTGTCACGGACGGTGCACGTCCCGTCCTTGTGCAGCGTTACCCAGATCTCGGTACAGGCACCGGCAAGTACCTCGTCGATCGAGTTGGCCACGACCTCGTTGATCAGGTGGTGCAGCCCGCGGGTGTCGGTCGAGCCGACGTACATGCCCGGGCGCCGACGGACCGCGGAAAGTCCCTCCAGAACCTGGATGGAACTCGCATCGTATGCAGGGGTGGAAACCGACTCCGGAGGCATGGCGGAAGCGACGGAACTACCCGTCATTTCTACCGAGCCGGGCGCGCATTATAAGCGTATGTCCTCGGCGGAAAATCGACTCTCCGGACCCCCTCGGTCCGGCGCGTGTGGGAAGGCCGGCGAACCCTACCATCCGGGGACCTCCCGGGGCCCTTGCGGTCGGCAATCGCCGATGCCGAGTTCGCCATGATAAAGACCCAAATAGCCCCCGCTCGTGAGCGCCTCGATGGCCGATGTTGAGGAGGCCCCTCCACCGATGACCGCCCCCAAGGCGGCTGCGCCGGAGGCGAACGACGATTGGGCCACCCGCTACAAGTACCTCCTCGCCGATTTCGAGAACTATCGACGGCGGACCGAGCGCGAGCGGGAGACGATTGCGCGGCAGACCCGCGCGTCGGTGCTGCTCGATCTCATCCCGCTGTACGAGGCCGTCCAGGGTGCGGGCGTCGCGCTCGCGGTAGGTCACTCGGCCGATGACGTTCGGCGCGGACTCGACCTGCTCGATCGGGAGTGGCAACGCCTGATCCTGCGAGAAGGCGTCGAACCGGTCGCCCGGATCGGTGCTCCGTTCCGCGCTGATGAGGCCGAGGCCGTGGCCGAAGCCCCTCCGACCGGAGACCAGACCGAAGGCACGGTCGTCGAGATCGTCCAGCAGGGGTACCGGTTTCCCGGGGGCCTGTTGCGACCTGCGAAGGTGGTCGTCGCCCGCGGCCCCCGCCAACCCGAGCCCGATCCGGCGGCCGCTGCACCCGAGTTGCCCGACTCCCCGGAGCGCGCCCCATGAGCGAGCGGTCCTCGGAGATCTCCGGTCTGTATCGACGCACGATCGAAGAGCGGCGAGAGCTCGTTCGCGAGTGGGCCGGGCTGACGGAGGCCGAGGTTCGCTCGTACGAGTTCCCGCCCGGGATCGATCCCGCAACGATCGACCGGATGATCGAGAACGTGATCGGGGTGTTCCCGATCCCCCTCGGGGTGGCCACGAACTTCCGCGTCAACGGTCGCGATCGCCTCATTCCGATGGCGATCGAAGAGCCGAGTGTGGTCGCAGCCGCATCGAACGCGGCGAAAGTCACGCGGGCCACGGGTGGTTTTTCGGCAAGCGCGACCGCTCCCGTGATGATCGGGCAGGTCCAGATCCTGGACGTCCCCGATCCGGCGGCGGCGCGGCTGCGGATCCTCGATGAGCGCGATCGCCTCCTCGAGGCTGCGAACGCGAAGGATCCCGTGCTCGTGAAGTTCGGCGGCGGCGCCCGCGACCTCGAGGTCCGCCTGCTGCAGACTCCCCGAGGATCGATGTTGATCGTTCACCTGTTGGTGGACGCGCGCGATGCCGGCGGGATGAACGCGGTCAACACCATGTGCGAAGCGCTTGCGCCCGAGCTCGCGCGTCTCGCCGGGGGCCGCAGCGTGCTCCGCATCATCTCCAACCTCGCCGTTCACCGGCTCGCCCGCGCCCGAGCGACCTTCCGGGTCGACCTGCTCGCCACCGACCGGGCGACCGGCCCGGAGGTCGTCGAGGCGATCCTGGACGCGTACGCGCTCGCCGTCGCGGACCCCTACCGCTGCGCGACGCACAACAAGGGGATCATGAACGGTATCTCGAGCGTGGTCATCGCGACCGGCAACGACTACCGCGCGATCGAGAGCGGCGCGCACACCTACGCGGCGTGGTCCGCCGAGCCAGGCGCTGTCGTCCGGCCCTTGACCACCTACGAGAAGGACGCCGACGGCAATCTGGTCGGATCCATCGAGCTCCCCACGGCCCTCGGGCTCATTGGCGGCGCGACGGCGGTCCATCCGACGGCGAAGGCGAACGTCAAGCTCCTCGGTGTGAAGACCGCTCGGGAGCTCGCCGAGATCGTCGCCGCGGTCGGCCTCGCGCAGAACTTCGCGGCGCTCCGCGCCCTCGCGACCGAGGGGATCCAGCGGGGTCACATGGAGCTCCATGCCCGCAATCTGGCGACCAGCGCCGGCGCGCGCCCCGATGAGGTCGACCGCGTCGTCGCGCGCTTGGTTCAGGAACACGCCATCCGCTTCGATCGGGCGAAAGAGGTCATCGAGGAGCTGCGAGCATCGGGTCCCCGATGAACGTCGGGGTCCTCGCCCTGCAAGGGGATGTCCCCGAACACTTTCGCGCCTTGCGACGGATCGTTCCGGAGCGGCGCATCATTTGGGTGCGACGCCCGGAGGACCTCGTTGGTCTCGACGCCCTCTTCCTTCCCGGAGGGGAGTCCACCACGATCGCCGACCTCCTCGCGAGGACGGGACTCTGGGGCCCGATGAAAGAACGCATCGAAGGCGGCCTGGCGATCCTCGCGACGTGCGCCGGTCTCATCGTGCTCGCGCGCGACTTGGAGCCGAGCCCCGGCGGCCGTGACCCGCTCACCTTCGCGTTGCTCGACATCCGCGTCCGACGCAACGACTACGGGCGGCAGCGCGAATCGTTCGAAGGTTCGGTGCGGGTGGAGGCCCTCGAGGGACCGCCGTTTCCGGGCGTGTTCATCCGGGCGCCGCGGATCCTATCGGTCGGGCCGGCGGCACGGGCGATCGCCTGGAGGGCCGAGGAGGTTGTCGGGGTGCGCCAGGGCTCGATCTGGGGGTTCACCTTCCACCCGGAGCTCACCAGCGACCTGCGTCTTCACCGCGCCTTCCTGAGGTCGGTCTCGCCGGGCTCTCCCTGAACGCCGCTTCTATCGGAACGGAAAGGCGAGGTACCGCACGATCGGGAGGAGCGCGACGCCCTAGCGCACCGGGGCCGATGCATTCCTCCACCGACGACGAAGATGAGCACGGGCGCGAGCGGCCCGGCCGATATGGCTCCAGGGGCGCCGGCCTCCGCTGGTCGAGCCGCGGGTCCCGAACCGGGCGGACACGGTCTCGCGGTCGCTCAGTGGTAGGTATCGAACCGGTACGGGTCGAGGGGCAGTTCGCCAATCGCCATGAGAAACTCTGGCGGGGTGAGCAGGGGCTTCGGGTAGAGCGCGCTATCGTCGAGCGCAATCCGAGGACATGCCGTGTTCACGTACGCCTCGACGTTGCGTCCCTCCAGATCCCGGGGATCGATGCGGGCGAAGGATAGGATCTCGGCCTGGCGCCCGCGCGAACGCGCGCGCTCCTGGAGCGCGAGGGCGGTCGCCGTTCGGTTCTGTCCGGCAAAGGTGGAGACGAGGATGCCCCAGCGGTCGACGTTGCGCACGGAGGCGACCAAGAGCTGACGGCGCCGCACGAGCGCCCCGCGATCGATGGGGCTCTCGATCGTGTTCTGCAACGGATCGAGCGACCAGACGGGTCGGTCGACCGCGAACGCGAGGCCGATCGGATGGAACCGGCCGGTCCCGAGGAACAGGAAGGCGTCGACCTCCGCCGCGGTGGCCTCGGCGCCCGTGTAGTTGCACCCGAGCGCCTGGGCGGCGTACGCCAGTCGACGATCTCCCTGCCCCACACGGACCACGTACCCTCGCGCGGTGAGCGCCTCCGAGAGCGGCTCCACGAGATCGAGGTGCTGCACAGAGGCCACGATGCCGAGCCGCCGGGGGATCCCGGCCGCCTCGAGCGTCCGGACTAGCCGTTCGGGGTCTCCTGCGGGCTCCCGCATCTCGACGAAGTAGGTGGGCATGGGAAGCGCGACGTTCGGGATCGGAGCGTGCCCGAGCACGACGGAGACGTCCGCGTTCGGCACCTCATCTCGGGACGGAACGTCACATGCACCGAAGCAGGCCCGACCCGCGAGCACCACCGGGATCCCGGTCTCCTCCCGGATCTTCTCGGCAAGATCGGCCGCGTTGCGCACGAGGCCCGCCGGCACCTGCAGGGCGATGCGGCGGGGACGATCCTCGCGGAGCGCGTCGAAGAGCCCGGGGCCGAGCGTAGGGAACCGGCGCACGCGTGTGGAGGCGTTCGGTGGCGCCTCGGCCGTCATGGTCCCACCCGCTCGAGAAGGCGGCCCACGGCGGCCCGATTGTCCGCGTAGTGCAGGCGCTCCACGGCCTCTTCCGGGGTCACCCAAGCATACAGGTCGTGTTCCTCGCTCAAGCGAGGGGTCCATGCCGGGTCGACCTCGACCCCGAAGGCGTGGAGCCTCCACGTCCCTCCCTCCGGGCCTTCGAACGTCACATGCCAATCCAGAGCGAACAGGCGTTTGGGGGTCTCGAGCCCCGTCTCCTCCCGCAGCTCGCGGCGGATCGTCGCTTCCCAATCGGAGTCGGCCGCGTCGACCTTGCCGCTGATCGGCACCCAGATCGATTCGCGCGCGGGCGGACGCCGCAGGATCATGACGCGCATGGGCAGACGGGAAAAGAGGTACCCCTCGACGCACTCCTGCTGGATCGAACCGCTCGGCGTCGTCACCCGCTCCCCCGGCGCGCGAGGAGGGCCAGGATCGCTTCGGCGGGCTGGCCGTGGGCCCGGAACAACGCTTCGGCTGCCTCCTCCCGCGAGACCCCCGCTTGCTCCATGACGAGTTGGACGTCCTCCTCCGGAGGGCCGACGGCCGGCACCGCGGCCGCTCCCGTCGAGGACGCCGTTCCTCGGGGCCGAATCTCGGGGTGGCCTGCGACCTGGTAGGTCCGGACCCCCTTCACCGTCAGGACGGTGACCTCGGGGGCTCGGAAGACGTGCTCCTTGGTCTTCGTCCGCACGACGACCTCCTCGACCCCGTCGATGGTCTCGGTGGTCATGCCGAGGCGGCGCATCATGGCCTGCATATCGCGTTCGCTGCGGGGTCCGCCGGGCATCATCGAGTCAATCCTCTCGGTCGCTGGTGGCCCGACGGATGCGGGCCTCGAGCTCGGGCGTAGCCGGTTCCGAGTCCGCCGGCATGCCACGCCGTTGCGTGCGCCGTTGGCGACGTTGCGACTCCCGCGTGCGCTGGACCTGCTCCGTGAGCTCGTCCATGAGGGCCGCGATCCCGGCCAGGAAGTTCCAGCCGGTGTGGGAGGCGTAGAAGATTCCGCGGTCGGTGTGCAATCGCGCCTCGACGGTCGCGTCGGCCGTGCGGTGCGTGGCGTGGGGCTCGAAGTGCAGGCTCAATAGGGACGGCTTGACGTGGCGGGAGATTCGGCGGAGCCCCGCGGCGACCAACCGGTCGATCTCGGTCAGCGTGGTGGGGTCGCTCGAACCGCGCAAGCCCGTGATCTGGACGTAGACGTCCCCCAGCCGGTCGCCCTGCGCGCTCGCGCTGCCGACGGCGAGCCCGAGGAGGTCGGTCTGAGCCACGACCGCGGTCGGTCCGGTTGGGTCGACGACGAAGACGCTCGATACGTTCTCCCGGGTCATCCGCCGCGCGGCCTCGACAGCGGAGGTCCCCGCGGGGACCGTGACGGCCGGACTGTGCATGATCGTTCCGATCTCGACGTCGTAGACCGAGCCGCCTTTCTCGGCGTCGCGCTTTCCTCCGACCGTCGGGCGCCATAGGACGCGCGCGAGATCGGAGACGCCGACGGCTCCGACAAGGTGACCCTTCCGGTCGAGCACGGGGAGCGGATGCTCTTCGAGGAGGCGGATCTGGGCGAGGAGTTGGCGGATCGGGTCGCTCTCGTGGAAGGGGTGCCCGATCGAGCGGGAGATCTCGTCGACCCGATGATCGGGGATCTGGCGAAGGTCGGGAAACGCGCGGACGAGGTTCGTCCGGCTGACGACACCTAAGAGCTCTCCGCGGCGGCCGACGACGGGGGCCGCCCGCAGGCCCGTGGCGAGGAGCTGCTCGGCGAGTTCGGGATAGGGCGTGGCAGGGGTGACGAGCGGCGGGATCAGCAGGAGATGTTCGACCTTCGTCGAGAAGGAGAGGTTGGCGCGTCGAGCGATCGACTCGAACGTGATCATCCCGATCAGCTTCGACCCTCGAAGCACGGGCATTTCGTGGAAGGCTCCGGTGCTCATCTTGCCTAGGGCGTGGGAGAGGAGTGCGTCGTGGGCGACGGTCACGGGGTCCTTCGCCATGAGCGTCCCGGCGGTGGGCCATGCAGCGGACATCGACGCCTCAACTGCAGGCGATGGTCATATGGCTGGCGGGAGGGGCCGGGGTTTGTGGGTGGCCTTCAACCGACGTCCCGAGCCATCTGGTAGCCGTTCTCGCCGTCGGAATAGTAGCCGCGCAGCAGATCGACCACTGAGAATCGGAATCGGGCGTAGAACCGGATCGCGGTCGCATTGCTGACCCGCACCTCGAGGGTGACCCGCCGCAGCTGCTTCTCTCGGCAGTGCACGAGGAACTCGTTCATGAGGAGTGTTCCCAGGCCCCGGCCCCGGTGATCGCGATCGACCGCGAACATCAGGACGCGTCCTTCGCCTTCCACCTGGTGGACCCCGAGCAGGAAGGCGATGGGGACATCGCTCGGATCGGTGGCGACGAGGAATCCTTCGGGCCAGTTCGCGCTCAGCGACGGGTAGAGCGCCGGGTCGTAGTGTTCGCGGAGCGCGTCCGCCACGATCGGAGTGATGTACGGCACATCGCTCACTCGGAACCCACGCAGGGTCGCAGAGGATCGCGGGGTGCCGTCGCCGGTCCGTTCGCGTGTCGCGGAGGCGGGCTCAGCGATACATCTCACCCGGCCCGACGGTCTCCCCTGCTCGGGGGGTCTGGGATGCCGTCTGCTGTTCGTCGAGATGGTGACGGACTTCCGCCTCGATCTCCTTCGCCTTCTGCCGGAGCGGGCGGGTGTTCAACACCATGAGCGGGACGAGGGGGTTGACCGCCTCGATCACCTTGGCCGCCGCGCGGGCATCCGGATAATCCTTGTGTGCCTGCGCGATCACGCACAGCACCGGCAAGGGCCGGCCGAGCGCGTTCAGGAGGAGCCCGCCCGCGAACCCGGTCACGACTCCGCTCGCCGTGGTGAAATGGTACTTGCTGAGGAGCGGCGCTGCGGCCCGGTTGGCCATCGCGACGACCCGGGCGTCGCCCTTGTCGTCCTTGTCGATCGGCTGGCCCTCGACCGCGATCACGAGCTCGATCCCCTTCGCTTCGGACCAGTCCAAGAGCGCGCGGCCGAGGCGCGAGAGCAGCCCGGCCGGGGGTTGGATGTCGGAGATCGCGACCACGAGCTGCTGGCAAGAGCGATCGGGGCCGCAGACGAGCTTACTCGCGTAGAACCGGATCGGGGCGTTCACAACCCCCTCGTCCATGACCACGGTGGGTGGGAACTCTTCGCCGACCATGTAGGCAACCTGGGTCATGTCGAGGGTATGGACAAGATACGAGGCGGCCACGGAGCCGACCAAGCCGTGCGTGGGGAACCCCACGACCATCATCGCCCCCCGCAGCGAGTCGCCGCGCGTATCGACCACCTCGAGATCCACGTTTGCCTCCCTCGAATGGCTGGGCGCGTTCGACCGACTCATGAGAGACGACCGCGCTTATGCGGTTTCGCTCCCCACCGAGAGACCCCGGGCCCCGCCCTCGGGCCCGCTCGGCGCCGGCGGAGCTCCCCGGAGCCATTAAGCGGCGGTTCGCATCGGAGCGCGTCGAGAGGAGCGCATGAAGGTCCTCATCACCGGGATCGA
>Ga0307373_10000247_pt1 | contig 100664 bp, 87 predicted proteins | sample OX2MG_FD_202534 | JGI IMG/M metagenome (GOLD analysis project Ga0307373, IMG submission 202534) | Soil microbial communities from Risofladan, Vaasa, Finland - OX-2 | ecosystem: Environmental > Terrestrial > Soil > Coastal area > Acid sulfate soil | place: Finland: Risofladan, Vaasa | collected... | reverse complement strand
TTCCGCAGCCCGCGCTGGGAGGAGATTCTGACCGGTCTGGTCGAGGTCAAGCGCGAGTATCCGCAGCTCTCCTTCATGATGCAGGTCGATGTTGACGCCTCGTGCTACGCCAACGTCGCCGAGGGCGAGACCGAAGGCGCCAAGCATCGCCGCAGCCGCCGCTTCGTCGAACTGGCGGCGCGGGCGGGATGCTACTCGGCGTTCGTCGGGATCGAATCGCTCAACCCCGAGAATCTCAACTACGCCACCAAGTATCAGAATACCGACGACCGGCAGCATCGCATGTCGTTCGAGCAGGCCCGCGCCCGGGTGCTGGAAAAGTACCGGCGGGTGGTCAACAACTGGCACAAGTGGGGCGTCTCGGTGCATGCCGGCTACATGCTCGGCTTTCCGTTCGACGGCAAGGATTGCGGGCGCGTCGCGGCCGAGACCCTCAAGAAGATCGGCTTCGACATCGTTTCGTTCTTCATCATGACGCCGCTGCCCGGCACCGAGGACCAGATTCTGCAGGCCAAGGAAGGAAACATTTTCGACTGGGATTTCAACAATCTCGACTCCCAGCACGTGACGCTCAAGCATCCCAAGCTCGACGCGAGCTCCTGGATGGAAGCCTATCGGGAGGCGTTCACCGGCTTCTATACGCTGCGGCGCGCCATCAAGGCCATCTTCACGGTGATGGGCGGACACAACCTGAGCGCCGAAGCCCGCCGCTCGGTGCTGCGCCAGTTTCTGTATTACTTCTTCAGCTACCGTCAGGGACGCCATCCGATGGTCGGCGGCATCTGGCAGATTCGCCGCCGCGACGTGCGGCGCAACGTGATCACCGACGACGAAGCGCGTCGCTACTACCTGGCCGGCGGATTACGCTTCGACGCCATCCTGCGCGGCGACGACGACGGCTTCGCCGGCGCGCCGGCGTAACTGCCAGCCGCGGCGGCACAGGCCTCCCGCGCCGGGTCATCCTTAAGCGTCGGGCTTAGTGCTATGATCGCAGCCAGCGTACAGCTCCCGGCGCTCGCCCGAGCGCCGGGCATCGACGCGTAACCACAGTGCTCAGCGACGCACAAATCGATACCCTGGCGAACCATCTGATCGAAGGGCTGATCAGCCGCGGTGCGATCAATCCGAAGGCCGACGTCAAGGCGCTGGTCGCGTGCGTGATCGAAATGATGGCGGCGAACTTCGAGACCGAGGCCAAGATCGAGGACGAGGCTGAGCAGATGGCGGCGGAGCAGGCGCGGCTCAACCGCGGGCTCGACGCCGATCGGCTGCGCAGCATGATCAAACAACGCCTGGCCGACAAGAAGGGCTTCACCCTGTAGCCCGGAGGCGGGTGTGGGGGCGGTCAGAGACTGGCGATGAGACTTAGCGAGCCGCGTATCCTCTACCTCGCGCGGGAGTCGCTCAACCGGCTTCGCGATGAGGGGCTGGCCGAGATTCCCAACTACTCGACGTCGCTCAGGATCGCGCGCGAGCTGGTGGCGGACTGGAACGAGCGCGGCGACGCCACCGACGCTCTCGTGCGGCGAAAAATCGCGTCGATCAAACGCGGCATCGTCGAGGGCAGCCCGGAGTGGGAGATCCTCTACCGTCGCTACCGCGATGAGGAGCTGCGCAAGAAGGGGCTCGCGCGCTGACAGTCGTGCCGGCGATGGACGAAAACGAATTCCTGCGGCTGGCTGACAGCTGCCTGTCGAGCGCCGCGAAATGGCTGGAGACGCTCGATCCCGACGAAGTCGATTACACGACCGGCGACGGCGTCGTGACCATCGAGTTTCCTGACGGCGCCCGCTTCGTGCTGAGCCGTCAGCGCGCCGCCCGGCAGATGTGGCTGGCGGCGGACGCCTCCGGATTCCACTACGGATGGGACGACGGCTCCCGCACCTGGCTTGAAGAGAAGGACCATCACGAGCTGTTCGCCCGTCTGGCGGAACTTCTCGGCGGCAAGTTCGGTCACCCGGTCGATCCGGCCTGAAGCCCCTTTTCCGAGCATCCCACTGTCTAAATTTCGTATTCTCTTCGCTTATTTTCTCCGATCGGAAGAAATCTAAGTGATTCGTTGGCACTCTCTCGTCAGGAGTGCTAATTGACAATAGACAGGACATGATTATTCTGTGATGCGGAGGGCGCTCCGCGTCTTCCATCACTCAAAACCTAAACCCAATCGACCCGAAGGAGGTTTCGCATTTCTATGGACAAGATTAGACCGCTAGGCGATCGAATCCTGGTCAAGCGCATCAAGGAGGAGGAGAAAACCAAAGGCGGTATCATTATCCCGGACACCGCCAAGGAAAAGCCCCAGGAAGGCAAAGTGGTGGCTGTGGGCAGGGGCAAGAAGACCGATGAAGGCAAGGTCATCCCGCTCGACGTCAAGGCCGGCGACAAGGTGCTGTTCAGCAAGTACGGCGGCAGCGAGGTCAAGGTCGAAGGTGACGACCTGCTGATCCTGCGCGAGGACGACATCTTGGGCGTGCTCGAATAAGGCTGCGTCGGCAGCGGTTCCATCTCAAGCAATACCAGTTCAAAAGAGGCAAATAGACTATGGCCGCGAAAATGGTTCGTTTCTCACAGGAGGCGCGCGAGAAGATTCTCAAAGGAGTCAACGTTCTCGCCGACGCCGTGACGGTTACGCTCGGTCCCAAGGGCCGCAACGTGGTGCTCGAGAAGAGCTTCGGCGCCCCCAACGTGACCAAGGACGGCGTCACGGTGGCCAAGGAAATCGAGCTCGAGGATAAGTTCGAGAATATGGGCGCGCAGATGGTCAAGGAGGTCGCCTCCAAGACTTCCGACGTCGCCGGCGACGGCACTACCACTGCCACCGTGCTGGCCCGCTCGCTCTTTACCGAAGGCATCAAGATGGTTGCTGCGGGGCACGATCCGATGTCGCTCAAGCGCGGTATCGATCGCGCGGTGCAGACCGTGGTCGCCGAATTGAAGAACCTCTCCAAGCCGACCAAGGATCGCAAAGAGATCGCGCAGGTCGGCACCATCTCGGCCAACAACGATTCGACCATCGGCGACATCATCGCCGAGGCGATGGAGAAGGTCGGCAAGGAAGGCGTCATCACGGTCGAGGAGGCCAAGGGCCTCGAGACCACGCTCGAAGTGGTCGAAGGGATGCAGTTCGACCGCGGCTATCTGTCGCCGTACTTCGTGACCGATCCGGAGCGGATGGAAGCCAAGCTCGAGGATGCCTACATCCTGATCCACGAGAAGAAGATCTCCTCGATGAAGGACCTGCTGCCGGTGCTCGAATCGATCGCCAAGACCGGCAAGCCGTTCCTGCTGGTGGCTGAAGATGTCGAGGGCGAGGCGCTCGCGACGCTGGTAGTCAACAAGATTCGCGGCACGCTGTCGTGCACCGCGGTCAAGGCGCCCGGCTTCGGCGATCGGCGCAAGTCGATGCTCGAAGACATCGCGATCCTGACCGGCGGCAAGGTGATCGCCGAAGAGCTCGGCCTCAAGCTCGAGAACGTGACGCTGCAGGATCTCGGCCGCGCCAAGCGCATCGTCTCCGACAAGGACAACACCACTATCATCGACGGCGCCGGCAAGCGCGCTGACATCGAAGGCCGCATCAAGCAGATCCGCGCCCAGATCGATGAGACCACCTCGGACTACGACCGCGAGAAGCTCCAGGAGCGGCTCGCCAAGCTGGTCGGCGGCGTGGCGGTGGTCCGCGTCGGCGCGGCGACCGAGATGGAGATGAAGGAGAAAAAGGCGCGCGTCGAGGATGCGCTCCATGCGACGCGGGCCGCGGTCGAAGAGGGCGTGGTGCCGGGCGGCGGCGTGGCGTTGATCCGATGCTCCGCGGCGCTCGACGGACTGCGTGCCGGCGAAGAGGAGAAGATCGGCATCGCGATCGTCAAGAAGGCGATCGAGGATCCGGCCCGCTGGATCGCCAGCAATGCCGGATGGGAAGGCTCCGTGGTAGTCGACAAGATCAAGAACAACAAGGGCGCCTTCGGTTTTAATGCGGCGTCCGAGGAGTTCGAGGATCTGATGAAGGCCGGCATCATGGATCCGACCAAGGTCGTGCGCAGCGCGCTGCAGAATGCGGCGTCGGTGGCGAGCCTGCTGCTCACCACCGAGTGCATGATCGCCGAGAAGCCCGACGACAAGCCGTCGGCGCCGGCGATGCCTCCGGGCGGCATGGGCGGCATGATGTAACCAGGCCGCAAGGCTGAGGCTGCGCCCGGCTGACCGGGCGCAGCATGGAATGTATACAGGGGCTGTCGCCATCGGCGACAGCCCCTGTGATTTTCAGCCGAACCGCAGTGCCGCGAGCGCGACTATCAACGCCGGCGGCATCACCAGTAGCCCAAGTTTCAGAAAGCTCCAGGCGCTTACGTGTTGACCCTCGCGGCGCAACGCCGCCAGCCACAGGATCGTTGCCAGCGAGCCGGTAACCGACAGATTCGGTCCGAGGTCCACGCCGATCAGCACCGCGCTGGCGACCTGCGGCGGGACCCGCGCCGCTGACACCGCCGAACCCGCCATCAGACCCGCGGGCAGGTTGTTGACGAGGTTGCAAACCACCGCCAGCGCCACGCCGCTTCCCCACGTCGCCGCCAGCGCCGAGCGATTGGCCGTCATCTGCAGAAGATCGATCAGCGCCCTCAACGCGCCGCCGCGCTCCAAAGCTTCGACCATCACGAACAGGCCAGCCACCAGCGGAATGACGCTCCACGAGATGTCCTTTAGGACCAGCCACGGCGCTTCGCGCTTGAGCAACAGCACTATCGCGGCGGTGGCGGCGGCGGCCAGAAAGGTCGGCAGGCCAAGTTGCAGGCCGAAGCCCGAGGCGACCATCAGCGCGATCGCGGTGGCCGCGATGCCGGCGGCGGCGGTACGGCCGCCGCTCGACAACGCCGGCATCTCGACCACGGCCCCGACTTCCTCCTGCTTCAGCGCCGTGCGCTGCGTCAACCACAGCATCGCGAAGGTGGCCGCGATCGACAGCAGCGACGGCAGCGCGAAGCGGGTGAGCCATTCGGCGAGCGGCGGCATCTGCTGGCGGAAGATAACCAGGTTGGCCGGGTTCGAGATCGGCAGCACGAAGCTCGCGGCGTTGGCGATAAAGGCGCAGATCAGCAGGTAGGGCAGGGGATCCTTTACCTTCGCCGCCCTGGCCGCCGCAAATACCGCCGGGGTGAGAACCACCGCGGTGGCGTCGTTCGACATCACGATCGTGACCGCCGTGCCGACGCCAAAGATCAGCGCAAACAGCCCGGTGGCGGAGCCGCGCGCCAGACGAACGGCCGCGCCGGCGAGAAAGTCGAACAGGCCCTCTTTTCGCGCCAGTTCCGCGAGCAGCATCATGCCGCCCAGAAACAGGTAGACGTCGGTGCCCTTGCCGACCGCGTTCAGCGCATCGCTCCACGGCAGCAGTCCGAACGCGACCAGCGCGGCCGCGCCGGTCATCGCCCAGATCGCTTCGGGCAACCTCCACGGCGTGACGATCACGCCGAGGATACTCAGCGCGACGATTATCCAGATGGCGAGCATGGCAGTCGCTAAGTTTACCGTGGCTGAACGCCACGCGCCCCATGCGATCGGGCCGGGAATCGTTGGCGGATGCGACGCGGCTGGCTAAACTGGCGCAGTCCGGCTCCGGGTCAATGGCGCAGCAATCCACAATCGAAACGATCACGGCCGCGCCGCGAAAGTTCGCGCGCTGGCTTGGGCACGATCTCAAAGCGATGGCGCCGGCGGCGCTCTTTTTCCTGGTCGGCTTCGCGCTGATCCTGCTGATCATCAAGCTGTTCGTCGAGCAGTATTCGATCGAGTTGCGGGTGCTCTCGAACGCAGTGCTGGGCGCGCTGTTCGCCGCCAAGGTCTCGCTGCTCCTCGACCGGCGCGATTGGACCCGATCGCACGGCTACCGGCGCGCCGTAGTGGTGGCCGGCAAGGTCGTGCTCTACACCATTGCCGTGATCATCCTGGGGATCTTCGAGCATCTGATCGAAAATTATCGCCACAGCGGTTCGTTCGCTGGCGCGCTCGCCTTGTTCGATCAGCGCTTCAACGCCGGCCGCTTCTTCGCCGTGGTGATCTGCGTCGCGATGCTGTTCGCGGTGTTCTTCGTGATACAGGAGGTCAACCGGAAAATGGGCGCGGGCCAGATGTACGCGCTGTTCTTCGACCGCCCGCGGGCCTGAGAGGCTCAGAACAGTGCGCCGCAGATTTGCGTCGCGTACGGAATCCGCGACGGCTCTTTCTTCGCGTACAACACGAAGCGGCCGCTGCCGATATAAAGCCGGCCCAGGCAGCGTACCACCGGCATAAAGACCTCCCCGCTCAGCGGCTGCGCGTAATCGGGCCGCGGCCGGCCGAGCAGGTCGAGCACCTCGATATAGCCGGAATCGAAAATCACGAACGCAGTCGGCTGATCGAAATGCCAGTGGCCGGTCGAGGTCACCGGCTTGCCATGCGGACGGAGCGTCACGCTCTGCACGAAGGTCCCGTCGGGCTTGAGCGTCAGGGTCTCGGTGGCGGCCGCATAGTCGGCGATATAGCTGCCGTAGACCGGCGACACCTCGGGCGGCTTGCATCCAACCAGCGCCGCGGCGAGCAGCGCGCACACCAGCATCAGGGCCGCCCGCTTCATCGCGCTCCGCTCCAGCATCGCGCAACGTAGCCGCATCCGAGGCGGCGACAGTGAGACGGGCCGGCGGGTTTTTTCGGCCAGGCCGCGGGTCCGTCGCGATGCGCCCGGGAGTCCAGAATCGCATGGCCGAGCGCGACGATCTCGGCGCGCAGCGCCGCCGCATCCGGTATCGTCAACGCGCGGCGCTCGGTGCGGCCGCGAAGATAAACGATCTCGGCGCCGACGCGACGGCCGGGGTGATGCTCCAGGGTCGCCAGCGCGTAGCATCGGAGCTGCGTTTCGTAATCGTCCTCGCCGGGCCGCGCATACTTGTAGTCACGCACCACCAGTTGTCCGTCGCGCTCGACAAGGGCGTCGATCTGCCCGTGCACGAAAATCGCGGTCGTGGGGTCGATAAGTTTCAGGAAGAACGGAATCTCACGCCCGATCATCGTACCGTCGTCGCTGTCGCGGCCCACGGCATAACGCGTGAGGTCGAGCATTAACGCCTCGCGCGCCGTGCGATCCAGCGCGGCCTCGGCGGCCATCGAATCGACCAGTTCGCGAATCGTGTGCTCGAGGCCGGCGATGGGTGCGGCGGGGTCGAGCCGCTCCAGCACGGCATGGGCGATCGTGCCCATCGCGACGGCCGGCCCGCCGGGTGATGCGGCGCGCGCCGCGCCGGCCGTGCCCTCGGGCAACCGCAGCTCGTAACGCAGGTAGAACTGCCGCGGGCAGCGCGCAAAATCGTCGAGCTGGCTGGGGCTCACGGCCAGCTCGCGGGCGGCGGGCGGGACGAAAGCGAGCCGGCGCTCGGCGATTTCGAACAGCGTCCGCGCGGCGTTCGGGTCGGGCGCCGGCGCGCGATAAACCAGGTTTCGCGCCGCCAGCTCCTCGGCCCGCTGGAGCAGGACTTCGACCGTATAGCCGCCGACCTCGATCGCGACCGCCTGCGCCGTCGCGCTGGAGGCCGAGAACTCGCTCACCGCGCTGTGGCCGATCGCCTCGCGGACGGTTTCGGCCCAGTGCGCGTCGCTGCTGCCTGCGCTCAGGATCAGACGATCGCGCGCGCGCGTGATCGCGACGTACAGAATACGGGCCGCCTCGGCGCGCTCTTCGTCGCGCACGGCGTTACGGTATTCATCGATAAGCGGGTTGGGCAACGGGTCGTCGCCGGGGCCGGCGGTGTCGCGTATCAGCAGTCCGTGGACCGGCGAGAGCAGCGGCTCGAGCGCGAGCGGAGGCGGCTTGCGGCCGAGGTCGGCGACAAACACGACCGGGAACTCGAGGCCCTTGGCCTGATGAATCGTCATCAGGCGCGCGACGTCCTCATGCTCGGCGGCGATTTGGGCCTGCGGCTCGCGCGGCTCGTCGGCGACCAGGCGGCGCAGATGGGCGACGAATTCGTCGAGCCCGAAGAAGCGCCGGCTCTGGAAGCCGCGCGCCATCTCGATCAGCTTGCGCACGTTGGCGGCGCGCTGGCGCCCGTCATCGAGCCCGAGCTCGACCGCTTCGAAGCGGGTCAGTTCGAGCGCCCGTTCCAGGATCGCCGTGAGCGAACTGCGCTCACGCATCGCGCGGAGCTCGACCAGCGCGTCGCGGGCCGCGATCGCCTTGCCGCGTTCTACGTCCAGCCAGTCGAAGTCCTCGTCTGGATCGTCGAATAGCGCGCACAACGGCGGCGCCGGACGGCCGCCAGCGCGGATGGCTTCGAGGTGAAGCGCCAACTCCAGCAGGCACTGGTCCGAGAGCCCGAACAGCGGCGAACGCAGCGCGGCGGCCAGCGCCAGCGAGTCAAGTGGATTGGCGATCGCGGCGAGCAGCGCGGCCAGGTCGAGCACCTCGGGTGAGCCGTAAAAGCCGCGACCCTTGACGGTGTAATAGGGCACCGCGGCCGCGCGGAGCGCGCGTTCGTAGATCGCAACGTTTTCGAATGAGCGCAGTAGAATCGCAATATCGCCGAAGCGTGCGGGGCGCGGCGTATCACCGTCGGCGGCGGACTCGGCGAGCAGCTCGCAGTTTGCGACCAGCGCGACGATACGTGCGGCGATCGCGGCGGCTTCGAGCTCGCGACGCTCGCCGACTGCAGAGCCGTGCGGCGCGACGATAAGTTCGAGCGCGGGACCGCTGTGAGGTTCGGCGCGCCCGTGGACCAGGCGATGAGCCTCCGACCACGCGATCCGGTAGGGCGGCGTCGGCTCCGCTCCGGGGCGCATCGCACACGCCGCGACCAGGTTGACGAACTCAACGATCGGCCGGACCGAGCGGCGATTGTACCGCAGCGGCGCGGGGGCCGGCGCCGGATTGCGCTCACGATTGAAGCCCCTGACGTCGGCGCCGCGGAAGCGATAGATCGACTGTTTCTCGTCGCCGACCATGAACAGCTCGGGCCCGGGCGCGCCGCCCTCGGCCAGAATCGCAACGATCTCATCCTGGATCGGATCGACGTCCTGATATTCGTCGACCAGCAGGGCGCAGAGCTCGGCGCGGTAGCGGCCGGCGATAGCCGAGTCAGCGCGCAGCAGATTGCGGCATCGCACCAGCAGGTCGTCGAAGGTGGCGAGGTTCTCGTCGCGCCGGCGCCGATCGAGATGAGCGGCGAGCTCGGCAATCAGCGCGGCGCTCTCGCGCGTCACGCCGGCCGCCCGCCCGGCGCCGTAAGCGGCCCGCAGCTCTTCGATCTTTCCGGCGATCGCCTTGACGGATTCCTTGATGGTTTTGTTTTGCGCAGCCGGCAGCAATTCTTGGAGCGTAGCGAGCACCTCCAACCGTTCGAATTCCGAGTCGGCGCGAAGCTCCTCAAGCGCTCGTTTCAGCCCCGGCCACGGCGCGCGCAGATCACGCAATTTAACGCCCGCCGCGCCGGAAATTCCCTGGCTTTGCATGAGTTTATCGATCAGCTCGATCACGCTTCGTGCGCGTTGCGGGAGCTCGGCACCGTACGCGTCGAGCCGGGCGGCGGTGAGCTCACCGTGTTCGATCAGCCACGCGGGAGCATAGCCGAGACGCTCGAGTTCGCGCACCAGGCGCATCGCGATCGGCACCGCGCCCTCGCGCCGCGCAATCCCGGCAAGGCCGCGCGCGCGGACCAAGCGCCGAACGGCGGGTTCTCCGCGGCGCACGCAGTCGACCAGCATGGCGCGGCATTCGCGTTCGATAAAGGTGGTGCTCTCGAGCTCGTCGAGAATTTCGAAGCCAGGATTGAGTCCGGCCTCGAACGGGTACTCGCGCAGGATGCGGCCGCAGAAGGCATGAATCGTCGACAGGCGCGCCAGGCCGAGCCCGCGCCGGGCGCTCAGCAGGTGGATGCGCCGCGGGCCGTCGGCTTCGTCGGCGAGGCGCGCGTCGAGCACGTCGGCGATTCGCCGGCGCATATCGGCGGTGGCCTTTTCGGTGTAGGTGATGGCGGCGATCGCTTCGGGGCGCACCGTGGCGCGGCCCTCGATATCGCCGGCCAGCAGCGCAACGAAGCGCTGCGCCAGCACCTCGGTCTTGCCCGAGCCGGCCGAGGCTCGCACGATCACGTTGCCGTTGGCGTAAATCGCGTGCCGCTGTTCGTCACTCAGTTCGATCCGGGCCATGACTCACAAATCCCTGCCATCGTGGAAGCGGCAGACCGGCCGATAGGGGCACCAGGCGTCGCATCTGCGCGGATCGACGTCGAAGCGGCCGGCGATTGCGTCGTCAACCAGGGTCAGGATCCGTGCGGCGACCGAATCATCGGCAGGCGGGCGCGCGGCCGGGTCGGGATCGACCAGCTCCACCGGAATCGGTTGGAAGTTCTCGAGCCTGGCACTGCGCAACACCAGGTACCCGGCTTCGAGCTGCAGGCCGGGTGCGAGCTGCGAGCGGAACTCATCGAGCGCGCCCATCAGGTAGACGGGTAGCTGAAAGGCCGTTCGGCCGAACTGCGGTCCCTCGGGTTTGGCGAGGTTGGCATAGGTTTGCGCATTGCGGGCGCGCTTGTAATCGATCACGCGGATTCGTTCGAGGCGGCCATCGCGCCAAAACAGCTCGAGGCGATCGATCCTGCCGCGCAGCTTGAGGCCCCCTCCGCCGCCGCCATCGCGCAGCGTGAAGTTGAAATCGTGCTCGGACCGGATGTCGACGCCGGGCGACTCGCGCCGCACCTGCAAGTCGAAATCGAGCGCCCGCGCGACGATTCGCCGCAGCGTCTCCCATTCGAGATCGAAGAAGCCCGGGTCGCGCGCGACCGCGCGCCGCTCCAGGCGTAGCTGTTCGAGCAGCGCTTCGACCGCTGTGGCGCCGGCCTGAAAGTCGCCGACCAGGCGGTGCAAAACCTCATGAATCAAACTGCCGGCTTCGAGCGCGCTCAACTCGTAATCGGGCTCGTCGTCGTCGCGCAGACGCAGGATTCGGCCGGCGAAAAACTTAAAGCCGCAGGCCGCAAACTCGTCGAGGCGCGAGGCGCTCCAGCCGGGCGAATCGGCGCGCAGCATCTGCCGCAAGCCGGCGGAGGGCGCGACGTGGCCGTCGAACGGGCCGGCGGTCGCGAACTTGATCGGGTCGGGCGGGTAGTGATCTTTGGCGAACTCCTCGCGCGTCGGCCGCGCCAGCCAGGCTTCGCGCGCGCGTTCGACCCGCGAACGACTCACGATCGAATCGAGCACCGCGCGCTCGGCGACCTGTTCGGCGGCCGGATAATCGAGCAGACGATCGAGCGCGCCACGGCCGAGAAATTCTTCGCGCGCATAGCATTGGTTCGCGGCCGGGATGAAGCTTTCGGCGGCTATAGTGGTGATCGGAAAATTGTCCGCGCCGCCGAACACTCTAAGGACCTCATCGACAAACGGCGAGCGCACCAGCGGATTCGCTTCGGCGGCAGGGTAGGTGAGTACCGCGCGATGGGCCGGCATCGACAGCGCCAGAAAAAACAGAAACGGATCCTCGGCATTGCGCTCGCTCCGGCTGCGCAGAATTTTTCCGAGCGCGGAAGGCGCGCGCGGTCCGAAGCGTTTGCGCAGCGCGGCACGCAAGGCGGGATTCAGGGCGCGCACGGCAGCATCGGTGAGCAGCGGATCCTCGGCGTGATAGGCCGGGAAGGTGCCGTCGTCGAGACCCATCACGAAGACCAGATCGAAATCGAGCCCGCGCGCGTCGAGTATCGTCGTCGCGCGCACGCCACCCGCGTCGCCATCCTGCTCCGGTCCGGGCGCGGCGGTCATCGCGACTTCGAGTGCGCGGGCGAACTCCAGGGTCGTCAGCGGACCGGTAACGATACCCCGATCGGCGAGAACCGCCAGTTCGTCGAGGATGGTGCGGAGCCCGCCCCAGGCCCGCGCCGCGTCGTCGAGATATTCGCCGCGGGCTGGATCGAAGCCGAGCAGGGCGAGCGCGTGGTCGAGGCGCGCGAGGTGCTCGGCGAGAGTTGCCGCTTCGCTCAGCGGGGTCAGCGCCGCCATCAGACGCTCGAGGAGCGGTGCGGCGCGATCGAGCCGCCGCAGCGCCGCTGCCGCGCGCTCACGCTCCGGTGCCGACGAGGCAGCCTCGTGCGCGGATGAAAGCGCGTGGCGGCGGGCGCTGAGACAATCGGGCAGCGGCTGCGAACCGGCGTCGATATAGCCGAGTTCGTCGAGCAGGCGCGCGGCCGGATAGGAATGAAGATTGAGATGCGGTGAACGGAGCAGCGCGGCGAGAGCGCTGCGCTGATAGCCGTCGACCGGCACGCGCACCAGGTCGGCGAGCAGGCGCGCGGGTGGCGTCGCCATCAGCGGGCCGCTGTGAAACACGGTCAGCGGAATCCGGTAGCGGCGGAAGACGGCGCGCAGATGGTCGGCGTAGGAGGCGAGATCGCGCGCCAGGACGGCGATGCGCGCCGGCGGAATTCCGTCGTCGGCTTCCAGTTCATGGCGAATCGCCCGCGCCACGTACTCGACCTCGCCCAGTCGCGAGGGCGCCTGCACGATCGCCAGCGTGGAGTCGCGTGCGGGCGGCGCGGCGAGCGGTTCGGCGAACAGATGCTCGAGCACGAAACCGAGCGCGCCCGGCCGGCCGTCGCGCCGGACGAAATCGGGCAGCATCTGGTCGGCGATCGATTCCTCGGCCACGAAGCGGTTCCAGGTGAGCTCGGCGAAGCGGGTGGCGTCGACGCCGCGCGCGCTCGCCTGGATGGTGACGGTGGCGTCGCCGACGATTCGGATGAGCGAGGCGACGATCATAAACTGCAGGATGCTGAAGTCGTAAATCTCCGCGACCATCAACCGCGCGACGCCGTCGAGCAGGGCGGGGCGGGTATCGCGCGACTCGGCCTGGTGCAACATCTGCAGCACCCCAGCCTCGCGATCGTGCGCGTCGGCGAGCCGATGACGGTCGAGAAGCGCCTCGTAGGCGGCGAAGATCGTTATCACGTCGGCGAGCCGGCCCTGGCTGCCGACCGCCGCCAGAGCCTGTGTCAGGTCGGCGGGGCGCAGCGCCGCGCTCTTGAACTGGCGGATGAGGCCGTGGATATGGTCGACCAGTCCCGCCACCGGCGCGAGTCCGGCGCCGGGCGAAGCGCGCAGCGCCTCCTCGACGATCATCCGCTCGCTGCAGGCCTCGATCGGGCTACGGCCGTCGCGGCATTCGCGCCATAGCCGCCGCACCAGTTGCGGGAAGGTGAGGACGCGATAGTCCCATGCGCAGGCGCTCGGGCCGGCGCGCCTGAGCACGTCTTCGACCTTGTTGGCGGTCGGATAGATCGCGAGTATCCGGTCCATGTCGCTCGACCAGCGATCTTAGCCCGAGCGACGCGGCGTTGCTTGATCGCCGCAGCGTCGAATCCACAGGCTGCGCGGGCGGCCTGCTAGCCTTTGATTACGATCTGCTCGAGTTGCGGGGTGGCGCCGGGCACGAACGTGACCCAGGCGGCCGATCCGGCCTGATCGTTGGAGTAAAGCGGCGCCGGTGTGCCGCAATAGGCAGCGCGCGTGGCGGCCTGCGAGACGTCGCTGAAGACGTGTACGTGGCCCAGCGCGACATAGTGATAGGCGCTGGCGGCGATCTCGGCGGCGGTGATCTGCGAGGAGCGCTCGCTACCCGCGTCGTCAGTGAAGAGTCCGTGCGCCAGCGCGATATTCCAGCGTCCCGGCGCCGGCGCAGGTATCCGGGCCAGCGGCCGATAGTCGGGCGAATGCTCGACCAGGGCGCGGCCCCAGGTGCGCGCGGCGAGGTCGGGGAAATCGATGGCGTGGCCGTCGGGTTCAAGTATCAGATGAAGATTTGCCGGGAGCCGCGAGGCCGCGATCGCTGCATAGATCGAGCGCTCGTCGTGGGCGTCGTGATTTCCCGGCACCATCACGACCTCCATCCGCGCCCGCCCGATCTCGCCGAACGCAAAGTCGAGCGCCCGGTCGGCAATGCGGCTGGAGTCGAACAGGTCGCCAACGATCAGCAGCAGGTCGGCCTGGCGCTGGTTAGCGATCGAAATCACCTGGCTGAAGGCGCTGCGCAGCCGCTCGCGCATCCGCTCGCCATTGGGGCCGGCCCCGACGCTGTCGCTCTCGAGATGAACGTCGGAGGTATGAAGGACTTTGAGCGGCCGCATCGTCAGGTGGCTGCGGATGGCGGTGAAGGCCAGCGCCGGGAAGCTGTATTGACTCCCGATCCGGCAGCCGATAGTTCGAGTCTACCGGCTCTTCGCGCACCCGGCCAGACCTGGGGCATAGCGCGAGGCTCAGCCGCAGAGGTTGTTTGACGCCGTGATAATCGTAATGAAAGCGCAGGCGGGCGAGGACGAGATCCAGCGGGTCGTCCGGATGGTCGAGGAACTCGACTACCGCGCCCACGTGATTCGCGGCATCGAGCGCACGGTGGTGGCCTGCGTCGGCGACGAGCGCGGCGAGGTCCATCAGCTACAGCATCTGGAGTCCGTGGCGGGCGTCGAGCGGGTGATGCCGGTGGTGCGCTCGTTCAAGCTGGCCAGCCGCGAGGTGCGCCCCGAGGGCTCGCGCATTCGCGTCAACGGGGTGGAGATTGGCGGCCCCCGGCTGACCGTGATCGCGGGCCCGTGCGCGGTCGAAAGCGCGGAACAGGTCGAGAGCGCCGCCGAGGCCGTCCAGCGCGCCGGCGCCCATATGCTGCGCGGCGGGGCGTTCAAGCCACGCACCTCGCCGTACTCGTTCCAGGGCATGGAGGACGAGGGACTCCGGCTCCTGGAGCATGCGGGACGCAGGGTCGGGCTGCCGATCGTCACCGAAATCATGGATCCGCACGATATCGACCTGGTGGTCGAGCATGCCGACGTGCTGCAGGTCGGAGCGCGCAATGCGCAAAACTTTTCGCTGCTGCGCCGGCTCGGAAAGATCAAGAAGCCGGTGCTGCTCAAGCGCGGGATGTCGATGCGGCTCGAGGAGTTCGTGATGGCGGCCGAGTATATCCTGTCCGAAGGCAATCCCGACGTGATTCTGTGCGAGCGCGGGATTCGCACCTTCGAGACCGCGACCCGCAACACGCTCGACCTCAACGCCGTCCCGCTGCTCAAGGAGTGGACCCATCTGCCGGTGGTGGTCGATCCCAGCCACGGCACCGGTATCTGGTCGCTGGTGATGCCGATGGCTCTGGCGGCGGTCGCGGCCGGCGCGGACGGGCTGCTGATCGAGGTTCATCCGTGGCCCGAAAAAGCGCTCTCCGACGGTCCGCAGCAGCTCAAGCCGGCCCGCTTCGCGGCGCTGATGGCGGCGCTCAAACCGATCGCGCAGGCGGTCGGCCGCTCCCTGTAGATAGCGTTATCTGACCCGGCGCGATTTCCGGCGGCGCGCATGGTAGGCTCGTCGCAAGCAGGTGAGCCCGAATCCAATCAAGCCTCCGGCCCTCAGACCGGGTGACACGGTAGGCGTGGTCGCCTCGGCGGCCGCGGTGGAGCGCGAATATCTCGAGCGCGGCGTCGGCGCGCTGGCGGCGCTGGGCTACCGGGTCAAGGTGTCGCAACGGGCGCTGGCGCGGGCCGGGATCCTGGCGGGCAGCGATCGCGAACGGGCCGAGGAGCTCAAGACGTTCTTTGCCGACCCGGAAGTCAAAGCGATCTTCGGCGCGCGCGGCGGCTACGGATGCGGCCGGCTGCTGCCGCTGCTCGACTTCGCGGCGATCGCCCGCACGCCCAAGGCCTTCATCGGCTTTTCCGATGCGACCTTTATCCTCAACGCGCTGGTCGCGCGCTGCCGGATGGTCTGCTTCCACGGCCCGATGGTGGCGATGGACTTCGCGCACGGACTCACGCCGCGCTCGCTCGATCATCTGCGCGGTCTGCTGAGCGGCGAGCTGCGCGGCTTCTCGCTCGAGGCGCGCGAAATACTGCGGCCGGGCACCGCCAGCGGTGAGCTGGTCGGCGGCTGCCTGTCGGTGGTGACCGCGATGCTCGCGACCCCATACGTGCCGGATTTTACGGGTCGGGTGCTGTTCCTGGAGGATACCGGCGAGAAGGCCTATCGGATCGATCGCATGCTGGTGCAACTTAAACAGACGGGCGTATTGGACCGTGTCGCCGGGGTGATCTTCGGTGCGCTTCGCGCGCCCGCCGACAGCGAGGCGGAGCAGCGCCTGACGGTCGAGTTCGTTCGCGAGCAGACCCGCGAGCTGCGCTGTCCGGTGCTGTTCGGGATCGAGGCGGGACACGGCACCGAGAATCTGACTCTGCCGTTCGGTCTGAGCGTACAGGTTGACGGCGAGCGCGGCCGGATGGTGGTGGCGGAGGCGGCGGTGGAAGCGGGCGCACGAGACTAAGATGGCGTGGGGCGAGGTCGAGAAGGCATTCGCGCAGGCGATCGATCAACGGGTCATCCCGGGTGCGGTGCTGATCGTGCGGCGCGGCGGCGAGATCGTTTACGAGGGCGCCTTCGGCTATCGCACGCTGCTGCCGGATCCGCAACCGCTGCGGCTCGACACGGTGTTCGATCTCTCGTCGCTGACCAAGCCGCTGGCGACCACCATCATCGCAATGATGCTGGTGCGCGAAGGCAAGCTGCGGCTCGACGACCGGGTGACGCGCTTTTTTCACAATTTCGGCGTGTACGGCAAGGGCGGCGTCACCTTTCGTCATCTGCTCGCACATTGTTCAGGCCTGGCGAGCTGGCGGCCGTTCTTCCAGCAAGTGGCGGAGATCGAGAAGACCGGCAAGGTCAACTTCATGGCGAGCCACGGCGCCAAGGAATTCGTCTTCGAGCAGATCCATCGGGAGAAACCCGAAGCGCCGCCCGCCACCAGGGTCATCTACTCGGATCTGAATTTCATCCTGCTCGGTGAAACTATCGAACGGATCGCCGCCACCGGCCTCAATCGCATCTGTCGCGAAAAAATCTACCGGCCGCTCCAGCTCAACTCGACCGACTTCATCGACATTTCGATGGTTCGTTCGCGCCGCCTCGAGCCGGTGGCCGAGATGTTCGCCGCCACCGAAATCTGCCCCTCGCGCAAGCGCCTGCTGGTGGGCGAGGTCCACGACGACAACGCGTTCGCGATGGGCGGGGTGGCTGGCCATGCCGGATTGTTCGCGCCGGCGCGCGACGTCGACCGGATCGCAGCCGAGCTGATCGCAAGCTGGGCGGGCCGCTCGGAATTCATCCCGCAGCCGGTAATGCGCGAGTTCTGGCGGCGCGATACGAGCGTGCCGGGCTCGACCTGGGCGCTGGGATGGGACACGCCGTCGCCGCAGCACTCGAGCTCGGGTCGCCACTTTTCGCCGGAGGCGGTGGGCCATCTCGGTTTCACCGGCACCTCGCTGTGGATCGAACCGGCGCGCGAAATTTCAATCACCCTGCTAACCAACCGCGTCCATCCGCGCCGCGACAACCAGGGAATTCGCGAGTTCCGTCCGCGGATTCACGATCTCATAATGGAATCGATGGACGCGGCCTGAGAGGTCGGGAATGGCAATGGAGCACACCAGCCCTGAGCCGGGCGCGTCGCCCGCCGACGCGATCAAAGACCCGGTTTGCGGGATGACAGTTGATCCGGCGACAGCGGAGCATCGCTTCGTCTATCGCGGGACGACCTACTGGTTTTGCGGCGCTGGATGCCGCCAGCGATTCGAGTCGAATCCGAAAAAATATCTGCATCCCGAGTCCGCGGCTCGCCAGAGCGAGCCCGCCGCGCCATCAGCGATCTACACCTGTCCGATGCATCCGGAGATTCGTCGCAACGCGCCGGGGCCCTGCCCGATCTGCGGCATGGCGCTCGAACCGCTCGAACCGCAAGTCGCCGATGGCGCCGATCCCGAGCTGGCCGATATGACTCGCCGCTTCTGGGTCAGCACGCTGCTCGCGATTCCGGTGCTGTTGCTCGGGATGTCCGATCTCATCCCCGGCATGCCGGTGCAGCGCGTGTTGGGAGTGCGCCTGATTCCCTGGATTGGATTCGTGCTCGCCTCGCCGGTGGTGCTATGGGGTGCGGCGCCATTTTTCGCCCGCGGCTGGCGTTCGATCGTGAGCCGCCATCTCAACATGTTCACCCTGGTCTCGCTGGGCGTCGGCATCGCGTATGTTTACAGCGTCTGCGCGCTGCTCTTTCCCGGAATATTTCCGCCTAGCATGGTCGGCCCGAGTGGAACGCCGCCGACCTACTTCGAGGCGGCCGCGGTTATCACCGCGCTGGTGCTGCTCGGGCAGGTACTCGAATTGCGCGCGCGCAGCCGGACCTCGGGTGCGATTCGCGCACTGCTCGGCCTGGCGCCAAAGGCCGCACATCGGCTGGGCGACGACGGCGTCGAGCACGACGTCGATCTCGATACCGTCGTAGTCGGCGATCGATTGCGCGTGCGGCCGGGCGAGAAAGTGCCGGTCGATGGCGCAGTGCTCGAAGGCGCGAGCACGGTCGACGAATCGATGGTTACGGGCGAATCGATGCCGGTTGCCAAGCATCCCGGCGACCGTGCGATTGGCGCTACGGTCAACGGCACCGGCACCTTCGTGATGCGCGCGGAGCGGGTCGGCGCCGACACGGTGCTGCAGCAGATCGTGCGTATGGTCGCCGACGCGCAACGCAGCCGCGCGCCGATTCAGCGGCTGGCCGACGTGGTCGCCGGCTACTTCGTGCCGGCGGTGGTGCTGGCCGCCGTCATCGCGTTCGTGATCTGGTATTTCATCGGTCCGGCGCCGGTGCTGCCGCATGCGCTGGTGGCGGCCGTGTCGGTACTGATAATCGCCTGTCCGTGCGCGCTCGGTCTGGCGACTCCGATGTCGATCATGGTCGGGATCGGCCGCGGCGCGTCGGCGGGGATCCTGATCAAAAATGCGGAAGCGCTCGAAACGCTCGAAAAAATCGACACCCTGGTGGTCGACAAGACCGGCACGCTGACCGAGGGTCGCCCGCGCCTGGTGCGAATCGTCACGCTGCCCGGAGGCGACGAGGGCGAAATCCTGCGGTTGGCCGCCAGTGTCGAGCGCGCCAGCGAGCATCCGCTGGCCGGCGCGATCGTGGCCGCGGCGCAAGAGCGGGGTCTCACGCTGGCCGAGCCGCGCGATTTTCAGGCGCGGGCGGGGATGGGAGTGGTGGCCGTCGTTGACGGCCGGCGCGTGGCGATCGGCAGCGAGCGGCTGCTGGGCGACAACTCCGAGGTTGGAGAACTCGCGGCGCCGGCGGCGGCGATGCGCGCCGAGGGGCAGGGCGTGATGCTGGTTGCGCTCGACGATCGGCCGGCCGGATTGCTGGCCGTGACCGATCCAATCAAGGAGTCTTCCAGCGAAGCCGTCACGATGCTGCGCGCCAGCGGAGTGAGGATCGTGATGCTGACCGGCGACCATCGCAGCAGCGCCGAGGCGGTCGCGCGACAACTCGGGATCGACGAAATCGAAGCCGAAGTGATGCCGGCGGACAAAGCGCGCGTCGTGCAGCGGCTGCAGTCCGAGGGACGGATAGTCGCGATGGCCGGCGACGGCATCAACGACGCCCCCGCACTGGCGCAGGCCCAGGTTGGCATTGCGATGGGCACCGGCACCGACGTCGCGATCGAGAGCGCCGGGGTCACCCTCGTGCACGGCGACCTGAGAGCCATCGTCAAGGCGCTGCGGCTCTCGCGCGCGACCATGCGCAACATCCGTCAGAACCTGTTCTTCGCTTTCATCTACAATGTCCTCGGAATTCCAATCGCGGCGGGCGCGCTCTACCCGGTCAGCGGGCTGATGCTCAATCCGATGATCGCCAGCGCCGCGATGAGCGCCAGTTCGGTGTCGGTGGTTACCAACGCGCTTCGGTTGCGGCGCGTGGGATTGTAAAACGGCGGGAGTGAAGGGGGCAGATGAGCCACGAAGCTTCGGCGGAGTCGGCGGCGCGGATGGCGCGAATTCCCGCGACCGTCCATCACATCCATCTGCTCGGCATCGGCGGCACCGCGATGGCGGCGCTGGCCGGGATGTTTGTCGAGCGCGGCTTTCAGGTGACCGGTTCCGACGGTCCGGTTTACGAACCGACCGCCTCGCTGCTGGCGCGGATGCACGTGCAGGTGTCGCCGTTCGGGGCGCGGAATCTTTTTCCGCCGCCCGACCTGGTGATCGTCGGCAACGTGATCGCGCGCGTCAATGAGGAAGCGGAGGCACTGCTGCAATCGAACCTGCCGTATCTCTCGATGCCCGAAGCGCTGGCACATTTCTTTTTGCGCGACCGCCGGGTGCTGATGGTGACCGGCACTCATGGCAAGACCACTTCGACCGCGATGATGGCGCACGTGCTCGCGGCCGCCGGGCGCGATCCGTCGATGCTGGTCGGCGGCCTGGCGCGCGACTTCGCTTCCAACTATCGGCTTGGCTCCGGCCCGCACTTTGTGATCGAGGGTGACGAATACGACACCGCATTCTTCGACAAGGGACCGAAGTTTCTCCATTACGGCGCCGAGGGCGCGATAATCACGACGGTCGAATTCGATCATGCCGATATCTACCGCGACCTCGATCAGGTCAAGGCCGCTTTCCGAACGCTGGCGCGGCAGATGGATTCGCATGGCGTGCTGGCGGTCTCGGCCGACTCCGCCGACGCGATGGAAGCGAGCGCGGGCAGTTCCGCGCGGCGGGTGACCTTCGGACTGGGCGCGGGCGACTTTCGCGCCGACGGACTCAGGATTGGCGCCGACGGTGCACGCTTCACGGTCACGTATCGCGGCAAACCGGTGAGCGGCGAAATCGTCCAGCACATCGACGGCCGGATGAACGTCGCCAATGCGCTGGGAGTCTACGTGCTGCTGCGTGAATTCGAAATTCCGGGCGAGGAGATCGAGCGCGGCCTGGCGACGTTCGGCGGCGTCGCGCGCCGCCAGGAAATCGTCGGCGAGATAGACGGGATAACGGTGATCGATGATTTTGCGCATCATCCGACCGCCATCCAGGCCACTCTGGAAGCGGTTGCCGAGCGCTTTGCCGGGCGGCGAATCCTCGCTGCCTTCGAGCCGCGGTCGAACACCGCGCGGCGCAATGTTTTCCAGGCAGGGTTCGCGACCGCCTTCGACCGCGCCGCGTGTGTCTACCTGGCGCCGGTCTATTTCAAGGACAACGACCCGCTTCCTGCTGCTCAGCGGCTGTCGGTGATCGCGCTGGCTTCAACCGTCAGCGAGCGGGGACCGGTGGCGACCGCGTACCCGTCAAACAAGGATTTGCTGAGTGCGATGCTGCATGACGCGCGGCCCGGCGATACGGTGCTGTTCATGTCGAACGGCGCCTTCGAGGGTCTGCCACGCCGCTTTCTCGAAGAGCTTCGCGTGCGAGCCGTCGGGAAGCCGCCCGCGCGGGCGCGACGCGCCTAGTAGCCGAGCTGCCAGTCGATCTCGTTGAGCATCGGCTCGCCGACGGCGAAGCGCCGCAGGTTTTGCGCGAACAGCTCGCAGGCGAGATCCAGGTAGCCGCGAAATGGACCAGCCATGTGCGGCGTCATGATGACTTCCTCCAGGTCCCACAGTGGGCTCTCGGTCGGCAGCGGTTCGCGCTCGAAAACGTCCAGCCCGGCGCCGGCGATGCGCTTGTCCTGGAGCGCACTGATCAGCGCCGGCTCGTCCACCAGCGGGCCGCGTCCGACGTTGACCAGCAACGCGTTGGGCTTCATCACGGCGAGTTCCGGCGCACCGATGAAATGCCGGGTCGCCGCCGTCAGCGGCAGCAGCAGCACCACGAAATCCGACTCGCGGAGCAGCCCCGCGCGATCCTCGGGAGCGAAGACCCGGCGCGGGATGCGGCCCTCGGGGTCGCCCACGATGCCCGACGGCATCCATCCGCTGTCGCGCAGCACCGTGGGGTCGCGCTTCAACGCCAGCACGTCCATCCCGAGCGCCTGCGCGATACGCGCCAGTTCCCGCCCGATCGAGCCGTAACCGATGATGCCGAGGGTCTTGCCGCGCAGCGTGTCGGCGGTCTTCATGAACTCCGGCGCCGGCAGCCATTGATGGCGGTATTGCGCGCGGCTGGTGGTGTGCAACCGATGCACGTGCATCAGCATCATCGCGATCGCGAACTCGGCGAGCGAGGCCGCGTGCACGCCGCTGGTGGTCGTCAGCCGCACCACGCCGTTTCCGGCCGGGCCTTTCATCATATGGTCGGCGCCGGCGCTGATGAGCTGGATCCACTTGAGCTGGGGGGTGGCCTGCAGCAGTTCGTCCGGGACCATGAAGGTTAACAGGACGTCGCATCCGCCGCGCACCAGCTCGAGCACTTCGCCGCCCGAGGCGCATTGCCGATCGACCAGTTGCGAGCCCGGGACCGCGTCGAGCAGGAGCCGCCGCTGTTTCTCGCTCATCGCGAAAGCTGAAGCGATTTTCATATTTATGGTATTTCGCACGGACCCGTGCCGGCTTCAAGCGCGACCTGCTTGAGCGTCGCCACGGCGCCACCTATCATTGCGAGTACTGCATCGAACGACTTCGAGAGCGGCCAGCGGATGCGATTCCGGTCATTATTATTCCTGCTAGTGGCGGCGGCGATCCTGATGGTGCGCGGCCCGCAAGCAGGCGCACAGACCGCGCCGGCCAATCAATCCTTCTCCGCGCCGCCCGCGCCGGCGGCGAATCCCGCTGCGCCATCTGCGCCAGCCCCGCCCGCCGCGGCCGCGTCGTCGGACGACAGTACGCTGGAGGTGGCGCCACGAATTATCCCGATTATCCCGCCGCCATCCGAGGAATCGGAACCGAACCAGGGCGAGGCGGCCGACAATTCCGATGCGACGCCATTGTCGCTGGGCCCGGCCGCTCACGGGCGCCCCTACCTCGGGGTCTCGGTGCAGCCGGCCCTGGTCAGATTTCATCGCGAGGAAATCCACGGCCTCGAGATAATCGAGGTCGATAAGGACAGCCCTGCCGCGCGCGCCGGGCTGACGCCGCCGAGCGGGATGACGACGGTCGGGGCGACCGGCCAGACGGCCGGATTTTTTCTCGGCCCGGTGGGGTTGTTGCTTTCGCCGCTGTTGGCGCGTTCCGGGCAGTTGGGCGCAACCGGCGACATGATCGTGGCGGTCGACGATCATCGCGTCAGCCTCGCCAGCCAGATGAATCGTGTGCTCGCGCGGCGGGCCCCTGGAGAAACGGTCTGGTTCACGTTGATGCGGATCACGTCTGACGGCAAGGTGAAGAACGAAAAGATTCCGATCGTGCTCGGATCCGCCGACTCGTCTGGCGCCTCGCCCGGCGTCGCTCCGAATCACTGAATCTCCGGATAATTGCTATAATCGACGGCGACCGCGGCGGCCCGTTTGGTGAGGGAGGCCGGCACGCGGCGATGAAAGGTCGCGCGGTTGCGCAGGTGAGCGATGTTGCTCGGCGCGCAGCGGCGTGTTGGTGCGTTTGGAATTGGAACGAAGCCTCAAGGAAGCGACGAGCGAGCTCAAGGCGCGGCTGGAAGCCGGTCAGTATCGGCGCGTGCCGGTGCTCGGACTCAAGGGCGCGGCGCAGGCGCTGATGCTGCGCGAGGCGGCGCTGATGCTCGAGCGGCCGATTCTCGCCGTGACGCCGCGGGCGATCGAGGCTGACTCGCTGGCGGCGGAGCTGGGGTTTTTCCTCGATGAGCCGCCGGAGTCGGACCCGCTCGCGCGCCGCGTACATCTGCTGCGCGGATGGGAGCTGAAACCGCTGGCCCCGCTATCGCCGGCGGTCGATATCCAGGGCGCGCAATTCGCCGCGCTCTATGCGTTGTTGCGCAGCCGCGCACCGGTGATCGTGACCTCGGTCGAGGCGCTGATGATGCGGACGGTGCCGCGGGCAGTGTTTGCGGATTCGATCGTGAAGATCGCGCCCGCCGACGCCATCGACCTGGACACGCTGATCGATACGCTGGCGCGGCTCGGTTATCAGCGCGTCCCGCAAGTCGAGGAGCTCGGGGATTTCAGCGTGCGTGGCGGTATCGTCGACGTCTTCTCGCCGCTGTTTCACGATCCGGTCCGAATCGAGCTGGAAGACGAAATCGTGGTCTCGATTCGCCGCTTCGAGGCAGCCACCCAGCGCTCGCTGGGCGAAGTCCCGGAAGCGGTGATAACCCAGACGCGCTACGTCTCGCCGAGCGTGCTCAAGGACGAGCGCCTGCGCAACCAGGTCGCACTGCGGGCCGCGGAAATCGGGCTGGTGCGCAAGGAATCCGGCGAAATTCTCGAACTGCTGGAAAGTGGACTGCTGTTTCCCGGCGCAGAGCTGTTGATGCCGTATCTCTACGGCGGCGCGCTCGGCACGGTCTTCGACTACCTCCCCGAAACGGCGCTCGCGTGGCTGGTCGAGTCGGGCCGCGGACTCGCCGGCGCGCAGCATTACGCCGAACGAGTCGACGCGGAGGCCGCAGCCGCGCAGGCGCGGCCGGCATTCTACCCGCCGCCGGAGGCGCTCTATCTCACGGCGTCGGAATGGGAGCGAACTATCGACGCGCGGCTGGCGGTCGAGACCGGATCGCTGATTACGGTGGCGCCGCCGCGGGCCGGCCACTCGATCCCGATCGAGGTGGGCGCGCAACCCAGCCTGAAGCTCGGCTCGAAGGGGATCGAGGGTCCGCACTCGCCGCCCTCGTTCGAGCCGCTGGCGACGCTGCTCAGGGAGGTGCGGCGGACGCAGGGGCGGGCATTGATGGTGGTCGAGGGACCGAGCCAGGTCGCACGCCTGCGCCGCCATCTGGAGGCCTATCAAATCGAGGTCAACACGGACTGCAAAAGTTTCGCCGCCTTTCTGGAATGGCCCGAGTATCGGCCGACGATCATGGAAGGCGAGCTGGCGACCGGCACGGCGCTGCCGCACGACGGCATCTACCTGTTCAGCGAAGAGGATATCTTCGGCGAGCCGCGCGCGCGCCGGCGCTCACGACCGGTGACCAGGGGCGCGCTGCTCAATCTCGAAGAGCTGAAGCCGGACGACTTCGTAGTCCATCTCGACCATGGCATCGGCCGCTACCGCGGGCTCAGGCATCTGAAGGTCGCCGACGTGGAGGGCGATTTCCTGAACCTCGAATATGCGGCCAGCGACACGATGTACGTGCCGGTCGAGCGCATCAACCTGGTGCAGCGTTATATCGGCGGCGACGGCAACGAGGCCAAGCTCGATCGGCTGGGCAGCGGTTCGTGGGATCGGGTCAAGAGCCGCACCAAGCAGGCGGTGCTGGCGATGGCCGGCGAGCTGCTCGACATCTATGCCGCGCGCGAGGTGATGGAGGGGCACGCCTTCCCGCATCCGGGCCCCGACTATCACGAGTTCGCCGAACATTTCGAATTTGAGGAGACCCCCGACCAGCTGGCCGCGATCGACGAGGTGGTGCGCGACCTGTCGCGTTCCAAGCCGATGGACCGGCTGATCTGCGGGGATGCGGGGTTCGGCAAGACTGAAGTCGCGGTGCGCGGCGCGTTCATGGCGGTGATGGACGGGCGGCAGGTGGCGATGCTGGTGCCGACCACGATCCTGGCCGAGCAGCATTGGAACACCTTCTGCAAGCGCTTCAAGGACTATCCGGTGCGAATCGAGATGGTGTCGCGCTTTCGGACGCCGCGCGAGAACAAGGCCACTATCGAGGAGCTGCGCAGCGGCGCGGTCGACATCGTGATCGGCACGCATCGGCTGCTGCAGAGCGACGTCGAGTTCAAGCGACTGGGGCTGCTGATTATCGACGAGGAGCATCGCTTCGGCGTGGCCGACAAGGAACGGATCAAGCGCATGCGCAAGCTGGTCGACGTGCTGACGCTCACGGCCACGCCGATTCCGCGCACGCTGCATATGGCGATGCTCGGGATCCGGGACCTGTCGGTGATCCAGACGCCGCCGCCGGACCGTCAATCGGTGCGGACCTTCGTCGCGCATTTCGATGACGCGCTGCTGCGTGAGGTGATTCTGCGTGAGCTGAATCGCGGCGGGCAGGTGTTCTTCGTCCACAATCGGGTCGAGAATATCGATTACCTGGCGCGCCACTTGCGCGCGATCGTTCCCGAGGCGCGGGTCGGGGTGGCGCATGGGCAGATGAAGGAGCGCGAGCTCGAGCGGGTGATGCGCGACTTTATCGAGAACCGGATCAACCTGCTGGTGTGCTCGGCGATTATCGAATCGGGCCTCGATATTCCCAACGCCAACACCATGATCATCAACCGCGCCGATCACTTCGGCCTCGCCCAGCTCTACCAGCTACGCGGGCGGGTGGGGCGCTCGCGGCAGAAGGCCTACGCCTACCTGCTGATTCCGGGCGAACATATCATCACGCGCGACGCCAAACGACGTATCGAGGCGCTGCGCGAACTGGTCGAGTCGGACGCCGGCAGCGGATTCAAGCTCTCGATTCGGGACCTCGAGCATCGCGGCGCCGGCAACCTGCTGGGCCGCCAGCAATCGGGCCAGATCGCCGCGGTCGGATTCGAGCTTTACGCCGAGATGATGGAGCAGGCGATTCACGAGTTGCGCGGCGAGCCGCAGCACGCCGATTTTGAGCCGGAGCTGCGGCTCGGCATCCCCGCCTATATCCCGCAGGACTACGTGCCTGACGAAAACGAGCGCCTGGTGCTGTACCGGCGGATGGCGCGCGCCGAATCGGATCGCGACCTCGACCAGCTGCGCGACGAGATGCGGGATCGGTTCGGGCCGCTGCCGACGCTGATCGACAACCTGATGGCGGCGATGAAGGTGCGCCGGCAGATGAAGGAACTGTTGATCACCAGCGCGCTGCTCAAGGGCGAGCAGCTAGAGGTCCGGTTCCATCCCGATGCCCCGGTCGACTCGGCCCGCCTGGCGGCGCTGGCGGCGGCGAATCGCGAGCGGATTCGGCTCACCCCGGCCCTCCAGGTGATGGTCAAGTTCAAGACCGGCGATTACGTGCAAATCTTTGCCCAACTCGACGACGTCTTGCAGGCGCTGGCGGCGTGTGAAAAGTTGGAAAACTGGTCGGGCCGAGGTAGCGAGCTTGCGAACTGAAGTGTTGCGATCATCCAACTGGCGCGGAGTCGTTATCGCGCCGGGCGCCGCGATGCTGTTGGCGGCCGCGCTGGCGGTACTCGCGCCCAGCCCGGCTGGCGCTCAGGTTATCAGCCGGGTCATCGCCAGCGTCGACGGCGACCCGATCACCACCCATGATATCCAGGCGTTCGCCGCGGCTAACAACATCACGCTACCGCCGCCGGGCGATCCGAATCAGCCCAAGGCAACGAAAGCCGTCCTCAAGGGCATCATCGAGAACAAGATGCTCGACCAGGAGAGCAAGAAGTACGCTGACAAGGTCGACGACGGTCAGGTCAATCAATACATCCAGTCGATGGAGCAGGAAAACCATGTCAACGAGCAGCAGTTCCGCGATCAGTTGACGCAGAACGGGCTGACCTACGAGGAGTTCCGGGGGCACGTACGCGATCAGCTCATGCGGATGGCGATGCTCCAGGACGAGGTCCGCAGCAAGGTCACGATTCCGCAATCGGAAGTCGAGGCCTACTACAAGGCGCATCCCGGGGAATTTCAGATCACCAAGGAGCGGCTCAAGCTGGCGCAGATCCTGATCGCGGTGCCGCCCAACGCCACGCCCAAGCAGATCGCGGAGGCCAAGGCCAAGGCCGAAATGGTTGACGCGAAGGCCATCAAGGGCGACGATTTCGCGGCGCTCGCGAGCCAGTACTCGGACGACGATTCCAAGAGCAAGGGCGGCGAGTTGGGGTACTTCGCACCTAACGAGATCCTGCCGCAGATCGACAAGGCGGTGGAAAATCTGAAACCCGGGCAGATCTCGCCGGTGGTGCATAGCGATTTCGGTTTCCATATCCTCAAACTCGAGGCACACGAGAAGCCGGGTCTGCAGCCGCTTGACCAGGCAACCGTCGACAAGATCCGGAACCAGCTTGCCACTGAGGCTGCCAAAAAGCGCTTCAAAAGCTGGGTCGAGAACGACCTGGTCAAGCAGCACGACGTCGAGCTCTCCAATTAGCCGATGGCGCTTCGGCTACAGAAGCCACCGATTGTAATCAGCCAGGGCGACCCCGCAGGAATCGGCGCGGAGGTCATTCTCAAGGCCGCGGCCGCTATGGCGCGGCGCCGGCGCATCCCACCGATGGCGGTGATCGGGGATGTGGCGGCGATGCGGGCCGCGGCGCGGCGGCTCGGCGAGGTCCCGGAACCACTCGACTGGCGTCCCGGCGAGGCGTTACCAACCTTGCGCAGGGGGCTGGCGGTGATGAGCGTCGGCAGGCTTTCGGCCGCCGCCTATCGACCCGGCAAGCCGAGCGCGGAGGGCGGGGAGGCGGCCTATCGCTATATCGTCGAGGCGACGCGGATGACGATGAGGGGCGAGGCGGCAGCCGTCGTAACCGCGCCGATCAGCAAGGAATGGTTGAATCGCGCCGGCCATCACTTCCCGGGCCATTCGGAACTGCTCGCGCGACTGGCCGGGACGCCGCTGTGGCGGATGATGTTCGTCGGCACCAAGCTCCGTCTGGCGCTGGTGACGGTGCATATCGGAATCGCCAAGGTGCCCCGCGCGCTCAGCGCGGAGAAGGTTTATCGGACCATAGCGCTGTTGGCCAGACATCTGGTCGAGCGGCTCAACGTGAGCGGGCCGCGAATAGGGGTGCTGGGGCTGAATCCGCACGCCGGTGAGAATGGGCTGTTCGGCGACGAAGAGCAGCGCATCATCGTGCCCGCGATCCGCCGCGCGCGACGCTCGCGGATCGATGCTTTCGGGCCGCTGGCGCCGGACACCGCGTTTGCACGGACCGATGGGGAATTCCGCTTTGATGCGGCGGTCGCGATGTATCACGACCAGGGACTGATCGCGCTCAAGACCCTGGACTTCGACCACGCCGTGAACGTTACCCTGGGCTTGCCGTTCGTGCGCACCTCGCCCGACCATGGCACCGCGTTCGATATCGCGGGCCGCAACCGGGCGAGCGCCGGCAGTATGATCGCGGCGATCGATTATGCATGGCGGGCCAGTGCGGTATAATCGCCGGGCCGCGGCGAAGAGAGCCTCCATGGCGGACCGAATCATCATCAAGGGTGCGCGCGAGCATAATCTCAAGAACCTCGATCTTGAGATTCCGCGCGACCGGCTGGTGGTAATTACCGGGCTTTCGGGCTCGGGCAAGTCATCGCTCGCCTTCGACACGATTTACGCCGAGGGGCAGCGGCGCTACGTCGAATCTCTGTCGGCCTATGCGCGCCAGTTCCTGGAGCAGATGGAGAAGCCGGACCTCGATTCGATCGAGGGGCTGTCGCCGGCGATCTCGATCGAGCAGAAGACCACCTCGCGCAACCCGCGCTCGACGGTCGGCACCATCACCGAGATTTACGACTACCTGCGCCTGCTGTTCGCGCGCGTGGGACACGCGTTTTGTTATAACTGCGGGCGCGAGATAACCCAGCAGAGCGTCCAGCAGATCGTCGACCGGATCACGAAATGGCCGGAAGGCACGCGGATCCATATCCTGGCGCCGATCGTGCGCGACCGCAAAGGCGAATATCGCAAGGAACTGAGCGATCTGCGGCGCGCCGGCTTTGTGCGCGTCAAGATCGATGGCCAGCCCTACGAGCTTGGCACCGAGCCCGCGCTCAACAAGAACCAGCGCCACACTATCGAGGTAATCGTCGATCGGCTGGCGATTCGCCCCGGCATCGAGAATCGGCTGGCCGACTCGCTGGAAGTCGCATTTCGTCACGGCCAGGACCTGCTCAAGATCGAGCGCCTCGACAGCAAGGGCGACACCGGGATTTACTTCAGCCAGCGCTTTGCCTGCGTGCAGTGCGGGATTTCGTACCCGGAAATCACGCCGCGCATGTTCTCGTTCAACAGCCCGCACGGGGCCTGCACGGAATGCTCGGGAATCGGATCGATCATGTACTTCGATCCCGAGCTGGTGGTGCAGAACGAGGACCTGAGTATCGCCGACGGCGCGATCGCGCCGTGGGCCACGATGACCTACATGCAGCCGGTGCTCGAGGCCCTGGCGTCCCATTACAGCATCGGCCTCGACCAGCCGTGGAAATCGATTCCCGCCAAGGTTCGCAAAGCGATTCTCAATGGTTCGGGCGAGGATGAGATCGAGTTCACCTTACAGCGCGGACGGCATCGGCGCGATTACGCGCGGCCCTTTGAGGGCGTGCTGCAATGGCTCGACCGGCGCTACAAGGAGACCGAATCCGAGAGCATCCGCGAAGTGCTGGAGTCGTACATGAGCATGCGGCCGTGCCCGGTATGCAAGGGCGCGCGGCTGAAGAAGGAAAGCCTGTTCGTGCGTTTCAACGGCCAGCCGGTCAACGAAGTGACGGCGATGTCGATCAAGCAGGCGGCCGCGTTCTTCGCCGAGCCCAAGCTGACGGCGCAGGAGCACGAGATCGCGCGGCTCATCCTGAAGGAGATTCGCGAGCGGCTGAATTTTCTGGTTAACGTCGGGCTTGACTACCTGACGCTCGATCGCACCTCGGGCAGCCTTTCGGGCGGCGAGGGACAGCGGATTCGACTGGCGACCCAAATTGGATCGAGCCTGGTGGGGGTGCTCTACATCCTAGACGAGCCCTCGATCGGGCTGCATCAGCGCGACAATCAGCGCCTGCTGGCGACCCTCAAAAGGCTGCGCGACCTGGGCAACACGGTGCTGGTGGTCGAGCATGATCGCGAGACGATGCTCGAGGCCGACCACATTATCGACATGGGTCCGGGCGCGGGCGCGCTCGGCGGCTACGTGGTGGCGCAGGGCTCGCCGCGCGAGATCATGCGCCATCCGGACTCGCTGACGGGCAAATACCTGTCGGATCAGATCGAGATTCCGGTGCCGACCCGGCGCCGGCGTCCGAGCGGACGCTGGCTCACTGTCCGGGGCGCGCGCGAGAACAATTTGCGCGACGTGACGGTGGCGTTCCCGCTGGGCTCGCTGACCTGCGTCACGGGCGTTTCCGGATCGGGCAAATCGACGCTGATTCTCGATACGCTCCATCGCGCGCTGGCGCAGAAGCTCAACAACAGCCGCGAGCGCGCCGGGCTTTATCGCGCGATCGAAGGGGTTGAGAATCTCGACAAGGTTGTCCACGTCGACCAGAGTCCGATCGGCCGCACGCCGCGCTCGAATCCCGCGACCTACACGGGACTGTTTACGCACATCCGCGAACTCTTTGCGCAGTTGCCGGATGCGCGCATGCGCGGCTACGGTCCCGGGCGCTTTTCGTTCAACGTCAAGGGCGGGCGCTGCGAAGCGTGTCAGGGCGACGGCATCATCCGCATCGAGATGCATTTCCTGCCCGATGTTTACGTGACCTGCGAGGTGTGCGCCGGCAAGCGTTACAATCGCGACACGCTTGAAATCCAGTACAAGGGCAAGAACATCGCCGAGCTGCTGAACATGACGGTGCTCGACGCGATCGAGTTCATGGGCTCGGTGCCGCCCATCCGTCAGAAGCTCGAAACGTTGCGCGACGTCGGCCTCGACTACATCCATCTCGGCCAGTCGGCGACCACCTTGTCCGGCGGCGAAGCGCAGCGTATCAAGCTCGCCAAGGAGCTGGCGCGACGGGCCACCGGCCGCACGCTCTACATCCTTGACGAACCGACCACCGGGCTGCACTTCGATGACATCAAGAAGCTGCTGACAGTCCTGGGGCGGCTGGCGGACTCGGGCAACACCGTGATCGTGATCGAGCACAACCTCGAAGTGATCAAGACCGCCGACTACATCATCGATCTTGGCCCCGAAGGCGGCGACCGCGGCGGCAGTGTGATTGCGAAGGGCACGCCGGAGGAAGTCGCGGCGGCGGCCGACTCCTACACCGGCCAGTTCCTGCGTCAGGTGCTCGGCCATCGCGCGGCAGCCTGATCGGCGCGCCGCTTCGCCTTAAAGTCACACTTTAAGTTTCAGCGTGGTCTGGCCGCCGTCGTAAAGCAGACGGCCCTCGACGACGCTGGCGAACTCGGCGAGCCGATGCGGCGCGAGCTTGCCGTCGGACAGGATGTGCTCGACCGCCGATCCACGCACCACCAGGTTGTCCGCGATAATCCGCCGATGGCATCGCCACCAGAGCCCCTCGGAGCACATGATCACGCTGCGGACGCGCGTCGCGATTGCGCCGAGGTCGTGTAATCCGGCAGCGAACTCATCGCTCTCCATGTGATCGGCATACGAGCGGAAGGCGGGAACCGTCCACGCGCTGTGGGGCGAGTCGGGGCGGACGCCGTGGCGCCGGCCACCCAGCGCTTTCATCCAGCGGTATTCGATTCCAGCGCGCTCGAGCGAAGCGGCGAGGTCAGCCTGGTTGAACTGTGGCCAGCGGCGCGAACTGGGGAAGGAGCGCACGTCGGCAAGCACGGCGATGCGATGCATGCGGAGCAACTCAAGGAACGTTTCGATCGGATGGGTCGAGTGTCCGATCGTAAACAGGTGATCGCTGGTGGATTGGTCCGAAGAAACCATGCGTCGGCCGGGCGCGGCCGGCAAGCCGCCGCGCAATCAGACCACGAAGCTAGCTTAGCACCGCGAGCCACAGGCCGCTGCCGATCAACGCCACGGCTGCGACGTTGGCGACCAGCCGATCCCACGGCAGCACCTTTTCCAGCAGCACGAAAATCGCGATCAGCGCGACCCACAGCAGGTTCATCACCCCGGCGGCAAACAGCAGCGCCATCAGCATCCAGCAGCAGCCGACGCAGAACGTGCCGTGCTTCAGACCCATAGTCAACGCGCCCCGCGGCCCTTCGCGCCATTCGGTCATGAAGAAGCCCAGCGGCGAGCGGCAGTGACGCAGGCAGACCTGCTTCAGCGGAGTTACCTGGTAAAGCCCGGCGACTATCAGGATTACGCCGCCCACCACCGGCGTGACCGCAAGGTTCCCGGAAATCAGGGCAGCGCTGTGCAAAACCAGCTGAATCGCCGTCGCCGCGGCGCTGAAGATCGTCCAGGCGACGATATAGCCCGCCACGAACATCGCGATCTTGAAACCGGCGTGCGCGCCGCGCGCGCGCACTGCGCGCGCATACATCGTCACCATCGGGCTCGCACTCGGCACCATCATGGCGACCATCATCACCGTCCACATCACAAACGCGGTGACGGCGTCGCCTAGCATCCAGCGATGCGGCTCGCTAAGCGCCATCTTCATCCCCGGCATCCCGGCCATGTCCACACCCGCGGCCATCGGCATCCGGAGCAAATAGATCCAGGCGAGAATCGTGATCAGCGCGAGCCCGCCCCAGACCGCGAGACGGTCGATGAGCGGGAGGGTCGCGATACTGAGGCGCTGTTGCGGATTGACGGCGGCCATACGATCAGCCGGAAACTCGACCGTGCGACGCCAGGGTTATTCGGCCGACCACTTGATCGGAGAGAAATGCCCGTTGCGCCCCGAATTGCGAAAGTCCAGCGAGCCGTCCTGGTAGTGGCTCTCTTTGCCCTGCGCGACGGCGAGATGCGACGAGAACGGATGAAATACGTTCTCGAGCCAGACCACCTTTTGATCGGCGCCGGCAAGCCCCTCGATGGTGATGTCGGCGATCCCCGGCATCGAGAGCTTGCGTTGGTTGCCGTCGATCGTGAAATCGATGGTCGCGGCCTTGGTAGGCAGTTGCTTCGAGATCAGCGGTCCGAACAGCGAAGGCGGACCGCCCGCCCCGCCGGTGAAGATTTTCTGCAGCGCATCACGCTGCGCCGCGGAGCCGCGACTGTCGACATACACCGCCAGCACGCCGTTGCCCTTGCCCATCGGACCCGGGGTCGAGAGCGCCTGAACCGAGTTCAGGCCGGACAGGTCGAGCTCGCCGTAGCGACCCCGGTTGATATGCACCGCCAGCACCACGTCGCAATGACCGTCGGTGGGAGTGGCGGCGAGGTGGGAGAGCAGGCAGGGGCAGAGCACGATGCAGTTGCACGATTCGAAATATTCGCCTTCAATTTGCCATTTTTCTCCGCTCATCGGCTCCTCCCTCGAAGTTCAGTTGCCGGCCTATAGATCGGCAAGACTCTACAACCAAAGCCGGCGCGCCGCCAAACAGCGCCGGGCCGATCATTTATTTCTGTGTGGCCTCTTCCTGAAGATTGCGGGCATTGATCGCGGCCTTGCCCTGGTTAGCGACCGCCACCACGATCATCGCATCCGGATGCAGATACTTGCGCGCCGTCTCCTCGACCTGCTCGCGCGTCACGCCGTTGACGTATCCCGGATATTTATCCATGTAGTCGAGGCCCAGCCCGTAGAGCTGGACATCCAGCATGTACTCGGCGATCGCGGACTGGCGGTCGAACTTCAAGGGAAAGCTGCCGACCAGGAATTTCTTGGCCGAAGCGAGTTCGGCGTCGGTGACCGGCTGGTCGCGGATCCGGGCGAGTTGCTGCAAGACCAGCTTCATGGCCTCGTTGGCGCTGCGGTTCTTGGTCTGCAGCTGGATGCGGATGGCGCCGGGGAACTTGCCCGCATCGTTCTCGCTGGCGATCGAGTAGGCGAGGCCGGCACTCGATCGGACCACCTGCATCAATCGCGAGGCGAAGCCGCCGCCACCAAGAACATAGTTCATCACTTGAAAGCGGTAGTAGTCGGGATTCGAGCGCTCCATCCCGGGGAAGCCCAGGATCAGGGTCGCCTGCGCCACGTTGCGGTCGATGATCGTGAGATGGACGCCGGACGAGACCTTGGGCGGTTGCGGCACCGGCTGCGGCGCGACCTTTCCGGCCGGACCTGCCAGTTGCTTCTCCAGCTCCGCCTTGATGCGGTTCGCGTCGACGTCGCCGACCACGGCGATTACCGCGCTGCCGACCTTATAATGCTGATGGTAGAACTCACGCACCTCATCGGGCGTGAGCTTTGCAACCGTCTCGGTGCTGCCGTCCGGGCTATGACCGTACGGTTGGTCGTCGAACATCTGCTTGCGAAAGGCGACGCCCGCCACGTAGCCGGGCTGCTGCTCGGCCGCCTTGATGGCGGCGACCACCTCGGCGCGCTTGTGCAGGATATCGTCGTCACGCAGCGCCGGATGGCGGATCACGTCGGCCAGCAACGCCAGCGTCTCGCCCTGATATTTCGCGAGCGAGGTAAACGACGCTTCGGCAAAATCCTCGCCCGCGTCGACCGACACCGAGCTGCCCATGAAGTCGACCTTCTGGTTGAACTGCTCGGCGTTGAGTTGGCCCGCGCCCAGGGTCAGGCATCGCGCGGTCAGGCTGGCAAGTCCGGCTTCACCGTTGGGGTCGCGGCGCGCGCCGGCGTCGAACGCGATTTTCACCGTCACCATCGGCAGCTGATGCTGCTCGGAGACCAGCAGGAGCGCGCCGTTGTCGAGCGTCATGCGCTTGATCTCGATAGCGCGCGAGGGCGCCGCCCACAGCGTGATGAACAGGGCGGTCGCAAGCAGGCTGAGGGCTGTACGACGGCGGAGGCTCATCGCGCCACCTCGTCGGCCTGCGCGACGTTGCGCACCGCGCCGCCGGGATGGCCGCCGCCGCCGGCGCCGTGTGGCAGCATGCCGGTCGGCACCAGGATTCCGAGGGTGCGGTTGTTCTCGACCAGGTACTGGCGCGCGACGCGCTGAACGTCAGCGGCGGTGACCTTTTCGATGTTCGGCAGATACTGATCGACCATCCGGTAGCTGCCGAGCATCTGATAGAGGCCGAGCATCATCGCCTCGCGAAAGATCGAATCCTGGCTGAAGACGAACTCGGCCTGCTCGAGGTTCTTGGCCTTTTGCAGTTCGTGCTGGCCGACCGGCTTGTCACGCAGCGCCGCGAGCTGGCGGTCGATTTCCGCGATCGCATCGTCGGTCTTCACGCCCGGCCGCAGCTCGGCTGAGACCCAGAACAGTCCGGGATCGAACGAGGTCATGTCGTAGCTGGCGTCGGCGCCCACCGCCATGTGCTTGTCGATCACCAGCGACTTGTAGAGCCGCGAGCTTTTCCCGTCGCTCAGGATTTCGGAGGCGATCTCGAGCGCGAAGGCGTCGCGGGTATTCTTGAAGTTCGGCACGTGGAAGGCTTCGGCGAAGGCCGGCACGTCGGCCGCATGACGCAGCACCGTGCGCCGCGGGCCGTCCTGCGGAGGCTCCACCTCGGTGACCGGCGGCGGCTTGGGGCCGTTCTTGACGGCGCCGAAATCCTCGTCGATCTGCTTCAAGACCTTGTCGGCATCAAAGTCGCCGACCGCCACGATCACCGCGTTCTGCGGCTTGTAGTAGATGTTGTGATAGGCGAGCACATCGGCGAGCGTAAGACCCCGGATGTCGTGCATCCAGCCGATCACCGGCCAATGGTACGGATGTGCCATGAAGGCCGCGGCCTGCGTGAGCTCGGCCAGCGCATCCTCGGGATTGTCCTCGGTGCGCATCCGCCGCTCCTCCATCACCACCGCCTTTTCCGAATCGAAACCCTTGGGAGCGAAGTTGGCCATCCGGTCGGCTTCCAGCGAGATCGGCACGTCGAGATGATTGTGGTTGATGACCTCGAAATAGTCGGTGAAGTCGGCGGTAGTGAAAGCGTTATCCATCCCGCCGTTTTCCTGGATGATGTTGGAAAACTCCTCGGGCTTGAGCTTCTTGGTGCCGCGAAACATCATGTGCTCAACCAGGTGCGAGATACCGGTCCTGCCGAATTGCTCGTTGCGTGAGCCGACCTTGTAGAAGATGTTGAAGGTCGCTACCGGCGCCTTGTGATTTTCCAGCACCAGCACGGTCAGCCCGTTGGCGAGCTTCTGCATCTTGACGGCGTCGCTCAGGCCGGCGCGCGAGACCCCGCTCCACAGCATAACCAGCAGGGCGGCAAGGATGATGGCAGTGACGGAACGCGGACGAATACTCAAGATAGAAGTGAATCGCATAGGCCAATCCAGTTAGGCAATCGCCTTCGGCCGTGTCAAGCTGAGGGTTGGAATCGGACGAAATTGCGCAAGCGGTCCAGGTCTGCGAAAATCAATACCAGTAACCATGGAAGCCGAAAGCACCGCTCAGAGCCTGCATCCGATCCGCGGCGTCCTGACCAAGTTCATGCGGATGCTGTTTCCGGTCGAGTTTCGGATCGATTCGCTGGTCGGATGCGACGCGATGCTGCCGTTCCATTATCCGTTGCTGGCCGGCGAGATGATCTACCTGCCCGAGAAAGTTGAATCGCTGGCCAGCGCCGAGAGTTCGCTGGGTTACTACCTCGTCACCGCCGCCCATCTCGCCGCGCGCCACGAATTTGGCACCTTCGAGCTCAAACTCGCCGACCTGCCGGGCTTCGAGGACCGCGGTGAGACGGGCGTCGAGGCGATCGATTCGTTCGTCGCGACCTTCGACGATCCCGGCCTGGCAAGCGCCCTGTTGCGGCTGTGCGAGACCGCCCGCGTCGACGCCGCGCTGCGCCGCCGCTATCGCGGCCTGGCGCCCCGCGTCGATCGCGTCAACCGCGCGCTTAGCACCGCGCTCAAACCCGGTTCGCTCAGCACCATGCTGATCCATTGCGCGCTCGATTTGCCGTACCCGGACGAGGGCCTCGAAAAATTCGTCGAGGGCGCCGCCAGCCTGATTGCGCCGCTGCGGCAGCCGGGCGCCGGCGTCGAGGCGAGCGCCGTGCAGACCGGGGCGCTCTATCGATGGCTGAAGAACCTGATCGCGGCCGCGCGCCAGGCCGAGGCCGACGAACTCGCGCGCGATGCGATGCGCCTGGGCAACGATCTCGCCAGCGCCGGCGGCCTCTCCGATGAACAGATGCCCGGGGGCGAGAGCAGCGAAGAGGGCGAGGGCGGCGGCGAAGGCGAAAGCATGCAAGTCGACGTCTCCGGGCGCGAAGCCAAAGGCGGCAAGGGCCGCATGCTTACCGCCGACGAGATTCGCGAGTTGCTCAAACAGGGCGCCGAGCTCAAGCCCGCGGAATCGGGCGGCGAGAACGAAGGCGGCGGACTCTACCATACGGAACTCACGCCCAAGCAGGCCGAGGAGCTGGAGCAGTTGCGCGAGCAACTCGGCGAGGTCGGCGCGGGCCACGCCGGGCGCTTCATGGTCGGGCGCAATCGCGATTCCTACTTTGCCTACGATGAATGGGACTACGTGCTCGGCGATTACCGGCACAACTGGTGTCGGCTGCGCGAAGTCGAGCTGACCGGCGACGGCGGCGATTTCTTCGCCCATACGCTGACTCGCTATGCCGAACTGTTGCCGCAGGTGCGGCGTCATTTTCAGCGTATCCGTCCGGCCTCGTATCGGATGGTGCGCGGGCTGGAGGACGGCGAGGAAATCGACTTCGATCGCACGATCGAATCGCGCGTCGCCTACCGGATGGGCCAAGTGCCCGACGACCGCGTCTACAAGGCCCGCAAGAAAGAGGCGCGCGACGTGGCGACGCTGTTCCTGCTCGACATGTCGGCCTCGACCGACGAACCGATCGCCCGCGAAGCGCACACCGTCGCGCATACCAGCGACGACTGGACGCGCAACTGGTCGCGCGGCCAATCCTCGCGTCCGCGCCGGATTATCGACGTCAACAAGGAAGCGCTGGTGATCATGGCCCAGGCGCTCGAAGAGATCGGCGACTCCTACGCCATCATGGGCTTCTCGGGCCACGGCCGCGACAACGTCGAGTTCTACCGCATCAAGGAATTCAACAGCGAGCTGTCGGAGGAAGTGAAGTCACGCATCGGTGCGATCGAGCCCAAGCGATCGACCCGGATGGGCACCGCGATCCGGCACGTCCGCGAAAAGTTCAAGGACGTCAACTCGCGCGCCAAGCATATGATCCTGCTGAGCGACGGCTTCCCGCAGGATTTCGACTACGGCCACGATCGCCGCTCCAACGCCTATGGCGTGCAGGACACGATGGTCGCGCTGAAGGAACTCGAGATGATCGGCGTGCTGCCGTTCTGCATCACGGTCGACCGCACCGGCCACGACTACCTGCGCCAGATGTGCTCGGCCAACCGCTACCTGGTGATCGACGATATTACTTCGCTGCCACGCCAGTTGCCGAAAATCTACGAGCAAGTAGTGCGCTGGTAGCGTCGCCTCAGGCCGGCACGCGCAGATCGCGGCCGGTCATCTCTGCGGGCGGCTTGATCTCCAGAATCCCCAGCAGCGTCGGGGCGATGTCGGCCAGCGTGCCGCCGTCGCGCAGCCGTCCCTTGAAGGCCGGATCGAAAAGAATCAGCGGCACCGGATTGGTGGTATGTGCGGTGTGAGGCTGGCCGGTGGCCGGGTCGGCCATGAACTCGGCGTTGCCGTGATCCGCCGTGATCAGCGCGACGCCATGGGCGCGCTGCAGCGCGTCGATGATCTTCCCGAGCGCGTGGTCGGCGGCCTCGACCGCATGCACCGTCGGTTCCATCTTGCCGGTATGACCCACCATGTCGGGGTTGGCGAAGTTCACCACGATCGCCCCGAAGCGGCCACCTGCGACCTCCTTCGCGACCCGCTCGGCAATCGGCTCGGCTTGCATCTCAGGGGCGAGGTCGTAGGTCGCGACCTTGGACGATGCAATCAGGGCGCGCTCCTCGAGCGGGTAGGGCTGCTCGACCCCGCCGTCCAGGAAGTAGGTCACGTGCGCGTACTTCTCGGTCTCCGCGATCCGCAGATTGCGCACCCCGGCGTCGGCCAGCGCCTGGGCGAGCGGATTCTTGACGTCATCGGGGCCGAAAGCGAGCGGTAGCCCGAAGCCGCGGTCATACTCGGTCATGCATACGTAGCCGATCTTCGGAAAGCGCGGGCGATTGAAACCGTTGAAATTCTCGCGCGCCAGTGCCGCGGTCATCTCGCGGGCGCGGTCGGCGCGAAAATTGTAGCAGATGATCTGATCGCCGTCGGCGATCGGATGCGCCGCGCCGATCACGCACGGTTCGACGAACTCGTCATCCTGGCCCTTAACGTAGGCGGCTTCGATGGCCGCCCGCGCCGACGGCGCCGCGATTCCCTCGCCCAGCGCGATCGCGCGCCAGGCTCGCTCGATGCGTTCCCAGCGCTTATCCCGATCCATCGCGTAGTAGCGTCCGCTGACGGTCACGATCCGGCCGCGACCGATCGCGCTCAGCTTCGCTTCGAGTTGCTCGACAAACGGCAGCGCGGAACGCGGCGGCTTGTCGCGCCCGTCGAGTACCGCATGCACCGCCACCGAGGCCAGATTTTCCTTCGCCGCCAGGTCGAGGAGTGCGAACAGATGGTCGATATGGCTGTGCACGCTGCCGTCCGATAGCAAACCCCAGATGTGCAGTGTGTGGCGTTCGTCGCGCGCCCGGCGGATCGCACCGAGCAGCGTCGGATTGCTGAAGAACTCGCCGGTCTCGATCGCCTTGCTGATACGCATCACGTCCTGGTAGATGACCCGGCCCGCGCCGATCGTGAGATGGCCGACCTCGGAGTTGCCCATTACACCCGGCATCAGGCCCACCGCCGCGCCCGAGGCGTCGATCTCGGTATGGGCCTGGGTGGCCCACAGGCGCGTCATGATGGGGGTGCGCGCGTGCGCGATGGCGTTGGCCTCGCGCGCCTCCCGCAATCCCCACCCGTCGAAAATTACCAGGACGGCGACCGGCGGCCGGCTCATGGCGTCTGCGCCACGGCGCGGCGCTTGAACACGCTCGCACCCGGATAGGTCGCGCGGTTGTCGAGTTCCTCTTCGATTCTAATCAGCCGGTTGTACTTGGCGGTGCGCTCGCCGCGGCTGACCGAGCCGGTCTTGATCTGGCCGGCGCCGGTGGCGACCGCGAGGTCGGCGATGGTGGTGTCCTCGGTTTCGCCCGAGCGATGGGAGACGACGGCGGTGTAGCCGGCGCGGCGCGCCATATCCATCACGCGGAGCGTTTCGGTCAGCGTACCGATCTGATTAAGCTTGATCAGAATCGAGTTCGCGACCTGCTCGCTGATGCCGCGCTCGAACCGCTTCGGATTGGTGACGAAGATGTCGTCGCCGACCAGTTGGACCTTGGCGCCCAGCTCGCGCGTCAGCAGCCGCCAGCCGTCCCAGTCGTCTTCGGCCAGCCCGTCCTCGATCGAGACGATCGGGTAGCGCGCGATCCAGTCAGCGTAAAAGCGCACCATCTCTTCGGCGCTGCGGGCCTTGCGGTCGGAGCGGGAGAAGACGTAGCGGCCGTTTTCGAAAAATTCGCTGGACGCCGGGTCGAGCGCGATCGCGACGTCAGCGCCGGGCCGGTAGCCGGCCTGCGTAATCGCCTCCAGAATCGCCTCGAGCGGCTCTTCGTTGCTCTTGAGATTAGGTGCGAAGCCGCCTTCGTCGCCGACGTTGGTCGAATAGCCCCGTTTTTTGAGCACCGCGGCGAGCTTGTGAAACACCTCGGCGCCCATCCGCAGCGCGTCACTGAACGTGCTGGCGCCCTGCGGGACGATCATGAACTCCTGCATGTCGACGCTCGAATCGGCGTGCTGTCCGCCGTTGAGCACGTTCATCATCGGCACCGGCAGGCAGCCGCCCTCGCGATACAGATAAAGATAGAGCGGCTGCTTGCGGCAGGCGGCCGCGGCATGCGCAGCGGCCAGCGAAACGCCCAGGATCGCGTTGGCGCCGAGCTTCGACAGATTTTCCGTGCCGTCGAGCTCGAGCATCCGGCGATCGATCGCCGCCTGGTCGGTGGCGTCAGCCCCCATCAAATGATGGGCGATCATCTGGTTGACGTTGGCGACCGCCCTGAGCACGCCCTTGCCGCCGTAGCGCTTGGGATTACCGTCGCGAAGTTCCAACGCCTCGTGCGCGCCGGTCGAGGCACCCGACGGCACCGCGGCCCGCCCGAACGAGCCGTCGTGCAGCCGCATGTCGACTTCGATAGTGGGATTGCCGCGCGAGTCGAGAATCTCGCGGGCGTGAATTTGAGTTATCTCGCTTGACGCCATCTTGTGCTTCCCGTAAACGACCGGCAGTTGGATAGATTCTAGGAGAGATAATCGTGCAAAGCCACGCCCGGCGCGAAACCGATGCGATTGCGATGCCGCTTAACGCTTCGAGGGTGGTGCGATGAAGCAGCGTTACGTCGCAGCGCTGGCATTGTTCCTGGTCGGTCTGTCCGTCGGCGCGGTGCTGATCTGGTTTATCCTGCCCGCGACCGTAACTTTACAGCCGGCCGGACCGCTCCCCGGCCCCGCGAGCTCGGCTACTCCGTCGGCCAGTAATATCGCCGCCGAACTCGGCCGATGCCAGCCGCTGCTCGATAACTGCAGCGCCTATCGCGATTGCGTCGCACGCGAGGCAGGCGCGGCTATCGCCAACGGCCTGCCGGACTGCTCCGCACCCGCTGCCTCGAGCGCCTCGACTGGCGGCGACATTATTCTCTGCTTCTCCCCGCCGGTGCCGCCGCAGGGATGCGATCCGATGGCCGCGGCGATCCATGCCATCGATACCGCGCGGCGAACCATCTGGCTCCAGACCTATGTGCTTACCAGCCAGACGACGGTCGATGCACTGCTCAAGGCCTACGGGCGCCACGTTGCAATCAGCCTGATAGTCGACAAGGCGATGCTGCAACAGCAACCGCAACTGGTGCTGAGCCTGGCGCAGGCCGGTCTCGCGATCCGGGTTGACGACAGCGTGCGCGGCATGGCCCGCAGCAGTGTGATGATCGTCGATGGAACGACCGCGATGTCAGGTTCGTTCGATTTTACGAACGAGGCCGAACGCTGGAACGCGGACGATCTACTGATCACCAACCGCAGTGCCCTGGTCGCTCGCTATCGGGAGAACTGGAATTTTCACCTGGTGCATTCCGAGCCGGTCAAGCTTCCGGCCACGCCCAGCGCCAGTGCCAGCCCAAGCGCATCGCCGAGCCCGACGCCGGCGCCACGCCGGTCCGGAAAAGGGTCCAAGTCGCCGATTCCTCCGCCGGTGACGACCAAGCCCACCCCCGGGCGCTGATCGGCGCGTCGATGGGCCGCAGTATCTACGAGTTCCCCGAGATCTTCCGGCGCGTCCACATGGAGGAGCCGGCTGAGATTGTGCGTGAGGTCGAGTTCCTGAAGCGGCTCTGGCGCCGTCACCTGAAACGGCCGGTGCGGCGCGTGCTCGATGTCGCCTGCGGCGATTCGCCGCACGGCCGCATCCTGCTGCGCGACGGAATCCAGGTGGCCGGCGTCGATCGCTCGCCGACCATGATCGCGAAAGGGCGGGCCGACTCGCTGCGGGCGATACCCATCTATCGTCGCCCCATCGAACGCTTCCGTATCCCCGAGCGTCCCTTCGACGCGGCGTTTTTCATGTCCGAAACTTTTCCGATCATGGTCACCAATGCCGATCTGATGACCCATCTGCGATCGGTCGCGCGGCTGCTCAAACGCGGCGCACTCTACTGCGTCGATATCGATCGGCACGACGGTATCGAGCTGGTGCGCGGCCGCCAGCTATGGCGGGAGCGTTCGGTGCGGGTCGGCGCGATCGCGGTTGACGTGCGCGAGTATCATCGGCCGATAGCCTGGGATTCCGCGCTGCATTCCATCTATGAGCTCGAATGCCGCATCCATTTTCCCAAGCGTACCGTGATCACCCGCGACATCATCCCGGTGCGCTACACGGTCCCCGCGACGCTGGAGCTGACGGCGCGGGCCGCGGGCTGTTTCGAGCCGGTGGCAAACTATGCGGACCTGTCGTTCACCAAGCCGATTGGAAGATGCTACGGGCGATGGTGGGGGGTGCTGCGCCGGATCTGAGAGGGCGGGTCAGAGCGCGCTCAGATGATCGACCAGGTCGAGCCAGGTCGGATACCAATTTGAATCGCAGCGCAGGATCTGGATCGAGCCGAGTTCGACGATCGGCTCGGCGCCGGTCAAGCGATTTACGATCGTGCGGATAACGCCGCGATGTGCGACCAGCAGCGCGTACGCGCCGGTTTCGGCGGACCGATCCCATAGCGCCAGCATCCGCTCGAGGCCGCGCTCCACGCGGGCAGTGAAGTCGCGCCGGGTTTCGCCGGACGGGAAGGTGAAATCCGGCGCCAGGCGATCGCTGGTCCAGCGCCGATAGTCGTCCGGATAGCGGTCGCAAATCTCTTCGGCGGTCAGTCCCTCGAACAGGCCGAAATGAATTTCGCGGAATTCCTCGATGGTCGTTAGCGGGCCGGCCTCGTCGATCAGGAGCCGGGCGCTGTCGCGCGCACGACTGAGCGGACTTGCGAAAACCGGCCCGGGCAACCCGGCCCAGCGGCTCCGCAACGCACTCCGCGTCGCACGCATCTGGGCGCGTCCGAGCGCCGACAGATCGATGTCAGTATCGCCATAGTAACGAACACGGGAATTGCCCTCGGTCTCGCCGTGCCGCACCAGTACCAGCGTTTTCACCTCAGTCGTAGACCGGGTTGATGACCAGGCCGGTTGCCAGCTTGGGGAAGAAGTAGGTCGACTTCTCGGGCATCGTCGCGCCCGCGTCGCTGACCCGCTCGACGTCGACGATCGACGGCGGATTCATCAGGAACGCGCCATCCGCTGCGCCGCCTTCGACCGCATTGAGTGCGCCATCGAAGTCGATGGTGTACTCGATATTGCCGCCGGCGCGAACCTGCTCGGGTCCGATGCCGAAAATTCGTTCGAGGATGGCGCCGTGCAGGATCGACACGTCGAGTTCGCGAACGGCCGGCGGTGCGCCGGGCGCGATCGATTCCATCGCCGCCCGGTCTTTCAAGCGCAACAATTGCAGGCCAGGATGATTTCTCAAGGCGACGCCGATCGCGCCCTGGCCGGCGGCCTTCAACCGCTCGCGAAATCGGTCGCGATCGACGGTCTCCTCGATCTCGAACAGTTCTCGCGCGCGAGCGGCAAACGACGCCAGCGCCTCGGCGTCGAGTCCTCTTACCACGCGATGCGTCGCCAGGATCACGAGCCCCGGATCGTCCCACGCCACCAGGGTCATCAATACGTAGTCGTATGGCTGCGGCTCGGCAGGGTCGCCGTCGGCCGCGCGCCTGAGACGGCGATACTCGAGCGCGGTCTCGTAGCGATGATGCCCGTCGGCGATCAGGATCCGTGGCGTCTCCAGCGCCTCCTGGATCGACGCGATCTCGCCGACGTCAGCGATCGCGTGGAGTTCATTTTCAATCTGCAGATCGTCGGTCGCCGCCAGCAGCGGTTCGCGCGCCGCCACCCGGGCGCGCAGCGCGTCGAGCTGTGGATGCTGTCCCGCGTAGAGCCCGAAGATCGAGCTGATATTCGTTTCAGTCGCGGTCAGCAGCCGCAGCCGATCTTCCTTGGCCGCGGGAAAGGTTCGTTCATGGGGCAGGATACGGCCGGGACCGAAGTTTTCGAGCCTGAGCCGCACGATGAAGCCGCTGCGCGTAAGCGTCCGCCCTGCGATCGCGAAGCGCTGGCGATACAGGTAAATCGCCGGGTGCGCCGGTCGGGTCAGAACTCCGCGGTCGATCCATTCACGCAGCGTTTGCGCCGCGGCCTGGTAGCGATCCGCGCCGCGCGCCAGCTCCACCCGCACGACGTTGTAGGGACTGCGCTGATACAGCCGCTCCTGCATCGCGCCATCGATCAGGTCGTAGGGCGGGGCGATAACCTCGTGCAGCGGGCCTGAGCGGCTGGGGTTGTAGAGCAGGCCGCGAAAAGGTTCGATACGCCGGGCGCGCGGGTCCATCTTAAAGCGTCACTTTAGGATTTCGAAAAGTTGCGTTTCGTCGATCGCACCGGCGCGCAGCAGACGCATCCGCGATCCTTCGCAGGCCACGATCGTGCTCGGCGCGGCGGCATTCATCGTACCGCCGTCGAGGTAGACTGCAACCCGATCTGCGAACACCGCGCGCGCCTCGACGATCGTGCGCGCCGGCGGCTCACCGGCGAGATTCGCACTGGTCGCGGTGAGCGGTCGCCCGAGCGCCGCCGCCAGTGCGCGGGCGATGCGATGCGGCGAGACGCGGACGCCGACGTCGCCCTCCGGCCCCACCAGTTCGGCGGGCAAACCGGGCGCAGCCGGGAGAATCAGCGTGAGCGGTCCGGGCCAGAATTTTTCGGCCAGCCGGCGCGCGGCCGGCGGCACCTCGCGCGCCACGCTGAACGCCATCTCGACGCTCGCCGCGATCAGGCCAACCGGCTTGCCGGGCTCGCGCGCCTTGATCGCGAACAGCCGCTCGAGCGCGCCGCCGACCGAGAAATCGACGCCCAGGCCGTAAAATGTTTCAGTGGGATAGACGATCACCTGGCCGGCGCTAAGCGCCCCGACCGCGCGCGCCAGCGCGACGTGCTCGCGATCCTCGAATGGCGATGGGTTTTGCATGCTGGCGGTTAATCGCTTTGCTTCGCGATGCTGCCTGGTCGCGATTCGGCGGGAACGAGGCTCCGGAGGCCGCGCCGAGCGATATCGCGCCGCAGATGCTTGCCTTCGAATTCGATCAGATCCGCAGCCTGGTAGGCGCTCTCGACCGCCGCCCGCAGATCATCCGCCATCGCCACCACCGTCAGCACGCGGCCACCGTCAGTCACCAGCCGGCCATTTTCGAGCGCGGTCCCGGCCTGGAAGACCTTCACGCGAATCCGTTCCAGGGCCCATTTGACCTTGAGCTCCGACGGCTGATTGCCTTCGATCCGTTCCAGTCCGTTGATCGGCTGCCGCTTGCGATAGTCGCCCGGATAGCCGCCCGAGGCCATCACCAGGGCGACCGCGCTCTTCGGCGACAGCCGCACCGCCGCGTCGCGAATCCGCCCCTCGGCTGCGGCCATCAGGGCTTCGGCGAGATCGCCCGCGTAGCGCATCATCAGCGCCTGGCATTCGGGGTCGCCGAAGCGAACGTTGAACTCCAGCACGTTGACACGCTCGCCGCTGACCATCAGCCCCGCGTACAGCACGCCTTTGTACGGGATACCCATCGTGCCCATCGCGGCGATGGTCGGCTCGACGACCTCACGCATCACACGGCTCTCGAACGCCGCGTCGTACTGTGGAAGCGGCGAGTAGGCGCCCATCCCGCCGGTGTTCGGTCCCTGGTCGTTATCGAAGATGGTCTTATGATCCTGCACCAGGCCGAGCGGCGCAGCGTTGTTACCGTCCGCGAGTGCGAAGAACGAGACTTCCTCGCCGCTTAGAAATTCCTCGATCACGACCCGCCGCCCGGCCGCGCCGAAGCGGTTGGCTTCCATCGATGCGCCGATCGCCGCGAGTGCGCTCTGGCGGTCGTGGCAGACGGTGACGCCTTTGCCGAATGCGAGCCCGTCGGCCTTCACGACCATCGAGCCGTCGCGGCTTTCGACGTAGCGGCGGGCCGCGGCGGCGTCGGTGAAGCTCTCGAAATCAGCGGTCGGCACGCCCGCACGGCGCATCACGGTCTTCGAAAACGTCTTGCTTGCTTCGAGCTCGGCGGCGGCGCGGGTGGGGCCGAAAATTCTGAGCCCGCGGCGTTCAAATTCATCGGCGATGCCGGCCGCCAGTGGCTCCTCGGGACCGACCACAGTGAGGTCAATCGTATTGCCGGCGGCGAACTCGGCGAGCGCCGCGATATCGGTGGGTGCGATCGCCAGCGGCTGCGCCAGCTGATCGATGCCCGGATTGCCGCCGGTACAGTAGAGCTCGCGGACGGAGGGGCTCTGGCTCAGCCGCCAGCATAGCGCGTGCTCGCGGCCGCCCTTGCCGATAACCAGGACTTTCATCGGCGCCGGCGCCTAATGGCGGAAATGACGGACTCCGGTGAAGACCATCGCGAGCCCGTGTGCGTTGGCCGCCTCGATCACCTCGTTGTCGCGCAGTGCACCGCCTGGCTGAGCGATCGCGGTGGCGCCGGCTTCGGCCGCCAGCCTGGGGCCGTCGGGAAACGGGAACAGCGCCTCTGAAACCAGCACCGATCCGTAGAGGTTGATTTTGAGGCGCGCTGCTTTTTCACGCGCGGAGTGAACCGGATCGATTCGCGAGGTCGCGCCGCCGCCGACCGCCAGCGTGCGATCGCCGCTCACGAACGCGATGGCGTTGGACTTGACGTGCTTGCAGACCCGAATGCCGAAGTCCATCGCGCGCAACTCGGCCTCGTTGGGAGCGCGTTTGGTCACGACCTTGCCCCGCCGCGGGTCCTCGCACGAGAGGTCGGGGGTCTGCACCAGCAGCCCGCCGATTACATGGCGCACATCGAGATCGTCGCGCCTGAGCGCCGCCGGATTGAAGCGCATCACGCGCCGGTTCTTTTTCTTGCGCAGGAAATCGAGCACGCCGGCGCCGTAATCAGGACCGATCAGGACTTCGGTGAAAAGCTCGTCGACCAGGCGCGCGAAGTCGAGGTCCCAGGCGCGATTGGTGACGATAATTCCGCCGAAGGGCGAATCGGGATCGGTCGCGAACGCCTTGTCCCACGCCTCGGTCAGCGTTTCGCCGACGCCCACTCCGCAGGGGGTGTTGTGCTTGAGAATCGCCACCACCGCGTCGTGATAATCGTCGAACTCCAGGATCAGATTAATCGCCGAGCTGATATCGATCACGTTGTTGAACGACAGCTCGCGGCCGTGCAGTTGACGCGCGATACGCGGGAAGTCGCCGTACAGCGCACCGCTCTGATGAGGGTTTTCGCCGTAGCGCAGCGTCTGGGCCAGCGGCAGTGAGAGGCTGAAGGTCTCACCGAGCGGCTGGCGCTCGCCGTCGGTGCGGGCGGCGAGGTAGTTCGAGATCGCGCAATCGTAGGCGGTCACGCGCGCGAACGCCTTGCGGGCGAGCCGCCAGCGGGTCTCGAGCGACAGCGCGCCGTGCAAGGCCTTGAGCTCGTCGATCAGCGCCGCATAGTCGCCGGGATCGACCACCACCGCCACGTCGGCGTAATTCTTGGCCGCGGCCCGCACCAGCGTGGGGCCGCCGATATCGATATTCTCGATCGCGTCTTCGAGGCCCGCGTCGGCGCGCGCGACGGTCTGTTCGAACGGATAAAAGTTGACCACCACCAGGTCGATCGGCTCGATTCCGTAGGCTTCCATCTCGCGCCGATGGCTGTCGAGGCTGCGGCGGGCCAGGATGCCGCCGTGGATCTTCGGATGGAGCGTTTTCACGCGTCCGTCGAGCATCTCGGGCGAGCCGGTAAACTGTTCGACCGAGCGGACCTTGATTCCCTCGCGCTCCAGCGTCGCGCGGGTGCCGCCGGTGGAGAGAATCTCGACGCCAAGTTCCGTCAGCACTGCGCCGAGTTCCGCCAGCCCGTTTTTGTCCGAGACGCCGAGCAGCGCCCGCCGGATGGTTCTATGATCGGTGTCCATTAGGTTGCGGTCCCGTCAGTTCCTGTAGACGCGCGCCACGCGCCGGCCAACCGTACACAGCATTTCGTACGAGATGGTCTGCGCGAGGCGCGCGACGTCGTTGACGCTGATCGTCTCGCCGCCGCTGACACCCCATAATATCACTTCGTCGCCGGCGCGGGCGTCGGGAACGCCGGTCAGATCAACCATCGTGAGATCCATACATACCGCGCCGACCACCGGCGCGCGCCGGCCGCGAATCAGCACCTCGCCGCCATGCTGGAGGCCGCGCCGGTAGCCGTCGGCATAGCCGACCGCGACCACGCCGATCGTGCTGGGATGCTGGGTGACGAAGGTGTGGCCGTAGCTGACGCCGGCGCCGGCGCCGACGCGCTTGGTCTGCAGGAGGCGAGTCTTGAAAGTCATCACCGGGCGCAGTGCGACGCGCTCGGCCACCGCCGGGACCGGCGGCAAGCCGTAGATCGCCAGGCCGGGGCGGACCAGGTTGCGATGGGCATCGGCGCGCATCACCAGCGCCGCCGAATTGGCGACATGGTTAACGGGCGGCGCGAAGCCGGCCGCGGCCAGACGGTGCAGCGCTTCGCCGAATTCGGCGAGCTGGCGATCAGTGACCGGGCTGGCCGGATCGTGCGCGCTGGCGAGCAGCGTGCCCGTACCCTCGAGCGCCAGGCTCGGTTCGCGCCGCAACTGTTCGATGGCGCCGGCGAGTTCATCGAGGCGGACCCCGAGCCGCGTTGCGCCGGTATCGAGCTTCAGATGAACCGGAAAATCGCGCCGGCCGAGCGCGGCCGCGGCCGCGCCGATGGCGTGAATCGACTCGCGATCGAAAACGAACGGGGTCAGGTCGAGCGCGACGATCTCGCGCGCGTCATCGGCGAAAAAGCCGCCCAGCAGATAGATCCGATCGCGGTTTCCCGCCGCCCGCAGCTCGCGCGCCTCCGAGACGGTGGCGACGCCAAAATGGCTGCAGCCCTCGGCCGCGAGCGCGCGTGAGACGGCGACCGCGCCGTGGCCGTAAGCGTCGGCCTTGACGACCACCATCATCTCGGCGTGGCTGGCGAGGCGCTTGAGCTGGCGATAATTGAGGCGCAACGCCTCGAGGTCGATCTCGGCGACGGCCCGATGACTGAGTTGGTCCGTGGTATGCATCGAAAAGCCGCCGTACCGGTGAGCGTTCAGATAACCATCGCTCGCCCAGACAGTCAACAAAAAGGCATTTTTGACTCTCGCCGCGGCGCTTTGATATAAATTAACCGAAGGCTGGGGGTGTGCGGAAACGCACTGAGACCTCGTTGCGAGAACCCCTTGAACCTGATCCGGGTAATGCCGGCGTAGGGAAGCCGTCCTGCCAGATCGCACCCCCGTTCTCGCAAGGGCTTCCCGAATCGACACGGAGCGGCCGACGGCTGCAGAGGCTGTGAGCGCGAGCGAAATTCTCCTGAACGGCGAACCGTACGAACTCGATGGTCGTACGCCGCTTGGCGATCTGATCAAGCGGCTGGGGATGAAGCCGGCGCGGATCGCAATCGAGATCAACCATCGCGTGGTGCCGAAAGCCGAGTACGACGGCATCGTGCTGGCGGCCGGTGATCGGGTCGAGATCGTCAATTTCGTGGGAGGCGGATAAGCGAACTCCACGCCGCCGAAGGACGCAAGATGCAGGACACACCGCTGGTTTTGGGTGGCAGGACCTTCAAGTCGCGCCTGATCGTCGGGACCGGCAAGTATCGCGATTTTGCCGAGACCCGCGCGGCGGTCGAAGCGAGCGGCGCGGAGATCGTCACGGTCGCGGTGCGCCGCGTCAACCTCACCGATCGCAGCAAGGAAAATCTGCTCGAGTATATCGATCCGAAGCGCTACCAGATTCTGCCCAACACCGCCGGCTGCTACACCGCCGAGGAGGCCGTCCGCACCTGCATGCTGGCGCGCGAGATGGGCGTCGGCAACATGGTGAAGCTCGAAGTTATCGGCGATCAACAGACGCTGTTCCCCGACGTGGTGGGAACCATCGAAGCCGCCCGCGTGCTGGTCAAAGAGGGCTTCATCGTGCTGCCGTATACGATGGACGACCCGGTGGCGTGTCTGAAACTTGCGGAAATCGGCTGCGCGGCGGTGATGCCGCTGGCGGCGCCGATCGGTTCCGGCCTGGGCATCCGCAACCCCTACAATCTGCGCATCATTATCGAGCAGGCCAAGGTGCCGGTGATCGTCGACGCGGGCGTCGGCACCGCCTCGGATGCGGCGGAGGCGATGGAATCGGGATGCGACGGGATTCTGATCAACAGCGCGATCGCGTGCGCGAAGGATCCAATCGCGATGGGAGCCGCGATGAAGATGGCGGTCGAGGCCGGACGAATGGCTTACCTCGCGGGCCGTATCGAGCGGCGCCTCTATGCTTCCGCGTCGAGCCCGCTGAACGGCCTGATTCGCTAGCGCCTTGGCCACCGGCGCGCGGCAAGTCAAGTTTCGGCTCTACCTGATCACTGATCGGAAGCTGGTCCGCTCGGGCAATCTGTACGAGGCCTGCGAGCAGGTGCTGGCGGCGCCCGCTGACCGGCCGGGCGCGATCGCGATCCAATTGCGCGAGAAGGATCTCGAGGGCCGCGCGCTCTACGAATTGGCGCTGCGGATGCGCGAGTTATGTACGCGTTACGGCGCGCCGCTGCTGATCAACGATCGCATCGACGTGGCGATCGCCTGCGGCGCCGACGGCGTCCATCTGCCGGCCAATTCCTTCACCCCCGAGCAGGCGCGCGCGCTGCTCGGCGAGTCGCGGCTTATCGGCGTGTCGACGCATAGCAGCGCGGAGGTCGCGCAGGCGGCCTCGGCGGGCGCCGATTTCGTGGTCTATGGTCCGGTCTTTCAGCCGCTGTCGAAGACGGCAGGCTATGGCGCGGCACGCGGCGCCGAGGGACTCGGCGCCGCGTGCCGGGCCGCCGCCGGCCTTCGATAGCGGCAGCCACACCGGACCGAAGACCGCGAAGTCGGCGCCCGCGGCGGCTGCGTCCGCCGCTTCCGCGGCGCTGTGCGTGGACACGCCGATTAGCCGCGACGGCCCCATCAGCCGTCGCGCATCGGCCGGCGCGACTGCGGCGCCCGGCAGATGCACGCCGTCGGCCCCGGCGGCCAGGGCGACGTCCATTCGATCGTTTATCATCAGGGGCGCGCCGTGCCGGGTGCAGATCGGCCGCAACGCCGTGGCGAGTTGATACAGTTCGCGCCCGCCGAGGTCTTTTTCGCGGAGCTGCAGGGCGACGCGGGTGGCTGCCGAGTCGCGCGCGAGCGCGCCGAGCACTTCGTCGCAGACTTGAGCGAGATCGCGCGGCGCGATCAGACGGCGGTCGCTAATCAGGTAGAGCTGGAAATCGACCGGCGGACGCGGTGCGCTTTCCAAATGGTGACTCCAACGGCGGTCGTTGCTCTAACGAATGCCCGCCGCGCTAGCGAATCAACCCACTAAGCGGACTCGAGGCCGTCGCGTAAAGCTTCTGCTCGATTCGTCCGGCTAGATAGGCGATGCGGCCGGCTTCGATCGCAAGCTTCATCGCACGCGCCATCGCGATCGGGTCTTTTGCTCCCGCGATCGCGGAGTTGATCAGCAATCCGTCGGCTCCGATTTCCATCGCTTCGGCCGCGTCCGACGCCGTACCCACGCCCGCGTCGACGATCACGGGGACCGTCGCCTGCTCGATGATGATGCGCAGGTTGAAGGGGTTGCGGATGCCCATCCCGGAGCCGATCGGCGCCGCCAGCGGCATCACCGCCGCGCATCCGATCTCCGCCAGCCGCAGACACGCCACCGGATCGTCGGTCACGTAGGGCAGCACTTTGAAGCCTTCCTTGACCAGGATCTTCGCCGCTTCGATCGTCGCCGGCACGTCGGGGAACAGGGTTTTTTGATCGCCGATTACTTCGAGCTTGACCATGTCGCCTACGCCGACCTCGCGCGCCAGCCGGCAAGTGCGCACCGCCTCTTCGGCGGTGTAGCATCCGGCCGTGTTGGGCAGGATCTGGTAGCGTTTGGGATCGATGTAGTCGAGCAGGTTATCGCTCTTGCGGTCGGCGATATTGACCCGGCGCACGGCCACCGTGACGATCTCGGCGCCGCTCGCCTCGACCGCCGCGCGAGTCTCGGCGAAGTCCCGGTATTTGCCGGTGCCGACGATCAGCCTGGAGTGAAAAACCTTGCCGGCCAGTTCGAAGTCTTCATGTTCCATGGCATCTTCCACAGATCGATCATACATAAAATCGATCATACACGATTGCGCGCCAGGCCCGCCGCCAGGCGCCGCTAGCCGCCTCCGACGAAGTTGATTATCTCGACCGTGTCGCCCGGTTTGAGCCTGACGGCGTCGTATTGTGCGCGCGGTATCACGGCCCGGTTGATTTCGACCGCTACCCGGCCGCGGCGCATTTTGAGCCGTTCGAGCAGCGCGGGCAGGCCGGCGTCGCCCTCGATCGTGTACTGTTCACCGTTGAGCTGAATTGCGAAGCGCGATGGGCTCTCGGACATCGAAAAAGCCGCTTCCCCGACTTCGGGCAAGCGGCTTTAGGCGGAACCGCGATCGTTCCGCCGTGTAGCCAGGGGCGGAGCGCGGCTTCCCTACGCCGGTATCACCCGGATCAGGTTCGAGGGGTTTTCTTCTCAGTGCGCCCTTCGTGCGCGCACACCCCCAGCCAATTGTTGTGAATATCACTTGAGTGGGGGAGTGTCAAAAAACAGGTTCTATCGATATCATGCCGGTACTATCGGGCAGGTCCGGAAAGAGAATCACAAGGACGGTTTGAGGCATCGATGGAAATGGTGAGCGGACCGCCGACCGTGGCCGAGATCGACCTTGAGGCGCTAGGCGCCAACTATCGGGCGATCAAGTCGGCCGGCAGCGGCGCCGAACTGATGGCGGTGGTCAAGGCCGACGCCTACGGCCACGGCGCGATCGAAGTCACGCGCGCGCTCCGTGGCGAGGGCTGCGGCCATTTCGGCGTTGCCCGGGTGTGCGAGGCGCGCGAGTTGCGCGCGGCCGGGGTGCACGAGCGTATCTACCTGCTGGGAGGATTTCTCGCCGGCGAGGCGGAAGAGATCGTCGGCCTCGACCTCACTCCATTCGTTTACGACGTGGCGCTGATCGCGCCCCTGGAGCGGGCGGTGGAAGCGCGGGCTCGCGCGAATTTTCGCATTCACCTCAAGATCGATAGCGGCGCGACCCGTCTTGGAATTCTGCCCGACGAACTGGACCAGGCAATCGCGGAACTGGGCCGCGCTCCCGCGCTGACGGTCGAGGGCGTGTGCACCCTGCTGATCGATGCCGGCGATCCTCAGAGCCCCGTGACCGGCGCGCAACTCGAAGTGTTCAACGCCGCGGCGGCGCGGTTGCGGGCGGCCGGGATCGATGCGCGGGTCGCCCACGTCGCCAACTCTGCCGCCTCCATCCTGCGGCCCGACGCGCACTACAGCCTGTTGCGCCCCGGCCTTGCGATTTATGGACTGCCGCCCGTGCCGGCCGTGCGTGAGCTGGTCGAACTGCGGCCGGTGATGACCTTCAAGACCCGCGTGGTCCAGGTCAAGCGCGTGCCGGCCGGCGTCGGCGTAAGCTATGGCCATACCTTCGTCACGCGGCGGCCGAGCGCGATCGGCGTGCTCGCGGTCGGCTACGCCGACGGCTATCGGCGCGGGCTCCAGCATGGCGGTGAAGTGATGATCCGAGGGCGGCGCGCGCCGGTGATCGGCGCAGTGTGCATGGATCTCACGATGGTCGATTTGACCGAGGTCCCCGGCGCGGCAATCGGCGACGAGGTCATCCTGTGGGGTGGCGCGGGCGAAGCGATGATCAGCGTCAACGACATCGCGCGCCTGGCACAGACCATCTCCTACGAGATGCTGTGTACGGTCGGCAAGCGGGTGCCGCGCGTGTACCGCAAGGCGGCCTGAGATGGAAACCGGCGCGGTAAAAATTACCCGGGCGCTGCTCGGCGTCTCGGACAAGGCGGGCCTGGGCGAACTGGCGCGGGCGCTGGCGGCGCGCGGTGTCGAGATAGTCTCGACCGGCGGCACCGCGGCGGCTCTGGAAGCGGACGGGGTCAAAGTCCGCGGCGTCGAGAACTTTACCGGCTCGCCCGAGATGCTCGACGGGCGGGTCAAGACGCTCCATCCGAAAATTCACGGCGCGATCCTGGCGCGGCGCGCCGACCAGAACCATCGCCGCCAGATGAGCGAGCATGGGATCGAGCCGATCGACCTGGTGGTGGTCAACTTCTATCCCTTCGAGCGCACGGTCGAGCGCGCCGGCGTCAGCCTCGACGACGCGATCGAGAACATCGATATCGGCGGCCCCGCGCTGGTGCGCGCGGCGGCCAAGAACTGGAACGACGTCGCGGTGGTGGTCGACCCGGCCGACTACCCGGCGCTGATCGAGGAACTCGCCGGCAGCGGCGGGACGCTTGGGCGGGAGACCCGATGGCGTCTCGCGCGCAAGGCGTTTGCGCAGGTGACCGCCTACGACTGCGCAATTTCGAATTACCTCGGCGCGATCGAGGACGACCAGCGCCAACCGCTCGGCGAGACCTTCAGCCTCTCGCTGCCGCGCGAACAGCGGCTTCGCTATGGCGAGAATCCGCATCAGGTGGGCGCGCTCTACGGGCGTTTCCTCAAAATCGCCGAGCAACTCCACGGCCGCGAGCTTTCCTTCAACAACGTCTTCGACATCAGCTCGGCGGTCAACCTGATGCTCGACTTTGCCGACTACAAGGACGCTGTCGTCGCGATTCTCAAGCACAACACGCCCTGCGGCGTGGGCGTCGGCGCGACACTGCTCCAGGCCTGGGAGAAAGCTTTCGCTACCGACCCCGATTCGCCCTTCGGCGGGATAATCATCGCCAATCGCCCGTGGGACCTGCCGTTCGCCGAGGCCGTCGACGAGTTGTTCACCGAGGTTTTGATTGGGACCGCCTTCGAGCCCGGGGTGCTCGAGTTTTTGCGCAAGAAAAAGAATCGCCGCGTGATGCGGTTTCATCCCGACGCCGTGCGGCGCGAGGATCTCGATTTCAAGCGCGTCGTCGGCGGACTGCTGGTGCAGACGCCGGATTTGAGCCTCGAGGACCCGCGCGAGGGCAAGGTCGTGACGCGGCGCGCGCCGACGCCCGCCGAACTACGCGCGATGGAATTCGGCATCCGGGTGTGCAAGCACATCAAGTCCAACGCGATCGCCTTCGTCACCGGGGATCGCACGCTGGCGGTCGGCGGCGGCGCGACCTCGCGCATCGACCCGCTCTATGCGGCGCGCGAGAAGGCGGCTCGGATTAAAGTATCACTTAAAGATTCGGTGCTGGTCTCCGAGGCGCTGTTCCCATTCCCCGACGGGCCCGCGCTCGCCGCCGAGGCCGGCGCCACGGCGATCGCCCAGCCGGGCGGTGCGATGCGCGATTCCGAGGTCATCGCCGCCGCCGACGCGCACGGGCTTGCGATGGTCTTCACGGGGTTGCGCCACTTCCGGCACTGAGGGCTGCGTCGCCTCGACGAATTTCCGGTCCGCGCTTGACGCTAGGCAGTTTTGATACGCCAGTTTTACTATGCGATGAAAGTCATTTGCCCGATGAACATCACTGGCCCGATTAAAGTACCGGTCCGATGAAAGTACTGGTGGTCGGAAAGGGCGGGCGCGAGCACGCACTGCTCTGGCGGCTGAACCAGAGCGAGACGGCGCGTGGGCTGTACTGCGCCGGCGGCAATCCCGGGATAGGCCAGCTTGCGCGGATTGTCCGGGTCGCGCAGAACGATTTTGCCGCGCTGGCCGATTTTGTGCGCAGCGAGAAAATCGATCTCACCGTGGTCGGGCCCGAGGATCCGCTGGCGGCGGGAATCGTCGACGAGTTCGATCGCGCCGGACTCAGGATTTTCGGCCCCACCAGGGCTGCCGCGCAGTTGGAGGCGAGCAAGGCGTTTGCCAAGGCCGTGATGCGCGAGGCAGGCGTGCCGACCGCGAGTTTCGAGGTCTTCGACGAGGCTGAGGCGGCGCGCGGATGGGTTCGCGCGCACGGCGGCCCGATGGTGGTCAAGGCGGACGGCCTGGCGCTGGGCAAGGGCGTTGTAGTGTGCGAGGACGCGGCGGCGGCGCTGGCCGCGATCGACGACGCGATGGAGCGCCGGCGTTTCGGCGCGGCGGGCGCGCGGGTCGTGATCGAAGAGCGGTTGGTGGGCGAGGAGCTTTCTTTCTTCGCGCTGTGCGACGGCGAAAACGCGATCGCGCTCGGCCTGGTGCAGGATCACAAAGCCGCCTTCGACGGCGACCGCGGTCCCAACACCGGCGGGATGGGCGCGTATACGCCGGTGCCGCACTTCGGCGCGGCGCTCGAGGCGCGCGTGATGGACGAGGTGGTGCGGCCGACGCTCGGCGCGATGCGCGCGCGCGGCGCGCCGTTTCGCGGCGTGATGTTCGTGGGGCTGATGGTCGACGGCGAACGCATCAGCGTACTCGAATACAACGTCCGCTTCGGCGATCCCGAATGCGAGCCGCTGATGATGCGCTTCGAGGGCGACCTGGCCGAAACGCTGCTCGCCTGCGCCGAGGGCCGGCTCAAGGACTCCAGCGTGAGGCTTTCGCCGCGCGGCGCCGCCGCCGTCGTGCTGGCGTCAGGCGGATACCCGGGCGAGTATCGCAAGGGCGTCGCGATAAGCGGGCTCGAGCGGATCGACGGCGCCGAACCATCGGAGGCGAAGGTGCGATGGGCGCTGCAGAAGACCCGGGTCAAGGTTTTTCATGCGGGAACCGCGACCCACGAAGGGCGGTTGGTGTCCGACGGCGGCCGGGTGCTGGTGGTGACCGCGATGGCCGCGGATTTGCGCCGCGCGGTTGCCGCCGCCTACGAGGCGGCCGCGATGATCGAGTTCGAGGGTAAACAGATGCGCCGCGATATCGCCCGCCGCGCGCTCGAACGCCTTCCTCAATGAACCGCATCGAGGGATTTCCGTTTGTGGCCGAGAACTTTGGAGCGTCGCGCGTTGGCTGAGAAGCATTCCACCGCCATCGCCGACGCGCTGGCGGCGCTGGCCGCCGGCGAGGCGATCGTCTATCCCACGGAGACGTTCTATGCGCTGGGCGTAGACGCACTCTCGTTGAAGGCGCTCGAGCGGTTGTTCGCGATCAAGGGACGCGAGCCCGGAAAGCCGGTCGCGCTGATCGCGGCCGACCTCACGATGGCCTTCGCGGTCGCCCGCGAGGTGCCGGCCGCGGCACGCGTCCTCGCCGAGGCGTTCTGGCCCGGACCGCTCACGCTGGTGCTGCCTGCGCGCGACGGAATTCCCGCCGCGCTGATCGGCGCCGACGGTGGAGTCGGCGTGCGCGTCTCGTCGCATCCGATCGCGTGCGCGCTCGCCGCCGGGCTTCGAGGTCCACTCACTGCGACCAGTGCGAATCTCGCTGGCGAGCCGCCGGCGGTGGAGCCGGACGCGGCGCGCCGCGCACTCGGCGATAGAGTTAAAGTGTTCGTTGAGGACGGCCGGCTTGCCGGAGGCGCACCCAGCACCGTGGTCGCCGTCGACGGGGCAGGGATGCGCGTGATACGTCCGGGCGCGGTGAGCGAGCGCCAGTTGGCCGCCGCGCTTAAGGGCGACGTATTCAAGTGAGGCAATCGCAATGCCGATGACGCATCGAATCGAACCATTTGCGGGATTGCTCTATGACCCCGAGCGAGCCGGAGTGCTGAGCAACGTCGTCGCGCCTCCGTATGACCTGATCGACAACGCGCGCCAGGGCGCTCTTTACGCGCGCAGCCTGTATAACGTCGTGCGCCTTGAGCTCAACCGCGATCCGGATCGCTACGCTTCGGCGGCGCGCACGCTTGGCGACTGGCTCAAGGCGCGAGTGCTCGCACTTGCCCCCCGGCCCGCGATTTATTTGTACTCGCAGTTTTTCGAGGTCGAGGGGCGCCGTCTTCGGCGTGACGGCTTCATCGTGCGCATCCGGCTGGAGGAGTTCAGCGCCGGACGAATCCTGCCCCACGAGCGAACTTTTCCCGCCGCCAAACAGGACCGGCTCGAGCTGCTGACCGCGCTCGACACCAACGTCAGCTCGGTCTTCGGCCTCTATGCCGGCGCGCATCCGGCGCTCGCCCTGCTCACGGCCGAACTGGCGGCGCGCGAGCCCGCGCTGGAGGTGACCGACGACCTCGGCATCTGCAACCAGTTGCGTCCGATCGAGGACGCGGCGGCGATCGCGGCGATTCAGCAGGAGCTCGAGAGCCCGCGCATCTTCATCGCCGACGGACACCATCGCTACGAAACCGCGCTCGAGTATCGCCGGCGCCGGCGCGCCGCCGAGCGCGATCCCGCCGCCGCGCGGCCCTACGACTACACGATGATGACGCTGGTCGCCTGCGACGATCCGGGGCTGGTGATCCTGCCGACGTATCGGGTGGCGCGGCGCCTGGACCCGGAGACCATCGCGTCCTTCGATCTGCGGGCGGCGACATGGTTTGCGCTCGAGGAGTTCAGCAGTCCGGACGCGATGCGCGCGGCGCTGGCGAAAGCCGGGCAGGGCGCGCTGGCGGTCGCGCTCGGCGGCGAGCGAGTCAAGCTGCGGCTGCTGCGGCTCAAGGATCCGCAGGCGATGGCTGACGCGATGCCGGAGGCTCCGCAAGCCGTGCGGCGGCTCGACGTAAGCGTGCTCCACGCGCTGGTGCTGGAGCGCATCTTTGAGATCACCCCCGAGCAGATAAAGGCGGGCGGCCTTATCGAATACACCATCGACGCGCTGGGCGCGCTCGGGAGCGTCGAACCAGGCAGCGCCAGCGGTGCCTTCTTCATGAATCCGCCGGCGATAGGCGACGTCGAAGCCGTCAGCGACGCGGGCGCCGTGATGCCGGAGAAGTCGACCTACTTCTATCCCAAGCTGCTGACCGGCCTGGTGCTCAACCCGCTCGACGGCGCCGCGGGCGCGAAAGCCTGACAACGATGGCCGAATCGATGCGGTTGGTGCTGGTGCGCCACGGCGAAACCGTCGGCCACTCGAGTATCCGTTATTACGGGCGCACTGACGTGGCGCTGTCGGCGTTGGGCCGCCGGCAGATGCGCGCGGCGCGCGAATGGTTCGAGACGCGAGGCGGCATGCGCGGCTTCGCTCCGGTATTCACGAGCCCGTTGGTTCGCGCGACCGAAGCCGCACGGATCATCGCAGGCGGAGACGCGGCGGCGCTCGCGCTCGAGGAATTGGCCGAGGTCGACTTCGGCCTGTTCGAGGGCCTCACGGCGGAGGAGATTGCCAAGCGCTACCCCGAAGAGTTTCGGCGCTGGAACTCCAACCGCCTGGCCGCCGACTTCGTCTATCCCGAAGGCGAGAGCAGGGCGGCGTTCGTGGCGCGCGTGGCGCGCGGGACCGCGCGGATGCTGGCGCTGTGGCACGACGCGAGCGCGGACGGCCGCGCAGGCTCCCACGCGCTACTGGTCGCGCATCGCGGCGTGATTCGTGCGATGGTGCGGCAGTTGACGGGCGTTTTCGAGCCGCACATCGATCTCGGATCGATTCACATTCTCGAAGAGGAGCCGGGCGGCGCGGATTTGCGCACCGCGCGATGGCGCCCGGTCGCGCTGGACCTGACCGAGCATCTCCAGAAACTGGCGTCCTTATAACAGTCAACCTTCATGCGTGAGTAACGCTCTGGGGCTTCGTACGCTGGCGCATTTGCAGTGGCGAGCGATTCCTGCGAAAAATTTATCGGCAGTTAGAAAGTTAGAATTTTACCCGGGCATCCGTAGACCGTCTCCGCCGCGAATCAGCCGGCGAGCCGCCGACCCGCGGCAATCGCGATGAAGGATCGCGGATGGCGCGAAGGAGCCCGAGGAGGACATCGTGACGACTCCGACCGAGAAGAACGTCCGCGCGGCGGGCGCCGAAATCGCCGTGATTCGCGGCGGCAGTGGCAAGCCGCTGCTCATCCTGCACGACGAACTCGGCTATCCGGGTTGGCTTTCGTGGAATGAAGGTCTGGCGCAGGAGCGCGCGCTGGTAATTCCGCTTCAGCCCGGATTCGGCCGGACCGGACGCATTGATTGGATCCGCAGCTATCGCGACCTGGCGGGTTTGTACTCGCAAATCATCCGCGAATTGGGCGCCGCGCCAATCGACGTGATTGGCTTCTCGGCGGGCGGATTTATCGCGGCGGAGATGGCGGCTGCCGACCCGCGGATCTTTTCGCGAATGGTGCTGGTCGCGCCGATGGGAATAAAGCCGGCGGACGGCGAGATCCTGGATATTTTTGCGGTGACGGTGCGCAATCACCTGCTCGCCACCGTTGCCGATCCCGCCCACACTCCGGAATTTATGGAGGTCTTCGGCGCGCGCATGACGCCCGAGCAGTTCGAGGCGTTCGAGGACGCGCGTTCGGAGACCGCCCGCATAGGGTGGGAGCCGTTCATGCACAATCCCAGCCTGCCGTACCTGCTGCGCGGGGTGAAAATTCCCACCCTGCTCATGTGGGGCGCGCGCGACGGGATCGTGCCGCGCGGGTGTATCGACGCGTATCGCGCGGCGATCGAGAGCGCGCAGGTCGCGCTGGTCGAAGGCGTGGGACATCGCCCGGAGATGGAAAACCCGGCGGAGTTCGGTCGCCTAGTGCGCAAGTTTCTCGCGGTGTAGGCAGGGACGATCACAAAGGAGTTCGAACGTGCAGGTAGGCTATTTTACCGAACGGCCTTATCGATGGCTGCCGGAAGAAGAGATTCTGAAAAACGGCGGATTTTTCGCCGTCTCCAACAGATTGTACGATCGTGAAAGAGCGGCTGACGACTACCACTACTATCTGGATGAAAACTGCTACGCCGAGGAGCTTGGCTTCGACGTAGTCGCGCTCAACGAGCATCACGGCAACCCGATTTGCATGGGATCGGTGATGAACGTCGAGGCCGCCGTACTGGCCTATCGAACCAAACGCGTGCGCCTCGTTCTAATCGGCAACCCGCTGCCGGTAATCAAACATCCGCTGCGGATGGCTGAGGAGCTGGCCGAGATCGATCTGATCTCGCGCGGCCGCCTGGTCACCGGATGGGTGCGCGGCGCGGGCAGCGAGCAGTTCTTCAACAATGCCAATCCCGCTTACAACCGCGAGATGTTCAACGAGGCGCACGACTTCATCGTGCAGGCCTGGACACGGCCCGGCCCGTGGCGCTACGAGGGCAGGCATTTCCATTATCGCCACGTGAATCCATGGGCGCTGCCATACCAGAAGCCGCACCCGCCGATGTGGATTCCGGGCACGCTCAGTCCCGAAACCGTGCAATGGTGCGCCGAGCATCGTTACCCGTACATCGGCCTCGGCACCCCGCTCGTACCAACGTGTGACTTATGGGACTTCTATGCCGATGAAGCCGCGAAGCACGGCTACCAGGCAGGCCCCGAGAACTTTGGCTATATGATCGCGACCGCGGTCGCCGAAACCGAGGAAAAAGCCCAGACCATAGCCGAAGGCTTCGTGTACGGCGGCGGCCAGAACGCCTTTTCCGCACCGCAGTACACGATGCCGCCGGGTTACAACTCCAAGGCCGCAATCCGGATACTCGCCAAACAACAGACCAGCGCATGGCTTGGCATCAGCGGCGAGAAGGTGCGGGAGCAGATGCACGGCGCCGAGGCCGGGGCGCTCGATTACGCAGAGGTCCGCCGCAAGCTACACGCCGCGTTGCTGCGGGGTCAGCAGAACATGCAGGTGATCGTCGGCACGCCCCAGAGCGTCATCCCGAAGATCAAAACCATTATGAGCGTGCTGCGCATCGGCATTTTCATCATTCTGAGTATCCAGGGGCCGGTTGCCGATGACGATCGCCGCACCAGCATGCGACTGTTCGCCGAGGAGGTAATACCTGCCCTAAAGGCGCACGCAAAGGAGATAGGCCTTCTCGATCCGTTCGAGCGCGCTCCCGGAAGCGTGAAGCTGGCGCCGGGCGCCAGGCGCGCCCCGGTCGTGGATCGCGAGTGCCTGAAGGAATTGGGCTCGAAGTAAATCGCGGCTGTGAGCGTCGCGACGCTAAATGTCGCATCCCGTTTTTTGAAGCGGGCGCGCCGTAGCGCAGGCGCGGTTCAGAAATGCTCGGGCTCGCTGGCGCGGCGGCTGTCGCGTTCGAGCTGTACCGTCATGTGCCGGATGTTGAACTTCCGCTCGAGCATCGCCGACATCTCCGAGAGCACGCGGTCCTGGTCGGCCTCGCGGGTGACCACCGCGTGCGCCGACAGCGCGAACTGGCGGCTCGCCAGGCACCATACGTGAAGATCGTGGACCTCCTCGGTGTCCCCGACCGCGAGTAAATCACGACGTAGCTCTTCGAGGTCGATATGCGCCGGCACCGATTCCATCAGGATGTCGACGCCCTCGCGCACCAGGCCCCACGAGCTGTAGAGCACCAGCGCGCCGATCAACAGGCTCACCAGCGCGTCCGCCTGGCGCCATCCAAAAAAGAACACCAGCGTTCCCGCCAGCATCACGCCAAAGGTGCCGATCAGGTCGGACAGCACGTGAACGAACACCGCGTGCACGGCTATCCCGGGCCGTCCCGCCTCGGTTGCGCCGGCTGCGTGCGTCATCCAGGCCGAAAAGCCGTTGACCACCAGGCCGACGGTTGCGATTGCGATCACGGCCAGCCCCGCGACGGGATGGGGATTGCGCAGGCGCTGGACGGCCTCGAACCAGATGAAGATCACCAGCAGCCATAGGAAGAGGCCGTTGGCCAGCGCACCCAGGATTTCGGCGCGCAGATAGCCGTAGGTCTTGGCGCCGCTCGCCGGGAGCGTCGAGATCCCCAGCGTGAGCAGCGCGAGACAGAGCGCGGCGATGTCGGTCAGCAGATGGACCGCGTCGGAAATCAGCGCGAGGCTGTTGCAATAGTACCCGCCGATGAATTCGGCGCCGCAATAGAGCGCCGTCACCGCGAGCACGGTCAGCAGACGGTTTCGATCCGCCGCGGCCGGGTTGTGCATTTCGTCGAGTTGCACGGAACTAGCGCGCTCGCCGGCGAGCGCTCGATGTCATGCGGGGCACGGCGATCACCAGGGCGGCCGCACTTCAATCATACTGGATAAGCGAAAAGCAGGGGACCGACGTGAGGCGCTGGCGTCCGGCCAGCGCGGCCAGTTCGATCACGAAGGCGCAGCTCACGATGTCGGCCTGGAGTTTTTGCGCGAGGCGCACCGTGGCTTCCGCCGTGCCGCCGGTCGCCAACAGATCGTCGACGATCAGCACCCGCGCGCCGCGCACCAGTCCGTCTTCATGGAGCTCGAGGCCGGCGCTGCCATACTCGAGATCGTAGGTTTCGCCGATGGTGTGGAAGGGCAGTTTGCCCGGCTTGCGCGCGATCGTCAGTCCCACACCGAGGCGGTAGGCCACCGGCGCGCCGACGATGAAGCCGCGCGACTCGATTCCGAGCACCGTGTCGACCTTGCCCAGAAACGGCGCCGCCATCATATCGACTACCGCGGCGAAGGCGCGCGCGTTGCCGATCAGCGGAGTGATGTCGCGAAACAGGATCCCCGGCTTGGGAAAGTCCGGGATATCACGTACCAGGTTTCGAAGTTCGTTCAGTTCCATCATTTGTGTGTTGGTGCCCGGCGCCTGCGATGCGCGGGTCCGGCTGAAGATACTAGGACGGGCCGTTGCGGGCAAAGCTTTCGATGGGGGAAGGCCCCGGCGGCGACAGGTAGCTCAGTGGATTGTAAGCGTGATTGTCGTAGCGCACCTCGAAGTGGAGATTGGGGCCGGTGGTCCGTCCGCTGGTGCCCACCTCAGCGATGGTCTGGCCGCGGGCGACCGCCGAGCCCTCGCTTACCAGCATGCGCGAGTTATGACCGTAGACGGTCACGTAGTTGTCGGAGTGACGGATGATAACCGTGTTGCCGTAACCATTGAGCTTGCCCGCGAAGACCACCGTGCCGGAATCGGCGGCGCGCACCGCCGTGCCGACCGGCGCCGCGATATCGACGCCGTCATGCATCGTGCCGTGCCGCACTCCGAAGCCTGAGGTTACCGTGCCCGACCATACCGGCCACGCGAACTGGCGCGGGGCGCGCGGCACGTCCCACATCGTGCTGCCGGGGGCGCTGCCCTCACCGCCGCCGAGGGAGGCGTACGTGTAGGAGCCGGGAATCAGCAGGCTCTGGCCCACGCGGAGATCGTGCGAGTCGCTCAGATGGTTGGCCTCCAGCAGGCGTTGAACGCTCACGCCGTAAGCGTGAGCGATATGATAAACGGTTTCGCCGGGGCGCACGACGTGCTCGACCGGCCGCGGGCTTCCGGTGTACCGGGCAAGCGCCGGGTTACGCGGCGCGGACGCCGAGCATCCCGCGCATACGACCATCGCCGAGCATACAACTATCGCGATGACGGCGGCGGTCGCGAGCGATGCGTCGTTCAGCCTCGAGGCCGCGCGTGCGCGTGCCGCCCTGTCGACGCTGCTCCCGCCTGCGTCCTCTTCCACCACTCCACCACGGCCGCCCCTGCGGCCTGCCACCCCGCGCCTTTGCTATCGGCGCGGTTCGCCAAGCTTCATTTGATGCTTCATTTGCAGTTCTTGTGCCGCTTCTTGCGAATCATTGCGCCTTGAATCCGTAGCGGCCGGTCATCTTGACGAACCGGCACTCGCCGAAATATTCCTCGCACCAGGCGCCGTCGCGCCGGCTGATTCGCACCAGAGTTTGCAAGTCATCTTCGCCGATCGGCGCTATCAGCCGCCCGCCAGGCTTGAGTTGCTCGAGCAATGGACGCGCGATTGCGGGCATCGCGGCGGTTACGACGATCGCATCGAACGGCGCCTGCTCGGGCCATCCCTCCGATCCGTCGTGGCAGCTCAGGTGCGCGTTGGTGGCTTCGATCGCTTCAAGCCGCGCGCGCGCCCGCTCGTACAGTGCCGGCAGACATTCGACCGAATAGACGACGGCGGCCAGGCGCGCGAGGACCGCCGCGGCGTATCCCGAGCCAGTGCCGACCTCGAGCACTCGTTCGACGCCGGTGAGTTGGGCGACTTCGCACATCAGCGCAACCATATAGGGTTGCGAGATCGTTTGTTCGGCGCCGATTGGCAGCGGCTCGTCGTCGTAGGCCTGCGTGGCATACTCGGCCGGGATGAAGCGGTCGCGCTCGACCATGCGCATCGCGGCGAGCACGCGGGAATCGCGGATACCGCGGCGTTCGAGTTGCTCGACCACCATCCGCTCGCGAGCGTGTGCCAGATCGTTCATCGTCAGCCCGTCATGCGCCCCGGTCTTTCGCTCCGCCATTATAGCTTTCGCGCGCACATTATTGTAGGCGGTCTTATGACACGCCGGGTCGTCCGCCCGGGACCCGCGCCGGCGGCGATGGATGACCCTTCCAGGCTCGAGCATAGGAGGCGATCTGGAAATCCGGTGGCAAATAGGATCGCACTGTATTAAAGCTGGACCTGATTGGAGTTGGTTTTGCACGGGCGGACCGGTTGGGGGATATCGACGGGCCCGCAAGGACGCCACGAATACAACCTCGGAGAAAGTCTCAATGGCAGACAAGGAATGGACCGAAGAAAAGGTCCGGGTCGGCGATACGGAACTGGTCATCGTCAAGGGCGGCAAGGGCAAGGCGCTGCTGATCCTGCACGGCGAGTTGGGCTGGCCCGGATGGACGCCGTGGAACTCGGCGCTGGCCAAGGAGCGCACACTTCTGATGCCGATTCATCCCGGCTTCGGGAAGACCGCGATGGCCGATTGGATCATGAGCATCCGTGACCTCGCCGGCTTCTACCAGCGCTACGTGCGCGAGCAGAAGCTGGGACCGGTCGACGTGATCGGCCACTCGCTGGGCGGCTGGATCGCGGCCGAGATGGCCGCCGCCAACCCGGCCCAGTTCAGCAAAATGATCCTGGTTGCGCCGGCGGGCATTCGGCCGCCCCAGGGCGACATCATGGACATGTTCACGGTGACCGCGCGCGTCTACCTGACGCGCGGCGCGGCCGATCCGCAGAAGCCGGATTTCACCAAGCTGTTCGGCGGCGAGCAGACGCCCGAGCAGTACGAGGCGTGGGAAGAGGCGCGTGCCGAGACGGCGCGGCTGGCGTGGGAGCCGTACATGTTCAATCCCAGCCTGCCGCACCTGCTCGAGGGCATCGACGGATTGCCGACGATGCTCCTGTGGGGCAAGCAGGATCAGGTCGTTCCGCTCAGCGCGGCCGAAGTTTATCAGCGCTCGATCAAGGGATCGAAGGTGGTGACGATCGACAATTGCGGACACTATCCCGGGGTCGAGCAGCCGGCCGAATTTCTAAAGCAGGTGCGCGCGTTTTTGGGCTGACGTTCGGAGATAGCTGAATGCACATAATGTGGTTCACCGAGCGGGCGTATCACCACGTACCCGAGGACGAGGTGCTCAAGCTGCGCAGCTTCTTCGGCGTGCCGAACAAGTTTTTCGATCCGCAAAAGGGCGCGCAGCTTCTCAACCAGTATCTCGACGAGAAGATCTATTCCGACCAGCTCGGTGCCTTCGACGGCGTGATGCTCAACGAGCATCACGGCACGCCGTTCTGCATGGGCGCGGTGATGGACGTCGAGGCGGCGGTGCTCGCCAGGTGCACTAGCAAGGTCAAAATCGTGCTGCTCGGGAATCCGCTGCCGGTGGCCGCCAACCCGCTGCGCCTGGCCGAGGAGCTGGCGATGATCGACCTTATCTCGGGCGGGCGGCTGGTGCCCGGATGGGTCCGCGGCGCGGGAAGCGAGCAACTCGCCAACAACGCCAACCCGGCCTACAACCGCGAGTACTTCGAAGAGGCGCACGATCTCGTGATCGCGGCCTGGACCAGGCCCGGTCCGTTTCGCTGGGAAGGCAAGCACTTCAACTTCCGGTTCGTGAACCCGTGGGTGCTGCCGCTGCAAAAGCCGCATCCGCCGATTTGGATTCCAGGCCTCATCAGTCCCGAGACGGTGCGCTGGTGCGCCGAGCATCGCTACCCCTACGTGGCGCTGGCCACGATGCTCGAGCCGACGCTCGAAATGTGGAAGATGTACACCGACCGCGCGGCGGAGATGGGTTACCAGGCGGGGCCGGAAAATTTCGGCTATCTGCAGCCCGTCTTCGTGCACGAGACCGAGGAGAAGGCCGACGAGATGGGCCGCCTATTTCTCTATGGCGGCGGCTTCTCGCACTTCGCACGGCCCGAGTGGATGTTCCCGCCGGGCTACAACTCCAAGGCCGCGACCAGGCGGCTCTCGACCCTGTTCGCCAACCCCAACACGCCCGGACTCTCGTTCGTTTCCCAGGATCACACCGAAGACCTCGCCGCGCTGCGCAAGACGATCCACGCGGCCTACGACGGATCGAAAGAGAGCCTGCAGATGATCACGGGGACGCCGAGCACGGTGATCCCCAAGCTGAGAAAGGTGTTGTCCGTGCTGCGGCCGGGAATTTTCTCGTTCTGGCTCGACGGCCCGGCGCCGGCCAAGGATCGGATGACCTGCCTCAGGCTGCTGGGCACCGAGGTCATCCCGCAACTGCGCGAGATCGGCAGGGAGTTGGGTCTCAACGGCCCGTTCGAGCGCAAGCCCGGTTCGGTGCCGTTGGGTCCGACCGGCAAACCCGAATACGTGGGCTCGATGGAAGGGCTGGGGGCGTAACAATGGCGTTTGCGGCGCGCGCCTTTGCGATCCGGCGCAAGCGCTTTTGAAACAGGATATATAGTCAGGAGATGCATGACGCAGCACATAGCTCATAAAACGGAGACGGAGGGCTCGATATGCATATAATGTATTTCACTGAACGGCCGTACCTTGACGTTCCCGAAGACGAGGTTCTGAAAATCCAGAGCTTCTTCGGGGTACCCAATCGCTTCTTCGATCCGGTCAAGGGCGCCAAGCTCCTCAATGAGTATCTCGACGACAAAGTGATGGCCGAGGAACTCGGCTTCGACGGTGTGATGCTCAATGAGCATCACGGCACGCCCTTCTGCATGGGCGCCGTGATGGACATGGAAGCGTCGATCCTCGCGCGCATCACCAAGAAGGTCCGCATCGTGCTGCTCGGCAATCCGCTGCCGGTGGTCGCCAACCCGCTGCGCCTGGCCGAGGAGCTGGCGATGATCGACATGATCTCCGGCGGGCGGCTGGTGGGCGGATGGGTGCGCGGCGCGGGCAGCGAGCAGCTCGCCAACAACGCCAACCCGGCGTACAACCGCGAATACTTCAACGAGGCGCATGACCTGGTAATCGCGGCCTGGACCAGGCCCGGTCCGTTTCGCTGGGAGGGCAAGCATTTCCACTATCGTTTCGTGAATCCGTGGGTGCTGCCGATCCAGAAGCCGCATCCGCCGATCTGGATTCCCGGACTGGTCAGCCCCGAGACCCTGCTGTGGTGCGCCAAGCACAAGTATCCGTACCTTGCGCTGGCAACTTACCTCGAGCCGACGGTCGAGATGTGGAACCTGTATACGCAGGCGGCGGCGAAAGAGGGTTATCAGGCCGGTACCGAGAATTTCGGCTACCTGCAGAAGGTCTTCGTCGCCGAGACCGAGGAGAAGGCGCAGGAACTGGGCAAGATGGACCTCTACGGCGGCGGGCTCTCGCATTTCGCGCGCGGCGAGTGGATGTTCCCGCCGGGATATAATTCCAAGGAAGCGACGCGGCGGATGGCGCGGCAGTTCAGCGACCCGAACAATCCGAATGGTCCGGCGCTGTTCCAATCGCTCGATGGCGAGGTCGATGTCCAAGCGCTGCGCAAGGCGGTCTACGCCGGCTACGAGGGCGCGCAGAAGAATAATCAGATCATCGTCGGCACCCCGAAGTCGGTAATCCCCAAACTCAAGCACATCCTCGACGTCTTGCGGCCGGGCATCTTCGCGTTCTGGCAGAACGACGGCCCGATACCGACCGAGGCGCGGCGCACGAGCATGCGGCTGATTGCGCAGGAGGTGATTCCGCCGCTGCGCGAGCATGCCCGCAAGCTCGGCCTGAAGGATCCGTTCGAGCGCGCGCCCGGCTCGGTTCCCCTGGGGGCATCGGGCAAGCCCGAGCCGGTGGCGCATGCGGAGGCGCTGGCGGCGACGGCTTAGGGCTCGAGGCTGCGCGCCGCGAGAACGCGGCGCGCGGCGGCAGCGGTAACAACAGGCGGCGATGCGCGCTCCTTGCGGGGCGCGCATCGCCGCCCGCGCTTCCAGGCTTCTGGAACGCGCGGCGGGTACCGCCTGAGCAGAACGATACCCGCCACGACGGAATCACGACGGGCGGGGATTGATCCCCAACCTGCGTCATCGCGACGCGGTGGGCGCCATCGTCAATTCGTTTTTCACTTCTTTGACCCCGCTGGTCGCTTGCGCGACCTGCTGCGCGGTCGCCGAAGCGTCGGCCGACGACGCCGTACCCTTGAGCGTTACGACCCCCGCCACCGTGTCGACTTGGATATCGCTGGCGCTCGTGGTCTTGTTTTCATGCAAAGCGGTTTTGACCTTGGCGGTGATCGCGGAATCCGACACCGCGGTCACGGTGCCGTGATAGGCATGCTTGATCGCCTGGCCCGCGTCCGACGCCGCATCTTCTGCCGACGCTCCCGCTTTACTCATCGATTGGCTGGCCGATCCGTTATCTTCCTGTGCGAAAACCGGCGCCGCCACGGCCATACCCAGCACCAACGCTGGTACAATTATTTTCAACCCGAAGATGTCCTTCATAACGACCTCCTTGCGGGCAGCACAAGCGCCCTCGCATCGTATTGATGTCCTGTGTTCCTCGTGAACCCGAAATAATGTCCGGCTCCACCGCGACCATGAAGTGGAGAAGCAAGACGAAGGCCATCCAGAAAGAAATCGAAAAAGCCTTGGGAAAGCCTCTAGAAATCGCGGCATCGTGACGCGCGATCGGCAATTTATTCAATTTTTTCTCAGTAAAAGGGAGAGTACTCCGAATTCCGAAACGCGACAGAATGCGTTCGGCGTCGGAGATAAAGACGAGCGACAGTCTGGCGATTTCGGGTTTGAGATGATGTCTCACGAAGCCGATCGTTCAGATTCGACGCGGGCACATTCCTTGCTCGGCATTAGTTAGTTGCTACAGCCTGGCTGAGTTGCCGATCGATTGAGCTTGATTCGCGTCAGCTTCATTCGCGGCCGTACTACCACGCCCCGGTTCAACGGGCTAAGAGGGAGGAAAGGGATATGCTGTATTGGGCAGTCGTTTGTCTCGTGATCGCAATCGTCGCCGGCGTACTCGGATTTGGTAATATCGCCGGAGCCGCTACGAATATGGCGAGAGTCCTATTCGTTATATTCCTGGTGCTTTTTCTCGTTGGTTTGATAATGCAAAGGCCCGTCTGACTATTTTAGTCAATAGTCTTCTCAACACTCTCAAGGAGGAATGCGGGAAATGGACAATCTGAATAAGGTTGCGGCGGCGGCGGGTGATACGATAGAAGAAGCCGCGAACATGGGCCGTGAGGCGATCGAGAAAGGATACGACAATACGCGCGAATATGTATCCAAGGGAGTGGATTACGCGAGCGAAGTCTCAGATGGCCTTGCTGACTTCGTGCGGCGCCAGCCCTGGGTCGCCCTCGCGGGAGCATTTGTAATCGGTTACGTTGCCGCGAAGGCTTTCAGGCAACTTTCGTTGTAGCGCGCCGGGGGCATACCGATGACTCCGCAAACCAGATTGCAACGCACGGCGCCTGACCTCGATCGTCTGGCGTCGAGCATACGGCGGCGGCCTTTGCGCGCTCTGGCCTTGTCGGCGGGGGCGGGGTTCATGCTCGGCGGCGGACTCCGCAGCCGCCTTGGCCTCACGCTCGGGCTGTTGCTTGGACGGACTTTAGCGGGCACGGCGCTCGTCAATGCGCTCGAGGCCGTAGCAGATCAAAATGGACGACAACATCGACCGCATCAAAGACGAACTGGAAGAGGCGCGGCAAAGCCTCCATCAAACCGTCACCGAGATCAATCGGAAGGTCGAACACGAAGTTGAAACGGTCACGCAATTTGAGCCCCGGCATCTGGTCGAGCGCCATCCTCTTTTGTCGGTCTGCATCGCCGGCGCCCTGGGTTTCGCATGGGGCAAGCGCGGCAATGGATCTGTCGCAGCGCTAGTCCTGGGCGGGGTGGCCGCAGCGGTGCTGGGCAAGGCATTGCGTGAGACACGGCGTGAAGCATGTAACGATGGACCTCCGGAATAGCGACGCGACAGCACCGCAGGTCCGGTGATCCTGTGCGCGGGCGTGATCGGCGTCGTGGCGCCGGCGGTCAAGAGGTCGAAATGTGAGCCGGCGCCGCGCCGGCCTTGGCGCCCCGGCGCAGCAGTATCGTCGACAGCACCGCGATCGCGATCGCGATCAGAAGCAGCACGATAACGAACCAGAGGTAGGTTTCGATCTCGGTGCCGATGACCGCCGCCATCGCGAGAAATGCGCTGACCCAGTAAAAGCTGCTGTCGAAGTGAACACCGGCAAGAAAGCAGGTGACCGCGAGCAGCAGGATGATGATTAAAGCGACGGTGTCGTTAGCCATCTGGCCGCGTGCATGCTGCATGAACAGGATCTTCACCGCGACTATCGGTCCAATCCAATGAAGCGTCTGGCGCATGAGGATTCGCCACAGCGCGATCTCATACGCCCGCCCGGCCGCAAGTTCATGCGCGAGGCAGGCGATGCCGAAGACGGGAAACATCGCGCACCAGTAGAAGCGGGCTTTTTCGCTGGAATAGTTCGACAGAAAAAGCCCGATCATCACCAGTATGCCGAGCACTCCGACCACCAACAGGCGGCGCACGAATATCGATTCGACCCGGGTCGCCAAGTTGCCGGCCCGCTCCAGCGGCGACGGTGACTGGGAAGGCTGCGAAGAGACGGACGCCTGAGGCGGACGTTCCGCGGTTGAAGCGTCCGGGAAATGCTGCGGTTCGGATTCGCTGGGACTCACGTTTGGCTCGATCCTTGCGTTACTGAGTTTCAGAAGTGACTAGTGGCTTCCGTAGCGGTCGACAGTCGCATTGCGCGGCGGCTAAAGGCCGGGGCTGCCGGATTCAGACCAACGACCACGGCATGGACATGGTCTGGCTTTAAAGTATATATCAGTTGCCGCCTTGGTCGGACAGCTTGGACCTCACACAGGGAGTTTCAGGCCCCGATTGCTCGACTGGTCGCTGGCCTGGCTTTGCGAATTTTGGGCCACACTGTCTTGAACCTGAATATGTCTTGAACCTGGTTTCCAGCAGATCTGACGCGGCTCTAACGTAGGACGACCTTGATTACAGGAGACCTGATTTCGTGAAAATGGCGGTCTACATTTGTTTGCCGGCCTTGATTTTGCTCGCGTGGTTCCCTCGTTCAGCCCTCGCGGACAATGCTCTTCCTGGCTATCGTATCAATGATTCCAAGGGCTCTCATCCTTCTTCTCCCACGCACGTTAGTGGACACAAGCCAAAGCATCACAGCATCCACTCGTCCGGTCCATCCGGTCCGATCCGTAACACCCATACCCATACCAGCAAGCACGGCTTTAGCACGAAGCCCGCGAATTTCTACACAGGAAAAGCTGACCGAACGACGACGCCCTAGACGGGCCCTCGTGCGTGGCGGCCGCGTCATCAAGGGCGAGCATCGTCGCGGTTGGTGCGGTCGCCTACGGCCCGATCGAGACTGCGCAGGGTAGGTCCGACGGATAGCTGCACGGTTCGACCAGTGGTTTCGCGCCCGCGGCGTCCTCATCGAGTCGACCAACCTGCGGCACATGCGACAGGCCCGCCCAAGCTGACCCCTTTCCCGGTACCTTCGCTTGCGAGAAGCTGATATGTTCGCTTCCAAGCGATTTTTGCCGATGAATTAGCATCTCATTACTGTTTATGATACTTGTAGAACTCTTATAGAGATTTTAGAGAAAGTATTGCCTCAAATAAACAGAAATACATGAATATGGAGAGTGTCGACCGGCCTAGAATTCTCCATTTCATTTGGAGTTCGGTTCGAGCGGGTGCGGAAGAGCACGCGCTCTCAATCCTCGCCGCCTTGCCGGACTACGGCATGAAGCCCTATTTCGCGGCCCCCGAGCGGCTCCTGAGTGCGATGCGTCCCGAGTTGGCGCAGGCGCAAATCGAGGCCTTTCCCTTGGACATTTCTTCGCTGATGGACCTCCGCGCGGTCTCCCGGTTGGTCCGCCTGCTGCGCCGCGAACGCATCTCCCTCGTCCATTCGCATTTGTTCATCTCAAGCCTGTTTGCCTCTCCAGTTGCACGATTGGCAGGGGTCCCGGCCGTTATCGAGACCTTCCACGGACGCGAGGTGTGGCGCGAGGGGAAACCGCTCAAGGGCAGCTTCTGGGTTGACCGTCAGGTGGCGCGCCTGGTCGATCTCTACATCGCGGTTTCTCATGCCTGCGCCCGGGATCTTCGAGAGAAAAAGAAAATTCCCGCCGAAAAAATCCGCGTCATCCATAATGGGCGTGACCTGAGCCTTTACATTGCGGCGGACCCGGCTTTACGCAACGAGGCCAGAGCGGAACTGGGCCTCGCCGACGAACAGCGTGCGATCCTCGTTCTGGGGCGGCTCGAGACCCAGAAGGGTCACATCTTTTTGATCCGGGCGCTGGCGGACTTGGTGTCTCGATGGCCCCGCGTGATCGCATTGTTTGCGGGCAGCGGGAGTCTCGAGGGCGAACTTAGAGCGCGGGTTGAAGCGCTGGGATTGAGTCGACACGTCGCCTTTCTCGGCTATCGCAACGATGCGCCGAGGTTGTTCGCCGCGGCTGACATGGTAGTCCTACCCTCGCTGCATGAGGGCCTGCCGCTGGTCGCGATCGAGGCGCTTGCGGCCGCGCGACCGATGGTAGCGACGGCGGTTGACGGGACGCCGGAAGTGATTATCGATGAGCAAACCGGGCTGCTGGTTCCTCCGAGCGATCCGGGCGCAATGGCTTCGGCGGTCGAGCGGCTGCTTCGCTACCCCGACCTTGGTGCCAAACTTGCCTGCGCAGGTCATGCTCACGTCATGCAGCGGTTCGACATCCGGATGCAACTAGAGCGAACGGTCGAAGTGTATCGCGAGGTCATGCGAGGCCAATCAGCCTGAGGGGGCCGCGGACGATGATGATATTCCTTTTTTACCTGACCCTCGGCCTGCTGCTGTACAGTTATGCTGTTTACCCGCTTGTTCTGATGTGTTTACCTTCCAGGCGTGCCGAGTCTTTAGAGGCTTCCGAAGGAGAATGGCGATGGCCGAGCATTTCTGTGTTGGTTTCGGTCTACAACGAGGAGAAGGTCGTCGCAGCTAAGATCGCGAACTTTCTTGCCTGCCACTACGATGGCCCGAGCGAAATATTGATCGTTTCCGACGGCAGCACCGACCATACGATAGACGTCATCAAGCCCCTGGTCAGCGATCGGGTCAAGCTGCTGGTGAAAGACCGGCGCGAGGGCAAAGGCGTGGCCATGAATCTGGCGGTCGAGCACACCCGCGGCACGATCCTGGTCTTCACCGACGCCAATGCATTCTTCGATCGCGAGGCGCTGAGGGAACTGATCGGGCCCTTCAGGGATCCGAAAATCGGATTGGTGACGGGCTGGACCATCTACACCGGCGGCTCGACCGGCTCGATGTACGAACGCTACGAGCGATCGCTCAAGCAACTCGAATCGCGCAGCGGGGTGGTGGCGGGAGCCGACGGCGCGATCTACGCAATGCGCAAGTCGCTCTGGCGCGAGCATCCGCCCGAGCTCATCAACGATTTCCTGCATCCCATGATGGTCGCGCTCGGAGGCGCATACTCGGTGATCGCCGAGCGCGCGACGTGTGAGGAGGAGTTCACGATCGAGAACGAGTTTTCGCGCCAGGTCCGCATGGTGTCGCAGGCGGCGCTGGTGCTGGCCCGGACGTTCCCCAGGCTGGTGCGCCGGAGCCAATGGCGCTCGCTGCTGGTGCTGGCGTCGCACAAGCTCGCGCGCTGGCTGACGGTGCCGCTGCTGGTGCTGGCGTTCATCGCGACGGTGCGGCTCGCGCCCACCAGCACCTTCTATCGCCTGGTCCTCGACGCAGAGCTGCTTTTCGGCGTGTGGGTCGTGGTGGGCTGGCTCGCCGCGCTGCTCGGCGTGGACGAGCGGGTGAGCCTCGCCTACCGCTTTCTGGTGCTCAACTGCGCCGGTGCGGTTGGACTTTGGCGCTGCATGACCGGTCGCGTCCCTGTAGCCTGGCAACCCCGAAGTCAATAATGAGGTCTTAATGCGAATCATTCTGTGCGAAGAGTCCCACAAGCGCGGCTGGGAGGATCTGGTCGAGGGCTCGGAAGAAGCGACCACCGGGCATCTATGGCAGTGGCGCGAAATAGTCGCCAGCGCGTACGGATTCAAGTCCTTCTATCTGATGGCCGAGGAAGACGGCAAACCGTTGGCTGTGGCGCCGTTCATTTCCGTGCGCAGCCTGTTATACGGGAACGAACTGGCGTCGATGCCGTACCTCGACTACGGCGGTGTTTGTCATTCCAGCCTGCTGCCCGAAGAGGCTCGCCCTGAGGTTGACCGCGCGATATTCGACTACGCACTGAAACTTGCGCTCGGCCTGAATGCCAAGCGGCTGCACGTTCGAAGCCCGCTCGCCCCCAGCGATTCGCGCTTCGAGATCAGTCTGGAGAAGGTGGCGCAGCGTCTGGAACTGGCGGCGACGGCCGCCGAACAGCTCAAGCGCTTGCCTGCCGAGCGCCGCAACCGGCTGCGCCGATGCGAGCGGTCCGGATTGAAGACGGAGATCTATAAACCGACCGACCCGCAGGCGCTCAAGGAATTCTACGCCGTCTACTCCACCAATATGCGCGATCTGGGGTCGCCCACGCACAGCGCGCAGTTCTTCCGTGAGGTTAGCGAGAGGCTGCAGGACTATCTGACGCTGATCATCATCCGCTATGAGGGCGAACCCGTCGCGGCCGCCCTCGCGTTCGAGTTCCGCAAGATGATCGGTCTTCCATGGTCGGGAGCGACGCTCGCCGCCCGCCCGCTCTACGGCAACAACGCGCTTTTCTGGGCGGGAATCAGCATGGGCATCGAACGCGGCTGCCATACGTTCGACTTCGGCCGTTCGTCGGTCGGTTCGGGAATCTTCGAGTTCAAGCGCCAGTGGGGGCCGCTTCCCCATCAGGCCTACTGGTGCACGATTCAGTTGCGTGCGGGAGCGAAGGCACCGCGCGAGCGGCGCGAGTTGAATATGGCGAGCGCGATCTGGAAGCGCGTGCCGCTCTCGATCACGCGGATCGTCGGTCCGATGCTCCGCAGCGGGATATCGAATTGAGCGCGCTCACCTCACGCCGCTTCGGAATCGAGAAGGCCGTAGTCGAGCCCTCGCGGCTTCGCCGGCTTGGCTACCAACTGATCGGCGAGATACACATCCCCGGCCGGATCCGCCTGAACCACGTGATCGGCGCGGTCAATTCGTTTGGCCTTCCGGCAAACGGAATCCAGATGCTCGACGCAGGCACCGGGCGAGGTGATTTGGCGCTCTACTTCTCGCGGATGCGGCCGGGATGGCGCGTCACCGGCATCGATATCGAAGAGGATCGAGTGGAACGGTGTCGCGCGGCAGCCCAGGCTTTGGGGTTGTCCAACGTGAATTTCGGAACGGGCGACCTTTGTGCTCTGAAAGACCGCGAGCGCTACGACTTGATCACGAGCTCAGACGTCCTCGAACACATCGAAGAGGATCATCTGGCGGTCGCCAACCTGGCCAAGGCGCTCAAGCCCGGCGGCAGGCTTTTGTTGACTTTTCCTTCTGTGCCGCAGCGGCGCCACCTGAGACTCGTCGGATGGCGCGAGCGGCGAATCGGATTCACCCCGGCGGATATCGGCCACGTTCGCCAGGGTTATTCACCCGACCGAATTGATGCATTGCTTCGCGAAACGGGCCTGCGTACTCTTGGAGTACGCTGGACGTACGGGCCCTTCGGAAACCTCGCGCACGACATTTTCTTTGTCATCGGCGACAGCAAGCCGCATCCAGCGGCATTCGCCGCGGCGCTGCCGTTGTTGCTGCTGTTAAGCTTCCTCGAAGGACACACGCCTACCAGGCAGGGCTCGGGCCTGCTGGTGACGGCCGCGAAGGATTGAAGACGCGAAACATCCAGGGCGCGAAGAGTTGAAGGGGTTGAATGGAGAAGGATTGAAGGATCGGATGGCCAAAGAGGCGAACATCTTTATCCTGATCGACGCGTTGGGCTGGGAGTGGGTCAAGCCGCATCCATTCCTGCGCTCGATTGCGCCCTATCGCAGGCCACTGGAGAGCGTGCTGGGTTTCAGCACCTCCGCGATTCCTTCGATCCTGACCGGGCTCTATCCTCAAGAGCATGGCAGGCTGACCCTTTTCCAACGGGCCCAGGGACGGTCTCCGTTTGCGGATTTGAAATTGCTTTGTGCGATGCCGCCGGCGCTGGTGGAGAACCGTTACGTGCGGTATGGCACCAAGCTGCTGGCGCGCAAACTCAACGGCTTCGCCGGCCACTTTTCGCTCTACGGCGTCCCGCTGCGTTGCTTGCCGATGCTCGACGTGTGCGAGCGAAATGATCTTTACCTGCCCGGTGGAGTACCGGGATCGACTACAATCTTCGACGTGCTGGCCAGCCGCGGCTCCAGCTACGCCGCCTACTGTTACCATCAGGGCGCGGACTTCGATCTGATTGCGCGGATGGAGACCGAACTCGCCAATCGGGCAAAGAGTTTCTACTTTCTGTACCTGGCGGAAATCGACGCGTTTCTTCACATTCATGGAAACGATCCCGCCGCGGTTGCCCGATGCCTCGACCGCTACTCCGCGGCCCTGAGCGATCTTTATGAGACCGCCCGCGCCAATTACAGCACGGTGCGCGTCCACGTGTTTGCGGACCATGGGATGGCGCCGACGGTGCGGACGGTCGACATCCAGGCACAACTCGCGGGGCTCAAGGCAAGAGAACCCCATGACTATCTTTGCCTGTTGGATTCGACGATGGCGCGCTTCTGGTTCTTCTCGCCTGCCGCGCGGATCGAGATCGTGTCGGCCCTCTCCAAAGAAGGGTCCGGCCAATGGCTGAGCGAGGATGCCCTGAGAGAATTGAAGGCTTGGTTTGACGATCGCCGATATGGCGAAGAAATCTATCTGATGCCGGAAGGGACAGTCATTGAACCGAGCCACATGGGCAAAATCGCGCCGAAGGGGATGCATGGGTTTCACCCCTCTACGTTGCATTCAAAGGCCGCTTTCCTTTCGTCGGAGGACTACGGGAACTGGCCGAACCATATCACTGATTTGTTCTCTTTGATGCAGAATTTCGCATAAACATGCAAATCTTCTCTTTAGCCTCGTATCGATTGATTGTTCATTTATTTTATTCGTTTGTGGCTTGATTCAGTTCTAAAAGGAAACTATTATAAATCAGTGAACGACTTATTTGTTCTGTGATGTTTTGTTCATTTTAGACATCGTAATAGAATCGATGTTTCTTTGAAGGGAATTGTGCTTGCGTCACCTTGCGCCGTTCTGTACACATAATCTTCACGATTGATTCACATTTAAGGAGGGGCTTGGGATCTGTGGCATCGAAGCGCGGCGAAGGGCATCCCATTCAGGACGAAGCCACCCGTCTACGAGATCGCTTAGAGGATGATTGGGGGATTCCTGAAGCGCCAGCCAGAGAGATCCTTGAGCACTACGCGCCACTTCACTTTGACCGCGGCGAGGTGATCTTTCCGTACGGGGCGTCCTCCGACGTCGTTTTCGTCGCGGTCTCCGGGATAGTCAAGCTGTATGCGCCCAAGGGAGATGACGAGTTTTACCTGGTAGAAATTGCCGGACCCGCAGACATTCTGGGGCCAGGGCACTTCGTCGACTACAAGAACCGGCGATGTCAGCTAGTTGAGGCGCGGGCGCTTACCAAATGCACGGTCGCTCTTTTCACACGGCAACGCATCGAAGAAATTCTGCGCCGCCTCGATGCCGATACTCTGCTTGAGCTCCTGGAGCTGGTGAACGCCCGATGGTCGAAGGCCTGGAGCCGAAGCGTAATGATTCTAAACCTGTCATTTCAGGAGCGCCTGTACGCGGTGTTTCAGGATCTTGCCGCCAGGTTCGGGGTCAATGAGGCACGTGGAACCCTGCTCATACCTGAGTTGGGGCATCAAGACTTCGCCGATCTGATAGGCAGTTCGCGTCCACTGGTCACCAAGCTGCTGGCCGAAATCGTCAGCCAGGGAATGATCGGTCGCAGCGGCAAAAGGTACATCGTGCTTAAGGGGGGAGGGCTTGACAAACTGCCACCGATATTCCCGTGCAGGCTCCCGACGGAGAACAGCGGGTCGTGGTCGGCGGCCGAACGACTGACGGGACGCGCACCTTCAGCGACCGAGCGATTTGCCACTAGCTATCGGCCGTTGAATCAACGCAATGGAGTCTAAAATACAAGAAAGATGATCTGGTTAGTTTCAAATTTTCTGGCTTGCTTGAGTTCCACGGCTTGGAACGGGGCGAAATCCAATATCTGCAGCTCACCTAAGGTTCCTGCGCCTGGCGCGGGAGGGCGCGATTATCGCGGTCGGTTTGCGGCTGGTCTGCTGGCGATCTCTGCCATGCTGACCGTGCTGCTGCTCCCTGGATGCGGCGGCCAGACGGTCAAGCAGCGCGCAGTAAGCGCGGTGGCTCCCGATTCGCGGCCTTACACCATCGGCAAGGACGATGTCCTCGAGGTGATGGTGTGGAAGCAACCGGAGCTCAGCGGGTCCGTCAAAGTGGCCAACGATGGAACTATAACGGAACCACTGGTGGGTCGAGTCCCGGCGGTGGGTCTTACGCCGGAGCAACTGGCCGAAAACCTGCGCGACGGCCTGAGCCATTACACCAATAAGCCCGAGGTAACCGTAAGGGTGACCGACGCCCAGAGCCAGGTCGTCTACATTCTTGGCCAGGTGCATAAACCCGGTGTTTACCAACTGCATTCTGACGAGACTCTTTCCGAGGCGTTGGCGGAAGCGGGAGGGCTCAATGACTTTGCCGACATGAGCGCAATCGAAATCGTGCGTCGCAATGCCGGCGGTGCGGACGTTCAATACACGATCAATTACAAGAACGTCGCCAGTGGGGCGGATCTCAAGGGCGACATGCCGCTTCAGAGGGGGGACACCATCACGGTGCCTTGAGGCGTATGGGACGAAACAAACTATTGTGCATAACTCTGTTGATGGGGCTGGCGGGATTTTTCGGCGGTCGGGCGTTCGCGTCGGAAACTTTCACTCTGTATCCAGTCGCGCAGCTCAACGAATACTACAGTGACAACATCTTGCTCTCCTCCGAGACGCGCCAGAGCGATTGGGTCACCGCGGGCTTGCTGGGCTTCTATCTCGGGATGGACGGGCCGACCCGCTCAGGCGGCTTCGCCTACGAGACCACGTTTCAGGAGTACATCAACCATCCAACCAATGACAGTTTCGGCGGCGGCCAGTACTTCCAACTCTGGGAAGAAGAACACCTCTCGCGTTTCACCACTATCAGAACGATAGATTCCTTTTTGTACGCCAACGGGCTGCAGGGTGGCTTGCTGAACGGAGGACCGCCAGTGTTCAACACCCAACTGGTGAGGTCGTTGCTGTCCTTCAACAACCGCACGCTGAGCAATTATTTCACCACCGAGATCGAGCACGAATTCAACGCGGATTGGTCCGGTACGGTTGGTCTGCATCAACATTTCTTCGTGGTTAATAAATCGCTGCAAGGCGATGGGAATTCCTATGGGTTTTCGCAAAGCTTCTCGTCGGAAGCGTCCTATAAACTTTTGAGCGATTTGAACGTTGGTCCCGGCTTCGACTTGATCGACTTTCGCACGAGCGGGGGAAGCTTGGCAGGCAGCGGAAGCACCGTGCCCGTCGAAGCCTATTACCCGTTCGGGCACTTGATGTGGACCCCTGTAGAGCGGTTCTTCCTCAGTCTTGCGAGCGGTCCCATTATCCTTCATGAATTCGGAGGCAGCGATAGTACTCAGGTTAAGCCGGGTGGTCTGGGCATTGCCAATTATTCCAAGTTTCCATGGGATGTCACTCTCGACGGCGGGCAGCAGCCGAGCCTGATTGCGGGTTTCGGTTTGGTGCGGTCGGCCAGGGGACGAGTTAGATATAACCTGACCCAGAATTTGTCGTCGTTTGCCGGTATCAGTTATATCGAACTCATAGGGACCGACATAAACGGCACGATCACCACCTACACCGGCGGTCTCCAATATAAGGCCTTCACCTGGCTGAATCTTTACGTGCAGTATCTCAGAGTGGAGAAAGTGATCACCGCGTCCCCCTCCCAAACGGCATTCACTCTCGCGGCGTTTGGGCTGCCACCGGGCAGGAGCGCCACCGCGAACATTTATATAGTCGGTGCAAGTGTGGGATTCCCAGCTTTTAAATGGAGTATGTTCTGAGTATAAGCCATGGCTACTAACAATGTTAATGGTCTGTCGCGCTTTCGAGACACAGTGCATCGACATCGGCTGGGTGCGTGCTGCGCCTTTTTGGTTGGCATAGCGCTAACGCTGTTCGCCGTAAAAGCGATACCTCAGCTATATGAGGCGGATACGCTGCTGATGCTTCAGCCGCCTCAGGCCTCGACCGCGGCGGCGTCGGCCGGCGACGCCAGGCTTCAGCGGTCGGACTCGTTGGTGCTCGAGGATCGACTTAAATCGCTGCAGCCGAAGGTGCTCAACCACACGGTGCTCGGCGAAGTCATCGAACAGTACAACCTCTATCCGCGCGAGCTGCGCTCAAACTCGAGGGCCGACATCATCGGGCACATGATTGGCCAAATCGATGCGGAACTGAGCGATCCACCGAAGGGCAAGACGGCGAAGACGCCGCCCGACACCTTCCAGCTTTCCTTCGCTTACTCAGACCCGGCCCTTGCTCAGCGCACGGTCGCACGCTTGGCGGAACTGTTCGGTCAGGAGAATCAGCGGGAGGATCTTACGCAAGCGGCGGCGGCGGTGAAGTTCCTCGATGTGCAGGTGGCCCGGTCGAACGAGAGGTTGCAGGTCAAAGAGCAGGAAATCCGCGACTTTAAGCGTCTATACCGGGGCAGCTTGCCGGAGGACGTCGCGCTGAATGAAAGAACCGAATCCCTCTTGGAGGGCCGGCTCGCCAGCGCCCAGACCGCACTTAACGCGGTCGAGGATTCGAACGGGGGCGGGCGCGTGGACAACTCGCCCGAAGCGACCTTGGCCGCGATGAAGACCAAGCTCGCCGTGCTGCAGGCGCAATACAGCGATGCCTATCCGGACGTTATCCAGTTGAAGGCGCAGATCGCGGCCTTGGAGAGCAGTCTCAATAAACCCCCAACGGCGACCACGGTCGCGGAAGCTGACGACAGTGCCGATAGTGCCGACAGTGTCGACGATAGCCAGCCGATGGACGACGCGCAGCGACTCAGGAACCAAATCGCGACTCTTCAGAGCGCGATTAACACCTATCAAAAGCGCATCATGTTGAGTACCGATCGTGCCGCGCAGCTTGCGACACTTACCCGCGACTATAGCGTCATGGTCGCCGAATACCACGGGCTTCTCGATCGGCGCCTGCAAGCGCAAATGGATGAAAATCTCGCCCGCAGCGGGAGTGGAACTCGTCTGGTGGTGATCGTTCCGGCGCATATATCCAGCCATCCAGTGCCGCCCGACCATCTTACGGTCGGCCTGGTCGGCCTCGTTACCAGCGTTGCCGTGATGCTTGCGCTTCCGTTCGGACTGGCGCTCACCGACAACTCGCACGAAGATCCCGATGAGCTGAGCCGCGAGTGCCAGGTGCCGGTTTTGGCGGTGATACCGAAAATCGGGGCGCTGGAGGGCGCAGGGCCGAAAATGGCTGGAGGATTCCGTGCGCTGATTATCTCGCTAGCCTGTTTTGCCGCCGGCGCCGCCGGCATCTGGCTATACGCGCGCACCGTATTTTAAAATCTACTTTGAGCGGACATGTGAATTGCGGTGAATAGCTTGATAGTCCACCAGGTATGTCGCCACACGCTTGACGGCATGCCTGTCACAAATAGAGTAGAATGGTAATTGAAGATGGCCACGACGACTGCGATGCAAAATACTGAAAATCCGAGCGCCTCCGATTCGCGTCAAGGCTCGCGTACCGGAGGGCCGGCGCTAATCGCGGCCACCGGAGCGTTTGCCCCTATCAACGAGCAATTGCAGTTGCTGCGAAGCCGGGTGCAGAAGTGGGCGCAGGACCAGAAAGGGCGCGCGATTCTGGTTACCAGCGCGCTGCACAGCGAAGGGCGAAGTTTCATCGCCCTCAATCTTGCGGTCGCACTGACGCGAGCCGGCGCTGACGTGCTGCTGGTCGATGCCGACTTCGACAATCCCGCGCTGCAGCGCGTGCTCGGCGTCCCGGCCGCTCCCGGCCTGCTGAACTACATCGCAGGCGAGGGCGACGACATCCGGATGTGCCAGCACGCCACCCGTGTGCCTCGGCTGATGGTTGCGCCGCCCGGCAGAAAAACTCCCGGTGCATATGAAGCGCTGAGCAGTGCGCGGATGCATCAGTTTGTCGCTGAGGCGCGTTCACAGCAGCCGGCCCGATACATAATCATTGATTCACGACCGGCGCTGGCAGTGCCGGACGCGCAGATCATATCGAGTATGGTCGATGGAGTGTTGATAGTGGTTGCCGGCTCCACTCCGCGTCCGCTGGTTTCCAAGGTCGTGGACGCGTTCAGGGATGAGCGGCTCCTCGGGGTCGTGGTTAATCGCTTTTCACCTTCTTATTCCGTTGCGCGCACCCTCAAGGTGTCCGCATGAGCAGCCCGGCGAGTAAAGCGTGCGTTCAGGATGAGTAGTGCGCCGCCCGTTCCCGCTGGATTTGAACTTTCTTCGCCCGGGTCGTTCTCGCTGTGCGCCGATCCGCGGCACCAGGCTGAAGCGGCGCGCGAGCTACAGGCGGTGTCCGAGCAAGTGCGGGCAGGCACACGCCGATACTCCGCGCTAGGCTTGATCCTGACCGGAAGCTTCGCCCGCGGCGAAGCCACGCTGCTGGTCGACCCGGAGGCCGGCGTCCGCTGGCTTAGCGATATCGAGTGCCTGGTGGTCTTTCCAGCCGACAAGCAAAAGGCGCCGATCGCCGAAGTCGACCGGCTCCTGCGCGGTATCGAGAGCGAGAGAAATTCGCAAGCTTCGAGCGCGGGGTCCGGAATCAAGCTCGAGCTGAGATCCATTCAGGCGCCGCGGCTGGCGCGGTTGCGGCCCGCCATTTTCAGCCGCGAGTTGCTCGAGCACGGCAAGTTGCTATGGGGTGAACCCGCGGCGCTGCCGCTGCCGCGCTGGTACCGTGCCGGAAGTGAGATTCCCGCGGCGGATGGCTTTCGCCTGTTGAACAACCGCATCATGGAACAGCTCGCCGCGCGTCTGAACGACGAGCGCGGCAGCGAAGATCGAATTTCCCGCAGTTACTGGGTTAGCAAGTTCTGGATCGATCTCGCGACCTCGCTATCTATATTTCTCCATTGTTACGTGACCACTTACCTCGGCCGGCAGGCTTCGATCGAGAAAACGCTCGCCGCGCGCCCGGAGTTGTTTGGCGACAGTTTCGGCCGGCTCTTCGTGACGCGGCTGAAAGAGTCGATGGCAATCAAGCTCGGCAAGCCCTCGGCTTTCAATAGCTACAGCGCGTCGTTGAATGAAGCCGCATCCGCGGCCGCTCAGGTGTGGGGTTGGGAAAGCGACCAGTTGGCGGGCCGCAGCCTCGACCGCGGCGATTGGCGATCGATTGTCAGCCGGCTGCGCAGCGCGGAGACGGCCTCGCAGCGGGTGCGCGACTGGGCCAGGCTGCTGTTGAGGCGCGGCCGATACGGCTCGCGCGCAAGTTGCATCAAGGCCGCGCTCCGTGCCGGGTCGCTGGCTAACGCGATTTACGGAGCTGGATGTCTGCTGGACTTTTACTGGGATGAGATAGGTTCCGAGAAGAGTCCCGGACCCGAAGTGGCCCTGGAGGTGGGAAAATTGCTGGGCGTCGGCGCTGGGCGGGGTACGGCGCCCCGAGGACGCCTGGTTGCGGCCGCACTGGACGCATGGACGGTGCACCTGCGTTTCGCGGCCGGTTAGCCGGCTCGTTAGTGGTATGGATCGCGCCGCATCAATTGCCATTCTCACCTATCGGCGCCCGCTTTATCTGGAGCGCGCGCTGGCGTCGGCTTGCGCTCAGCGTGGCGACATCCGGGAAATCATGGTCGTCGACAACGCGGCTGACGACCGGCTTGGCGAGTGGTTGAGCGACTCGTTTCCCGGAGTCGAATATATTCCGATGCCGTTCAACGGCGGATGCGAAGGCCGCAATGCGGCGCTGCGCGCCGCTCATGCTCCGGTCGTGATCATGATCGACGACGATGTCGAACTGGTCGGGACCGATTGCGCGCTGCGCGCCCTGGACCGTTTTGCGGAGACTCCGGACCTGGCCTGCATCGATTTCAGGATCACCGACCCGCAGGGCCGGGACCTGCAGCGCGACTGGTGCCATCCGCGTCCGATTGCGGAAGCCTCGACCGGGTTCGAAACCCACTTCATCCTCGAAGGAGCGTGCGCCCTGCGCCGCGAGTCGGCGCTTGCGGCGGGCGGCTATCCGGCCGAATTCTTTCTCGGGCACGAAGGTGTCGATCTGGCGTATAAGCTGATCGGGCGCGGAGAACGAATACTATATACACCTGATATCGCAGTCGTCCATTACGCAGCCTCCGATCAGCGCCCGGCGAGCAGGCTGTATTACTACTATACCCGCAACGGCATCTGGATTGCGTATCGGCACTTTCCTCCCTTCAGGGCGGTCGGCGTGGCGCTCGAGAACACGGCGCGGATGGCCTTCTTTGCAATCCGTGCCGGACAGTTTCGCGCACACGTGCGCGGATGGGTCGCGGCCCTGCGCGGGATCGGTCAGATCCAGCGGCATCCGCTTAATCGGACCGCTCAGGCGCGGCTCAGGACCATCCGCGCCCACCGCCCCGGATTCATGTCCCGGGTACGGCGCCATCTTCGAGAGCGGATTCAATGAGCGCGGGGCGGCTTCAATTGGTTGAAAAAACCTTCCGCGGGAGCGAGGCGGCATACCGGCGAGAACGCCCGATGGGTCTCGTTCGACGGTTGGTGTCGAAATTCGTGTCGCTGTTCGTCCATCATCTGCCATCCTGGCGGATGCGCGGTCCCTTGTATCGGGTTATGGGAGTCAAACTTTCTTCGGACTCATTCGTGGGGCGCGAAAGTTATCTCGACCCGGAATTTCCCGAACTCATAACCATCGAAGACGGGGTCACGGTCTCGGCGCGAGTGATCGTTGCCTGCCACGATTCGAGCCGCGACCTGGTTGCGCCGGTGCGAATCTGCGCAGGCGCCTTTGTGGGCACGGGCGCAATTATCCTGCCCGGCGTGACGATCGGCCAACGCGCGGTGATCGGAGCCGGCACCGTCGTTTCACACGACGTCGAACCGAATCAGGTATGGGTCGGCTCGCCCGCGCGCACGCTCGGCTCGCGCAAGCCGATAGCCTGACCGATAGACAGACAATGAAGGACGGCGCGCTAAAACTCGGGGAGACTTCGGATTCCCCCCAGGAAACCAAGACGGGGCCGGAGTCGTCGGCGCTGTTCCGCAGCCTCGGCTGGGTTGGAGCGGGCCGTGCGGTGGCCGCGGCCGGCACGCTGGCCCGCTATGCGGTTTTCGCCCGGCTCTTGTCACCGTACCAATTCGGCGTGTTTGGCGCCGCGATGTTCGTGTTGGACCTGTTGACGGCCGCGATGGACCCGAGCTTCGACAATGCGCTGGTTCAGAGAAAGGAAGAGGTCGGTCCGTTTCTCGACACCTACTGGGTGGCCAGTCTGGTGCGGGGAATCCTTACGGTGGTGGTGCTGGTCTGCGCGGCCGCTCCGCTTGCAACGTTCTTCCGTCAGGCGCAGGCCTACAGGGTCTTCTGGGCGATCGCACCGCTGGCGCTGCTTCGCGCCACGCAGAGTCCCGCGCAGGTTGCGCTTTATCGGCGTCTGGAATTTCACGTTTCGTTCATCCTGGTCACTGTGGAGTTGATAACCAGTTTCGCGGTGGGTATCGTTGCGATTCTGCTTTGGCGCGACTGGCGAGGGCTGGTCGCGGCGGCGACGGCCGGCCAGGCCGCAAGGACGGCGCTCACCTACTGGTACTTTCCGTATCGTCCGCGGATGCGCTTCAATCTCCAGCGGGCGCGGCAGTTGCTCAGTTTCGGCGGTTGGGTGAGTGCTACGCGTTTACTGCGGTTTCTGTCGCAGCAGTTGGATAATCTCACGGTCGCTCATTTGCTTGGTCCGCGCTCGCTGGGCGACTATCAAATGGCATTCCGGCTCGGCGAAATGCCCGCCCGCGAGTTCGCACAATCAGTCAGCCTGGTTTCCTTCGCCATGGTCCCGAGAATGAACGACCGCGCCAGCCGCAACCGCCTATTCGTCATCACCACAGTGGCTATTGCAACGGTGGGCCTTGTATATACCGCGGTGATGTTCCGATGGGGCGAGCCGCTGGTCGAGCTCGCGCTCGGCAAGCAATGGATAGGAGCGCTGCCGCCGCTGCGGCTGCTCTGCCTGTATGGGTTGTTTCAGGGGGTTTTGATTTTGGCGAGGTCCTTCCTTGACGGCCTGGGTGCGCCGTCCTCGTCGTTCAGCGTAACGTCGATTCGCGCGGCCGTGCTGGCAATTACAATCTACCCAGCGACAGCGTGGTATGGCGCTGTTGGAGCAGCCGGAGCCGGCTTGTTTTCGGTTATGGTGCCGTTGCCGGTGACGTGGATGCTCTTTCGCCGGGCGAGCAGGAGCTAAACAATTGTTTTTCTACTATCTATTTCTTTTGCTCGCGCCCTTTCAGGATCATCCTGTCCTGGGGGCCAGCCTGGTCAACCTGGGCTTCATGCCGCTGACCCCGGTCAAGGTGGCCGGCATCCTGATGTTGGCCTACGCGTTTCTGACGCCACCGCCTCCTGACGCGGCGCCGAGTCTGCCCACTCGCGTTCCGATGCTATACCTTTTCTTTGCGGTCGTGCCGGTGTTTTCGACCATGGTCTTCGGACTGCCGGTACCGCAGGCGTCGATTTCCGCCTTGATATCCTTCGGCTTCCTTCTTATCGCGACCCGTAAGCTGATCACGAATCCTACCCGCGCGCGCAACACCGTCCGGATGTTGGTATTCGCCGAGACCTTCGCCACGCTATGGCTTTACAAGCAGTACTATATCCAGCACTGGCCGCGGCCGATCGGTCCGTCTAGCGACCCCAATTACGAGGCGCTTTCGATCGTGATGGTTATACCGCTGGCCATCTGGCTACTGCGTTATGACGAAAACAAGTTGTGGCGGTTTATCGGGCTTGGCTGCACGCCGGTCCTGATCTTTGCGGTGTTCCTTTCGCAGTCGCGTGGCGGCCTTCTGGCGCTCGCCGTCCTGATGGTGACCGGCTGGTTCAAGGGAGGGAAGAAGGCTTCGCTACTGTTCGCAGGGATTTTCCTGCTCGGCCTTACCGCTCTGCTTGCGCCTTCGCGCACGTGGGAGCGCGTGCGGCAGACCAAGCTAACCGGAAATGCGACCTCCGGAGGTGAGGTCTCGAGCCGGACCCGGGTCGAATTGATAAAAGCCGGCATTCACATGATGGAAAAGCATCCGGTCCTGGGCATAGGGCTGGAGCGGTTTCAACCTAGTGTGTTCAAATACAATCCGAATCTGGCCAGCGTGATCAGCCGTAATCATATCGCGCACAATACCTACGTCCAGATCGGCGCCGAGTGCGGCTTGCCGGTACTGGCGGTATTCCTGGCGATCCTGCTGCAGTCGCTATTGGACTATCGCGCCATCCAGACCTTGGCTCGTCCCGGTCCGTTCCGGCTGATCGAATTGGGAATGGCGATGGAGTTGGGGCTTTACGCATACGGGGTCGCAGCTTTTTTCCTGAGCGCTCAGCTTGTGAAGTCAATCTGGGTATATGTATTTTTGTCGCACAACCTCCGCGAGATTGCGGCCGCGGATGGAGCTGAAGGCGCCGCGGAGGTCATTGCTCCGCCGGCCAGGATTCAGCCGGCCGGTCAGAGAAGGCCGCCAATTGCCGCCGCCTGATGAGGGTTGAACGGAAATGGACGTGAATTCCAGACTCATTGATTCGTCGACGCGATTGCCGAAGTCCGCGGTCAACCGCAGGGTTCCGGACTTTATCCATATCGGGCCGCCGCGAACCGCGACCTGTTGGCTTAACGATGTACTGTCCGGGCACGTGGGGCTGCCGCATAATGTAAAGGACACCCGCTACTTCACTTCACACTACTCCAAGGGCTTCGACTGGTATCTGTCGCATTTTCGCGATTGCCGCCCGGATCAGCCGATCGGCGAGGTATGCTCACACTATTTCGCGGCGCCTGGCGTTGCCAAGCGAATCAAAAGCCACATGCCGGATTGCAAGATTATCTGTACGCTGCGCGATCCGGTCCAAAGGCTATACGATCATTACAAGGCCAGGCGCAGCATCGCGCTTGCCGCGGATTCCTTTGAAGAATCCCTGGCGCTGCGCCCCGAGTTCATCGAACAGAGCAGCTACGTGGAGCGGCTGGTTTCCTGGCAGGAAATCTTCGGGAAACAAAACGTCCTGGTCCTGCTGTTTGACGATCTTTGCGCGGATGCGCAGGCGTACGTCGCAAAAATATGCGGGTTCATCGGAATTCCCGAAATCGACCTTGCCACGGTGCGCATCAAGCATGAGCACAATGTTGCTTCCGCGCCCTGGAGCCGGCGCATGGCGCGCGCGGGCAGCATGGCAGTCGAATTTCTCAGTTCCTATAGATTCTACGGAATAGTGAATCTTTGGGAGCGCACCCCTTTGTGGAATCTCTGCTTCGCGGGAGGCGAGCCATACGGGCCACTTGACCCGGCGATGGAGGCGAAGCTGCGCGATCGCTTCCGGCCCGAGGTCGAGCGGCTTGAAGTGATGCTTGGGCGCGACCTCTCGATGTGGAAGTGGGGTTCGGCCGCGCCAGCCGCCCGGGCTGTAAGCGCGGCACGATAATGTCTTCGCGCGCCGCGCATACGGATTCGGCCGGCAGGTTGCCGGATTTCATCGCCGTGGGTCCCAATCGGACTGGCACCACCTGGATGCACACGGCGTTGAAGGGGCGAGTTAACCTGCCGGCGGGGCCGGAGGAGAGCCAGTTCTTCCGCAGCCAGTTCTTCAGGGCGCGCTACCACAAGGGCTTGGACTGGTATCGGAACCTGTTCGCCGATGGGGACCCGTCGCTGCCGGCCGGTGAGGTTTGTCCGAGCTACTTCGCGTCGGCTGAAGCGCGGGAGCGGATCGCAAAAGACATTCCGAACTGCCGGATCATCTGCAGTCTGCGCGATCCGGTCGAAAGACTGTACGAGCACTACATGGGAGTGCGCCGTGGATACGGCGCGCGGCTCGGCGGCTTCGAAGAGACTTTGAAGGTGCGTCCCGAGTTTCTGGATTCCTGCCGCTATGCATCCTATGTGAGCGCCTGGCAGCAGAAGTTCGGCAAGCGCAACGTAATGGTCGCGATCTACGACGATCTGTGCGACGACGCGCAAGCTTACCTCGACGCAATCTGCGATTTCATCGGTATCGCCCGTTATAGTCTTGCGGATTCCGCAGTCGGTAATGGCCGGGTCAACGTCATAACCACCGCGCCGCGAAATCCGCATCTCGCGGACGCCGCCGGACGCGCGGTGGAGTGGCTATGCGAGCGCGGGTACTATTCAATCGTGAATCGATGGCATCGCACCAGGCTTTGGGACCTGTGTTTTGCCGGCGGCGAACCTTACCCTGAGCTCGCCCCCGACCTGGAAGCCCGCTTGAGAGATTTGTTGAGACCGGAAGTCGAAGCCCTCGAGAGCCTGATCGGACGTGACCTCGCGGCGTGGAAGACGCCTCGCGCGAAAGCCCGCGATGAAGCGTCCGAGGGCCGGCGACACGCCGGCTGAACGCTCAGCCAACCCATGCCGATTGGCGCCTCACCCGCGAATGCCGGGGAACGGCGAAGCGCCGGTTCCGTCTCGGTCATCATTCCGACCAAGAACCGTGCGGACGATCTCGCGCTCGCGATACGGAGCTTGCTTCGACAGACCTTGCTGCCCGATGAGGTCGTCATTGTCGATCAGAGCCCCGACGAACTGAGTAAAAGGGCGGTCGAGAACGAATTTGCGGCGGCCGCTCCCCGCCAGACGCCGCCAGTCCGGTTGCGCTACCTCATCGACACCCATATTTCAGGGGCCGCGGACGCCCGCAACCGCGCGATGGATATAGCCAGCGGCGAAGTGTGGGTATTTCTGGATGACGACGTGCGGCTCGAGGAGAACTTCCTCGAGGAGATTCTGGCCGCATATGCCCGGCATCCGGAAGTGGCCGGCGTCAGCGGGATGATCACGAACTATTTGCCGCCGCCGCTCGTCCCGCGCTTGTGGAGCTGGGTTTTCGTGCGCGGGCCGTTCCACGACGATCGCCAGCCGATCTATCTGAAGGCCGAGCGGCTGCGCACGGCCGACGTGATACCGGTGAGCCGGTTCACGGGAGCGGCGATGAGCTTTCGGGCGAGCACCGTGCAAAACCTGCGCTTCGATCCCAAGCTGACCGGCGGCTCGCTCGCCGAGGATGTCGATCTGTGCATGAGGCTGCGGCCGGCCAGGCTGGTGCTCGCTCCGCGGGCACGGGTTGCACACGAACGCAGCGCGACCGGCCGGCCCCGTGAGCACTGGTTGAGAGCCCACGCGCAATCGGCCAACTACCTGTACGCCAGGCACTTGCGCAAAGATTTCGGTGCGCGCCTCGCACTGGCGTGGATGTCGGTGGGTTACGGTCTCGCCCTGGCGGCAGCTTGTGCCAGGAGACGGTCGCTAGAGCCCTGGCGTTCTTTTATGGAGGGCATTCAGCGGGCGCGGTCCATAACCGCGACCGGCGATCCAGCCGCGAATGGCGATCCGGGAACGCCAGTCTGATCGACACCCGTGGCGACTACCTACGCCAGCACGGCCGATCTGATTGCTTAGAAAGCTCCCCGGCGCTTGAGCACGGCGGGTATCGTCTTGAAGAGGACGTCGACGTCAGTTTTGAGCGATTGGTCGCGGACATATTCGATATCGAGGCGAGCCCGCGCGTCGTAGCTAGTTATTTCGCTGCGGCCGTTCACCTGCCAATAGCCAGTGAGGCCGGGCTTGACGGAGAGCAGAAGCTTGGCGTAGTCGCCATACTCCTGGATTTCCGGAGGCACCACGGGCCGCGGTCCTACCAGGCTCATATGGCCGCGGAAAACGTTGAGGAGTTGCGGCAGCTCGTCGAGACTCGTGGACCTGAGAAAACTTCCGATTGGGGTTATGCGCGGGTCTTCTTCCTTGGGCAGCTTGTAGTTATTGGCCACGTACTTGCGGTACAGCTCGGCGTCCGCCGATAATCGCTGCTCCGCATCGGCATGCATCGTTCGGAACTTGTAGATCCGAAAACGCTGACCATAGAGTCCAAGGCGGTCTTGAACGAAGAAGATCGGTCCGCTCGAGGTCAGCTTGACGGCCAACGCCACCAAGGCCAAAACGGGCGACAGCACTGTCATCGCAACTACCGACCCGACGACGTCGATGGACCGTTTCACCGCACTCTCGACCCGATCCATTCCCCAGCCGCCCAGCGATAGCACGGGCACGCCTGAAAGCTCGCCGAGACTCTGACGGAACAGTTTCGCGTCGAGCAGACTGGGTACTAGATGCACTCGGCAGCCTTCTTTGATGAGTCTGAGCGAAAGCATCTCGATATCCAGTTGATTGTTTCCGGGAAGGAGTATAAAAGCATCCTCCACGGAGTCCGGCAGCGCCTCGCCGTCGAATTTCCACTGTTCGAAAATTCGATAAACCTTGTAATCGCAGGCCTTGTGCCCTTCGAGAAGCTCAGCGAGCCGCCCGGCCCGGTCGCCGTCGCCGAAGATAATCGCGCGCCGGGCATTGAAAGCACCAAGCCGCGGGCTGCGTAACAACCCAATCGTCAATAGCTGGCGAAGCGTAACTGCGAGGGCGCCCAGCGCAAAGAACGAATAAGTGAACTCACGGCTGACGCGCAGTTTAAGCGAGAAAATCATGAACCCCGTGCCGATTATCCAGAGAACCAGGACCTGCACGAGGTGCCGCGTGGTGGAGAAGAAACTGCGCGCCTGCGCCAGTAGTGGCGCGCGATACTTGTCTACCACCAGCCAAATTGCTACACCCGCGAAAAGCAGCAACTTGTATTCCGGTAGAGCGAAGGCGGAACTCACATGTCCGACTTCCAAACGCCCGGCGAACCTCCAGTTGAGCGTGGCGAAGCACAACACAAGGAGAAGCGCGTCCAAAGCCCTACCCAGCATCTCGAAGGTTTTGTCACGTTCAAAGTTCATAGCGCCTGATAAGAGACCGTACGCCCTGCTTCCGGTTCCGCCATTGCGCGGATTGTTCGCGTGACCATAATTTGTTGCGACCAATCGAAAGTATCTTTAACGCGATGTGAAATCAGAAATCCTCGGCTAATTGTGACGTTGCGGTTGCGTCGAAATGTCATATGTAACGCGTAGTCTAAAACGTGCAATTTAGGGCAGCGCTAGGCAAACGCACGATTCTGGTCTTAAACGACTGTTACGCATATTTATAGATGATATCTTATGACTTGTCAAGTTATGATATGCATAGAGGTGCGATGAAGTTTCGGAAGTTTCGATTGTCCCAGCCCTCCCCGCTGCTCTTTCCTTTAGCGAGCGCCATTGTCCTGTGTCTGGCCGGGTTCGCTTCTGCGCAGGCTACCCGACCCGAGGTTGGCGGCCTTAGCGCACCTGAGATAGGCGTCAGTTTCGGCCCCAACCTCCTGGTCAATGGAAATTTTCAATCCGGCAAGGAAGGTTGGCGAATCGACGATCCGGCCTGGAGCCTGGATGCGTCGGTCACCAATGACGGCTTCCCGAGCTTGCGCATGCATGACACCGGAACGTCCAAATGGGCGCCGGTGGCAACGAACACCGCTCGTATCGGACACGGTCTGTACGCTTTGGGAGGAATGATCAAAGCCAAGGACCTGGTCGGCAAAGGGCCACGGGATGGGGCACGTTTTGCGCTTCAGGGAGCGTCGGCAGGCAAGTCTACGGTCGTGCGCGGCACAGTCGACTGGACCAGGGAGGAAGTCGACCACGCACGCGTGGACCCAAACCACGCCAGCTTCAGGTTGATGGCCTACGGGAGGCCCAGTGGAACCGCCTGGTTCAAGAATCTTTGGGTGCGAGCCGAACTGCCGCCGCCGGTCAGAACGTTCCTCGTGTATCCCAACTATCGAGGATTGCTCTTCGACGATTCGCCTCAGGAGGTAAGTGTGGCGGTCGAGGTCGCGGAGCCCTCGCCGGACCGCGTCGTCTTGCTCGAAGTGCTGAACGCGGAAGGCAAACCGGTCGCCAGCCATCAATACAAGGCCGATCGTCAGAAGTTTACCGCCATGCTCGACGCGAGCGGACTACCGCTTGGCCGTTACAGCCTTCGTGGGGTGCTCCTCGACTCTGGCGGTCGGCGGCTTTTTGTCCAGTCTGCCTACGTAATCGTCAAGGCTGACCATTCGATACGCAGCCAGATGAAGGCTTGGGTGGACCCGAACAATATCGTTTACCTCGGCGGCCGGCCGAGATTCGTACTGGGAATTTACGACACCAGCGGCTACTCGGATGCGGTTTCCCCGTACCACGAGCGCCTCGCCGGAATTGCGAAAGCGCCTGTCAACGCGATCATCAACTATCTAATCACCGGCGCTCCGGTTCCGGCAATTCGCGCTTACGCCGCGGCAATGCAAAGCTTTGGGATGTTTTTCTTCGCGACGGTGAACGATTTTTATCCCGACAACAAGTATTATCCGAAACACTTGTGGGGAGCTACCACGGGTGCTGACGCGCTGATCAAAGACTACGCGAGCGAATTGTCCGTCGACCGGGGCGTGGCCGGCTACTATGTGGCCGACGAACCGAAAATCTCCTTGCAGCCCAGGGTTTTTCATCAGTATCAGCTCATCAAGGAGAGCGACCCTTTCAGCCTGACCCTGATGGTAAGCAACAAGCCCGAGCAGCTCGACTACTGGCGCGATAGCGTCGATATCGTCGCGACGGACTCCTACCCGGTCGGCGTTGCGCCGCTCAACCAGGTCGGCGATTGGACCCGAACCGCGGAGGAGGCGGTTGATCATGCGCGGCCGGTGTGGGCGGTGATCCAGTTTTTCGCGATGAGGAAAAGCGCGGGCTGGCCGACCGAGCATCAGCTCCATGACATGAGCTGGATGGCGATTACCGAGGGCGCAACCGGCCTGTTCTACTGGTCCTATGGAATGAGAGCGCTCTCGTGGGTCAAGGATCCGGCCGAAAAGGAAAGGCTCTATCAGACGCTGATCCACGTGACCTCTGGAATAAAGCAACTGGAGCCGGTCTTGCTGAGTCCGGATCGCAAGGTGCTGAGTTCAAATTCGTCAGGCGATACGGTGCGCACGAAGGAAAAAGCGATACCCGGTGGCTTACGGTATGTCATTTCATATAACCATAGTGCAACGGCGCAGACCGTGACCCTGACGCTTGCGGCTCCAGGCAGCCAGGTGAACGTCTACGGTGAGCAGCGCGCCGTTCGTCTTGATGCCACGCATCGCGCATTCAGCGACGTGTTTGCTCCGTATGAGGCCCATGTCTATGAGATCAGATGACGTTCCGAAGCCCGCCAATTCTGCCGCGGCTCGTCCCGAAAAAGCCGGCGTGCCATCCGGGCTCGACGCCAGCCGTGAGTTCTGGGACGAAAAGGCCAAAGAGAATCCCTACTGGTACGTTTCATCGTTCGGCTCCTACGACAATCGGAATCTCGATGAATTTTGGAAATCCGGAGAAAAAATCTGGTCCGACTTGAAGCGCGCTCTGGACTACCGGCCGCGGCCGTCGGATGTGGTGGTGGAGATCGGTTGCGGCGTGGGCCGTCTGTCGCGGGTGATTGCGCCCGAAGTCAGCCATCTCGACGCCCTCGACATATCCGCCGAAATGCTTGCCGAGGCCGGCAAGATGGAGGCCCGAAACGTCAGTTTCCATCGGGCCGACGGTAACGATCTGCGGATGCTGCCGGACGGGATTGCGGATTTGGTGCTCGCATACTGTGTCTTTCAGCACCTGCCGTCGGTCGAGGTGCTCGGACGGTATCTGAAGGAGATGGTGCGCGTGGCAAAGCCGGGCGGCATTATCGCCTTCACGGTGACCCCGCGAACCTGGCGGGTATTTTTGCGGCCCGCCTCGCAGTTGCGGCGATGGCTGATCGAACGCTTTGCGCACGGCGGACCGACGGATTTGTATCGCCATGCCTGGTTGGGCATTCGACCGTCGAAAAAAGCTATCGAAGCGGCGAGCCCGGTCACCCTCAAGCGGTCTACCCTACACGGAGACAAATGGCTCTTCGTCGGCAGACGAGAGAGCTGAATTGCAAAAAAATCGAGCAGTGTTCCAGAAACAAAACCCGTCAGGTCCGACTTACCCGCGGACAGCGATCGAATCCGTTCGGCCGGAGTCTCGGAGCGGGACTCGCGGCTGAATTGCCGACGATGGTGTAATTTATACACGCTTCACGGCAAAAAAAGCATGGAATCCGAGCGAGACATCACGTACACCGTGCTGTGCAGAACGGATTCGGACGTAACGTTCTAGCCTTACAATCGTACTTATTTGGTTCGGTGCTCTGGCCCCGACTCCATACTTGGCACTGGCATATATGTTGCTGAGGTCAGCTCTTCCCACTGGAAGCCGGATAACTGGGCCGCCCGAATGCAGCTCCGCCCAGCGAGGTTAAACTCAGTTGCTCAATGCGGCCGAAAAATATTCGACAGTGATTCATGAATCCGCAGATGAAGCTCGGAAGCCCGTTTCGGCTCTGTATCGTTTGTTTGTTTCGATAGCCGAGCGCCCGGAGACCGCGATTGTCGCCTGTGCCCTGGCGCTATTCCAATTCGTTCGCATGCTGCTGGCACGACGAGACTCGTATGCCGAGCGCGATTTCAGCTCTTACTACGTTTGGGGGGCCGCGCTGCGCCGGCACATCGACCCGTACACCACGAATCTGGATCCATTGGCACGTCAGCTCGGTGTTCATATCAAGGCGGGCGCCACAGCCAACTACCCCCCGACATTTATTATGTTATGGGAGCCGTTGGCATCGCTTGGACCGGTCGCCGCGTATTGGATCTGGATCGCTTTGAGTTTGATCCTTCTTGCCGGCACGTTGATGCTGCTCTTCGGACGGCGCATCGGTCTACCTTCCATGGTTGCATTTGAACTGGCCGCGCTCGCGATCCTCTATGAGCCGCTGAAGATCCACTTCTACTTCGCTCAAACTCAGGTGCTCATATTGTTCCTCATCGTAGCGGCGATGGCGCAACTGAAGCGGGGAAGCGACGGATCGGCAGGAATGATTTTGGCGCTGGCGAGTCTGCTCAAGGCCTATCCTCTGGTTTTGGGCGCGTATCTGATTCTAACCCGAAGGTGGCGCGGCGCGGCCTTCATGACCGTGGGCGTGTTGATCGGGTTTGCGATCACCTTGGCGATTGTTGGACTTCCCGGTCTGGGGTTCTTCGGCTCGAGCAGTCTCAACATGAATCTGCAGCTCGCCGGTCCCGGCCGGCGTCTGCTTCCGACCGTATCGATCGCCGGCACTCTCGAGCGAGTATTTCTGTACAGCGATCTGCTTCCCCTCCACGATCTTGCTCGCGAAGTATTGACGATAGCCGGATATGTTTTCGTTCTAGCATTAACGGTGGTGGCTACGCTGAGCTCCGCGATTGATCAAAGAAGAAGCAAACAAGCCTTCGGTCTGTGGGTGACGGCCATGGTCTTGCTGACGCCTGGCGCCTGGATACACTACATGGTCCTGCTCCTGGCGCCGCTGGCGCTGCTGGCCGAGGCGGTCCTGAACGGCGAGGCTTCCAAGGCCGCCGTGCTTTGCGCCGTGGCGAGCTACATCCTTACCCAGATTTGCTGGGCGATTCTCGGATCGGCCTCGCAACTGCCGCCGTGGCTGGAAAATACGCTAACGGAAAGTGCGTTCGTCTCAGTCGTGCTCGTGTTTGTAGCGGGGTTTCTGCTTTGCATCCAACGCGTCGATCGTCGCGAAAGCGGCGATTTTCTGGTGACCAATCCCTGAGCGGGCGCGCTGCCGTAATCGCGTCACCACGAATCTAGCCGGCCTCCCACACCGCTCGGCAGCTTCGGCTGAGAGCGATGTCCGAAGAAGGCATGGGCATTTTGCGTCTCGCCGTGGTCGCGCGTACAGCTACGCGAGTCCACGCCCTCCCTTTACAGCAAGTTCCTGAGGCGAAGTCCTTAAGCGCATCAACCGAGCGTCATCGGTCCGCGTGCGTTATCGGGAGTTGCTTGGCAGGAGTGATTGCTGAATGGAAGATGAAGATGCTTGCGGCATTGTATAGGTCGATTAAAATTATTGTCTTTATTAGGCCTAACTCATCTACATGATGCTCGACCTAGTTTGTCACGCGTAGCCACTAGCGTAATGCACTCGTAACAATGTAACGTGTCGCGCGGGTAGGCAGTCTCAGAGGACGCGAACCGCCAATGCGCTCATCCAGACAACGCCTTGCGGCTTAACAGCGCTTCAGGGCGAATGGGGGCGGGATGAAATGCGGACGGCTGCCCCGTGGCAACGCTCGCGAGAACTGCGCACTGAATTGGTGGACGCGCAGGCCGCTGTGCTTGGGACCACCTAAGTGAGCGACCCAGAGCGCCTGGAGCGCTGTGACCGAACGGGGGGGGGCAGTGGTTGAAATTCAGGATGCGAAAAAACGCGAACGGGTCGCGCTTCAGATGACCGGTTCGCGGCGGCTGATTTCGCTTCGTCGATCCGGCGCGAGCGGCAGAGCACACGCAGCATCGCTCGCGAACCGCGACGCGCAAGCTCACAGGGCGGGATTCTCGCGGGTTATCTCCCTCGCTGCGTTTACCCTTTTGCTGATGTCAGTGTCCGCGCGGGCCGCCAGCGTCATCACGGTGGTCAAGCCTGGCAATGACGTTCCGGTTTCCGGACAAGTACAAATTCAAGCGGTGGCGACGATGCCGCCGGTGAGCTGGATCGGGTTCTACGTCGACGGCAATCTGCTGAGCGGCGGCACGTCCCTTTTCTACCGATGGAATTCGACCCAGGTAACCAACGGCGTCCACACCGTGTCGGCCATAGCCGAGGATGCGAACGGAACGGTAATCGGTTCGTCGTCGGTCCAGGTGACGGTCGAGGGTAACAAGACGATCGCACCGACGCCCACGCCGGTTCCACCGACGCCGACGCCGGTTCCGCCGACGCCGACACCAGTTCCGCCGACACCGACGCCGGTTCCACCGACACCGACGCCGGTTCCACCGACACCGACGCCGGTTCCACCGACACCGACGCCGGTTCCACCGACGCCGACGCCGGTTCCACCGACACCGACCCCGCTACCGCCGACGCCGACACCTACGCCGGTAGCCAACGTCATCACATTGGTCAAGCCTGGCAACGACGCTACGGTTTCGGGACAAGTGCAAATTCAGGCGATCGCGAAGATGCCGCCGGTGAGCTGGATCGGGTTCTACGTCGACGGCAGTCTGCTGACCGGCGGCCCGTCGCT